>JACKQG010000102.1_pt1 | contig 114636 bp, 105 predicted proteins | sample 8237621 | NCBI WGS metagenome assembly JACKQG01 (sample SAMN15677084, study PRJNA649215) | marine metagenome | biome: marine; feature: Black Sea; material: saline water; isolation source: suspended particulate matter (SPM) from the Black Sea western gyre | collected 2013-06-09/2013-06-10... | reverse complement strand
AAGATAAAGTATTGGCAATTTCAGAACGCTGAAAACCTTCTTCACGAATTTTTGCGACAGTTTCCAAATCTACTTCATATGTAAGTTGCCCAAATGAAAGCAGTGGAACAAATAGTAATAGTATTAACTTCTTCATTACCTACAATTTACAATAATTTTAAAAGAAGAAGATATGCCTATGGTTTAGAATTAAATTCGTAGTCCCTCTCTACTTTACAAATTCTTAATTTATATTCTTTATACCATTTAGATTTACCCAATGCTTGAGCTTTTTTATGAAGTTCATTGTCTCTCCAATATTTTAATGATTTCATATCCTTCCAATAAGAAACATTAACACCAAATCCATCTTTGTCTCGAAAAGTTTCATTTCCTAAATAACCTGAAACCTTATTGATTTCTTTGAAAAGAATGTCATTCATTTGTTCATATCCTTCTTTTATTTCAGTTCTGATTGAAGTAAATACCGCACATACATAAGGCGGAGACGGGGTATTAGAGATTTTCTTCATACCTACAATTTACAATAATTTTAAAAGAAGAAGATATGCCTATGGTTGAATAAACAATAATGAACCTAAAGTTATTTATGAAACCTTGTCTAAAATCTTTTGTAGTTTTTCAATAAGTTGCTTATTACTTCCATTAGGTTTTTTTGATTCTTTAGAAATTGTTTGAGATATATTATCTATTAACTCTTTTCTTTTTGGTGTCATCTTTATTTTATTCTTTTCTTTTTTCATTACCTACAATTTACAATAATTTTAAAAGAAGAAGATATGCCTATGGTTTAGTTCTTGATTATTCTTCTGTATGTATTTTTCTTACCTCTACTTTTATGTTTTTATGACCATCAGTAGTATCAATATCGATAATGACATTATTGTTTTCATCACTCACCCACTCAAAACCTTTTGATACGTCCATTTGATGAGCCATATTCTTTTTTACCATCACTTTATGCATTTGAGGTTTTGGTCCTATATTTCTTCCAATTAAAAAACCTAAAAGAAAGAAAATAACTGCAATTAATGTGATTGCAAACCAGTTTTTGTTTAATGTTTCCATAATATTTATTGTTTTAATTAATACCTACAATTTACAATAATTTTAAAAGAAGAAGATATGCCTATGGGTTAGTTATTTTATAGTTTTTGAAACATATAAACTATTAAATCGTCTGCATCTAAATACAGATTATAAATAAGTTCCTCAGTATTTTTATTGTATTCAAAAGTAATAGCGTAGACGTCATCATTTTCAACATCCCAAGACCCCATCATATTAACTCCATTTAAAGTTGCTGACAACACGCCTCCTTGTCCTGTTCCTAAATCTCCTCTAATAACATTTGAGCCCTCTAAAGTAATTTCGTAGGTTCTTAAAATTCTTATATCTTCATTCCCACAAATATCATCCCCGTCATCATCAAATCTATTTTCAACTGTATCGTCAGATTTAAATTCTATGACTTCAGGACAAAAATCAATCGTATTATCTTCATCCTCAATCCACACAACCTCATAAATTCCAATTAACTCTGAAATATTATTCTCAGGATTATCATCATCTACTGATTCATTGCTACAAGCAAAGACAAGTGGAATAAAGAATAAAAGAAATAACAGCTTTTTCATACCTACAATTTACAATAATTTTAAAAGAAGCGCCACCGCTAACCCAAAAACCGCTAACCCAAAAACCGCTAACCAGAAAAGAACAACAAAGTAATAATAGTATTAATACTAAGTATAATATTAATACTATAAAAAGTAATAATATACCAAACACTGAAAAATTTGACCCATTAGTGATTTCAGCGTTTGGCTATTTTATTGTTTTTACGTGCTTTTTGTTTTTTTGTAGGCGCCATGTAATAAAGTATAAGCAACAATATCCTACACTATAAAAAAGGAAAAACTGCCTGAAACTTTTTTATAAGTAAACAAATGGCGCTAAAAAGTTTTAGGAATTTGTCATTTTAAAGTTTTTAAGAATAACTGTTATGGCAATGATTTTAAAAGAAGATATTGAAGAGGATAACTATAGTTTGTTCAATACTGCCATATAACTGCCAAACAATTGGCAATTTTTTTTTACTTTTATAAAGTAACTATTAATAAAAAACCCTCAAAATATCAAGGGTTTTATCTGGGTGGAAGACCGGACTCGAACCGGCGACCTCCTGAACCACAATCAGGCGTTCTAACCAACTGAACTACAACCACCATAAAGGAATGCAAATGTAAATTATTTGTAAATCTCTACAAAAAGTTTTAAAATTTTATTTTAAATCTGAAATATTATCAATAATTGGTATTCGCAAGGTATTAAAACCTTCAGCATATTCAACACCCGTAAGTCTTCCTAAATCTCTAGCACGATATTCAATACTATCTAAGAAGTTTTTTGTAGAAATTGGCGTGTCCTCTGAGCCGTCATTTGGATCATAAAACTGAGATTTATAACACATAACAGCATCTAATTTATTTTTTATAAAACCAGATATGTCAACTACAAAGTCAGGTTTATTATTATTCCATTGAATATAATGATACAAATTAACAGGTCTCCACGGATCTTGAGAAATAGAATCACTAGTAGTTGATATTTTTTTTAGACCACTAAGAAAACATGCATCTCCAACAAGTCTAGCTGCTTTTGAATGATCAATATGTCTATCTTGAATTGCATTACAAATAACAATGTTAGGTTTATACTTTCTAATTATTTCAACTAATTTCATTTGATGTTCCTTATCATTTGTGAAAAAACAATCTGAAAAATCTAAATTTTCTCTGAACTCCACTCCTAAAAGCTTAGCTGCATTATTAGATTCAACATTTCTAGTATTAGCATCTCCCCTGGTGCCTAGTTCACCCCTAGTTAAATCAACTATACCAACTTTTTTACCATTGCTTATTTCTTTAGCAATAGTTCCTGAACAACCCAATTCAACATCGTCAGGATGTGCACCAATAGCTAGTATATCTAATTTTATCATAATCTTTATTAATTACTTATTAGTTGTTTTTACTATAGCTTGTTCAATATCTTGGATAATATCTTCCGTATCTTCAATTCCAACAGAAAATCTAATTAGATTATTTGTGATTCCTTGTTTTAAACGATCTTCTTCCTTTAACAAATAGTGAGAGGTTTCTGCTGGTACAAGCATTGTGCTTTCAACTCCAGCTAAACTCATAGATGGTTTTATTAATTCAAGAGATTTTAAGAAGGTATTTACCTCTATACTATCATCAAATTCAAAAGACATCATAGCTCCAAATCCATCCATTTGTTTTTTAGCTAGATCATGGTTTTTATGAGTAGTAAGTCCAGGATAATATACTGTTTTTGTTAAATTATGATCATACAGATACTTAGACAATTTCATAGCATTTTCCTGTTGAGCTTTAACCCTTACTACTAAAGTTTTCATGCTGCGTTCTAATAGCCAAACCGTATAATCACTTAAACTTCCTCCTAAATTTTTTGACAAACTCCATATTGTTTCTTTTAGATCCTCTGAAGTTGCTACTGCACCGGCACAAATATCACTATGGCCTCCAAAATATTTAGTAGCACTATGAAGGATTATATCAATTCCCATAGTTGAAGGTTTTTGAATAACTGGAGTTGCAAAAGTATTATCAATAGCTGATAGTATATTTCTTGACTTTGCCAACTGAGCAACAGCTTTAATATCTACTATCTTTAAGATAGGGTTTGAAGGAGATTCAATATATATAACTTTAGTATTGTCTCTTATTTCCTTTTCGAAATCAGAAACTTCTAGGCCTTCAGTAAAAGAATATTCAATACCATAACGATCAAATTGAGCTTCAGCTAGATTTCTAGTTCCACCATATATGTCATTCTGAAATAAAATGTGATCTCCTGAACTTAAAAGAGACAGAAGAGTTGTACTAATTGCTGCCATTCCAGAGCCTAAAATCATGGCTGTTTCTGTTTCCTCTAATGCGGCAATTTTCTTGCACAAATATTCTTGATTCGGAGTGTTAGAATATCTAGGATATCTACTGATCTCAGCATCAATATAAGCGTAAGATGTAGAAGTATATATAGGGGAAACTGCTCCACCAAACTGCTTGTCTTCAATCTCACCTACGTGGGTACATATAGTATTGATTCCTTTTATCTTATCTTCCATTATAACTGATCTAAATTAAATTTACGATTATTTTTTAAATATTTTGAATACTTAGGATAGGCTAGAAATGCTAAAATACACACCATTAGTAATGTTAAACCTGCATATAAAAAACTAATTTGTTGGTCATCTTTTGCATATGAATGTAGGCCTGCTAAATAGAAATTAACTCCAAAATAAGTCATAAGTATAGTTCCATAAGATATAATTGAAGCAATAGTGAAACTAAATTGGCTCTTTAATGAAGGAATTAGCCTCATGTGTAAAACAAATGCATAAATCATAATACTAATTAATGCCCATGTTTCCTTTGGATCCCATCCCCAGTATCTTCCCCAACTCTCATTAGCCCACATTCCACCTAAAAAATTTCCAATAGTTAACATTACCAGTCCAACAGTAAGTGACATCTCATTAATTACTATTAATTCCCTAATATTTAATGCCATTATTTCCTTGTTCTTATTGTTGACTAGTGTAATTAATATTAATGTCACTAGTCCTAGAATCATACTTAGGGTAAATGGACCATAACTTCCAACAATAATCGAAACATGAATCATTAGCCAATAACTATCAAGAACTGGAACTAGGTTTGCTATAGCGGGATCCATCCAACTCCAATGTGCTACCATAAGTATCATTGAAGTTACAAATGCTGTAGAAGCCATTGTTAAATCACTTCTTCTTCCAAATACAATACCAAAAAGCATTGTTACCCAAGATACATATATCATTGATTCATAACCATCACTCCATGGAGCATGACCAGATATATACCATCTCCAACAAAGTCCTGCAGCATGTAAAGCAAATAGAAAATAAATTGAATATTTAAATATAGTAATGAAAACATTAACAATTTTTTTATTGTTAAAAATCTTATATAACAACGCTATAAATAATAAAAACCCTGCATATAAATACCAGCTAAAAAGACTTCTAAATATGTCATATTTGTTATATAATACTTCTGATTCTATCTTAGATTCTGTAAGCATTACCTGAGATCCGTATCTGTATTGAGTATCTAAAATTGCACCTAATATTTTGTCTGATTCACTAAAATCATTTGATCTTTTCCCTTGGTTTAAAAAATATAAGTAGGTTTTAAAGCCAGTATTGATAAAATTTGAATATAAAGTATCTTTAATCACTTTATTATCCTCCCTATTTTCAGTTGAGGAAATCCATCTATTATTTTCATCATCAATAACTGGGAAAAGCCTTAAAGAACTCCCTTCTAAAGCATTATATAGTACATTGACTCTTTGGTCTGTTTCTTTAAACTCCTTTTGGAAAGCATTAGGAACTGTTGTTCTATAGGCTTCTTCAAGATAAGGTGCAAGCTTGTACTCACCTGTTTCAGTAAAAAAGTTTACTAGAGCAATATGCTTATCCTCTTTGCTTGCTCCAATAATATTTCTAATAGAATCACCTTTTTTCTTTTTTAAATAGATTATTGGAATATTATACCACAATAAAGGGCTTTCATACATAGATAATATTGCTTGATTTGCATCAAGATCCTTATAATGATTACTCTTACTTAACTTTCTTAATAATTCTGATGCATAAGTATTAATAGGCATCATTCTACCTCCAAGGTCTTGTATAACAATTTTTCCGAATTTATCTGCTTCAATTTTTGGAACTTGATTTGCATACAGAATAGAATCTATCTTCTCAATATCAGCCTGACTAGTCTCAGGATTATGAGGGTTAGCATCTTGTGCATTTAAAGTGAGCGAGAAAATAAAGAATACAACAGGTAAGAGTTTAGACTTTTTTATTTTTAGTTGTTGAATTTGATCCTTTAAATAACTAAACCTAGTAAAGCTTGAAAAAAGTATAGAAAACAAACCAATATAAAGAAGTATATAGCCTATATAAGTTACAGTGGTGCCCCAAGAATCGTGATTTACAGATAGAATTGTTCCTTTTTCATCTGGGTCAAATGATGCTTGAAAAAATCGAAATCCCTTGTAATTTAAAATGTTATTCATAAAAATCCTGTAATCAAAATTTTCTTCATCTATTACAGTGACTTCACTTGCAAAAGCAGAATAACTTTTTTCAGTTCCAGGATATTTTTCAGCAATAAAATCATTTAATTTAATACTAAAAGGAAGGTCATAAACTTTAGAACCATATTTTAAAAGAAGATCTAAATTTCCTAATTCAATTTTTTTGAATTGATTATTAGTGCCTTTTCCTCCTAAAATCTTCACTAATTTTGTTTCACTTGAAGTTGATATTTTAAGGGCTATTGCATCTTGATCAGATTTTAAAAGCTCTGACTTTTTTACAACATCAAAGACACCTTTAATTACTGGTTTAGGAAAAACAATTGATTGATTATTTATAATATACCTTGATCTAAGCCTAAGTGGCTCTTTTTGGTTTTTATTTAATTTACCAACATCCATGGTTGCCATAACCATATATTCTGCTTCATAAGGAGATTCAATAAAAATTTCATTATCATCAAAAGTTATATTTATAGCACCTTCAACATAGTTGTTTAATGTATAAAGGGTATTGTGAAGACTTTGGACTGTTCCTGCCTTTAAAAAATGATTATGAGGCATACCTCCGGTTGATTCAACAATCTTTAGATAATACTCTCCATTTTCATCATACACAACATCCTCCTCTGCTCCTTTTATAAAATCTGTTAACTCTATAGAAACAGGTGTTTTATTATAATCAGTACTATATCTAAATTTATTGTTTAATCTATGTGAAAAATCAACAGGCTCTTCAATCGGTTTTCTCATTATTTGCCCATTTATTTCATAATCACCATCTATATATACAGTTAAATAGGTTTTTTGTGATATAAAAGTATTCTCTACATCACCTTCCCTGATACTCATCACGCCTTCATAGCCAACATATCTAGTTAGAAAAGCACCAACCAAAATAAAGATCCATGATAAATGCAAGATTAAAGTAGCCCACTTTCTTTTGGATAATAAATCATATCTATAAATATTTCCTATAAAGTTTACAACAAATAGGAGCATTATAGTTTCAAACCACCAGGTATTATAAATAATATTCCTTGAATAAGGAGTTGGTGAAGTTTCTTGGCCTGCATCTAAGAAAGTCCCTATTGCCATTGCTATTGCAAAAACAACAAATAATAAACCTGTTAGTCTATTTGAGAATAATATATTTGTTACTCTTTTTAGCATTAAGTAAAAAAGAAATATTTTTGAAGGAACAAATTTAATATCATTTTCAATTAATTTCGTACTTTTTGCTCATTATTAATCAATTATGATGAAAATTGTTTTGCTTGGCGCGGGTAATGTAGGTTATCATCTATCTAAAGCATTTAATAAATCCCAACAAATTGATCTAGTTCAGTGGTACACTAGTGATAAAAATAAAATTACCTCAAGTGGTTTGGATACAGAGATAATAGATGATTTAGCTAATATTAAATCAGCTGATATCTATATTATTTCTATAAGTGATTCATATATTGGTGATTTATCAAAAGAACTTGATATTTCTGACAAACTTGTGGTGCATACTTCGGGTAGTTTAGACTTTACTATTCTTGACAATAAAAATAGAAGAGGTGTTTTCTATCCATTGCAAACTTTTTCAAAAAATAAGGAACTCGAAATGTCTAAAGTTCCTATATGTATTGAATCTGAAAACAATCAAGATTTGATGTTATTAGAAAAAATATCAAAATATATTGATTGCAAATCTTATAAAATAAATTATGAAGAAAGAAGAACACTTCATTTAGCTGCAATTTTTTCTAATAATTTTGTGAATCATATGTTCACAATTGCTAAAGAAATTCTTGACAGTAAAAACTTAGATTTTAATATTTTAAAACCCCTTATTGACGAAACAGTGGATAAAATTCATAAATTAGATCCTGAAAATGTGCAAACGGGTCCAGCAATTAGGAATAATAATGGAATTATAATAAATCATATAAAAGCGCTAAAGAAACAAGACCATAAAAGATTATATGAATTCATGACAAAACTAATTCAAGATAAATATGGAGAATAATTATAAAGAAGACTTAAAGAATATTTCAACATTTATCTTTGATATTGATGGTGTACTTACTGATGGGTCTCTGTTAATTGACTCTGAGGGTAATATGCTAAGAAAAATGAATGTTAAAGATGGTTATGCATTAAAAGTAGCTATTGAAAGTGGTTATAACATGTGTATAATTTCAGGGGGGACTAATGAAAGTATAAGGAAAAGATTTGAAAGCTTAGGAATTAAGGAAATACATCTTGGTTCAGAAAATAAAATTGAACAACTAAATTCATTTATAAAAAAGTATAGCATAGATAAAAAGAATATACTATTTATGGGAGATGATATTCCAGACATACCTATATTAAAAACAGTTGGTCTACCTTGCTGTCCGCAAGATGCTACACCTGAAGTAAAAAAACTTTGCTCCTATGTTTCTCATAAAAATGGTGGAATGGGTGCTGTAAGGGATGTTATTGAACAAGTAATGAAAATTCAAAATAATTGGGCTAAATGAAAAAGTTTTTTTTATTATTAATCGTTTTATGTAGTCTAAGTGCTAATAGTCAAAGTATAATTGGTGCTTGGGAAATGGACCATATATCTAAGGATGGTGAAAAACTCAAGAGTGTAGTAATTTTTGCTGAAGGATATCAAGTAATAAGCGTCTTCAAATCAGAATCAGGGGAATTTGTATACTCTAATGGTGGAACATGGAAGATTAATGGAAATATGATGACAGAAAAAGTTGAATTTGATACTGGAAATGCAGAAAGAGTTGGAGAGGTTGTAACTTTCCAAGTTGAATTAACTGATTCATCTTTATCAATTCCTGAATCTAACTGGACATTTTACAGGATTGATGATGGTTCTCCTGGTGAACTTCAAGGCGCATGGTTAATGGCAGGAAGGGTTAGAGATGGAAATAAACAAATGAGAGATACTAGTGGCCCTAGAAAAACAATGAAGATTTTATCAGGGGAAAGATTCCAATGGATAGCATATAATACTGAAACAAAAAGGTTTATGGGAACTGGAGGAGGCTCCTATTCAACAATTGATGGCATATACACTGAAAATATAGAGTTCTTTTCAAGGGATAATTCTAAAGCTGGGCTAAGTTTACAATTCAGTTATTCTATTGAAAATAATGAATGGGATCATTCTGGCTATAGTAGCAAGGGAGCGCCTATGCATGAAATTTGGGTTAGAAGAGATTAACGATGGATAAATTTAAGTGGGATAAACTTTATAGTGTAATAATCTTAGCTAACCTGATCTATTTTATAATATTTTTCTTTATTACTTCTTATTACTAAGCAATGCATACAATAGATTGGATAATTTTAGTATCAACACTTTTGTTAATAGTAATATATGGTACTTTAAAAACAAGAGGTGCTAAATCTTCTTCAGACTACATTAAGGCTGGAAATCAAGCTAAATGGTGGACTATCGGATTATCTGTTATGGCTACACAAGCTAGTGCAATAACTTTTCTTTCAACTCCTGGCCAAGCATTTCATGATGGAATGGGATTTATTCAGTTTTATTTTGGAATCCCATTAGCAATTATAATTGTTTGTATGGTCTTTATCCCTATATATCATAAATTAAAGGTATACACAGCTTATGAATATCTTGAAAGTAGATTTGATTTAAAGACTAGGACGCTTACTGCTTTGTTGTTTCTAATTCAAAGAAGTCTCTCGGCAGGTATTACAATATTTGCGCCTGCAATTATTCTTTCCTCAGTATTAGGTTGGGATCTAACAACTTTAAATATAATATTAGGTCTATTAGTTATAATATATACCGTTTCGGGCGGTACTAAGGCAGTAAATTATACTCAAAAATATCAGATGGGAATCATCTTTATAGGTTTACTAATATGTTTAGCAGTAATTATAAATCTACTGCCAGAGAATATTAATTTTAGAAACGCTATTGATATAGCCGGGGCAAATTCAAAACTTGAGGTATTAAATTTTTCATTTGACCTAGAAAATCGATATACTATTTGGAGTGGGTTATTAGGTGGTACTTTTTTAATGATGTCATATTTTGGAACTGATCAAAGCCAAGTTCAAAGATATTTGTCTGGAAAATCATTAAAAGAAATGCAATTAGGAATGATTTTTAACGGAGTATTAAAGATTCCAATGCAGTTTTTTATTCTATTTATTGGAGTAATGGTTTTTGTCTTTTATCAATTTAATTCCTCTCCAATTAACTTTAATCCTCAATCCATTAGCATTGTAAATAATTCAACTTACGAGAAGGATTATAATACCCTTCAAAATGAGCTTAACAACATATTTAATGAAAAACAATATCAAATAAATAATTATTTGTCAGGTAATTATGATGCTAAATACGGATTATCAGAATTAGAATTAAAAGAAAAAAGTCTCAGATTAGAAGCGAAAAACCTTATAGCTTTAGCTTCTAAAGAGAAAAACATTAAAGTAGAGACTAATGATAAAGATTATGTTTTTATAACTTTTATTCTAGAGAATCTTCCAAAAGGCTTAATTGGCTTGTTATTAGCTGTAATATTAAGTGCAGCAATGTCATCCACTTCAAGTGAGATAAATGCATTAGCAACTACAACTGCAATAGATATCTATAAAAGAAATAAGAAAAATGTTACAGACGAGCAGCTAGTAAAGTCAACTAAGTTTTTTACTTTCTTATGGGGAATAATAGCTATTGGAATAGCATGTGTTGCTTATTTAGCAGACAATCTAATTCAATTGGTAAATATTATTGGATCAATATTCTATGGAAATGTCCTAGGGATTTTTCTAATAGCATTCTTTTTTAAATTTATAAAGTCTAATGCTATATTTTATGCTGCAATAATTACTCAAATTATTATTATATATGGATGGTATAATGATTGGATGCCATTTTTATGGCTTAATGTTTTTGGATGTGTTGTTGTTATTACTATCTCTAGTTTATTCCAACTGGTTCAAAAAAATTAATTACTCCACTCCTCTATTGAATCTTTATTCATCTTAATATAGTCCTGATTACCAGCAATCGTTGATGCCTCTAATGATTTCTCAGCTATTCTAATCGCTCCTTTTAAATCACCATTTGCAGCATATATTAATGATTGTTGTCTTAATTGCCAGAATTGTGGTTTTTCAGACATTTCTATAGCTTTATCCATCCATTCAAGAGCCATATTTAAATCAGCATTTTCTTGCATATAGTATACAGCAGCAGCATAATAATCAGATGCTTCAGGTTTTTTACTCATTACTTCCTGGATATTTTTTTTCACAATATCTCTAGTTGGAACATTGATAGTAACTGGAACATAAACATCATCCCACATCATTAACATAACTGCATAATTATTGTTTAATGCATCAAAAGCAATGGTAAAGGTTTCAACTGAAATTGGTTCAGGAAGTTTTTTCATTTCAACCATTGTACTTAAAACAACATTCTTGTCGTCCCAATCTCCCGGCACTCCCCTAACTGAAGTGTCATTATATAAAATGAATTCCCATTCTGGTTGATTTGGGATAGTAAAAACAGAATATTTTCCTGCTTTTACCTTATTATCGTTTATAACTACATCATCCGAAAAACTAATTTTTGTGCTAGCGTTTGCCCCGGTTCTCCAAATTTTACCATAAGGAACTAAATTTCCAAATATTTCTCTGCCTCGCATTGAAGGTCTAGAATATTCAACTTCAATTTCTGTTAATCCAACCATTTGGTTCATTGAAGCTGCTGGACTAGGCTGTGGAGTCTTAATTTGAGAAAATGAATAAGAAAAGGCTAGTAATGTAAAGATTATTAAATATTTTTTCATGACACTTATTTTATTATAAATTATTGATACTTTTATTGCTGAAAACAAAAATAAACAAAAATAACTATTATGAAAAAATATATTATTGAAGGAATTGGAACTTACTTTCTAGTTCTAATTATAGGTTTAACTGGGAATCCTATTGCTATAGGAATTGGATTAAGCGTTCTTGTATATATGGGGGCTCACATCTCAGGAGCTCACTATAACCCTGCGGTAAGTTTAGCAATGATTATTAGAGGTGAGATTACTATAATGGAATGTTTAAAATATATTTTATCACAATGTATTGGAGCTTTTGCAGCGGCATATTCCATTGTTCTACTTGGAGCAGATGCATTATCAGTTGTTTCTAACACTAGTGACACTACAAGCTTCTTTTTAGCTGAGATAATCTTTACTTTTCTACTTGTATTTGTAATTCTTAATGTTGCCACACATCCTGATACTAAAAATAACCAATACTATGGACTGGCTATTGGATTAACAGTTGCTGCTGGAGCTTTTTCTGTTGGAGATATTTCTGGTGCTGTTTTTAATCCAGCCGTTAGTTTTGGCCCTTCATTACTAAGCTTAATTAACCCAGATTTAGAATTAAGCAATGTTCCTTCACATAATTTTTTCATTTATTATTTAGGGGCAACTGTAATTGGCTCAATTATAGCTAGTTTACTATTTAATTTCCTACTAAAAAATAAATGATTCATTATAGTGAAGAAGATATTGATAAACTCGAAAAGGTATTTAGGATAAATCTTATCAATAGTTGTTCGGGCTATAAGTCAGCTAATCTAATTGGTACAAAATCTAAATCTGGTATTGCAAATGTGGCAGTATTTAGTTCAATAGTCCATTTAGGATCAAACCCTCCATTATTAGGTTTTTTTCTAAGACCTTCAGAAATTTTTCCAAGAAACACCTATACAAACATAAAAGAAACAGGAGCTTATACTATAAATTCAATTTATAAAGAAATAATTAACGACGCACATCACACATCAGCAAAATATGATAAAAACATTTCTGAATTTAGTATGACAGATATAAATGAAGAATATATAGATGATACATCTCCTCCATTTGTTGAGAATTCACCTATAAAAATTGAGATGAAGTTTGAAGAAGAAATAAAAATTAAAGCAAATAAATGCAAGCTAATTATTGGAAAGATTGTTAATTTGCATATCGAAAAAAAATTACTTGAAAAAGATGGTTTTTTAAGTCTTTACAAAGGAAAAATTCCAACAATTAGTGGATGTGACGGATACTCATTGCCTGAAATTTATGACAGAAAAGGATATCAAAAAACAAAAGATTAATCATAAATTACTATGCGCGCATAGTAATTTTTAATATATTGCAATAATGTATTTATTTAAATTTTTATTAATTCCTATAACTATAATTCAATTAAGCATGAGTGTAAATAATTTAGATTCCATATATGACATTAAAATAAATAATATTACCGGAGAACCTATAGAATTATCAGACTTCAAAGATAAATATCTGTTATTTGTTAATGTAGCTTCAAAATGTGGTTTTACTGATCAATATAAGGATCTTCAAGAACTACATGAAAAATACAAGGATGACCTTATTATAATTGGACTTCCATGTAATCAGTTTGGGAATCAAGAACCTGGAAATGAAGAAGAGATATCTCAGTTTTGTCAGATTAACTATGGTGTAACATTCTTATTAACAGAAAAAATTGAAGTGAAAGGTGGTAACCAACATCCTATATACAAATGGCTGACAGATAAAAACCTTAATGGAGTAAAAAGCTCAACTGTTAGATGGAATTTTCAAAAATACCTATTAGACCCTTCCGGAAATTTAATCAACTATTGGTATTCTACAACAAATCCTTTGAGTAAAAAAATTATTCAACATATTCAATAATAGAGGTAAAAACTGAATTAAATATTTAGGAACTTTTAGCTATCTTTAATATTATAATACAATTACAATGAAAAAAATCTCTTTAATACTACTATCGATCTTTTTAACAACTCAAGTTGTTATATCACAATCAAAGCTAAATAAAGTAAAATCTGAAATTGTCAATTCAGTAGAAAAACATTCTGAAAATCTAATTAACATAAGTAATGAAATATGGGAGTTAGCAGAAACTGCTTTTAATGAACATGAGTCTTCAAAAATCCTATCTGATTATGCAGAAAAAAATGGGTTTTCAATTGAAAAAGGTGTAGCAGGTATGCCAACAGCCTTTATTGCAACCTATGGTGAAGGGAAGCCTGTTATTGGAGTATTGGGCGAATTTGATGCTCTTCCAGGTCTTTCTCAGCAAACTAAACCTATTAAATCTCCTATTTCAGAAGGGGCTGCAGGCCATGGCTGTGGCCACAATATGTTTGGTAGTGGAAGCCTTGGTGCAGCAATTGCTATAAAAGAGATGATTGAACAAGGAAAAATTAGTGGTACTATTAAGTTTTTTGGCACACCATCAGAAGAAAAATACTTTGGAAAAATATGGATGGTTGAAGCAGGATTATGGGATGATGTTGATGTTAATGTAAGTTGGCATCCTTCAGCTAATACAGAGGCTGATGTCCAATCATCTCTCGCTTTAATTGATTTTAAAGTAGAATTCTTTGGTCAAGCTGCGCATGCATCAGCGGACCCTTGGAATGGAAGAAGCGCTTCAGATGCTCTTGAATTATATACAACAGGAATAAATTATTACAGAGAGCATGTAAAACCAACAGTAAGAATGCACTATCACATTCAAGATGCTGGTAAAGTGGTTAATGTAGTGCCAGACTATTCTAAAATATGGGTAAGATCAAGAGACACCAAAAGATCAGGCATGATGCCTGTTTATAATCGTCTTGTTGAAATGGCTGAAGGTGCTGCAATTTTAGCAGATGTTGATTATAAAGTTTCTTTAATTTCAGGAATATATGAAGTATTAGTAAATAGAACCGGTGGTCAGGTAATGCAAGATAATTTAGAGCTGCTTGGACCTATTAAATATACTGATGAGGAAATTGCATTTGCAAAAAAAATTCAGGAATCTACCAATAAACCCACTCTAGGAATTGATTCTGAGATTAAACCTTTAAGAAAAACATTAGATCACCCTGGAGGAGGATCAACTGATGTTGGTGATGTAAGCTGGAATGTTCCAAATATTAATCTAAGTGTGACTACAGCTCCAATAGACACTCCTTGGCATTCATGGGCAGTAGTTGCCTGTGGAGGTATGAGTATTGGACATAAAGGAATGATTTACTCTGCAAAAGCTATGGCAATGACTATGTCAGATCTATATAAAAATCCTAAACTTATTAATGAAATAAAGAAAGAATATAAAGAAAGAAAAGGTGATGAAGAATATGAGGCAATGATTGATGGTCCTGCACCTATAGATGATAATTAAATCCTTTCTATTTTAGCTCCTATTGATCTTAACCTCTGATCAATATTTTCATATCCCCTATCAATCTGTTCTATATTATTGATAATTGATGTTCCTTTAGCTGAAAGAGCAGCTATAAGTAGTGAGATTCCCGCTCTTATATCAGGTGATGTCATTGAAGTTGCCTTTAATTTAGAATTAAAATCATGTCCAATAACAGTAGCACGATGTGGATCACATAAAATAATCTTTGCACCCATATCAATTAGTTTGTCTACAAAGAAAAGCCTACTCTCAAACATTTTCTGATGAATTAAAACACTTCCTCTTGCTTGAGTTGAAACTACAAGTATAATACTTAATAGGTCTGGACTAAATCCTGGCCATGGAGCATCAGATACTGTTAAAATAGACCCATCAATGTAGTTTTTTATCTCATAACCCTCATTGTGTTTAGGAATTAACATATCATCTCCTTTTTTAATTAAATCTATACCTAAAGAATTGAAAACATTGGGGATTTGACCTAAATTCTCCCAACTTACATTTTTTATTAAAATTTTACTTTTTGTCATAGCTGCTAAACCAATCCAACTCCCAATCTCTATCATATCTGGCAAAACAGTATGCTCAGTTCCTTTTAATTCTTTAACGCCTTCAATAATTAATAAATTAGATCCCATTCCATTAATATTAGCTCCCATATTAATTAACATCTTACATAATTGCTGAATATAAGGTTCACAAGCAGCATTATATATTGTTGTTTTACCCTTTGCAAGTACAGCTGCCATTAAAATGTTAGCTGTCCCTGTAACAGAAGCTTCCTCTAATAAAATATATGTTCCTTTAAGTTTATCAGCTTTGATAGTATAAAAATGATCTTTTCTTTTATATGCAAATTCTCCTCCAAGCTTAACTAGGCCCTGAAAATGTGTATCCAGCCTTCTTCTTCCAATCTTATCTCCCCCAGGCTTTGGAATATATCCTTTTCCAAATCTTGTTAGAAGAGGGCCTACTATCATTATTGATCCACGTAAACTTTGACCATCCTTTTTGAATTCATCTGACTCTAAATAATTGAGATCTATATTATTAGACTGAAAAGAATATGAGTTTGATGATAATTTCTGGACATTTACACCAAGTTTTGCTAAAAGATTAATTAATCTTTTTATATCTATAATGTCTGGAATATTGTTAATTACAACTTTTTCATCAGTAAGGATCGAAGCACAAATAACCTGAAGAGCTTCATTCTTTGCTCCCTGAGGAGTAATCTCTCCATTTAGTTCAGAACCACCTTTGATCTTAAAAGTTTCCATTTATTATGAATTTTAATATCTCTTCCTTGGTCTATTATTTTTCTTCATAGATTTTTTATGAACAAATTTTCTTTTTGGTCGTATTAGAACTGATGAATCTAATAACGCCTCGTCTGAATTTCTAATATCTATTTTTCCATCAGAAAGCTCAAATAAATGATTAAAAATTACAACGTCCGTAACGCTATCTTTATTCCAGTTCAAAAAACATTTTTTCATGTGATTTGCAATTGTATATATAAGAGCCTCCTTCATTTCTCCATCCTTCCATTTTGCTGCCTCATCTATCATAGTCTTAATATTGTTTCCGTAAAATCTATATTTTGGATAATTCTGAGGATAGGATAATGGATCAGGTTTAGCCTCTAAAATTTCTTTAGAAGGCTTATCAAATGGGGAATCCGCATCTAATTTAAAGTCAGACATAATAAATAGCTGATCCCATAATTTATGTTGAAAATCAGGAACATCTCTTAAATGAGGTTGTAAATTACCCATAATAGATATTATCGATTTAGCTAATTTATTTCTCTCCTCCTTAGATTCTCTTGAGGAAGCATGATTAATCATCTTCTGAATATGTCTTCCGTATTCAGGAATTATCAATTGCTCACGACTTGTATTGTACTCTATTTTATCTATCAAAACAAAAAAATTATATTAAATAAGTTAGTGAAGATTCATTTAAGTCGGCAAAATACAAAAAATATATAATAACAGGTTTATGTTATAATAAAATTACATCCTCAATTCTTTTTGAAACTTCTTTATATTTTTCGATTACATTTTCAGGTCTATCCATTATTACATTAACAGATATGCTGGTAAAATTATTATTTCGAGATTGCTTCTTTTTAATTATTGCTCCAATATTATCAAAAATGGATTCAATAACATTGATTTTATTTTCATCAGACTTAACAATAAACTTGAATAAATACTCACAAGGCCATTCTGAAGTTTCCTCTAAAAGTTGAGTCAAATTATTGTAAAAAATTTTATTTGTATGATCCATTTATGTTGTAAATTAATCTAATTACAAATATAGTAGTTATTAATTTTTTTAATTTAAACATTAATAACGATTTTTATAGCACATTATTCATAATTCATGGTTAAAAAAATTATAATAACTGGAGGTCCTGGAACAGGAAAAACTTCATTAATTGAAGAATTAAAAAAAAATAACTTCAAATGTTTCGATGAAATTTCAAGAGAAATTACTTTGAAGTATAGGAAAAAGGGAATAGAGCAGCTTTTTCTATCAAATCCCAATTTATTTAGTCAGGAATTACTAAATGGCAGGGTTCAACAGTTTAATAAATCAATAAACCTACAAGCTGATTGTGTATTTTTTGATAGAGGAATCCCAGACATTATTGCATATTTAAATTTTAAGAAGGCTGACTTATCAAAAAAAATTTTGAAAGCAGTTGATAAATATAGGTATGATATAATATTTTTATTGGAGCCATGGGAAGATATATACTCATCTGATATAATTCGTTATGAATCATTTGATCAAGTGATCACTATTGACAGCTATATAAAAAACACATACAAGGAGTTTGGATACAATCTAATTATAGTTCCAAAGGACAATATAAAAAATAGAGTAGATTTTGTTATTAATACACTAAAATAGGGCTAAAATGAGTAGTCAAAAAAAAATTATTTTTATGGGCACTGCAGAATTTGCAATTCCCTCTTTAGAAAAAGTGCTTAAAAATAATTATAATGTTTTAGCAGTTGTTACCTCCACTGACAAGCCTGCTGGCAGAGGGCTGAAATTAAAAGAATCCCCCATAAAACAGTTTGCTAGAAAAAATAACCTGAAAATTCTTCAGCCAAATAATCTAAAAGATCAAAATTTTATAAATCTAATTACAAACTTTAAGCCAGATTTAATAGTAGTAGTAGCATTTAGAATGTTACCTGAGATATTGTGGAAAATTCCCAAATATGGAACCATAAATGTACACGCCTCATTACTTCCAAAATACAGAGGTGCTGCTCCAATAAATTGGGCTATAATCAATGGCGAAAAACAGACAGGTGTCTCAACTTTTTTTATAAATAATAAAATTGATACAGGGGATATAATAGACCAATCATTAATAGAAATACCTAAGAATGAGAATGCTGGGGATATTCATGATAAACTAAAGAAATTGGGTGGTAATGTTTTGATCAAATCTCTAGAAAAAATATTTAGTGGTGAAAAAGTCGCGATAAAAAAGCAATTAGTAATTAAGCCCTTAAATAAGGCTCCAAAATTAGATAAATCAAATTTCAAAATAAATTGGGATGACTCATCTGAAAATATATACAATAAAATAAGGGGTCTTAGTCCATATCCAGGGGCAAAAAGTGTCCTAGATAATTATGATAAGAAAATTAATGTAATTATTTACAAATCTAATTTCTCTAATAATAAACATAATCATCCTAATGGATTAATTATTATTGATAAAGGCGCACTTAAGGTTGCTACATTTGACGGATATATATCTCCTTTATTAGTTAAGTTTGAAGGAAAAAAAACATTAGATATTAAGTCACTAATTAATGGTTTTAATTTTCATAAGAAATGCAAAATGATTTAACAAGATTAGATGAAATTAAAAAAGGATGTTTAATATTGGCTGACCCTAATATAATTAATGATCCTTATTTCAACAGAGCAATCATTCTAATCACAGAAAATAGTAAAGATGAAGTAGTTGGGTTTATTATAAATAAACCTTTAGAATACAATTTTGAAGATATATTTTCGGGTATAGGAAAGGATCTTATAATTTATAATGGAGGACCTGTAAACAAGGATGATCTATATTATATCCATAACACACCTAATTTGATAAGTAATAGCATAGAAGTTTCTGATAATCTATTTTGGGGAGGTGATTTTACAGATGTAAAAAATCTTGTAAAAAATAATAAAATAGGATCTAATAATATTAGATTTTTTTCAGGGTACTCAGGATGGACTATATCTCAACTGAAAAATGAGATAAAAGAAAAATCCTGGATTATAACTAATAATAGATTTAAGGATAAGATATTAAACTCAAAAACAAATGAGCTCTGGAAAGAAGAAATAGAAAAATTAGGAAATGATTATAAAATTTGGTCTAATGCCCCAGAAAATCCAAATTTAAATTAACTTATTTAAGAAGATCCTAATACTTTTTTAAGATCTTTAACTTGATTCGTCCATAACATTTTTGATTCTTCAACTTCATCATCCTCAGCAAAATCAGTAACAATTAAAGAAACATCTTTAGTAATTTCGTCAAATTGAATTCGTAACTCAAAATAATAATCAGTATCCTCATCATCCATCCATTGAAATCGAATTTTTTCTGGCATTTTTTTTGAAACTAGATTTGCTGATTCTTCAGAATCATCCCAAATAAAAATAAAATTTTCACCTCTAGAATTGACATTGTCAGCAAACCATTCTGAAAGACCAGAAGGTGTTGAAATATACTGATATAAAAGTCTTTGAGAAACTTGTATCGGGAATTCCATTTCAAATTGAATTCTATCTGTCATTATCATATAATTATGATCGTAATATATACATTTATTCTTAAGTTATATAATTATTTTTTAAAATAATTTATCAAAGATATGTTGAAACTAAAAAATTTAAATTTTATATTTGCTTCCCTTAAATTATGGCGAGATAGCTCAGTAGGTCAGAGCGTCGGATTCATAACCCGGAGGTCCCGAGTTCAAGTCTCGGTCTCGCTACTATTCTTCTAATAAAACTAACTTAATCTCTTTATCAACTGGGTTAGAGTTAATAATTCCTGAGAACCAGAATTCATATCTTTAAGGCTATATCTTTTTTTACTTAATTCATCATCACCAACAAAAACAGTATAAGGTATGCTGTTTTTGTTTGCGTAACCTAATTGCTTCTTTACACTTAATGGGTCCGGATATAATTCTGTAGATATATTGTTTTCTCTCAATTTACTAATTGCCTCTAATGAAAAGAAAGAGTTTTCTTTACCAAAATTTAGAAATAAAACATTGACAGAGCTACCTGTTACAACTGGGAATAAATCTAGTTCATCTAATACTATATATATTCTATCTAATCCAAAACTGATACCAATTCCACTCAAATTAGATAACCCGAAAATTTCTGTAAGATTATCATACCTTCCTCCACCAGCTATAGAACCTATTGAAACAGTATTAGGTGCTGAAACTTCAAAAATTACTCCTGTATAGTAGTCAATTCCTCTTGCTAAACTTAAATCAAAATTTAAAGAACAACTTTTAAGACCAAGATCTTCTATTGTTGAATAAATAAATTCTAAATCATTCACTCCTTCTAACCCTATTAATGAATCCTTAAAAGTTGATTTCAATAAAGTCATATACTTCTTGATATCTCCTGAAAAATTTATTAGTTCAATTATAGTATTTATAGACTTTTTTGAAAAACCTTTTGATTCTAATTCCTGACCAAAAGATTCTATTCCAATTTTATCTTTTTTATCTAAAGCAATTGTTAAATCCTTGAACTTATCCTTGCAGTCTAATATTTCAGAAAGTCCAACTAATATCTTCCTGTTGTTAATTTTAATTCTGGTTCCACTTAATTTTAATGAATCAAAGATGCTGTCAAACAGCTGGATTAATTCAATTTCTTGATAAAGTGATTGTGATCCTATTACATCAGCATCACATTGAAGAAACTCTCTAAATCTTCCTCTCTGAGGTTTATCTGCTCTCCATACAGGTTGAATTTGAAATCTTTTAAAAGGAAGAGTGATCTCATTCTGGTTTTGAACTACATACCTGGCAAAAGGAACAGTTAGATCATATCTTAATGCCTTATCTGATATTTTAGAAGCAATTTTTCCTTTATTACTAGCAACTAAATCCTGATTGTCCAAGTCCTTTAAAAAATCGCCAGACTTTAAAATTTTAAAGATTAGCCTATCCCCTTCATCGCCATATTTGCCCAATAGAGTGCTTGACTTTTCAAAGCTTGGCGTTTCAATTGGGTTAAACCCAAACTTCAAAAAGTTATCTTTAATTACATCAATTATATAGTTTCTTTTATATAATTGTATTGAATCAAAGTCTCTAGTCCCTTTTGGTATACCTGGTTTTTTCTTCATATCAAACAAAATTATAATTTAATTATTAGTATTTATTTATTTTTTAAAATAAATAAATAAAAAAACACCTATTTCAAATAGGTGTTTTTAAAAAATATATTTTGACTTTATATTATTTTTTTTCGGCAACTACTTCAAATGGCAAGTCAAATGTTACATCTCTATGTAATCTAACAACTGCACTATATTTGCCTAATTGCTTGATTAAATTACCTGTAATCATTATAGATTTCTTGTCAATTTCAACACCTTTCTCTTTTAGTTCATTCTGAACATTTATATTGTTAACAGAACCAAAAAGTTTCTTGCCCTCTCCCACTTTAGATTTTATTTTTATATCTAAAGCTTTAATTTTCTTTGCAATCTTATTTGCATCATCAACTAACTTCTTATTCTTAACAGCTTGCTGTTTGAGATTTTCAGTTAATATTTTCTTAGCTGAAGAAGTTGCTAGTATCGCTGATCCATTTGGTATTAAGAAATTTCTACCAAAACCATTCTTGACAGTAATGATATCATCCTTAAATCCAACACCTTCAACGTCTTTTTTTAATATTATTTCCATTCTTTAGAAATTTTACTTCAACAAATCAGCCACATACGGCATTAAAGCAAGATGTCTAGCTCTTTTTACAGCAACAGACACCTTCCTTTGATATTTTAATGATGTTCCTGTAAGTCTTCTAGGCAATAACTTACCTTGTTCATTTACAAATTTTAATAAAAACTCAGGATCTTTATAGTCAATATATTTAATTCCATATTTTTTAAATCTACAATATTTCTTTACAATAGTATTGTCTATGTTTAAAGGAGTTAAATATCTAATTTCCCCTTCATCTTTTCCTTTTGCTTGTTGTTGAATATTTGCCATAACTTTATGCTTTAATTTTTAACTTTTCCCTTCTTTTTTCTGCCCATTCAATTGCATACTTATCCAACTTTACAGTTAAAGATCTCATAAACCTTTCATCTCTTTTAAGTTCAACTTCTAGCTTTGAAATAACATTTGATTCAACAGAGTATTGAAAAAGATGATAAAACCCACTTTTTTTATTCTGAATAGGATAAGCCAACTTTTTTAATCCCCAATCCTCCTTGGAAATAATTTTAGCACCTTTAGATGTCAAAAATTTCTCATACTTCTGGACTGTTTCCTTTATCTGGTCTTCAGATAAAACGGGATTTAAAATGAAAACAGTTTCATAATTATTCATTTTTATTTATTTTTTAATGCCTGCAAAAGTAGGTATTTTAAATTGTTTTGACAATTTTTTAGTTTAAATATGCAAATTAGTTAATTTTATGGTTAGAAAACATAAACTATTTTTAAAAATTGACTAAAAATTGTATAATAATTGACCAAGATCCTGAGAATCTAGAAATTCTTAAAAAACTTCTAGAAGAACAAACATCTTTTTCAGTATTATCATGTTTTGACAACTTTATTGATTCAAAACATTTTTTAAATTCTATTAATATAGATGTTATTTTTATTTCATTTAATCTTCCTGAATTTGATCCATTCGTCTTTTTAGATTCAATAAAATCAGATTCAAAAATTGTGTTTATCAGCAATCAAACAAAACATGCTTTTAAGAGTTTTGAATATAATACACTAGACTATATAGAACATCCATTAAATGAAGAAAAAATTCAAAAAATAGAAATGAAATTTCAAAAATTATTTAATAATTCTGATGAAAAAATTAAGCCTTATTTATATATTAAAAGTAATCTAAAAAAAAGAAAGGTATATACTAAAGATATTAAATGGGTAGAAGCACTAGGAGACTATGTCAAAGTTATTACATCAAATTCAAATATTATAGTATTATCCTCTTTAAGAAGTTTTGAAAAAAAATTACCAATAGATAAATTCTTAAGGATTCATAAATCGTATATTATAAACCTTGACAGGGTCGATAATCTTAGCAACAAAACTGTAGAAATTGAATCTAACTTAATTCCTGTTAGTAGAAATAAAAAGGCAGAGTTAGAAAAAATGCTAGAATCAAAATAGACTAATAATTATCTACATTTAAGATTACATTTACAGAGCTATAGCTTGAAATTGAATGCAATTTGTCCTTAGATTTTTTAATAAAATTTTTAGTTGCAATTAATGATTGCTTAGAAGGAATTTTTATAAGAATATTTTTTTGATATTTATTTCTAATCCTATTAATATGTGGGAATTCAGGACCTAATATATTCCCCTTAAGAGCAGCAGATAAATTTTTAGCTAACCAGTTTGCAGATTCATTAACAAGTTCAAAACTTTTATGTTTTACTGTTATCTTAATTAATTTATAAAAAGGTGGATATTTAAATTTTTCCCTTTCTTCTATTTGGTTATTGAACATTGAATCATAATCATTGGCAATGATATGATTAAAAATATCATTTGATGAATTATATGTTTGAATTAGCACTTTTCCTCTTTCTAGTGATCTGCCTGATCTACCTGCTACTTGTTGAATTAATTGATAGCATCTTTCATAGGCTCTAAAATCAGGAAAATTCAGTGAATTATCCACATTTAAAACCCCTACTAACTTAACATTTTTAAAGTCTAATCCTTTTGTTACCATTTGTGTCCCAATTAAAATATCAAATTCATTCTTTTCAAAAGATGAGATTATCTTGTTAAAACTATTTTTTCCTCTTGTAGTATCATAATCTAGCCTTTTTACTCTATAATTTGGAAATAATTCACTTATTTCAAGCTCTACTTGCTGAGTTCCAAATCCTTTAGAGATTACATCTTTATTTAAGCATGATGGGCAGGAATAGATTAAATCAATGTTATAACCACAATAATGACATCTTAAAGATTTATTATTATAATGATATGTTAAACTAACATCGCAATTAACGCATCTAGGAGTATAGCCGCATTTACTGCATTCAATAATTGGAGAGAAACCCCTTCTATTTTGAAATAAAATAACTTGTTTCTTTTTATTTACTGCTTTACTAATCTGCTCTAAAAGCTCATCACTAAAAATCCCTACCATTTTACCTTCTTTATACTTTTCTCTAATATTTATTAACTCAATTATTGGTAGAGGCACATCATTATATCTTTTATCTAGACTAACTAATTCATATTTTTTTAGAACCACTGCATTATAATAACTTTCGATGCTTGGCGTAGCAGATCCAAGGAGAACATTAGCGTTAAAATATTTTGATAAAACAATTGATGAATCTCTTGCGTGATACCTTGGTGAAGGCTCGTGCTGTTTATAGGATTGTTCATGCTCTTCATCAACAATAATTAATTTTAAATTACTAAAAGGCAATAATAAAGATGACCTTGCTCCTATTATTAATTGGGGTTTCTTTGAATCTAAAACCTTATTCCAAATTTCAACTCTTTGATTAATTGAAAATCTAGAATGATAAACTATTAATTCTTCTGAAAACACTTCTGATAACCTGTTTACTAATTGAGTAGTTAATGCAATTTCTGGAACTAGGTATAGAATTTGATTATTTTCTTTTAATATAGACTGAATTATTTTTATATAAATTTCAGTTTTACCTGATGATGTTACACCATTAAATAATACTATATTATTTCTTATAAAAGAATCTTTTATTTGGCTATATGCATGATTTTGATCACTACTTAATTTAATTTTTTGATTAGAGTTTGTTGAATTATTTTGAATTCTATCTACTTGAATATAAGACTGATGAAAAATTCCTCTATCAATCATCTTTTTAATAATAGCAGAAGATGAATTAGAGTTATTTTTTAGATCAGATATTTCAATTAAATCATTGTTGGTGGTAGAATTCAAAAAAGAATTTAACACCTCTAATTGTTTAGGCGACCTTTTTAAACTTTTTTTTAATTCTTTAATCTGCTTATCATTAAAAAATGAATCTGAAAGATTTACACATCTTGAAAATTTTGGTTTATATCTAGAATATAATTTCTCATTTATAGATATCAAATTCTTAATATTTAATGAGTCCAAATGAGTAAAAATATTTTTCTTATTTAATACATCTGAAATTTCATTAATCCTTAAGGGTGATTGAGATTCTAAAGCCTGCATTATTAAAAATTCTTCATCATCTAACTCATCAGAATTTATATTTGAATCCTCTCTAATGGAAATTAATGTTTCACTTTCAAGCAATAAAATGCTAGGGACAGCTGCTCTAAGGACCTCCCCTATTGAGCACATATAATATTTTGAAATCCAAATCCAAAATTTTAATTGAATCTCATTAATTAGTGGTTTTTCATCAATTATTTGATAAATAGATTTAACCTCATAACTAGCGGGCGAATTAGTGTGTACAGAGCTTACTATTGAAGTGTAAATCTTTTTTTTTCCAAATGGCACTGCAACTCTCATTCCTGGGTTTAGAAAAGAGTATTCAGCTTCATTAATTCCATAAGTAAATACCTGATTAACAGGAATAGGCAAAACAACATCTATAAAATAATTCATCCTAAAACTTTAAAATCTATTCTGTTTTCCTTGACTGATAAATTTCAATATAATTTAATCAGCTTAGTAATGAGAAATGTTAATTTACTTATACATAAAATATAGTACTTTTATAAATATATTACAATATAAGTTTATATAATGAAGATCAAATGTATAGCCATAGGAAAAACTAAAAATCAAGAAGTTATTAGTATGGTTAAATCCTATATAAGCAAAATTGAACACTATATAAATTTTGAGTTTGTAATTATAAATGACATAAAATCAACAAAGAACAAAAAAATTCAAAAAAATAAAGAAGGCGAATTAATTTTAGATAAAATTAAAAAGAATGAGCATGTAATTGTATTAGATGAAAACGGTAAAGAATATAATTCCATCTTATTCTCAAATTTTATTCAACATCACATGAACTCCAGTAAAAAAGAGATAATATTTCTAATTGGTGGTGCATATGGTTTATCTGAAAAAATATTAAAAAGAGCGAATCAGAAAATTTCTTTATCAAAAATGACTTTTTCACATCAAATGGTTAGAATTTTATTTTTGGAACAGCTGTACAGAAGTTTTACTATTATAAGAAATCAACCCTATCATAACAATTAGAAGATGAAACTAGTTTTTGCAACAAATAATTCAAATAAAATAGCGGAAGTAAGCAATTTGATTAGTAATCAAATTGCGATAATAAGCCTTAAAGATATTGGCTGTAACGAGGATATAGTTGAGAGTGAAGACACGATAATTGATAATGCTATTTTAAAAGCAAATTATATAAAAAATAATTATGGTTATGATTGCTTTGCAGATGATACTGGCCTTGAAGTTGATTTTTTAAATGGCAGGCCTGGAGTTTATTCAAAAAGGTTTGCTGGAGAAAATTCAACAGATGAATTAAATATGAAAAAGCTACTGGAATGCATGAAAGAAAGTAATAATAGAAATGCTAGATTTAGAACAGTAATTGCTTTAAATATTAATAATCAGGTAATTACTTTTACAGGAGTATGTGAGGGGGAAATACTAAAACAAAGAAGAGGAAATAATGGTTTTGGTTATGATCCTATTTTTTTACCTAAAGGTTATAACAATTCATTTGGGGAAATGAGTATAATAGAAAAAAATGAAATCGCTCATAGATCAAAAGCTGTAAAAAAGTTAATTAATTATTTGAATAAGTTCTGTTAAATATCAGTTAACCTAAACTATTTATCTTCTTTAAACAGCAAAGTTTACTATATTTGGAAATATTTTTACAGATGAGAAAAATACTTCTAACTATTCTCCTTCTTTTTTATGCCATTTCTTTTTCTCAAGAAATAACTACTGTTAAGGGTACAATTTTGAATGCAAATAACAATATGCCACTAGAAAACGTGAATATTGTTAATCTAAATAAAGTAATTGGGACTGCTACTAATAGAAAAGGAGAGTTTGAGATTAGAGTTCAAGTAGATGATACTCTCCACTTTTCCTACCTTGGTTTTAAATCAATTGAGGTTAGAGTTACAAATGACTGGATAAGGTATGGAATTAATACAAGTATTGAATTAACAGAACTAGCTTTAGCTCTTGAAGAGGTTGTCGTAAATCAATTAAAGTTAACGGGATATTTGGAGATTGACATAAAACAAGTTCCAATCAATAGAAATTTTAGATATAGTATTTCTGGTCTACCTAATGTTGGATATGAGTCAAGTGCCAGGCCAACTAGTGCAGCTACTAAAGCATTAAATGCAATTTTTAATCCATTTGATTTTTTACATAAAATATTTGGTAAACAACCAAATGAACTTAGAAAACTCAGAAAGATGAAAAAAGACAATAAGATACGTGATTTATTGTCCAATAGGTTTGATAGAGAAATGCTACTAGCATTACTTCAACTTAATAGAGTTGATTTAGATTTATTAATTAGTGAATGTAATTATTCTGAGGATTTTATTACTAAAGCCAATGATCTTCAAATATTAGATGCTATAAGCGAATGTTATGAAGAGTATAAAGTCTTAAATAGAAGCCTTAAAAATTAATTTATATATTCCTTGTTTTTAAAGCTTGGATTAGCTTTAATATCATCATAGAATTTAGCATAAACCACATTTTGATATGGCATCAGCCAAATAAAGCCAATACCTAAAGTAAAAATACATAATATAACAAGACCCATCAATCTTAATATTATTCTAAAAAACTTCCATTTATAGCCTTTCATCATATTCATGCTCTTTACAAGTGCATCATATGCTCCAATTTCTTTGTCTTCACCCATAATAAAAAATACTTGAGAAAACATTAATATGACTATTATTCCAGGAATTATTAGTAAAATGAAACCAACAGCAGCAAGAACACCCATCATGAAATAGGCTAATATCGAATTCACCCAACTAGTTTTAAATGGGATAAATAGATTGTCTATTTCAGGGTTATTATCTCTAGAGATATTTAGAGAAAATATAGTCATTCCAATAGCTAATGGAGGTGCAAAAATAAGAGAAGTAATATTAGCTCCCCAATCTTCTCCTACCATTCCCCATCCTACAAGTGCTACAGCCATAGAAATTAATACGACAAGTAGATTTCCACCTATAGCTAAACCCCACTTACCTTTTAAAGAAGCGTGAGCTTCTTTCATTATTTTTGAGTTTTCCATAAAGTATATTTATTTTTTTGCACAGCAAAAGTAAGTATTAACTCTAAATAAATAACTATCTTTGCAGATTACTTTTATTATTAATTATGTCATCTTTTTCATTAAATGCAATTTCACCAATTGACGGAAGATATTCTGACAAAACAGCTGTACTTTCAAATTATTTTTCTGAAAAATCACTTATAAAAAACAGACTTATAGTTGAAATAGAATATTTTATATCTCTTTGTGAAATACCACTGCCTGAGTTAAAATCATTTAAAAAATCTGATTTTAAAAAACTTAGAGAGATTTATGAAAATTTCTCTGAAAAAGATGCAATAGCTATAAAAGAAATTGAAAAGAAAACGAATCACGATGTTAAAGCAGTTGAATATTTTATTAAAAATGAATTTGATAAACTTAATATAAACGAATACAAGGAATTTATTCACTTTGGATTAACCTCCCAAGACATAAATAATACAGCAATTCCCCTTAGCTTAAAATATGCATTAAATGATGTGTATTATCCTGAATTAGATACGATCGTTTCATATCTTAATGAATCTTCAAAGAAATGGTCAAAAATACCAATGCTGGCAAGAACGCATGGTCAACCCGCTTCTCCAACTAGACTTGGTAAAGAAATCGATGTGTTTAAAGTAAGGATTGTAGAACAATTGGGTCTTTTAAAATCCATTCCAATAGCTGCAAAATTTGGTGGTGCAACAGGTAATTACAATGCGCATAATTTAGCTTATCCTAAAATTGATTGGAAAGAATTCTCAAAGAAATTTGTGTCAAAAAATTTAGGATTAAAACATTCATTTCCAACTACACAAATAGAGCATTATGATCATCTAGCAGCAATTTTTGATAATATTAAAAGAATCAATACTATTTTAATTGATCTAAACAGAGATCTGTGGTTATATATCTCTATGGATTATTTTAAACAAAAAATAAAAGATGGTGAAATAGGAAGTTCTGCAATGCCTCATAAAGTAAATCCAATTGATTTTGAAAATAGTGAAGGTAATTTAGGCATAGCTAATGCAAATTTTGAACATCTTTCATCAAAGCTTCCAATTTCTAGATTGCAACGTGATCTTACTGATAGTACAGTTTTAAGAAACATAGGGGTTCCTTTTGCACACACTCTAATTGCTTTTAAGTCTACTATAAAAGGATTAAATAAATTAATAGTCAACAAAGAGAGAATATCTGTTGATCTAAATAATAACTGGGCAATTGTAGCAGAGGCTATTCAAACAATATTACGACGAGAAGGTTATCCCCAGCCATATGAAGCTCTAAAATCTCTTACAAGAGTGAATTCTAATATATCAAAGGAAGAAATTCATAATTTTATTAATAAATTAGATGTTAATAATAACATTAAAAAAGAATTGCTTAAAATAACTCCAGAAAATTATACTGGCATATAAAATATTAATAATGAAAATATTTAATCAGAATAAATATATATTTTTTCTTACATTTTATTTAGTATTATCTGGATGTATAAATGAATCTAAAACGGATAGAGAGTTTAACAAGATTGTTGAATCTTTTACCAGTAAAAAAAATAACTTTTCAAAGACAAGTAATAGGTTAAGTGAAGAGTATATCTTTTCTGAACTAAGTGTAGTTAAAAATGAATTAAATAAACTAAGATCAGTTCTATATGAAGATTTGTCTAACGAAGAAAAAGTAGATTATAAATTCATTGAAAGTCTTTTAGTAGGTAAAGAGATTCAATACGAAGACATACAATCCTGGAAGAGAGATCCTAGAGATTATATGAATTTCAGACAAATTTCAAGCACCATAAATGGACCAAGAACGTGTGAAGAGAAAATTATTTTTTTGACTGAATACCTGCCTATAATTCAAGAAGATTTAAAAAGTGGCTCTAAACAGCTTGTAGAATATGTTCCAAGGTTCCAAGAATTGGGACTTTATATGGCAAAGAATTCAAACGTAATTTTTGATGAAGAAATAAATAAGTTTTTTGAAAGCTGTAGTTCAATTACTCAAGATGAAAAAAATCAAATTAAAAGTATAAGTTATCAGATTATTAATGAACTTAAAATATTTACAGATTATATTGAAAATATATTACCTGACAGAGAAGAATCAACTTTTTCAATAGGTAAATCAACATATAATAAGATGTTAAAACACCAATTTCTATTAGAATATGATGATGAAACCCTATGGGAATTTGGTTGGCAAGAATTTAATAGAACTCTAGATAAGATGGATGCTTTAGCTAAAGAAATTGATTCAACTAAAACTACAAAAGAGTTGCTTATAGATATAAAAAATGAATATCCAGATCCTTATGATATGATAGAGGCACATCAGTATTGGGTTGATAATTCTGGCAAACACATAAAATCAAAAGGGCTTATTCCTATTCCGTGGAAAGAAAGAGTAAACGTTGTTGCTAGGGAGGAATATCTAAGAAAAACGTCTTACTATGGTAATTTCTCAAGGTCTAAGGGAAAAGATGAAGAAGGTTATTTTACTTCAGAGTGGAAGATTAATCCTTTTGAAGATTATTGGGATGAAAAAACAAAAAATGAATATTTAGTAGAACATGATTGGGGTGTTATTATTGTAACCGCACCGCATGAAACATATGGTGGTCATCATATTCAAGGTCTATATCAAATGCATAATCCAAATAAATTAAGAAAAAATAATGGTATTTCTCTTTTTAGTGAGGGTTGGGGATTGTATAATGAACAGCTGATGTTAGAGACAGGTTTTTATCCAAATAAAAAAATTAAACTTAGACAGTTACAGTTAAGGTTATGGAGAAATGCTAGAGTAATTTATGATGTTGGTATGCATTCAGAAAAACTCTCTTATGAGGAAGCTATAAGTTTAATGACAGATAAAGTTGGTTTTTTAAGGTGGGCTGCTCAATTAGAGATTGATTCATCTTCTTCTAGGCCTGGATACTTCATTGGTTATTTTATTGGAATGACTGAAATTTTAAAAATGAGAGAAGAATTTAAAAAATTGATGGGAGAAAATTATGACATTTCAGATTTTCATGAAAAACTTTTAAAAGTTGGAAATATGCCTCCGTCATTAATGAAGGAATCCTTATTTAATTAATCTTTGAATTTTTCATTGATAGTTGTAGATTAGAAGTCATGTTTTTAAAAAAAAATTTATGAAAAAAACATATATACTATTTTTTATCTCTATTATTTTATTTAGTTGTTTTGAAGATAGTGATGACAATATAGTATTTGCAAGTAACATAAATGATTTTGTTTGGAAAGGCATGAATGCTACTTATCTCTACAAGCAAAATATAGAAGACCTCGCTAATAACAGGTTTTCATCATCAGAAGAATATGCTGATTTTTTGAATCTATTTGAAAACCCAGAGGAGCTATTTGAAAGCCTAATTTATCAGAGAGAGACAATAGATAAATTTAGCTTTATAGTAGATGACTATATTGCCCTTCAACAATACTTAAGTGGAATTTCAAATAGTAATGGCATGGAATATGGGCTGAGATATGCGCCTGGAAGTAGCTATGATGTTTATGGATATGTCAGATATGTTCATCCAAATACTAACGCAGAAGAAAATAATATTCAAAGAGGAGATGTATTTAACAAGATTAATAATACGCCTCTAACAATTGACAATTACTCAGATCTTTTATCTTCTGATAACTACACAGTTAATTTTGCTAATTACTTAGATCAAAATACTTCAGAGACATCTGATGACCAAATAATATCAAATGATATAAACATTGAACTAAGCAAAGTTTCATATGAAAAAAATCCTATTCATATCTCATCGATAATAGAAGCTCAAAATCAAAGTATAGGCTATCTAATGTTTAATAGATTTATTGGAGATTATAATGATGATTTAATTAGTGTTTTTTCAAATTTTAAGTCTAATAATATTAGCGACTTAATTCTAGACTTAAGGTATAACCCTGGAGGCTCAGTATATACTTCTATTCTACTATCAAGTTTAATTACGGGACAATTTACTGGCGAGATAATTAGTACAGAACAATGGAATGATGAAATACAAGCCTATTATCTTAATAATGATCCTGAATTTTTAATTAATCGATTTATTGGAAATAGCAATAGTTTAAATTTAAATCGTGTTTTTATTATAACAACTCAAAGTTCTGCATCAGCTAGTGAACTGGTTATAAACTGCTTAGATCCTTATATAGATGTTATTCATATTGGAACTAACACCTATGGAAAATATCAAGCATCTGTTACATTATATGATTCTGAAAATTTTACTCTTGAAGGTGCAAATCCAAATCATACATATGCGCTTCAGCCGCTTGTTTTAAAAACTCTAAATTCTATAGGAAACACCGATTATTTTAATGGTTTAACTCCTGATATAATTCTTGAAGAAAATACTGCCAATCTTGGAATTTTAGGAGATGAAAACGAACCTCTTCTTGCCCTTGCATTGCAACAAATAACATTAGATAGAAAAATAATTGATCTAATTAGTCCTATTAAGCTCATTGATGACAGTAATAGATTTGAATTATTACAAAAGGAGATGTATATTGATTTAAAGAATGATTTTTTAAAAAAAATTAAATTATAAATGAATTTAAAAAAAATTTCAAAGAGAGAAAAAATTCTATTATTATTTATAGTTTTTGCTGCAATAATAAGATTAATGCCGCATCCTCCAAATTTTGTGCCTATAACTGCAATGGCTCTATTTGCTGGTTTAAATTTTCAAAACAAAAAACTAGCATATTCTATACCGCTTCTAGCAATGATAATATCTGATTTATTTCTTGGATTTTATTCTGTATCAATTTTTGTCTATACTTCATTTATAGCTATTACATTTATAGGGACTATGATTAATAAAATTAGTATATCTAATATATTTTTAAGCAGCCTATTGTTTTTTATAATAACTAACCTAGGAGTTTGGATTCTGGGTTATCCCATGACTCTTGAGGGACTATTACTCTGTTTTACTCTAGCACTACCGTTCTTTGGATATGCTTTAGCAGGAGACTTATTTTTTAGTTTATTATTTAAGTATGGTTTTAAAGCAGTAGAAAAAAATTATCTAATTCATTCAAGTTAGTCTTCTAAAAGAGGTTTCTCAATTTCCTCAGAAGAAATATTTAATTTGGAGTTTCCAGATGATATTTTAATAACATCTTTATCTATCTTTTTAAATTCCTTACTACTATCATTATAATGGTTAACTGCTGTTCCTAGTGTATTTCCTAGTTTATCATGATAAGTTTTATAAGCATTTAAATGCTTAGATAATTTTTCAACATTCTTCAAAATATCATTAATAGAATTCTCTACCTTTAGATTATGTAGTGCTTTTACTGTAATCTGTAACATTGGAAATAAACTCATAGGAGATACTATCATTACTTTTTTTGTATAGGCATATGAAACTAAATCTCTCTGATTAATCTTTAAAGTCCCTACTCTACTGTTTAACAAATCTTGATATAAACCATCAGCAGGTATAAACATATATGCATAATCAGTAGTATTTTCATTAGGTCTAATATACTTGGCCGTTTCATCAATTCTGCTTTTGATGTCAGATTTAAATTTCTTCTCCAAGTCAGCTAGCTCATCTTTATTTGAACATTCAATCATCCTGTTATAATTGTCAAGAGAAAATTTTGCATCAATTGGAATTATATAATCACCTACTCTAACAATAGCATCAACTGCTTCTTTATTTTTAAATGAATACTGCATTTGAAAAAGTTCAGGTGGCAGTACATTTGCTAATAAATTTTCTAACTGTATTTCACCCAGGACTCCTCTTTGTTTCTGATTTCCTAAAATCTTTTCTAAAGTCTTCATTTGATTGGCAAAACTTAAAACCTGCTCATTAGTTCCTTTAATTTTTTCTAATTCAGTAGTGACATCCTTTATAACCTTATTAGATTCCTTGAACTGTTGTGTTATATTAGAACTTGAGGTTTTATGAAAATCATTAATCTGCTTATTTATATCTTTTAATTTAGATTCAATTTCTGTTCTACTTTCCTTAGAATTTGCATCAATTTCCTTTCTTATTTCTTGAATTTGAGAACTCAGTGAATTTGAAAATTGAATTAAGTCGTTGGTGGATGTTGATCCAACACTAGTTTTTGAATTATAGACTAGATATATTAGCCCTAATATTATAATACATAAAAAACCAATTACTATTTCCACAGCGTTAGAATTAGAAAAACAATTTACAAAATTTTACTGACCAATAAACAAATAGGAAATTAAAAAATTACTCTATTTACTCAAGTACATTTTTCTTCTAGAATACAGCTCATGAAATTTATCATCCTGAAGATTATCAATAAATAAAATGCTCTCACCAGTACTTTTCATCTCAGGGCCAAGCTGTTTATTTACATTAGGAAATTTACTAAATGAGAAAACAGGTTCTTTAATAGCATATCCGTTGTGTGTAGGACTAAACTTAAAGTCTTTAAGCTTCTTTTCTCCCAACATAACTTTGGTTGCATAATTTACATATGGCTCCTTATAAGCTTTTGAAATAAAAGGAACTGTTCTTGATGCTCTTGGATTTGCCTCAATTATATATACCATATCATCTACTATTGCAAACTGAATATTAATAAGACCAACAGTATTTAAAGCTTTAGCAATTTTTTCTGTATGATCTTTAATTTGTTGTAGAACTAAATCTCCTAGATTAAAAGGAGGTAAGCAAGCATTGCTATCACCAGAATGAATACCACATGGCTCTATATGCTCCATTATCCCTATTATATAAATATTTTTACCATCACATATTGCATCTGCCTCTGCCTCAATAGCTCCATCTAAATAATGATCTAAAAGAAGGTTGTTATTTGGTATTTTTCTCAATAAATCATCTACATGCTCTTTAAGGTCTTTTTCGTTTATTACAATTTTCATACCCTGACCACCGAGCACATAGGAAGGTCTAATTAAAATTGGGAAATCTAATTTTTTGGATGCTATAATAGCTTCATCTATACTAGAGGCTGTATCAAATTCTGGATAAGGAATATTATTCTCTTTTAAAAGTGTTGAGAATGAGCCTCTATCCTCAGCTAAATCTAATGATTTGTAATTCGTTCCGATTATATTTATTCCATATCTATCTAATTTTTCAGATAATTTTAATGCTGTTTGACCGCCTAATTGAACAATAACCCCATCAGGTTTTTCATGTCTAATTATATCATATATATGTTCCCAAAATACTGGCTCAAAATAGAGCTTGTCAGCGATATCAAAATCAGTAGAAACTGTTTCAGGATTGCAATTAATCATTATTGTCTCATATCCACATTCTGCGCTTGCCAAAACCCCATGAACACAGCAATAATCAAATTCTATTCCTTGACCTATTCTATTTGGCCCTGAGCCTAAAACAATGATTTTCTTTTTGTCACTAACTACACTTTCATTATGAGAATACTTTTTACCTTCTTTATTTTCTATTTCATTTTCAAAAGTAGAATAATAATATGGAGTACTTGCAGTAAATTCAGCTGCACACGTATCAACAAGTTTATAAACCCTGTTAATATTCATCTCCTGACGTTTATTATAAACTTGACTTTCTAGACAATTTAAAATATGTGCAATTTGACGATCACCATATCCTTTTTGTTTAGCCTCTAGCAGTAAATCTTTTGATATTGAATCAATTGTGTATTTTGAAATTTCTTTTTGCAGTAAGTAAAGTTCTTCATATTGTCTTAAAAACCACATATCAATTTTGGTCAATTCATTAATTCTTCTTAATGACATCCCTATTTGTATGGCATCAAAAATTACAAAAACCCTATCCCATGATGCATTTATTAATTTACTGATTATTACATCTTTGTCCTTGTAACTCTTTCCGTCAGCTCCAATTCCATTCCTTTTAATTTCCAATGACTGAGTAGCTTTATGTAGGGCTTCTTGAAAGCTCCTTCCAATACCCATTACCTCACCAACTGATTTCATTTGTAACCCTAAGGTCCTGTCACTACCTTCAAACTTATCAAAATTCCATCTTGGAATTTTCACGATTACGTAATCTAAAGTTGGCTCAAACAAAGCTGATGTAGATTTAGTTATTTGATTTTCTAATTCATCTAGATTATATCCTATTGCTAATTTTGAAGCTATTTTTGCAATTGGATAACCAGTAGCTTTACTTGCTAAAGCTGACGACCTTGATACCCTAGGATTAATTTCTACTGCTATAATATCTTCATTTTTATCAGGACTTACAGCAAACTGAACATTACATCCACCAGAAAAATCACCTATACTTCTCATCATTTTAATTGCCATATCTCTCATTTTTTGATAACAAGTATCACTAAGTGTCATGGCAGGAGCAACTGTTATTGAATCCCCGGTATGAATTCCCATAGGATCCATATTTTCAATAGAACATATAATTACCACATTATCATTAGAGTCTCTAAGTAGTTCTAATTCATATTCCTTCCATCCAATCAATGCCTTATCTATCATTACCTCATGAATTGGAGAAATTTCTAAGCCTCTAGTTAATAATTCGTCGAAATCCTCTTCTTTATACACTATAGAAGCGCCTGTACCTCCTAATGTGTATGAGGCTCTTATCACTAAAGGAAATCCAAATTTTTGTGCTATCTCCTTTCCTTTCAAATAAGAAGTAGCAGTAGCTTGTGGGGCCATTGCTATTCCAATATCAAGCATTAAATTTCTAAATTGCTCTCTATCTTCAGTAATATTTATTGCATTAATATCAACACCTATAATTTCTACATTATGTTCTTTCCAAATTCCTTTTTCATCAGCTTCTATACATAAATTCAATGCAGTTTGCCCTCCCATTGTTGGTAGAACTGCAACAATTTGAGGATGCTCTTTTAATATTTGATTAATTGAAGTAGTATTTAGAGGCAATAAATATACATGATCAGCCATTACTGGATCAGTCATTATTGTGGCTGGATTTGAATTTATTAGTATGGTTTCTATGCCATCCTCTCGAAGAGATCTTAATGCTTGTGATCCAGAATAATCAAACTCACATGCTTGGCCAATTATTATAGGACCCGAGCCGATTATAAGTATTGATTTTAATTTATCTCTTTTAGGCATTAGGCACTATGTTTTAGTAAAAATAATTATCAAAAAGATAAAAAAAAAGGTGTTACGTCAGTAACACCTTATATAATATCAACAATTGTTAATCATTATTATTTATGACTTTTTTCAGAAGATACTGAAAGTTTTTTCCTTCCCTTGGCTCTTCTACGAGAAATAACTTTTCTACCACCGACTGTGGACATTCTCTCCCTAAAGCCATGCTTATTTTTTCTCTTCCTTTTAGATGGTTGAAATGTTCTTTTACTCATTTTATTTAATTTAACTTAATCTACTTAAAATATATTATTAAGCTGCCGGCAAAGATACAAAGACTTTTTACTTTAACAAATCTATTAATTAATATTATATTTGGTTTTTATTAACTTTATTCATTGATATTCATATAGACTTATGATTCATAAATACATCAAATTATTTCTTTTCTTTTTTTGTATTGGATTATCAACATTCCAGTTTATGGAAAGGTTAATTGGAAATGGAATAATGTATCTAATAATTGCGTTAATTATTCTGTTTTTGTTTTTTAAAAATGAATTTCTTCTTTTAGCATTTTTCCAGCTAAGAAAACAAAATCTTGTTGGAGCTGATAAATGGTTAAATAGAATTAAAAATCCTTCTACGGCTTTAGTTAAAAAACAACAAGGGTACTATAATTATTTGAAAGGATTAATAGTTTCTCAAACAAACATGAATGAAGCTGAAAAATATTTTAAAACGGCTATTAGTTTTGGTTTAAATATGGATCATGATTTAGCAATGGCAAAATTAAATTTAGCTGGAATTGCGTTTACTAAGAGAAGAAAACTTGAAGCGCAGAAACTACTTCAAGAAGCACAAAGATTAGATAAGAATGGAATGCTTACGGATCAAATTAAAATGATGAAAAATCAAATGAAAAAATCTCATATTCCAAATCAACACTTTGGATCAAGTAGAATGGGAAGAAGGTAGAATTTTAATTTTCTATAATCTTAATAAGATTCTGGTTAAACCACTTTGCTCTAGTTATAATCATTTCATGTCTTCCATTCTCTATTACAATAGAATCTTTTATATATTTTATGGGAAAGATATGATCTGAATTACCATGGATGTGTATAATATTATCTAAAGTTGTTTCTTGATCCCAATTTAAGAGACAATTAATACTCCATTTCAAATAATCTTTGTCTCTTACTGTTAAATATCTGTCTGCAAGATTAATTCTTTTATATATTTTATCAATTTTAGAATATTTTAAAAATTTAAAAAAATTATTAAATGTACTCATTGGAAATATATTGTGAATGCTTGTTGCTCTAATTAATCTAAAATTTCTAGGAAGCTCCGTATTATTTTTAATACTAGAAATAATTATTAGCTTCTTTACTGATATTAACCTGCTAAGTTCCTGAACAATAACTCCGCCAAATGAAACCCCTATTAATATTATATTTTCATGTTTAATTTCATTTAAAAATCTAATACAATAATCATTAAGTGATTCATTCTTAATTGGCATAAGCCAATCTAATAAGTGAACACAGTATTTGTCTTTTGGGAATTGTAAATATTCAAATATCAATGAATTAGCCCCTAAGCCCGGCATTAAATAAATATGTTGTTTATTATTACCCATTTTATTGTGTAAAATAACTATCTGTGTTTTTTTTTATAATTTTGTAATCCCTTTTACTATAAATTTATGGAAATTAATGATAATACATTTTTAAGACAATTTGAGACCAAAACAAATGGGAAGCTTGCTATTATAGAGTATTCTCTTCAAGATAGAAAAATTTTCTTAACTAGAATAGTTGCTCCAAAAATTAAAAATAAAGATCTATTTGTCGATGATTTTATTTATAATGTATTAGAAATAATTAGCGAACGTAACATAAGTGTAGTACCAACTGTTCCAAAGATTACTAAGTACATAAGAAAAAACAGAAGATATAAATCACTTCTTCCAGTTGGAATAAGAATTTAGCTAATTAAGCTAGGCATTCCTCTTGCATTTTTTCTTCTACCCTAATATACCCATCCTTATCAATTTCATTTATTCTAACAGGTTTTAATTTATTTGCTAATTCAGGGTTCCACGGCATTCTAACCCTTAAATAATTTTCTGTATAACCATAAATATATCCTCTTCTGTTCTCAGTTTCATATAATACAGTTTTATCTAGGCCTATTTGACTCTCATAAAAAACTCTTCTTTTTTTATCAGATAATGACCTAAGGGTCATGCTCCTTTTTGTTCTAACTTCTTTAGGAACTTGAAAATTCATTGTTGACGCAAGTGTGTTGTTTCTTTCAGAATAAGTAAAAACATGCAAATAAGATATTTTTAATTCTTTTAAAAAGTCTAATGTCTCTATAAAATATTCATCAGTTTCTCCGGGAAATCCCACTATTACATCTACACCAATACATGCATTAGGAATTGTGTCATTTATGTGATTAATTCTATCAATGTAAAGATCCTTATTATATCTTCTCTTCATACTTTTTAATATTTTATTGCTTCCACTTTGCAAAGGGATGTGAAAATGTGGAACAAATAGTCTACTGTTAGCTAGAAATGAAATTATTTCTTTACTTAACAGATTCGGTTCTATTGATGATATTCTAAATCTAGAAATATTTTCAGATTCATCTAATTGCTTGACTAAATCAAAAAAAGTGCTTTCATGTTTTTTATTCCCATATTCACCCTTTCCATAATCTCCAATATTTACTCCTGTAAGAACAATCTCTTTAACTCCCTCTGAAGCAATTATTTCTACATTATTTTTAATGTTTTCAAGGGTGTCACTTCTAGATATACCTCTAGCTAATGGGATTGTACAATATGTACATTTATAATCACATCCATCCTGAACTTTTAAAAAAGCTCTAGTTCTATCATTTGAGGAATAGCTGCTAATGTAATTATCAACACTACTTATATCACATGAATAGATGTTTGGATGTTTATTTTTTGATAAATCTCCTATATAATCTAATATATTAAATTTCTCATTAGCTCCAAGTACTAAATCTACTCCTTTAACATCTGACAATTCATTAGGTTTTAATTGGGCGTAACAACCAATTGCAACTATAAATGCATTAGGATTTAATCTGTTCATTTTCCTAACTACACTCTTAAACTTATTATCAGCATTTTGAGTTACAGAGCAAGTATTAATTACATATATATCTGCCTTTTTTGATGCAGTAACAATTTTATAATTGTTACTTTGAAAATCCCTAGATATTGTTGAAGTTTCAGAGAAATTCAATTTGCAACCAAGAGTATAAAATGCTACTTTTTTTATAACAGACATTCTCGTAAATTTATAAAGGGTTGTAAATTTACAATTAAATAGTAATATGAAAAAAAACAAAGCCAAAAGAGAAATATATCCTATCTATAATTTTGCATTATTGATCTCTATTTTATTTGTTTATACATGTACAAATAATACTGAAATTGACTCTAAGCTAGTTTTTAGATACAATGAGCATAAAAACATAAACTCATTAGACCCTGCTTTTGCTAAAGATATTGCTAATATATGGGCTGTAAACCAACTTTTTAATGGATTAGTAGAGATGGATGAGCAATTAAGAGTAATACCTTCAATTGCCAAAAGCTGGATAATTTCTGATGATGGATTAACATATAGTTTTGTTCTAAATAATAATATTAAATTTCATAAACATCCCAAATTAACTAAGAGAAATGTTACAGCACATGATTTTGTGTATAGTTTTGATAGGCTTTTAGATCCTATATTAGCCTCTCCGGGAGGATGGGTTTTTAATAAGGTGGAAAATTATACAGCAATTAATGATACTATTCTAGAAATTAAACTAAAGGAACCCTTTAATGCATTCCTTGGTATACTTACCATGAAATATTGTTCAGTTGTAGCTAAAGAGATTGTTGAATATTATGGTGATGAATTTAGATCTAATCCTATTGGAACAGGTCCATTTAAATTTAAGAGATGGGAAGAAAATATAAAATTAGTTTTTAGAAAAAATAATGAATATTTTCAAAAGGACTCAATTGGAAATTCATTACCCTATCTTGAGGCAGTTGCAATTACTTTTTTACAAGATAAGCAGAGTGAATTTCTACAATTCATCCAAGAAAATTTAGATTTTGTATCAGGCTTAGATGATTCCTATAAAGATGAAGTGATAAGCAGTAAAGGAGAATTAAAACAAGAGTACATAGATGAGATTAATTTAATAAGAGGTCCCTATTTAAATACTGAATATTTAGCATTTTACTTAGAATCAAATAAAAATGAAATCAAATCAGAAATACTTAGAAAGGCTGTAAACCATGGATTTGATAGAAATAAAATGATAAAATACCTAAGAAATGGCATTGGGATAGCAGCAAATGGTGGTTTTATACCAATGGGGCTTCCGGGTTATTCAGATAAAATTGGATACACATATAATCCTGATTATGCTAAAGAATTAGTCAGTCAGTATAAAAGAGATTTTAAAGAAAGCCCCAAACTAAAATTAACGACTACCAGTAACTATTTAGTTTTTTGTGAATATATCCAAAAAGAATTAGAAAAAATAGGTCTTCAAATAGCTATAGATGTTATCCCTGGAGCCTCCTTAAAAGAAGCAAAAGCAAATGGAAAATTAGATTTTTTTAGAGCAAGCTGGGTAGCAGATTATCCAGATGCTGAAAACTATTTATCCCTGTTTTATTCCAAAAACTTTTCACCAAAAGGTCCGAATTATACTCATTTTGCAGATAAAGAATTTGATGTACTATATGAAAGTGCTCTGGGTGAGACTAATCAAAATAAAATAGAGATCATATACAAAAAAATGGATTCATTGATTATTAGTAAGTCTATCATTGTTCCACTATTTTATGATGAAGTAATAAGATTTACTAGAAAAAATTTGAATGGCATGCAGATTAATGCCACAAATTTACTAGACCTTAGGTATGTAAAAAAGTTATCTAATTCTTTATAATTCTGAAAGATATTTTTTCATCACGACATTATTTACTTTAAATCCATTTCGTGAATAGAAGTTTATCAATTTTTTATTGCAAAATAATGTTATTCTATAGCAGCCATTTTTTCTAGAAATTTCAATTAATTCCTTAATAAGCGATACTCCCACCATTTTTCCTCTAACCTCGCTATCGACTACAATATCTTCAATATGTCCAGCAACTTCTCCTCTTATCTTATTCTCTATTACCACACTCCCATATGCTACAATTCTATTATTATAAATGCCAACAATTGAATTTGAACTAGTATTAGAATTGAAATCATTCCACGCCTTCTTTCTATCAATATTTTCAAGGTCTATCTTTTTAAGTTGATTTAGAAGAATAAAAACATCATTAATGTCTTCTTCTTTAACAAGTCTAAAATTAATTTTTGACATTTATTTTTTTTATAAAAGTAAAAAAAAAGCCTTTCATTGTGTTTTGAAAGACTTTATTATAATTAAATACAATCCTATTACTTCTTAAATTTAGCGTATTTAGTTCTGAATTTATCAACTCTTCCTGCTGTATCAACAAGTTTCGCTTTACCTGTATAATAAGGATGAGAAGATCTAGATATTTCTAACTTAACTAAAGGATATTCTTTACCCTTTACATCTATAGTTTCTGAAGTTTGCGCAGTAGACTTAGCTAAAAAAACATCATTATTTGACATATCTTTAAAAGCTACTAATCTGTAATCTTTTGGATGAATTTCTTTTTTCATCATTTTTTGTTTTGAGGTGCAAATTTATATATTTTTTGTAATTATACAATATTAGATTAAACTTAATTTAATTACACCTATTTGGCTTTTCTTATATTTGCATAAAATATAAGAAATTAACTATGGAAATAGATGTAAAAAAAATAGCAGCAGATCTGGGGGTTATATTAGGTATAATGCTTTTTATGTTAAATGCTATATTTTATATAGTAGATATAGAATTATTCATTAATCCTACGGTAAGTTTATATTCTTTATTATTTGTAATTGCTTTTGGATGCTATTCAATAATAAATTCTAGAAAGAAATTAGGAGGCTATATAAATTGGTCTGATGCATTTGTATCCTACATGGTTTGCATTGCTATTGGAATGGCTATAGCAGCACTAACACAAATATTCATATTTTTAATATTAGACCCTGTTGCAACTGAAAAACTTAATGAAATGTCATTAATAATGATTAAAGAAACATATAGTTCTATGGGGGTGAATGAGGAATTGCTTCAGCAAGTTCTAATTGAGGCAGAAAAAAACCCATCATTCTCATTTAAAAATATAACACTTGGGCTAGCCGTTGTATTGCTAATGCATGTAATTATTGGAGCAATATGTGCACTAATTACATTGATTTTCAATAGAAATAATCCAGAAATTGCTTAACTATGGATATTTCTGTTATAATCCCACTTTTAAATGAAAGTGATTCATTAAGTGAATTACACTCATCCCTTAAAAAAGTTATGACTGCAAATTCATTTACTTATGAGGTAATTTTTATAGATGATGGAAGTTCAGATAATTCATGGGATATAATTAATAAATTATCCAAAGAAAATCAATCTATAAAAGGAATTAGATTTCTTAAAAACTATGGAAAATCACAAGCTCTTCATGTCGGCTTTCTAAAAGCTAAAGGAGATGTCATTTTTACAATGGATGCTGACCTTCAAGATGATCCTGAAGAAATTCCAGAATTATACAAAATGATTGCTAACGAAAACTATGATCTAGTTTCAGGTTGGAAAAAGAAAAGATTCGACTCTATATTATTTAAAAATATCCCATCAAAAATATTCAATTTTGCCGCTAGACTTACTTCAGGCATCAAATTAAATGATTTTAACTGTGGATTAAAAGCATACAAAGCTGAAGTTGTGAAAAATATAGAAGTATATGGAGAAATGCATAGATATATCCCGGTACTAGCAAAAAACGAGGGATTTAATAGAATTGGTCAAAAAATTGTAAAACATAGCCCTAGAAAGTACGGTAAGACCAAATTTGGGCCTAGCAGGTTTATTCATGGCTTCCTAGATCTAATTACAATATGGTTTATTTCAAAATTTGGGAAAAGACCAATGCATCTTTTTGGGAGAATTGGGTTTTTAATGTTATTAATTGGATTTTTGTTTGCAGCCTATTTAGGTTATGACAAATTATTTGTTAATCCTTATGGAAGGTTAATAACAGAAAGGCCTGAATTTTATATCAGTCTTGCAACTATGATTATTGGGAGTCAATTCTTTGCTATAGGCTTTATTGGAGAATTAATCTTAAGATATAATAAATCTAAAACACACTACAGAGTAAGACAAGAAGTTAACCTATAAAAAAACCCTCACCAAAGTGAAGGTTTTTTTATAAAATAATATTTTATATTATTCTTATTCATCTTCAGTTGGTGGTGGTGGTGGTATTTTCATTTGATAGACATAGAATAATTCTACAAGCCCATCTTGAATTTTACCATCAATCATATCTAAAACAGTAGTTTTAACTCCATCAACAGTTGAAGTAGTATTATGTCCAGCAATTATCCATTCCGCACCACCTGTGACGCCTTTATAAGGCATCGCCCAATATACCTGCCATTTAGGATCTGCTGATTCAAACCAGCCTTTTAAAAATGCTGCATGGGCTTCCTTTCCTTTAATTTGGGATCCATCTGGTCCCATTATCTGTATGGAATCAGATTCCATAGCCATTATAGCTTCCACATCTCCATTATTATGAGCATCAATATACTTCATCCATACATCAGTAGTCTCATCAGATCCTACTACAAATTTTTCGCCTGGTTCATTAACAAAAAAACCAGCACCTTCTTGTTCTAGAACAACAGGATCTGGCTGCATTTTATCAGCCATTCTTTCAACAGCAGAATTGTTACACGAATAACTGATTACAGCAAGAATTGCAACAGTTATCATTAATTTAAATTTTTTCATAATTATTTATTTTTTTATAAATGTATTAAAATATCTCTTTTAATCTCATAACTGTTGTTAATTTATAAGTTTTTTAACAACCTTTACTAACAATTTTCTTCTTAATAGCTTAATTTTGCAAATATCTTTTAAAGAATATGTCTTTGAGTGAAATAGAGAAAAAAGCTGAAAAATGGTCAAATGACCCATTTTCTAAAGAAACCCGAGAAAAAGTTAAAGAACTTTATAATAACAAAAAACTTTTAGAAGACTGTTTTTATAAAGATCTAGAATTTGGTACTGGTGGTATGAGAGGTGTTATGGGTGTTGGAACCAATAGAATAAATAAGTATACTTTAGGAAAAAATACTCAAGGAATATGTAATTATCTTAATAAGACACAAAAGGGAGAAATTAAAGTAGCAATAGCATATGACTGCAGAAATAACAGTGAATCTTTTGCTCAAATTGTTGCAGATGTCTTTTCTGCAAATAAAATTAAAGTATACATCTTTAACCAGTTAAGACCAACGCCTGAGCTGTCTTTTGCTGTAAAAAACCTAAACTGCAATTGTGGTATTGTTTTAACAGCATCCCATAATCCACCTGAATACAATGGATACAAGGTGTACTGGAAAGATGGTGGTCAAATTGTTCCTCCAATAGATAAACTATTAATTGAAGAAATAAATAATGTTTCATTTGAAGAAATAAAATTCAATAGAAACACTAATCTTATTGAGACTATCGGTAAATTAATTGATGAGGAGTTTATTTCAAGTAGCATAAAAACTGGAAAGGTTGATGACATAACTGATCGAGAAAATATAAAAATTGTTTTCACTTCTCTTCATGGAACATCTTCTACTATTATGCCAAAAGTATTTGAAAAAATTGGCTATAAAAATGTGTTATATGTACAAGAGCAAATGGAGCCAGATGGTAATTTTCCTACAGTAGAATCACCTAACCCAGAAGAAAAAGAAGCTTTATCATTGGGATTAGATTTAGCAAAGCAAAGTGATGCAGATATAGTTATAGGGACAGATCCTGATGCTGACAGACTGGGTATTGCTGTAAAAGACTTAAATAATGACTACATCCTACTTAATGGCAATCAATTAATGGTTATAATGATTGATTTCCTGTTAAATAATTTAAAATCAGAAAATAAATTAAATACTAGCCAGTTTATAGCCACAACCATTGTTTCAACGCCGCTAGTGAGTAAAATTGCTAACTATTATAATCTTGACTGCAAGCTGTGCTTAACAGGCTTTAAATGGATCGCTAAGATGATTGAAGATTATCCTAAATCAAGTTTTCTAATTGGAGGAGAAGAAAGTTATGGAATGATGATAGGTGATTTTGTAAGAGATAAGGATGCAATAACAGCTAGCTTATTTGCATGTGAAATTGCTAATTATTTAAAACAAAGTGGCTCATCAATTTTTAACAATCTTATTGACATATATATCAAACATGGGTTATACAAAGAAGAATTAGTATCGATAACAAAAAAAGGGAAAGAAGGTAAAATAGCAATAGAAAATATTATTGATGGCTTTAAGAATAATCCTCCTAAAAAAATTGGTGGATCTGAAGTAATTTCTATATACAACTATGAAAAATCTCAAAGAATAGATTTAAAAACAAATAGAGCAACTAAAATAAATTTTCCAAAATCTAATGTTATTGAATTTAATACTGCTAATGGGACTAAGGTGATTTTAAGGCCAAGCGGTACTGAACCAAAAATCAAAATGTATATTAGTGTAAATATTAATCTTGAATCCAAAGAACAATATTTGGAAAAAAATGCTTTTTTAAATAATAGAATTAAAGCAATAATTGAGAAAATTAATTTATAATGAAGAACTATTTTAATAGAATATTTAGATATACCCTCCCTTATAAAAGGTTTTTTTTGTTAAACATTTTTACAAACATTTTTTATGCCTTTTTTGGTACACTATCTATGATCTCTCTCTTCCCAATGCTTAAAGTTCTGTTTAATCAGACTGAATCCTTAACCACAGAACCTATATGGGCTGGTATTGGCGATATAGGTAATTATGCTGAGGCTTATCTTAATTATTTTGTTACTATAAAAAAAGCTGAAGGAAATAATGATGTACTGATCTTTATGGTATCAATAATAATTATCACATTCCTGCTAAAAAATCTCTTTAATTATTTATCAATGTTCTTTATTACTTTTTTAAAAAATGGGGTAATAAAAGATTTCAGAAATGAGATCTACAACAAAATAGTAAAACTTTCTATGTCTTATTATTCGGAAAAGAAAAAGGGAGATATTGTTGCTAGAATTTCATCTGATGTTCTAGAAATTGATAATTCTTTTTTATCAATATTTGAATTAATAATTAAAGAACCATTGATGATATTATTCACCCTTATATCAATGTATATAATAAGTCCCGAATTAACTGGATTTGTTATAATATTTATTCCCGTATCAGCTATTTTTATATCAGTTGTTGGTAAATCATTAAAGCGTCAATCATTAAAAGTTCAAAAAGAGCAAGGTTTATTTATTTCAATGGTAGATGAAACCTTAAATGGATTGAAAATTGTAAAAATCTTTAATGCTGAAAATGCCTTTTCAAAAAAGTTCTCTGAATCAACAAAGAGATTGTATAAATTTTCAAATAGTGTTATAAATAAGAAAAATCTAGCAGGTCCTTTAAGTGAGTTTTTGGGAATTTGTTCTATTACAATTATTCTATGGTATGGGGGGATGATGGTGTTAAAGGAAAATTCACTAGATGCCAGTACATTCCTAGTTTATTTAGGGTTAGCATATAACATTCTTACACCAGCTAAATCACTAAGCAAGGCAAGTTATAAAATCAGAAAAGCTTATGGTGCTGCTGAAAGGGTTTTTCAAGTTCTCGATGATAATAGATTTATCAAATCTAATGAAGATGATGCTTCTCTAGAAGATTTTAGTACTAGTATCGACTTTAATAACGTTTCATTTAGGTATGATAATGAAGATGTAATAAAAAATCTGTCGCTTATAATTAAAAAAGGAGAAACAGTTGCATTAGTTGGACAATCAGGTAGTGGAAAATCTACAATTGCTAATTTAATTAGCAGATTCTATGATACATCTGAAGGTGAAATTAGAGTTGATGGAGAAAACATAAAAGAAGTAAATTTAAAATCACTAAGAAAGTTAATTGGGTTAGTAACGCAAGATTCAATTTTATTCAATGATTCAATAAAAAACAATCTATTAATTGGGAAAGAAAACGCTACCGATCAGGAAATAATTCAGGCTCTTAAAATCGCCAATGCATGGGAATTTGTTAAAGAATTGCCAAAGACAATTGAAAATAATATTGGAGATTCAGGAAATAAACTCTCTGGTGGTCAGAAACAAAGACTTAGTATCGCAAGAGCTGTATTAAAAAATCCTCCAATTATGATCTTAGATGAAGCCACCTCTGCACTAGATAGTGAAAGTGAGAATCTTGTACAAATTGCATTAGATAATGTAATGAAAAACAAAACTTCTCTTGTTATTGCTCACAGACTCTCAACAATTCAAAAGGCAGATAATATTTTAGTATTGGACAAAGGAAAAATTATTGAGAGTGGAAAACACAAAAATCTAATGGATAAAGGAGGCGTCTATACTAATCTAGTCCGCATGCAAACAATATAATTAATTAGTTGTTTAAAAAATAGTGAATAACTAATTCATTATCCTATCTTATTTAATACATAGTTTATAATAAATAAATTAAATTTGATTTTCTATTTCTCATTACTTTAAATGATACTTTTTTTTGATAATCGTGAGAATATAATTTTTGCTGTACAAACACAAAAACAACTATCAAGCTCTGATATTAATAAATTGTCCTGGTTATTTGGAAACTCTTCCTTAGTCGATTCAAATATTATTAAAAGCACCTATTTAGGCCCTAGAGCTGTAATGGTGTCTCCATGGAGTACAAATGCTGTTGAAATGACTCAAAATATGGGAATAAACCATATAAATAGAATTGAAAAATATGTTAAAATTGATCAATATTTTGAAGGATACGATCCTATGTTGTTTGAAAAATTTACAGAGCTCAACCAATCTATATTTATAATAAACATTGATCCAGAGCCTATAAATCATATTGACAATATTGAATCTTATAATGAATCTGAAGGTTTATCATTAAGCAAAGAAGAAGTTAATTATTTACTTAATGTTTCAAATGAAATTGGAAGAAAACTTACAGATTCAGAAATTTTTGGTTTTTCACAAGTAAACTCTGAACATTGTAGGCATAAAATCTTTAATGGTAAATTCATTATTGATGGTAAAGAAATGCCTAATAGTCTCTTTAAAATGATTAAAGAGACTTCAAAGGTGAATTCAAATAATATAGTTTCTGCCTATAAAGACAATGTCGCTTTTATAAAAGGTCCTGTTGTAAACCAATTTTCACCAACCAGATCAGACATAGCTGACTATTATAAATTAAAATCATTTGAATCAGTTATATCCCTAAAAGCGGAAACGCATAATTTTCCAACAACCGTTGAACCATTTAATGGAGCTGCAACTGGATCTGGCGGGGAGATTAGAGATAGACTAGCTGGAGGGAAAGGTTCTATACCAATGGCTGGGACAGCAGTATATATGACGCCTTATTCTAGGTTTAACGATTATTCATGGGAGAAAAAAATTATAAAACGTGATTGGCTATATCAAAATCCTATAGACATCTTAATTAAAGCCTCTAATGGAGCTTCAGATTTTGGAAACAAATTTGGTCAACCTCTAATTTGTGGTTCCATTTTAACTTTTGAAAATCAAGAAAATAATGATATTCAAGGTTATGATAAAGTTATAATGTTAGCGGGCGGTATTGGTTATGCAAAAGCAACTGATGCTATAAAAGAAAATCCAAAATTAGGTGACAGAATAATTGTAATGGGTGGTGAAAATTATAGAATTGGAATGGGTGGTGCTGCTGTTTCTTCAGCTGATACAGGTGAGTTTTCATCTGGAATAGAATTAAATGCTATCCAAAGATCAAATCCTGAGATGCAGAAAAGAGTTGCAAATGCAATTAGAGGAGTTATTGAAAGTGAAGATAATTTTATTATTTCCATTCATGACCATGGAGCTGGAGGCCATCTAAATTGTCTAACAGAATTAGTAGAGAATTCTGGAGGAATTATAAATATTGACAAGCTACCAATTGGAGATTCAACATTGTCATTTAAAGAAATTGTTGGAAATGAATCACAAGAAAGAATGGGATTGCTAGTAAATGAAAAGAAATTAGAAGTACTCAATAGAATATGTGAAAGAGAAAGAGCTCCTATATATGATGTTGGTCATGTTACAGATAATGGGAAATTTACTATTAAATCAGATAAAATAAGCACAAAAGCTGTTGATCTAAAACTTAAACATTTTTTTGGAAGCTCCCCTACTACTATAATTGAAGATATTTCATTTCAAAAAAGTTATAGTGAACTTAACTATAACTCAAATGATTTTTATATTCATCTAAAAGAACTTTTTAAACTTGAAGCTGTTGGTTGCAAGGATTGGTTAACTAATAAAGTAGACAGGTGTGTTGGAGGTAAAGTAGCTAAACAACAATGTGTAGGTCAATTGCAATTACCATTGAATAATTGTGGTGTAATGGCTTTAGACTATAATGGAAAAAATGGAATTGCAACATCAATTGGACATTCACCCATATCAGGGTTAATTGATCCTATTGCGGGGAGCAGAAATAGTGTTACAGAAGCATTAACTAACATAATTTGGGCTCCATTAAAAGATAATATTTCAGGAGTGTCATTATCAGCAAATTGGATGTGGCCATGCAAAAACAAGGGGGAAGACAGCAGGTTATATGAAGCTGTTTCAGCAATATCAGAATTTGCAATTGAACTGGGTATAAATATTCCAACCGGAAAAGATTCACTTTCTATGACTCAAAAATACAATAAAAGAGAAGTTTCAGCTCCCGGAACTGTAATCATTAGTGCAGTTTCACATTGTAATGATATAACGAGAGTTGTTGAACCAGTTTTTAATTCCAGATTTGGTAATATATACTATATTAATCTATCCTGTGATGATTATAAGTTAGGAGGAAGTTCATTTGCACAAATATTGGGAGAAATTGGTGAAAAAACTCCAACTACAAAAGATTCAAATTTTGTCGTAAATGTATTCAATACTATTCAAGACCTTATTAGAAAAGACTTAATTATTGCTGGTCATGATATAGGTTCAGGTGGTTTAATAACTACTATTATGGAGATGTGTTTCGCAGATAATAATATTGCTGCAAATATTGATCTTACATCAATAGGTGAAAGAGATTCAATAAAGTTACTTTTTTCAGAAAACTCTGGTATAGTTGTTCAATCAAAGGATAAGTCAATAGAAGAAATTTTAGATAATAAAGGAATTGACTATTACAAAATTGGTAGCGTAACTACGGAAAAAAAGTTATTGCTTAAAAATCATTCTGACTCGTATGAAATAGATATAGAAGAATACAGAGATTATTGGTTTGAAACTTCAATGCTTCTTGATAAAAAACAAACTGCTAATAATCTTTCAAAAATAAGATATACAAATTATAAAAAACAACCATTAAATTTTAAATTTCCAACAGATTTTTCAGGAAAAAAACCAATTCCTCTTGAAATGGAATACCGACCAAAAGCTGCTGTAATAAGAGAGAAAGGAAGCAATAGTGAACGCGAATTAGCTAATGCATTATTTTTAGCAGGTTTTCAAGTTAAAGATATTCATATGACTGATCTCATTACGGGAAGAGAAAATTTAGAAGATGTGCAATTTATTGGAACAGTCGGAGGCTTTTCTAATTCTGATGTTTTGGGATCTGCAAAAGGCTGGGCAGGAGCATTTTTATACAATGAAAAAGCAAAGGAATCAATTAATAATTTTATTTCTAGAAAAGACACCTTATCAATTGGTGTATGTAATGGCTGTCAACTTTTTATGGAATTGGAAGTTGTTAATCCAGATCATGAAATTCATGGAGAAATGACTTTTAATGATTCAAATAAGCATGAAAGTGGATTTACCTCTGTAAATATTCAAAAAAATAATTCAATAATGATGTCATCATTAGAGAATTGTAATTTAGGTGTATGGATAAGTCATGGTGAGGGAAAATTTAACCTGCCCTATTCTGAAGATAAATACAATATAATTGCTAAATACACCTATAAAAGCTATCCATCAAATCCTAATGGCTCAAATTTTAATGTTGCTATGATGTCTAGTTCTGATGGAAGACATCTCGTGACAATGCCACATATAGAAAGATCTATCTTTCAATGGAACTGGGCATATTATATAAGAGGAAGAAATGATGAAGTTTCTCCATGGATTCAGGCTTTTATTAATGCTAGAGATTGGATTATAAGTTCTAATTCAAAAAAATAATGGAATAATCTTTGATTATAATATATTTGTAATCGATAAAAATCATATGAAAAGGATAGTATTTCTATTAATTTTAGTTCTTCAATTTAGCTTTGTTAATTCACAAGAAAATGAATTATTTCATAGAGTTAAGATAAATTACAATTCATCAGAAAATTTTGAAAAACTACTAAATTCTGGTATTGCATTAGATCATGGAATTCATAAAAGAAACCATTATTTTGAATCTGATTTCTCTGAGTCTGAAATACAAATAATAGAAAATTTCAACATTGATTATCATATTTTAATTTATGATGTAATCTCTTATTATAAGAATAGAAATAATCCTGATCACAAAGATTATGTATCTAAATCAAATTCTAAAAATATTACATGTAATCAGTCAAACTCAAACAATTATGAAACTCCTGTAAATTTTGACATCAAAGATGGTAATGATTTTGGAGGTTTCTATACTTATAGCGAAATGTTAGATGAATTAGATCAGATGCATCAACTATATCCCAATCTTATTTCTGCAAGATTAGATATTAAAGACCCTACTACAGATGAAAACCCGCATATGCATGAAACATATGAAGGAAGATTCCTTCAGTGGGTTAAAATTTCAGATAATCCAAATGACAACGAAAATGAGCCTCAAATTCTATATACTGCAATACATCATGCAAGAGAACCTGGATCATTACAGCAATTAATTTTCTACATGTGGTATCTTCTTGAAAACTACGATCAGGATGATGTTATTAAGGAAATACTAGATAACACAGAATTATATTTTGTTCCTTGTGTAAATCCTGACGGCTACATCTATAATGAAACTAATAATCCTCAAGGTGGTGGTCTGTGGAGAAAAAATAGATATAATAACCATGGTGTTGATAATAATAGAAACTATTCATATATAGATGATAATGGAAGTGAAGTTTGGAATACCTCAGGTACATCTGGTAATCAAAATGGAAGCACTTATGCTGGTGATAGCCCTTTTTCAGAATCTGAAAATAAAGCTATGAGATATTTTGTAGAAAATCATGATTTTGTCATTGCTTTGAATAATCATACTTACAGCAATCTTCTACTCTATCCTTATGGATATGACTATAATCAATATACTGAAGACAATGACGTTTTTGAACTTATTTCTGAAGAACTAGTTAAAGAAAATGGATATGATAATATTATTAGCGCAGATCTTTATCCAGCTGCTGGTGATAGTGACGATTTTATGTATGGAATGTTAGAAACAGAGCTAGGTGGAACAAGAAACAAAATATTTGCTATGACCCCCGAAATTGGATCTTCCTTTTGGCCTGCAGCAGCTACTATTGAAGATCTTTGTAAAGAGATGATGTATCATAATTTAACAGCAGCTCAAATGGTAAATAACTATGCCGCTCTAAAAGATATAACAACATCAAATTTTATTAGCTCTTCGTCCTATTCAACTAGTTATGAAATCCAAAGGCTTGGAATAGGTGGCCAAGGAAATTTTGAAGTTTCATTCACCCCTATATCTGATAATATTACATCTGGAACAAATACTAACAATCATAATCAAATGGACCTAGGAGGAACCATCGAAGATGATTTTACAATTGAATTAAGTAGCGAAATTCAAGATGGAGATCAAGTTTCCTATATGTTGGTCCTCAATAATGGATTTTTTAATAAAGAATATCTTATAAATAAAATTTATGGTAACCCAACAATTGTTTTTGAAGATGAAAGTAGTATGATTCAAGACTATTGGGAATCTAATTCATGGAATATAACATATGAAGACTATACCTCTCCAGACACATCAATAACAGATTCTCCAAATGGGAATTACAGTAATAATGAATATTCTGTAATTGAATTATCAAATTCAATAAATCTATCAGATGCTTCATATGCAGAATTAAGCTTTAATACAAAATGGCATACAGAAAGTGGTTATGACTATGTTCAAGTAGAAATTTCAGTAGATAATGGTCAAAACTGGACTCCCCAGTGTGGTAAATACACTAAAATTGGAACTGACAATCATGAAAATGCAACGGATGAGCCTTTATATGATGGTCTTCAAGAATCATGGGTTAATGAAACTATATCCTTATCTGACTATCTAGATAATGAAATTTTAATTAGATTTAAATTAGTTTCAGATAATTCCCAAAGAAGAGATGGGTTTTATTTTGATGATCTAAAAGTAAACGTTCTTAGTAATAATTTAGATTTAAGCAGTGTTGAGTTAAATAATATAAGTGTATATCCTAATCCAGTTACTGACAGATTCTATATAAATACAAATCTAATTAATTATAATATTTCAATTTATAATATACTTGGCAAACAGATTTATAGAACCATCGGTAATAGCGGCAATGCTACAATCAACTTGTCTTTATTGCCTCGTGGAGTTTTCTTACTTAAACTCAATAATGAAAAAAGAATTAAAACTTTTAAAATAATTAAAAATTAATTTGCACTATACAATGCGTGCATAGTAATTAATTTATTATATTGTCATTTATAATTTAAAAAATGAGTGACAATAAAACCAGGGTTGATCCTGTTGAATATAGCCTTAGAACTTCATGGCAGTCTATTAGGATGATGTATCACGAAGAAGCTATTAAATATGGATTAACATATGCAATTGGCTTTGCTCTCTTAAGTATTGATCCAAAAACAGGGACTCCGTCGACATCAATAGGGCCCATTATGGGACTTGAAGCAAACAGCCTGTCTAGGTTATTAAAAACAATGGAAATAAATAAATTTATATATCGAAAACCTAATCCACATGATGGAAGAGGGGTTATAATTTTACTTACAAAAAAAGGTTTAAAAAAAAGAGATATTACAAAAAATAAAGTAATAAAATTTAATAGACTAATTAAAAATAATATTACAAAAAAAGATTTGACTGTATTTTTAAAGACCACTAATACTATCAAAAATTTAATTTCTGAAAACACTGTGTTTTAAAAACAAAAAAATAAATGAATAGAAAAATTAATAAAGTAGCTGTTATTGGTTCTGGAATTATGGGAAGTGGTATTGCATGCCATTTTGCCAATATTGGTATAGAGGTATTACTATTAGATATAGTTCCAAACAAACTTTCAGATATAGAAATTAAAAAAAACCTTAGTCTAGAGGATAATTCTGTTAGAAATAGAATTGTTAATGAGTCACTAGCAAAAGCAATAAAATCAAAACCCTCTCCCCTATATCATAGGAATTTTAAAAATAGAATAACAACTGGAAATTTGACTGATGATCTAGAAAAAATATCTGATTCTGACTGGATTATTGAGGTAGTAATTGAAAATCTTGAAATTAAAAATCAGGTTTTTAAGGAAATTGAAAAATACAGAAAGGATGGCACTATTATTACTTCAAATACTTCTGGAATTCCTATAAAATTCATGAGCAGCGATCGATCTGAAGATTTTCAACAACATTTTGCTGTTACTCATTTTTTTAATCCCCCTAGATATTTAAAATTATTTGAAATTGTTCCTGGTCCAAATTGTAAAAATGAAGTAATAGAATTCCTTAATATGTTTGGTGAAAAATTCTTAGGAAAGACTTCAGTTTTAGCAAAAGATACTCCAGGATTTATTGGTAATAGAATTGGTAATTTTGGAATACAAGATCTTTTCCATAACATGAAAGCATTAGATATTTCATTAGAAGATCTAGATACTTTAACTGGTCCACTTATTGGAAGGCCTAAATCTGCAACTTTTAGAACTGCGGATCTTGTTGGATTAGACACATTAGCAAGAGTAAGTAATGGAATATATGAAAATTGCCCTGATGATGAATGTAGAGATGTTTTTGTAACTCCAGATTTTATAAAAGACATGCTAGAAAAAAATTGGCTTGGTGATAAAACAGGTCAAGGTTTCTATAAAAAAACAAGAGATAAAAATGGAAAAAGGAAGATTCTTGTTCTAGATTTTGAATCAATGGAATATAGAAAAATGAATAAAACAAAATTTGATATTGTTGGCAAGGCTAAAAAAATAGAAAATACAATAGATAGGTTTAAAGTTTTAATCAATGGAGATGATAAAGTAAGTGAATTTTATAGAAAAACATTAGCTGGAATGTTTTCATATGCTCAAAATAGAATTCCAGAAATATCAGATGATATATACAGTATTGATGATGCTGTAAAAGCAGGTTTTGGTTGGGAAAACGGTCCATTTGAAGTATGGGACGCAATTGGAATCGAAGAAGGCATTAAACTTATGGAATCATATGGTAAAAAACCTGTAAAATGGATAGAAGAATTAGTGATTTCAGATACTAAAAGCTTCTACTCTGTTAATAATGGGTTCACTTATTATTATGATATATCTGAAAAGAAACATCTGATCAAACCTGGTCAAGAATCATTTATAATTCTAGATAATATTAGAAAAACTAATCTTGTTTGGGAGAATGAAGAATTTGTTGTAGAAGATTTAGGTGATGGTATTCTAAATGCTGAATTTAGGTCTAAAATGAATTCAATAGGAGAAAATGTTCTATTAGGTCTAGATAAAGCAATTGATATAGCTGAGGAGAATTTTCAAGGACTTGTTGTTGGAAATCAAGCTCCTTATTTTTCTGCTGGTGCAAATCTATCAATGATACTTATGGCTGCAGCAGAACAAGAATATGATCAAATAAATTCTACTATCAAAAAATTTCAAGACATAGTGATGCGCTTACGCTACTGTAATATTCCCACAATTGCATCAGTTCAGGGAATGACACTTGCAGGTGGATGTGAAGTCGCAATGCACTGTGATAAAATAGTTGCAAATGCTGAAACCTATACAGGTCTAGTAGAAGTTGGTGTTGGAATAATTCCTGCTGGTGGAGGAACAAAAGAAATGACATTAAGAGCTTCTAATAAGTATAATAAAAATGATGTAGAATTAAATATTCTCCAGGAGCATTTTCTAACAATTGGAATGGCTAAAGTATCTACATCTGCATATGAAGCTCATGACTTAGGAATATTAATTAAGGGTAAGGATATAATTGTAATGAATAATAAAAGTCAAATTGCAATAGCAAAAAGTCATGCAAAAATTATGGCTGAAACAGGATATGTCCCGCCTTTAAGAGAAAGAAACATAAAAGTGCTTGGGAAGCAAGCATTAGGAATGTTTCTTGTTGGAACCCATTCAATGAAATCGGCAAATTATATAAGTGAATTTGATAAAAAAATTGCTAATAAATTAGCGTATGTTATGTCGGGAGGGGACTTATCAGAATCTACAATGGTATCTGAACAATATCTCTTAGAACTTGAAAGAGAAGCATTTCTTAGTCTATGTGGAGAAAGAAAAACATTAGAAAGAATTCAACATATGTTAACTAAAGGTAAACCTTTAAGAAATTGATAAGAATATGAATACAGCATACATTATTTCAGCGTATAGAACTGCAGTTGGTAAAGCACCCAAAGGACTTCTTAGATTTAAGAGGCCAGATGAATTAGCCGCAGAGACCATTGAATATATGGTAAATAAAATTCCTACTCTTGATAAATCTAGAATTGATGATGTAATTGTTGGGAATGCAACCCCAGAAGCAGAACAAGGATTAAATATTGCTAGATTGATCTCATTGATGGGTTTAAAAACAGATGATGTTGCTGGAGTTACTGTAAATAGATACTGTGCTTCTGGTCTTGAAACTATAGCAATGGCAACAGCTAAAATTCAATCAGGAATGGCAAACTGTATTATAGCAGGTGGCGTTGAAAGTATGAGTATAATACCAATGGGAGGATACAAACCTATTCCAGATTATAAAATAGTAAGTCAAGGAAAAGAAGATTATTATTGGGGAATGGGGTTAACTGCAGAAGCAGTTGCTAATCAATATAAGATATCTAGGGAAGATCAAGATGAATTTTCTTATAATTCACATATGAAAGCATTAAAGGCTCAAAAAGAAGGAAAATTTGATGATCAGATTGTGCCAATTGATATTAACCATACATATGTTGACGAGAATAATAATAAGTGTACAAACAAGTATACTGTTACAAAAGATGAAGGCCCTAGAAAAGGAACCAATACTGATGTTCTTAATAAATTAAGGCCTGTTTTTTCAAATAAAGGTAGTGTGACTGCTGGAAATTCTTCTCAAATGAGTGATGGGGCTGCATTTACCCTTATCATGAGTGAAGCTATGGTAAATGAACTTAATTTGAAACCTATTGCAAGAATGGTTAATTATGCTGTAGCTGGAGTAGAACCACGAATTATGGGGATAGGACCTGTAAAAGCTGTACCCAAAGTATTAAAACAATCTGGATTGAATCTAAATGATATATCTCTTATAGAATTAAATGAAGCATTTGCTTGTCAGTCATTAGCTGTAATTAATGAATTAGATTTAGATAAAGAAATAATTAACGTAAATGGTGGAGCAATTTCATTAGGTCATCCATTAGGATGCACAGGAGCAAAATTAAGTGTACAGCTGTTTGATGAAATGAGAAAAAGAAGTCTAAACAATAAGTACGGTCTAGTAACTATGTGTGTTGGGACAGGACAAGGTGCTGCTGGAATTTTTGAATTTATAAAATAATAATTATGGGAGAAAGTAAAAATATAACAAAGGGTGGAGAATTTATCATTAGAGAACCTAACTATGAACTTATATTCACTCCTGAGGATTTCTCTGAAGAACAAAAAATGATGAGAGATTCTGTGATAGAATTTAATGAAAGAGAAGTAATAGCTAAGAAAAGCCGATTTGAAGCAAAAGATTTTAAACTAACTGAAGAAGTTATGAAAAAAGCTGGTGAGATGGGATTTTTAGGTGTTAGTGTACCAGAAGAATATGGAGGTTTAGGAATGGATTTTGTTTCTACAATGATTGTTTGTGAATATATGTCAAGTGGGAGTGGCTCAATTAGTACTGCATTTGGCGCACATACAGGAATTGGAACTATGCCTATATTATTTTATGGAACTGAAGAACAAAAGAAAAAATACTTACCAAAACTCTCTTCTGGTGAATGGTTTGGTGCATATTGTCTGACTGAACCTAGTGCTGGAAGTGATGCTAACTCAGGTAAAACAACTGCAGAACTAACACCTGATAAAAAGTATTATAAAATTAATGGGCAAAAAATGTGGATCTCAAATGCAGGTTTTGCAAAATTGTTTATCGTCTTTGCAAGAATAGAAAATGATAAAAATATAACGGCATTTATTGTTGAAAAAGAGAAAAATAATGGAATGGTTTTAGGAGAAGAAGAGAAAAAACTTGGAATAAGGGCCTCTTCTACTAGACAAGTTTTTTTTAATGACACAACTATACCTGTTGAAAATATGTTAGGTAAAAGAGGTGAAGGATTTAAAATAGCTGTAAACTCTTTAAATGTAGGTAGAATTAAACTCGGAGCTGCATGTATTGATTCAGAAAGAAGAGCTACAACAATAGCTGTTCAGTATGCAAATACTAGAAAACAATTTAATACCAGAATATCAGATTTTGGTGCAATTAAATATAAGATTGCTGAAATGGCAACGAATACATACGTTAATGAATCTGCTTGTTATAGAGCTGCAAAAGATATTGAAGAGCGAATAAATAGTTTAATTGCAAATAATCATCCAAAACTAGAAGCTGAATTAAAAGCATTAGAAGAATTTGCTATTGAGTGTTCAATAATTAAAGTAGCAACATCTGAAGATATGCAAATATGTTCTGACGAAGGAATACAAATATTTGGAGGAATGGGATTCTCTGAAGAAACTCCTATGGAGGGAGCATGGAGGGACGCAAGAATAGCAAGAATCTATGAGGGAACTAATGAAATTAATAGATTGCTCAGTGTCGGAATGCTTCTTAAAAAAGCAATGAAAAAGGATATTGACCTTACAACCCCTACTAAAAAAGTATTTAAAGAGCTTATTGGAATATCATCATTTTCATTTAAATCAAAAGATAATTCAAAACTTTTTTCAGAAGAAAAATTGTTATTGAAAAATCTGAAAAAACTCTTTTTGATGATAAATGGATTTGCAGTTGAAAAATTTGGTAAAGATTTAGATAAACATCAACAAACAATCATGGCATTAGCAGATATATTAATAGAAATATATATGGCTGAATCAGCCTTATTAAGAACTGAAAAAAATGCTGTTAAATTTGGAGAAAAAGAGTTTAAAATTCAAATGGATATGTCTAAATTATATCTATACAATGCTATAGATATTGCATCAAAAGTTTCAAAACAAATTATAGTATCTATTTCTAGAGGACAGAAACAAAAAATGTTATTAAAAGGATTAGCCAAATTTACTAAATATGAAAACTATCCAAATGTGATTGGAATAAGAAATAATATTGCAGAAAAAGTTAAAAATGAAAACAAATACTGTTTTTAATGTCAGCTATAATAAAATTATTACCATTTCCTTTTAGCATTCAATTCTTGCTGTATTTTTAATTCTTCTTCTGATAAAACTTTTAAAAATGAAGGGTGCTGTTCTATAGCAAACTCTATTTTCTTGATTATCTCTCCATTAGATTCGTTTTCATAATCAATTTTCAATGGTTTTTTGATCTCGATAGATTGAAGTATATTCTTCTTCTTTATTCTAATTCCCTTTTTATCAAATGATCTTCTAAATCCATCTATAACAACAGGAACAACAACTGGCTTATATTGTTTAATTAAAAATGCTGTTCCTTTTCTTATAGGTTTAAATGGCGTAGTAGTGCCTTGAGGAAAAGTAATAACCCATCCATCACTTAACGCAACTCCTATTTTAGAAACATCACTCATTTTTACTTGTCTATTTACATTTTCCCCATGACTTCTCCAAGTTCTATCAATACTAACAGAGCCAGCATAAGCTAATATCCTTGGGAGAAATCCTGAAGTCATTGTTTCCTTTGCTGCAATAAAATATAAATTCAATTTTGGTTTCCATAAATATCCAACGTTTTTTATTGAGTCAACTCTACCTTTTAAACTTGCATTGAATACATGAAACATTGAAACTACATCTGCAAAGTAGGTTTGATGATTTGAGACAAATAACACATTTTTATCTGGGAGGTTCTTTATTATTTCAGATCCTTCTATTTTTAACTCATTAAAACCGCGGAATCTTCTATGAGTTAAAGCTCCCAAAATTCTTATTAACCATTTCTTTAAAAAAAGTATATGGCCAAAAGGATTCCTTTTAATAATACTCATATAAAAAATTTTACCAAAAGTAAATAAAAAGTTATAAAACAGCCTTAATTATATCCTTTACTTCTGACAATATCATTGCTGTAGCTCCCCAAACAAAATATCCGTTTAATTTATAAGCGGGAATTAATGTGTTTAAGTACCTATTTGAGATCTGTGATCCTTTTGTTTTTACAATATTACTATCAATAAATAATTGTTCTAAATCAATATTAATAATTTCTTTTACTTCGCTTTCATCTTTTATAAATTTAAGCTCATTTTCTGTATAGACCATGAAAGGAGAAATATCATAATTACTTGGGGGGACATATACATTTTGTAATTTTCGAATTAATTGAACTTCATTAATATCAATACCTATTTCTTCATTTGTTTCCCTTAATGCAGTATCAAAAATGTTTTTATCATTTTTTTCATAACTCCCCCCAGGCAAACTAATTTGGTTTGAATGCACTCCATCATATTCATTCCTCAAAATAAGTGTAAAACTTACTTTATTATTGTTGTACGGATGAAATAATATTGTAACTCCAGCATTTTTTGAGTTTTTAAAATTATTTCTAGTTAACTCTAATAAATCCTTTCTAAAAGGAGGCGCCATTTTTAACTGTGAGACATTGGAATCAATAATTAATTCCTTAATTTTTGGAATAATTTCTATAAATCTATCAATAGTCATTTAAACCTATTTTTCTCTAATTTTTAAAGACCATTCAAAGGTAAATTTAGATACAGTTACATTCTGTTTATTTATTCCTGTTGATGACAGAACTATTGTTTGAGGGGTTTTTAAAGCAATTAGTTTTTCAATTGTATCATCAATTTTATTACCCTGGGTGCAATTAAAAATAATTGTACCTGTAGCTTTTTTAAAATAATTTGCTTTGTTTGAAATTAATAACATTGATATATCATATCCGCTTTTTTTAATCTTATTAATCATCATTAAACCAGTAGTCAACTCTGCTGCCATTCCTTGAGCTGCCCAAAACATTGACTTAAATGGGTTCTTATTAAACCAATTAAGTGTTATTTTAATCTCACATTGGTCAGAATCTAAAGATTTCATTCTAGCTCCACAAAAGTATGCTGCAGGTAATTTTTTTAAAAGAAATAAGTGGTGTCTTAAGAACTTCATTAATTTATTGATGATAGATATTTTTCTGCATCAAGAGCTGCTATACAACCCGTTCCAGCTGCAGTAACTGCTTGCCTGTAAACATGATCTGCAGCATCACCAGAAACAAATACACCTGGAATGTTAGTTCTTGAAGTACCAGGTTCATTTATAATATATCCTGTTTCATCCATATTTACATATGGCTTAAAAATTTCAGTATTTGGAGTATGTCCAATTGCCACAAAGAAACCAGTTATAGGAATCGTCTTCTCCTCTCCTGTTTTATTGTTATAAACTATAACATTTTCAACGACACTATTATCACCTAAAATTTCCTTAGTCTCACTATTATAAAGGATTTCAATATTATCAGTTTTTTTAACTCTTTCTTGCATTATTTTAGAAGCTCTAAATTCATCTCGCCTAACTAACATCGTGACTTTTTTACATAACTTCGATAAATAATGTGCTTCCTCACATGCAGAATCCCCTCCTCCTGCAATTGCTACTTCTTGACCCTTATAAAAGAAGCCGTCACAAACAGCACATGCAGAAACACCTCCGCCTAATTCTAAATACTTTTTTTCTGAAGGAAGACCTAAATACTTTGCTGAAGCACCTGTAGCTATAATCACCGTTTCACAGATTAGTTCATCCTGATCATTAACCCACAACTTTAAATCATTATTAAAATCAACTTTTGTAATCCATCCATTTCTTACATCAGTTCCAAAACGTTCAGCCTGTTGTTGTAATTCTATCATCATTTCAGGTCCTGAAATTCCTTTTGGGTAGCCAGGAAAATTCTCAACATCAGTAGTAGTAGTTAATTGTCCGCCAGGCTCTGTTCCTTGATATAATACAGGACTCATATTTGCTCTTGCAGCATAAATTGCTGCAGTATATCCAGCTGGGCCTGATCCAATAATTAAACATTTAATTTTTTCTGCCATAATAGTAATTCAAATATAATAATAAAAGTATGTAATTATCTCTTTGAATTTATATAAAATTGAATAGTAGGTGAATATTCTATTTTTTGTAAATTGAACAAAAAAAAGAATGAAATATTTTTTCCTTAGATTTTTGTTTTTAATAAGTTTTAGTTTTTTAACTACCACAATTTATAGCGACAATTATTCCTACAAAGTAGTTGTTTCTGAACTAGAGGTTCCCTGGGGATTTGTATTTCTTGAAGATAATTCTATTTTAATTACTGAACGAAAAGGCGAATTAATTCATTTTGTTAATGGAAAAAAAATAAAAATAAAAGGCTTGCCTGAAATTATTGCTAAGAATCAAGGAGGACTGTTAGATATTGAACTTCATCCTGAATATAAAAATAATGGGTGGATTTACATATCTTATTCTTCCTCAAATGAAAGTAAAACTGGATCTAATACTTCAATAATGAGATTTAAAATAGAAAAAAATACGATGATTGAAAAAGAGATCATTTATAAAGCTCTACCAAATAGCAAGCGTGACAGACATTATGGAAGCAGAATTGAGTTTGATGAAAAGAATTTTCTTTATTTCTCCATTGGAGATAGAGGGAATAGAGATGTAAATCCTCAAAATATAGATAGAGATGGAGGAAAAATATATAGACTATATGATGATGGCCAAATACCTGTTGACAATCCTTTTATTACTAATAGGTCAGCAAAAAAGGCAATATATAGCTATGGACATAGAAATCCGCAGGGGATGGCTATAAACCCATTCACTAAAGAATTATGGATTCATGAACATGGGCCAAGAGGAGGAGATGAAATCAATATTATAAAAAAAGGAGCAAATTATGGATGGCCTCTTGCCAGTTTTGGAATAAATTATATAGGAACAAAATTTACTAATAAAACTTCAATTTCTGGAATGGAAGACCCCATACACTACTGGGTACCATCTATCGCTCCTAGTGGTATGGCTTTTATAACATCAGATGTTTATCCAAATTCAAAAGGAGATTTATTAATTGGATCACTAATATTCCAATATCTTCATAAATGCAAAATAAAAAACAATAAAATTTATAAAGAAGAAAGGATCCTAGAAGATATTGGAAGAGTAAGATCCATTAGACAAGGTCCTGACGGATACATGTATATTGGTATTGAAAATATGGGAATAATAAAACTTATTCCAAATTAATAACACATTTGCTAATAATTACAAAAATAGAATATAGATGTTAACTGTTGGGATAACTGGAGGAACAGGTAGTGGTAAGACAACCATTTTAGAGCTACTAAAAAAAGAATTTGGAGAAAATGATATTGGGTTTATTTCTCAAGACTCGTACTATAATGATAATGGAAAGCTGAGTTTTGATGAGAAAAATAAAATTAATTTTGATCATCCTGATGCTGTAGATTTTGAGTTAATGATTAATCATCTTAGTCTATTAAAAAACAGGGAAAACATCAATCAACCTATTTATTCATTTATTTATCATAATAGAACTGAAAAAACTAAATTAGTTAAACCAAAAAAGATTATGATTATAGAAGGAATTTTAATTTTAAATAATATAAAATTAAGAGGTCTAATAGATTATAAAGTCTTTGTTGATGCCACTAAAAATTTAAGATTTAAAAGAAGACTAGATAGAGATATCAATCAAAGGGGGAGAATTGCAGAAGAAGTTATTGAATTATTTAATACCAGGCTAAATAAAATGCACAACCTATATGTTGAGCCAATGAAAGAATTTTGTGATATTATAATAGATAATAATAACAAAGTTGATTCATTAGAAATAACTCCTCTAATAGAGGTAATTAAAAGTCATTTGTAAAATGAAATTTAAAATTCCATTTTTATTCAAAAATATATATTTCATTATAATTATGTTATTTATTATCTGGATGCTATTTTTTGATAGTAATTCATGGTTAGTTCATAGAGAGTTAAATAAAAAAGTTTATAAACTTGAGAATCAAAAAGATTTTTATACAGAGGGAATAAAAAAAGACAAGGAAGAATTATTAAAAATGAAAACTGATTCTGGTCTTGAAGAATATGCTAGAGAAAAATTATTTATGAAAAAAGAAGATGAAGAAATATTTATTATAGAATTCGATTCTATAAATGATTAATATTTAATTATGATGGAAAAAAATTTAGATGAATTTATTAAAATTGATTCCAAATTATGGAATAAAAAAATTAAAGATGACTTAAAAAAACTAGGTCATAGTAGTATTCCCTCTTATAATTCCAAAGAGAATATCAAAATAAAGCCATTCTATACAAGTGAAGACTTAAATAACTTAAAAAATTCAGATTCTAACTACCCTAATAGCTGGACAATATGTCAAAATATAACTGCAGATAATTCATCAGATGCAAACATAAAAGCTCTTGAACTTATTAACAAAGGAGCTGAAAGTATTAATTTCATTATTCAAAATGACTCCATCCTGTGTAATGATTTATTAAAAAATATAGATATAGAAAAAACTGAGTTGTTTTTCAAAATCGAATTCCATTCAAACTCATATTTAAAGTCATTAAATGATATTATAAAAAGCTCATCAGCTTCATTTAATATAAGTTATGACCCTATTGGTTCTCTTGTTAAAACAGGTAGTTGGGAATCTTCAATGAATGAAGATTTAAATAAATTGAATAAAAAAATTAACATATTAGAAAAATTTGATAATGTAATAATTATCAATTCTGGATTATACCAAAATTCAGGAGCTAATATTTTTGAAGAAATTGCTTTTACTCTAAGTCATGCGAATGAATATTTAAATCATCTTAATGGGAAATGTGCAAATCAAATTGCATTTAACACCTCAATCGGATCAAACTATTTCTTTGAAATTGCAAAATTAAAAGCATTAAGATTACTCTGGAAAACGATAACTAAAGAGTATAATAATGAAATAAATTTTCCTCATATAATAGCAAAACCATCTAACAGAAATAAGACTATATATGATTACAATAATAACATATTAAGAACTACAACAGAATGCATGTCAGCAATTCTCGGAGGAGCTAATACTATTTCAAATGTTACATATGATAGCATTTTTAATAATAAAAATGAATACTCTGATAGAATAGCTTTAAATCAACTATTGATAATAAAACATGAGACACATATAGATAAAGTAAAAAATGCAGCAGATGGATCATATTACATCAATAGCTTAACAAATACTATAGCTGAAGAATCATTAAAGATATTTAAGGATATAGAGAAAAACGGTGGGTTTATCTCAGCACTAGAGAAAAGTATAATACAAAAGAGGATTGATAACAGTCATAGGATAGAGCAAGAATTATTGAATAAAAATAAGGAGAAACTTCTTGGTATAAACATTTTTACTGATATAGATCAAAAAATTAAATCTGAAATTAATAAACCTATTCTCACTAAATCTAATACAAGAAACACTGAAATTAAACCCATTTCTGAAATTAGACTAGCTGAAGAAATTGAATTAAGTAGAATTAAAAATGAATAGGAAAAATTTTAAAAATATTAATCTAAAAAAGTTAGATTTTTCAAAGTCTTTTATTAAAAGAAAAAGTGAGAAATTTCTTACTTCAGAGAGCATAAATCTAAAATCTTATTACTCTAAGGATGATTTAAAAAATCTTGAACAAATAGATTTTGGAGCTGGAATAGAACCCTTTCTAAGAGGTCCTTATTCAACTATGTATATAACAAAACCATGGACTATAAGACAATATGCTGGATATTCAACTGCAGAAGAAAGCAATATGTTTTATAAAAGAAATTTAAAATCTGGACAAAAAGGTTTGTCAGTAGCATTTGATTTACCTACACACCGAGGTTATAATTCAGACAATAAAAGAGTGTATGGTGATGTTGGCAAAGCAGGAGTTGCTATTGATTCTGTAGAAGACATGAAGATTTTATTTAATGAAATTCCTCTTGATAAAATGAGTGTTTCAATGACTATGAATGGCGCTGTATTGCCTATAATGGCATTTTACATAGTAGCTGCAAATGAACAAGGAGTAAAAACTTCTGATCTTAGAGGAACTATTCAAAATGATATATTAAAAGAATATATGGTTAGGAATACATACATATATCCACCAAAAGAATCAATGGCAATCATATCTGATATTTTTAAGTTTACTAGTAAAGAAATGCCAAAATTTAATAGTATTAGTATCTCAGGATATCATATGCAGGAAGCAGGAGCTACAAATGATTTAGAACTTGCTTACACTCTTGCAAATGGTCTAGAATATGTTAGAAATGGAATAGCTTCAGGATTAAAAATTGATGAATTTGCTCCAAGATTATCATTTTTTTGGGGAATTGGTATGAATCATTTTATGGAAATCGCAAAATTAAGAGCAGCTAGAGTATTATGGGCTAAATTAATTAGGAATTTTAATCCTAAATCAAATAAGTCAATGGCCCTACGAGCTCATTGTCAGACTAGTGGTTGGAGCTTAACAAGACAAGACCCTTTTAACAATATTACAAGAACTACAATAGAAGCTTGCTCAGCAGTTTTTGGAGGAACACAAAGTCTCCATACTAATTCATTAGATGAAGCGATAGCGTTGCCTACTGATTTCTCAGCAAAAATTGCAAGAGATACTCAATTATACCTTCAAAATGAAATTAAAATTACTAATACTATAGACCCATGGGCAGGAAGTTATTATCTAGAATCTATAACAAATGAGCTTATTAAAAAATCATGGGGTCATATTCAAGAAATTGAAAATCTTGGTGGAATGACTAAAGCAATTGAAAAAGGCATACCAAAACTTAGGATTGAACAAGCTGCAACAAAAAAGCAAGCTAAAATTGATTCAAAAGAAAGTATTATTGTTGGAGTAAATAAATTTGAAGCAGATAATGAAGATGAAATACATTATCTAGAAGTTGACAATAATAAAGTTAGAAATCAGCAAATAGAGAGAATAAAAAAAATAAAACTGCAGAGAGATAGCTCAAAAGTTAAAAAAGCATTAGATAAATTAAGAAGCGCTGCAAAAAATAAAAATAAAAATTTATTAGCTTTGGCTATTGATGCAGCAAAAGAACGAGCAACATTAGAAGAGATTAGCCTATCACTTGAAGATGTCTATGGAAGATATAACTCAGAAATAAAAACCTTTACTGGAGTGTATAAATCAAATATTAAAAATGACAAATCATTTAATCATGCTGTTAAACTTGCAAATGATTTTGCTAGTAATGATGGGAGACGTCCTAGAATATTAGTTGCAAAAATAGGTCAAGACGGTCATGATAGAGGTGCAAAAATAGTAGCTACAGGCTATGCTGATATAGGATTTGATGTTGATATAGGTCCTCTTTTTCAAATACCTGAGGAAGTTGCAAAACAAGCTGTTGAAAATGATGTACACGTTGTAGGAATATCTACACTAGCTGGTGGTCATAAGACATTAGTTCCAAAATTAATTGAGGAGTTAAAAAGTTATGGAAGAGAAGATATTTTAATAATACTTGGAGGAGTAATTCCAAAACAAGATTATAAATCTCTTTTAAAAAATGGAGTTTCTGCAATTTTTGGTCCCGGATCTAAAATTAGTGAAACAGCTATAGAAATTCTTAATTTACTAATTAAGCAACCTTAATATTTTTAATAAATTCTGTTAACAAGTTATATTTTAAATCAAGTCAAATAATTGTACATTTATTCGAAGTTTTTTACAAAAATAAATGGCAAAAATAATTGCAATATCTAATCAAAAAGGAGGGGTTGGAAAAACAACAACAGCTGTTAATTTGTCTTCTTGCTTAGCTGTATTAGAAAAAAAAGTTTTACTAATTGATCTTGACCCTCAGGCAAATGCTACCTCTTCATTAGGTGTAGAAAATGATATAATTGAAAATGGCATATATCAATTATTTGAGAAGTCATCTTCTGCATCAGATTGTATCAATGAGACTACAATTGTCAATCTAGATATTATACCTTCTCATATTGACCTAGTTGGTATTGAAATTGAGTCTATAGATTTAATTGACAGAGAACATATATTAATAAATGCTATCAATAAGATTGAAAAAGAATATGACTATATTATAATAGACTGTCCACCTTCTCTGGGATTGTTGACTATAAATGCATTAACAGCTTCAAATTCTGTGATTATTCCAATTCAATGTGAATATTTTGCCTTAGAAGGACTTGGTAAACTTTTGAATACAATAAAAAGTATTCAAAAAATACATAATAAGGATCTATCTATAGAGGGGTTGCTTCTTACTATGTATAATTCCAGGCTTAAATTATCAAATCAGATAATAAAAGAAGTTAAATTACATTTTAATGAGATGGTATTTAAAACTATTATCCATAGAAATATAAAACTTGGCGAAGCACCTAGCTATGGAGAAAATATATTAGATTACGACGTTAGTGGTACTGGAACTAATAATTATTTAAATTTGGCAAGAGAATTGATACTAAATAATTCATAATGGCAAAGGCAACGAAAAAACAAGCATTAGGTAGAGGATTATCATCAATTCTTAATAAAGATTCAAATTCAGCTAAACCTTTAAATTTTAAGAAAAAAAAATCAATTATTGATGATATAGATATAAATCTAATAACTGTAAACCCCTACCAGCCAAGATCTAATTTCAATGAAGAATCGCTAAAAGAACTTACTGCTTCAATTAATAATATTGGGGTAATACAACCAATAACAGTAAGAAAAATAAAGAAAAATTCTTATCAATTAATTTCGGGTGAAAGAAGATTAAAGGCATGTAAAAATTTGGAGTTTAAAAATATTCCAGCATATATAAGAACTGCCAATGATCAAGAGTCATTAGAGATGGCGCTAATTGAGAATATACACAGACAAGATTTAGATGCAATAGAGATTGCAATTTCATATAAAAGACTTATTGATGAAATTAATTTAACACAAGAAGAATTAAGTAATAAAATTGGCAAAGACAGAACAACAATAACAAATTATCTAAGACTGTTAAGATTGAGTCCCATAATTCAAAGTGGAATAAAAGATGGTTTCATATCAATGGGACATGGAAGATCTATAATTAATATTGAAAATAAATCAGATCAAATCAAAGTTTATGAAATTATAATTTCAAAAAACCTTTCTGTAAGAAATACTGAAGAACTTGTAAAAAATTATAAAAATGATCAAGTAATAAAGAAGTCAATTGATAAACCAAAATACATTTCAGATGCAATTACCAAATTATCTGAAATATTCAAAACATCGGTAAGAGTAAATGTATCAAGAAATAATCAAGGGAAAATAATTATTCCTTTTAAGTCAGAAGCTGAATTCAAAAAAATTAATAAAAAATTAAATGATTCATAGAAGTATTATAATCATATTAATATTATTCTTTTCAACCCAAATTATTTATTGTCAAAATAATAAGAATGATGATGAAAAGAAAACTTTAGGACCTGCAAAAGCAGCATTTTATTCAGCTGTATTGCCCGGTCTAGGTCAAGTATATAATAAAAAATATTGGAAAGTACCTATAGTTTATGGTGCATTAGCAGGTGGTGTTTATTATTTTAATAAAAATAATGACCTATATCACAAATATAGAGATGCATATAAAAGAAGATTGGCTGGTTTTACTGATGATGAGTTTTATGGTAACGGCACAGTACCTGCAATTTCAAATGATGGTTTAATTAGAGCTCAGAAAAGTTTAAAAAGGAACAAAGAATTGTCTATTCTTGTAACAATAGGTATATATGCCTTAAATATTATAGATGCTAATGTTGATGCTCATTTACTTCAATACAATCTTGATGAGAATCTTACCTTAAGTCCAAAATTAAATTATAATGAAATAAATTCAACATCCAATGTTTCATTATCACTAAAATTGAAATTATAAATTATATTATTTTTAACAAGTATTTATTATTAATTACTTTTCAATAACTTAATTTTGAAAAAGTCATTGATATATAATATTATATAATGGAGAATTTGCTGTTTTTTTTATTAATTATTCATCTAATTCATGGATTAGGCACCTGGAAGCTATATTCTAAAGCTGGCTATAAATCATGGGAAGCATTTATACCAATTTATAGTATAATTATCTTAATGAAGATAATTAATAGGCCTAAATGGTGGATTTTCCTTTTAATACTTCCAGTGATTAATGTAATAATAATACCTGTAATATGGGTAGAATTATCAAGGAGTTATGGCAAAAATAATTATGTAGATACATTATTGTCAATTTTAACATTAGGATTCTATAACTACTATCTTAACTATTTTGTTAGTGTTGAATATATTAATAATAGAGATACTAATCCAAAAAGCTCAAATGGTGAATGGACTAGTTCATTAATATTCGCAATTGTAGCGGCAACCATAATTCATACATATTTTATTCAACCCTATACTATTCCTACATCATCATTAGAAAAAACTTTACTTGTAGGAGATTTTTTGTTTGTTAGTAAAATTAACTATGGAGCTAGAATTCCTATGACTACAATAGCTGCTCCAATGGTACATGACACACTTCCATTTCTAAAAACAAAATCATATATAAATAAAGAACAAATTCCTGTCATTTCTGAGCTTCCATATCTAAGATTCCCTGGTTATCAAAAAATAAAGAACAATGATATTGTAGTCTTCAACTGGCCTGTTGATACAATGGTTAATATGTTTTATACTGACAAGAATTATTACAAACCTATAGATAAAAAAACAAATTATGTGAAAAGAGCTGTGGGTATTGCTGGAGATACATTAGAGGTAATAAATGGCTATGTTTATATTAATGGTAATAAGAATAAACTTCCTGATGAAGCTAAACTTCAATTTTCATATTTAGTTCAACCCAAAAAGAACAGGTTTAGTAAAAAGGTAATGATTAATAAATATGACATTACTGATGCATTTGGCATCATTAATCGGAAGAACACTTATAAGTTTATGGGTATGAGTGATACTGCATTAAACAAATTTAAATATCATCCTAATGTTCAATGGATAGTTAAAGACACTCTACCAGGGGGTTATAGGGATTCAACTGTTTTTCCTCAAAATGAAAATTATAACTGGAACAATGATTTTTTTGGACCAATTTATATTCCAAAAAAAGGAAAAACAATAGAAATAAATACTAGTAATATGCCCTTGTATAAACGTGTAATAGATGTATATGAAAATAATGATCTATTTGTAAAAGGAGATAAAATTTACATCAATAATAAAGAAACATCAGAATATACCTTCAAACAAAACTACTATTGGCTCATGGGAGACAATAGAGGAAATTCTCAAGATTCAAGGTCCTGGGGATTTGTACCATTTGATCACGTTGTGGGTAAACCTGTCTTTAAATGGTTTAGCTGGGATTCAAATGCTAAAGGACTTAGTAAAATTAGATGGAATAGATTGTTTACTTCAATTAGTGGAACTGGCGGGACTATTAATCTATTTTTTGGGTTCATTACAATTGTATTAATTTTTTGGCTACTAAGTATTGATTATAATAATTTTGAAGGATGGTGGAATAAATCTAAAAAATAAATGGATTTAATAATTCACCCTAATTATTTGCCAAGTACCTCGCATTTCTTGTTGATGGTTAATTCAAAAAAATTAGTATTTGAAATTAATGACCATTATCTAAAACAAACATTCAGAAATAGGACATACATATATGGGGCCAATGGGAAACTACTACTGTCTATTCCCGTAATTCATTCGCAAAAAAATAGAAAATTACTTAAAGATGTTAAAATTTCATATGATCAAGATTGGCTAAGTCAACACTGGAAATCACTTGAAATTTCATATAGAAGCTCACCTTTTTTTGAATTTTTTGAAGACAAATTAATATGTCTCTATAACAAAAAAGAAAAATATTTAGTTGACTTTAATTTAAAATCTATAAATATTTTATTTGAAATGTTGCAAATTGATTTAGAATATGACTTTACAAATTCTTATGAAGAAAATAATTCTAGTATATCAGATTACAGAATAAACCCTGAAAATTTTAATTCTAATGAAATTAAAATAGATAGATACACTCAAGTATTTCAATCAAAACATGGATTTATAAGTAATCTCTCTGTACTAGATTTGATTTTTAATGAAGGCCCTAATGCAATTAATTTCTTAAAAACTAATTAATACTAAACTCTGAAAAAATTGGAAAATGATCAGAGTAGATAAATTTAAATGTCTTAAAATTATTTACTTTAAATGACTTATCAACCAAGATAAAATCTATCCTTAAAGGAATTGAATTAAAATTATATGTTTGACCTAAACCATTTCCTTTCTCAAAAAATGAATCTTTTAAATCAGATTTAATCAAATTATATACATATGAAAAAGCTGTATTATTGAAATCTCCTGATACCACCACTTTATATGGCGACCTATTAATCTCCTGCATTACAATTTCTGCCTGATCCTGCTGAATTTTAAATGTATCACTAAAACTATTTATTAGCTCGCTTGAATCATCATTAATAGAAGATATATCTATATCTGATCTTAACTTAAATGACTGTAAATGAATATTAAATAACCTTATTGTATCATAGCCTATTTTAATATCAGAAAATATTGCACTATTTGTAGATTTTCTAAACTTAATCTCCCCAGAATTAATTATTGGAAATTTAGAGAAAATTGCTTGTCCATACTTTGTCTTCTCACCACTTAGAGACATATATTTAAAAGGATGATCAATTAAATTAAAGTTCTCTACATTATTATATTCTTGAATGCTAACTATATCAGGATTCGTTTTAATTATAAAATCTGCTATACTGTCTTTTACCCCCGTTTTCTTTATCCAATTATATATATTAAACATTCTAACATTATAACTCATTATTGAAATTTTTTCTCCTCCAACATATTCTGAATTGTTTGAAAAATTTATAAATGATTTTACATAATTAAATCCCAATAATAATATAATAAAAGATAAAAGGAACTGTCTCTTTAGTTTAACAATCCAATAAATAATAAATAACATATTTACAACAAAAATTATTGGTATTATTAAACTTAGCAGTGAAAGACTTGATAGAATAGATGGTTTAATCTTGGGTATTAAATATGATAATAGTAGGATAAAAGCAGAAATTGAGTTAAGAATATATATAAATTTGTCAAAAAAATTTAATTTTTTCATAGGCTTATTTTTTGCCTGATTTAAACAAATATTCCTTTTCACTTTTACTTAAGCTATCATAGCCGCTTTTGCTTATCTTATCTAGTATTATATCGATTTTTTTTTGCCTAGAAAAATTAGCTGGAGATTCATTTTTCTTATTTCTTGGTTTACGACGTTTATAGAATCTTTTGAAATCTCCTATTCCATAGACTGAAGTATAATGATAAAAGCCTGCTAAATATCCTCCAAGGTGTGCAATAACGCCTCCATCAGGGGTGTTATTAGCAAACAGTCTTATAATGTCCATAAAAAAAAGCAGGAACATTATATATTTAAACTCAAACTTTATAAATGAAATTTTTATAAGATCATTAGGCATGTAACAAAGCATAAAAAATAATAATGCGTAGGTTCCTGCTGAAGATCCTATTAATGGCCCATTCCCATTATAAAAAAGTAGAAAAAATAATCCCCCAATAATTATCCCAGTAAAAAATATTCTAAGTGGAATTTTTTCACCATATAAATTTATGAGCTTTGAAGATGAATAATAAAACAAGATTAACATAAATATTAACTCATAAAAACCTTCATGAATAAAAGCATAGGTTATTATTGACCACGGATTATACAAATAATCACTAGTTAATGTGAAATATTGATTAATGTATGATAAGTTGAAGAGATCCAGAATTAAATAGGAAATATAAACAGCAATATTTAAAAAAATTATTTTTTCAAATGTATTTGAATTTCTAATTCTATATGATATATCAGAATATAAACTTTCCATTTAGTACCAACGATTACTGTTGAATTGATTTCTCTTCCAATAATACATTATTAAAAATCCTGTCAATGCTCCACCTAAATGTGCTACATAAGCTGTATTACTAGGACTAAAAAAAGAAAAACCAGAAATTGCTGAAATTAAATCTAAAATAATAATTCCAGGAATAAAATATTTCGCTTTTATTGGGACTGGAAAGAAGATTAACATCAATTTGCTTTCCGGGAAAAACATTCCAAAAGCTACTAAAACTCCCATTATTGCTCCCGAAGCTCCAACCATTAGTGAATTAAAAGATGACATAAAACTTAATAAATTACCCTCTCCTAATACTCCAGACCATGCAGTGCTATATTTCCCTTGATTTAAAATTTCAAATATTTGAGAAGGATCATATCCTGCATTAATTAATATTTCTAGATTAGAATAAAAATTGAAATACAAAAAAATTATTTGAATAATTGCAGCTCCAAGACCACATGATATATAAAAAAACAAAAATCTTTTAGATCCTAAAACTCCCTCAATTGCAACTCCAAACATCCATAAAGCAAGCATATTAAATAAAATATGTGATAAACCACCATGCATAAACATATGCGATATTACTTGCCAAAAATGGAAAGATTCACTTTTAGGGAAATGCAAGCCAAATAAAGAATAAGCTACATCTCCAGATAATGAGGCGCCTATAAACATAATAATGTTTATAATTAATAGCTGTTTTACTGTTTCAGTTAATCTCATCTTATTTATTAAAGGAATTTCTTTTCAAGTTCTTCAAATGTAATTGTATAATATATATTTTTATTAAAAGGAGAGACAGCTGGCTCTTTACACGCAAAAAGGCTATTTATTATAAATTCTTGTTCATCTTTTAATAGTTTTTTTCCATTTTTTATTGCTAGACTCTTTGACATTAATTTTGCAGTTAGATCAGACTGACTAAAATTTTTGTCTGAAATATCATCCTTTATATTATCTAATAAATCTTGTATATATGATTCTACCCTTGTTGGATCTAAAAATGTAGGGATCGCCTCAAATAATAAATCACTACTTGAAATCTTTTTAAAAATAAAACCTGACAACTTTAATTGTTTTTTATAACTAACTAATATTTCAACCTCTTGAATTGCTAAGTTTATTTCTAATGGATGTAGTAATTTTTGCGGCTTAGATCCATCAATTGTTATAAACTTTAAAAAATTTTCATACAATATTCTTTGATGAGCTCTATTCTGATTTACAATTATAATACCTGACTTAATTTTATTAACTAAATATTTATTATTTAATTGGTAAACTGAATTTGATTCAAAATTGCCATCATTACTAAAATCTAAAGTATTTACCTTGCTATCTTCTTCAATAGAATCTAAGGAATCATTATCAATTACTCTATTTTTATCCATCTCTAAATCTATATATATATTTTTAGAAAGTTTAATAGTATTATTATCAAAAGGATTGTAATTCTCATTAACATCAATACCAACCCCCCGAATTTCTTTTTTATTTCTATAAGAATAAGGCACTTCCATACTTTTATCATGACTAAAATCTAAAATTGGAGCAATGTTAAATTGGCCTAGGCCATGTTTAATAGAAGATCTTAAAATTGCATAAATTGAATGCTCATCATCAAACTTAATCTCTGTTTTGGTTGGATGAATATTTATATCAATAGATTTTGGATCTACTTCCATAAATAAAAAATATGATGGATTATATTTTAAATCAATTAGTCCTTCAAATGCTGAATTTACAGAATGATTGAGGTATGGACTCCTAATAAATCTATTATTAACAAAGAAAAATTGTTCACCTCTGGATTTTTTTGAATATTCAGGTTTAAATACAAATCCATTAATTTTTAGAATATCAGTTTCTTCATTTACAGGAACCAATTTTTCATTTGATTTTGCTCCAAATATATTTACTATTCTCTTTCTTAGATTACTTTTTGGAAGATTAAATAATTCCGAGTCATTGTTATTAAAAATAAATTTAATTTCTGGGTGAGCTATAGAGGTCCTATGAAATTCATTAATTATGTGTTTTAATTCAACATTATCAGATTTTAAAAAATTTCTTCTTGCAGGAATATTATAAAATAAGTTCTTAACCATAATTGATGTCCCAATTTTAGAAACTGTAGGTTTATTCTCTACTATCTTATTTCCTTGAATTTTAATGATTTTTCCAAGATCATTGTTAGATTGCCTTGTTATTAATTCAACATGTGATACTGCTGCAATACTAGCCAAGGCTTCACCTCTAAAGCCTTTAGATCGAATATTAAAAAGATCTTTTGCAGATTTTATTTTTGAAGTAGTATGCCTCTCGAAGCATATAGATGCATCACTTGAGCTCATGCCTATCCCATTATCAATTACCTGAATTAATATCTTACCAGAATTTTTGATAATCAGAGTAATTTCAGTGGATTTTGCATCAATAGAATTTTCTAACAATTCTTTTACAACAGATGCTGGTCTTTGAACAACCTCTCCCGCAGCAATTTGATTTGCAACATTATCCGGCAATAAATGAATTATATCTTTCAATAATTAATAAAATTTTAAATCAAGAAAAGCATTAAGAATAAAGCAATTAATACTAAAAAAATAATAATCAATCTTTTTCTTACTGAATTATCAGCCCCCTTCTTGTAATCTTCAACTGCATTTCTAAATTTTTTTCTAAAACTATTACTATCTCCAACAGTAGTTCTATATTGATCAAATTGTGATTTAATTTTTATAGGTTTTGCATGAGTTCCAACATAACTTTTCTCCTCTGTAAACCTTCCTGAATGATTATATCGTTTATTTTTCCTTAAATTAAATAGGCCCATACTATAATTATGAATTTGAATAAATTTAATAAATATCTTATTAAAATCGAACTGTTAGATAATAGTATTTCAAAAGAGAAGCTATTTAATAGAAGCTATTTTAATTGCAACTACTGCAGATTCAATCCCTTTATTTCCATGTTTACCCCCTGATCTACTAATAGATTGCTCGATATTATGATCAGTTAAAACACAAAATACTATAGGGATATTATTAATTATGTTAAGCTGTGATATTCCGTTTGAAACAGACTGACATATATAATTATAATGATCTGTTTCTCCTTTTATAATACAACCAATAGCTATTATAACATCTACATTTTTATTCTGCATTTTTTTACAACCATAAACTAACTCAAAACTTCCTGGAACATCAATTTTTTTAATATTACTTTTCTTAGCTCCATATTTAAGCAAAGTTTTATAAGCCCCATCAAAAAGATTATCTGTAATATTATTATTCCAATTAGAGACTACTATGCCAAATTTCATCTTATTAACTTCTGATATAGCATCAGATTCTAAGTCAAAATTATTATTTATATATGTAGCCATTTTATTTTAATAAAGCTTTCGCTTTAGATATAAATACATCAATATTTTCAGCAGAAACGGTGTTAGAAAAATCTGATTTAATTCTGGAGAAATAATTATAGGACTTTTTATTCTTATTTAATTCCATTGAAACATGTGCAGCTTTCAGCAAGTACATTGCGGTAGTATAATCATTTGTATTTATATCAATTGCTTTTTCATAATAGTCAAGAGCATCTTCTAACTGATCAAGTTGTACAAAACAATCACCAATAGATCCTTTTGCTAATGAAGATAATATCTGATCATCAGAATTAAATTGTGAAAGATATTTTATAGAATTCTTATAATCCTTTAATTTTAAATAAGATATTCCTGCATAGTAATTTGATAGATTGGAGGCATTAGTTCCAGAATATTTGTCTATAATCTCTAAAAAGCCCATTTTCATGCCATTACCATTTATTGAAAGTCTGTATATAGAGTCATTATTTTCATCAAGAGCTTGTTCAAACAATCTCTGGGCTACAAACATGCTATCCATGGAATTAACTTCTTTAGGCTCCTTTATATATTTAAAATATCCGAAATAACCTAAAACTACTATTGCAATAAAGCCTATAAGTCCAAATATATATTTCTGATTATCAGCTACCCATTTTTCAGTTTTAGATGCACCTTCATCTAGAGTGTTAAAAACATTTGCTGTAGCAGACTTTTGACCTATCTCCTCTATCTTATTAGAAAAAGGTTTCTTCTTAAATCCTCTTTTTTTATAAGTTGCCATAAATTTTAAATATTCAAGCGGTAAAAATAAAATTTTTATTCGTAATAAAAGGATAAATTATTTGTTATTTTTGAATGGATAGGTCAAATATAACTACCATAAAATTTTATTGTTATTAATAAACTACTATGTTATTAAAAACATTAACATTAATTAATTATAAAAACTTTGAAAACAAATCATTTGATTTTGATTCAAAAGTCAACTGTTTCGTTGGGTTAAATGGAGTAGGCAAATCTAATATCCTTGATTCTATTTATCATTTATCCTATGGAAAAAGCTATTTTAATCCTATTCCGTCTCAGAATATAAGGCATGGAGAAGAATATTTTATGATTAATGGAATGTATTCAATTAATAAAAAGGAAGAGAATATCATAATTTCATTAAAAAAAGGAGTAAAAAAAATAATAAAAAGGAACAATAAACTATATAGAAAATTTAGTGATCATATAGGTTTAATTCCATTAGTAATTATTTCTCCAACAGACAGGAACTTAATTATTGAAGGAAGTGATACCAGAAGAAAATTTATTGACAGCATAATATCACAAGTAAATAAGGATTATCTAAAGGACATAATAACATATAACAAAATTCTAGCTCAAAGGAATTCACTATTAAAGTACTTTGCTAAAAACAATACATTTGAGTCAGAAACAATTGATGTTTATGACATTCAACTAAGTGATATGTCTAAAAGAATTTATAAATCAAGAAATAGTTTCATGAATGATTTTGTGCCTATTTTCAAAAATAGATATAAAACAATATCAGAAAACAATGAAGAAGTTGATATCGTTTATAAAAGTGATCTTCATGATAGTAACCTTATAGACTTATTGAAAAATTCTATTAAAAAGGATCTTATTTTGCAATATACTTCTAAAGGAACACACAGAGATGATTTGGTATTTTTAAAAAATGATTATTCAATAAAGAAATTTGGTAGCCAAGGGCAGCAAAAATCTTTCCTAATCTCCCTAAAACTAGCCCAATTTGATTTTCTTGAAAAGCAAAATAATAGTCCGATTTTATTACTAGATGACATCTTTGATAAATTAGATGACAATAGGGTAAAACAGATTGTAAACCTAGTAAATGAAGATAAATTTAAACAAATTTTTATATCAGACACCAACAAGAAAAGGACTGAAAATGCAATTAAAAGTGTAAATAAATCATATAAAATATTTGAGCTTTGAAAAAAATTAATTCATTTATAGTATTACTTATTATTTTATATTCTTGCTCAGTAGATAATAATATTGACATTTTAAATGGATACTGGGAAATTCAATCTGTAAAGAAGGAAGATCAACTTATAAAAAAATATCCCTTTAGTAATACAATTGATTATTTTTACGTAAAAGACCTAGAGGGTTATAGAAAAAAGGTAACTCCTCAGTCTAATGGAAGATTTATGGTTACTCTTCATCAAGCTAATCTTAACATAACAAAAGAAAATGGAGAATTTACTTTAAGATATTTAAATAAGAATAAAACATACTTTGAAAAAATAAAGAAAATTGATTCACAACAACTAATTATTTTAGATAAAGAAGGTTATATTTATAAATACAATCGCTATATCCCCACAGAGATAAATAAAGATGGAGAATAACTTAAAAATTGACAGCTTAATTAAATTCTTTATTAAAAAAAATAATCTAGAAAATGGATTAGAAAATGTAAAGATAAAAGATCTGTGGCATGAAATAATGAAAAATGGTGTTGCAAATTATACTACAGATGTAAATCTAAAAAACGGAACACTATATATTAAGTTAAAATCTTCTGTTCTAAGAGAAGAATTAAGTTATGGAAAAGAAAAAATTGTAAAACTTTTAAATGAAAAGTTAAAAAAGGATCTTATAAAAAAGATTGTATTAAGATAAATTACTAAAACATATCTTCCTCAGAAAAATGAAATCTAGATTCAATTAATGCATTTTCATTAGTGTCACTCCCATGAATAGCATTTTCACTAATAGAAGTTGCAAATAGTTTTCTAATTGTACCAGCAGCAGCAGCAGCGGGATCAGTAGATCCAATAAGCAATCTAAATTGTTCCACAGCATCTTCCTTTTCTAGTACTGCAGCTACAATTGGCCCCCTAGTCATATATGAAACTAATTCATCAAAAAATGGGCGTTCTCTATGAATAGAATAAAAGTTTCTTGCATCCTTATTACTCATCTGGGTTAATTTCATTGCTACAATTCTAAAACCAGCTAAATTTATTTTTTCAAGTATTGCCCCTATATTTCCCTTTTCAACTGAATCAGGTTTTAACATCGTAAAAGTTCTATTTGTTGTCATCTATTTTTTGAGTGCAAAAGTAACACTTTTTACTAAATAGTAAATAAAATAAAAATTACCTTTATTGTATTATGTCGTATATTCGCAAATTATGACGCAAAAAGATGTTCAAGAAATAAAAGGAATCTTATCAGAGCCAAAAAAGATAGTTATTGTACACCACAAAAATGCAGATGGCGATGCTATTGGATCTTCAATGGCTCTAAACACCTATTTAAATATATGTGGACATAAATCAAATGTTATTAGTCCAAATAAATTTCCTGATTTCTTAAAATGGCTTGACAACAAAAATGAAATTGCCATATTTAATAATTCAGATCATCAAATAAATCTTATAAATAATTCTGATATAATATTTACTCTTGATTTTAATAGTTTGGAGAGATGTGGAGATATGAAAGATTTAATCAATAAGTCTAAAGCCATAAAAATACTTATTGATCATCATGAAAACCCAAAGAACTATGCTGACTATCTATATTCTGATACAAAAATTAGTTCTACCTGTGAAATGATATATCATTTTATTGAAAAATTAGGTGATAATGACAAGATAAATTCATCTATTGCCGAAGCTATATATACAGGTATAATGACTGATACAGGTTCTTTTAAATTTTCATCTACATCAAGTATAACACATAAAGTAATTTCAGATCTATTAGAAAAAGGGGCTGATAAAACCAAAATTCATAATGAAATATATGATAACAATAGAATTGAAAAGATCAAGTTGTTGAGTTTTGCATTAAATAAAATTGAAATTATTCCTGAATATAATACAGCTTTTATCACATTAGCTCAAAAGGATTTAAATAACTTTAATTTTAGAAAAGGTGATACAGAAGGAATTGTAAATTATGGATTGTCAATAAAAAAAATAAAGTTTGCTGCAATATTTATTGAAGATAAAAAAGAGAACATAATCAAAATTTCTTTTAGATCTAAAGGAAATTTTGATGTGAATAAATTTTCAGGAGACACTTTTAATGGTGGTGGACATAAGAATGCTTCAGGAGCAATTAGTAGAGATTCTTTATCATCAACAATTGTTAATTTTAAAAATGCATTAAAAAAATATAAAACTGAACTAAACTAATAAAAATGAAAACTAGATTACCAATATTAATTTTTCTATTGTTAAATATCCTTTTTGCCTCATGTCAAGACAAGCATACTGATCTTGAAAATGGACTATTTGCAGAATTTAAAACAACTCATGGGACTATGGTTGCTGAATTATACTATGAAAAGACACCTATTACTGTTGCAAACTTTGTAGCATTAGCTGAGGGGAATCATCCAGATGTTCGGAAAGTTTTTAAAGGGAAACCTTATTATAATGGGATAATCTTCCATAGAGTTATGGATAAATTTATGATTCAAGGTGGTGATCCAGAAGCAACTGGGAAAGGTGGTCCTGGATACCAGTTCTTTGATGAGATTACAAATTTAAAACATGATAAACCTGGAGTTCTTTCCATGGCAAATGGTGGTCCAGCAACAAATGGAAGCCAGTTTTTTATAACAGAAGCTCCTGCCCCATGGCTTGATGGCCTACACACAGTTTTTGGTCAATTAGTAAAGGGAATAGAAATTCAAGATTCTATATCTAATGTAAAAACTGGAACTGGAAACAGACCTATTTCTGATGTAATTATAAATGAGTTAAATATTATAAGAAAAGGCGAAGCAGCACAATTATTTGATGCTCCAATAACTTGGGGAAATAAAGATAAAATTGAAAGTAACTCAAAAATACAAGAGGAATTAAAGATGAAAGAGGTAATCAAAAAGATGGATTCTTTAGCAAAAATAGATCTTATAAAATTAGGTGAATACAATAAAAAGTCAATAAAGCAAAAATCTGGAGTTAAAATATACGTAATAAAACAAGGAAAGGGAATAAAACCAAAAGATGGTAATGTAGTAAAATTATATGCTGATGGTTATTTAACAAACGGAGTATTATTTTGGTCAAATAATATAGACATAAATGAAAGACATGGCAAGTATGATGTAGATAAAGAAGCTAGAGGTTTTTATGATCCTATAGAAATGGAATTAAGTCCAGACATGCAATTGATTCCAGGGTTTAAAGAAGCTGTTTATACTATGAATGTTGGGGATATAATTTATTGCTTTATTCCATATCATTTAGCCTATGGAAGTGAGTCTAGGGGTTTAATTCTCCCTAATTCAGACTTGTCTTTTATAATACATATGGTTACTGCTGAAAACTAATTTTTCTTAGGAATATTTTTTAATATCTCAATTAAAAAATTCCAAAATTTCTTAGTTGATGAAATACAGGCCTTCTCGTCAGGAGAGTGAGCTCCAAGAATTGTAGGTCCAAAACTAATCATCTCCATATTAGGATAATGAGAGCCTATAATTCCACATTCTAAACCTGCATGGATAACATTTACCTTTGGTTGTTGATTATTTAATTTCTTATAACAATTAACTGCGACTGATAATATATCTGAATTCATATTAGGTTCCCAACCAGGATATCCTCCAGACAATTCTACTTGAAAATCATTATTTTTAAAAATATTACTAATCAAATTAGATAATTCATTTTTTGAGTTCTCTACAGATGATCTGGTAAGACACTTAATTATGATTGTTCCACCACTAACAACAATACTTGCTAGATTATTTGAAGTTTCTACTAAATTATCTATTGTTTTACTCATTAAAAATACCCCATTTGGACATGCCTCTAAGCATTCAATTAATTTTTGATGATCATCTTTATTAAGTGGCTTATATTCTCCAATAGCATCAGATAAACTAATGTTAAAATTTGGATCTAAATCTTTATGCTTTGTTTTTTTCAAATCATAAAAATTAGTTATTTCTTGATTTATTTTAGAATAGTCATCTTTTTTAATTTGAACTATAGAATAACTTTCTCTAGGAATTGCATTCCTAAGATTTCCTCCTTTAATTTCACTTATTCTAACATCAAATTTAGAATCAAGATCTTTTATTAATGAGTTTAAAATTTTATTAGAATTTCCAAGACCCTTGTGAATTTCTGCACCAGAATGTCCTCCAGTAAGACCATTAACCAGAATCTTTACAAAAGTGCTATGTGGATCAATATCATCAGTCATATATGTTTTACTAATATTTATATCTATTCCTCCAGCACAACCAATACAAATCTCGTCATCTTCTTCTGTATCTAAATTCAATAAAATTTCTCCATTAAGAGCATTTCCGTCAAGATTCAATGCTCCAGTCATTCCTGTTTCCTCATCAATAGTAAATAGGGCTTCTATTTCAGGGTGAGATATATCCGTACTTTGTAAAATACTCATTATTGAAGCAACACCAAGTCCATTGTCAGCTCCTAGCGTAGTACCTTTAGCCTTTACCCAATCTCCATCAATATGCATAATTATACCAGAATTTTCAAAGTCAAACTCTACATCATTATTTTTCTCATGAACCATATCTACATGAGATTGTAGAACAATTGTCTTACAATTCTTCATGTCATCAGTAGAAGGTTTATTAATTATTAAATTTCCTATACTATCCTTAAAACAATTTAGATTTAATTTTTCAGCAAATTGAATTAAAAAGTCTACAACCTTTTCTTCTCTTTTAGACGGTCTAGGAACAGAATTTAAATCTGTAAAATTATTCCACAAACTACTAGGTTCAATAACTCGAATTTCATTATTCATATATGTGTTTTTGAGATACAAATTTAATTAATAAATAGATTAACTTAATATCTATTTATTAACTTTATTTATGCTTAAATTAAAGAAAATATTAGCCTTAAGCCTAATTCCTCAATATTTAGTTGTACAATTTCTTTCCTATTACCCTGATTTTATTGAAATAATATATTCTAATTATATATATACATATATATCAACTTTTTTAAGAAGCATTTCTATTAAAATCCCATTTGCAATTGGAGATATATTCTATCTTTTTGTTAGTATTTTCTCAATTTATTGGATTGTCTTAAATATAAAAAGTCCTAAAAAACTATTTGTTGAAATATTTGCTGGTATATCTGTTATATATTTTTTTTTTAATATAAGCTGGGGGCTTAACTACTACAGAATACCAATAAATAAACAAATTGAAGATGTTAATTACTCATATGAAGACTTAAATAAGTTTACAACAGAATTAATTCAAAAAATTAATAAACTACATAATAAACTTACAGTAAGTGACACCTTGAAAGTTGTTCTTCCTTATAATTTTAAAGAAAATTCAAGAATAGCTATTAATAGCTATATTAAATTGTCCAAAAAAAATATGTCAAATAACAATGAAAATAGTTTAATGATTAAATCCTTAAAGAGTATATCTAATTTCACTAATAATAAGAATAATGAAAATATAAAAGCATCTATTATAAGCTATCCTCTAACCTATATGGGTTTTAGTGGATATTTAAACCCTTTTACACATGAATACAATATTAATGGATTAATACCCAATAATAGTATTCCTATGGTAATGAGTCATGAAATTGCTCATGAAATAGGTTTTTCATCTGAAATGGAAGCTAACTTTATTGGCTATATAGCATTAATTAGTAGTGATAACCTGTACTACCAATATTTTGGAAACACTTTTGCTTTAAGACAATGCTTAAGTGAATTACAAAAAGATAATAAGGAGATATATAATTCACACCTTTCCTCTATAAACAGAGGAATATTAAAAAACTATAGAGAAATTTTTGAATTTTGGGATAATTATAATAATCCACTTGAGCCTATTATTAAAAAAATCTATAACAGTTTCTTAAAAATAAATAAAGTAAAAAATGGTATTAGAAGTTATAATCAAAGTCTTTCTTTAATTTTAAACTATAATAAATTCTATAATGATTAAAAAAATAAGAAGTGTAACCAATTCTGAAATAAAAGAATACACTAAACTATTAAAGAAATCAAAAGCTAGAAGAGAAGCAAAATTATTCTTAATTGAAGGAGCTAGAGAGTTAAATATTGCAATTAAGAATAACTATTCTATCTGTAAAATCATGTTTAATACAAATCTTATAGATGAAAATGAGGTTAAAAAATATGTCGGAGATAAAATCAAATGTATAGAAGTGAGTCAGAATGTATACAATAAGATTTCTTATAGAAGTAGTACTGAAGGAATTATAGCTCTAGCTGAAGAAAAAAATCACAAATTAGAAAAATTGAAATTTAAGTCAACTACTCCCCTAATAATGATTCTAGATGGAATAGAAAAACCAGGAAACATAGGCGCATTATTAAGAACGTCTGATGCAGCAAAAGTAGATGCTGTATTTATCGTTAACCAAAAAACTGATCTGTATAATCCTAATATTATTAGATCTAGTATTGGATGCTTATTTAGCAATCAAATAATTTTATCTAATATAAAAGATACTATAGATTTTCTTAATAAAACTAAAATCCAAATAATCTCAACTTCATTAACAGCTTCTAAGCAATATCAAAAAATAAATTATAAAAAAGCATCTGCAATAGTCCTAGGGTCAGAAGATAAAGGAATAAGTGAAGAATGGCATTCGAAATCCAATGAGCTAATATATATACCAATGGAAGGTCAAGCAAACTCCTTAAACGTGTCTAATTCTGGGGCTATAATCATATATGAAGCTAAAAGACAGAGAAATTTTACATAATAATAAATCCTAAATTTTTATTAAAGCCTTTGTCTATTAATTTGTTTATGGTAATTTTAGATTATGGCAGTCAAAGATATTGACCTAGAAAAAAAAGCATTAGCTAAAGAATATAAAGAACTACTTAAGATTAGTTATCAAACACTGAGCAGTGATGATAAAAAATTGATAAGAAAGGCTTTTAATTTTGCAGTAGACGCGCATGAACATCAAAGAAGAATTTCTGGTGAAGCATATATTTTTCATCCCATTGCTGTAGCAAAAATAGTTGCTTATGAAATTGGATTAGATGCAATATCTATTGCCGCAGCACTCATTCATGATGTAGTTGAAGATAACAGTAATTATAGTATCCAGAATATAAAAAAAGTTTTTGGAAAGAACATTGCTAAAATTGTTGATGGACTTACTAAAATATCTAATCTTGATAAAGAAGCTAACACTTCACAACAAGCAGAAAATTATAGAAAAATGTTACTTACTCTAAATGAAGATGTTAGAGTAATAATAATCAAGATAGCTGATAGATTACATAATATGCAGACATTATCATCAATGCCTGTAGAAAAACAAATAAAAAAAGCATCTGAGACACTCTACATTTATGCCCCCTTGGCTCATAGGATAGGGCTTTATAATATAAAAACTGAATTAGAAGATTTAGGTTTAAAATACACAGATCCCGAAACATATGATGATATATCAAAAAAATTAATTAAAAATAAGAAAGATCAAGATGAGTATATAGAAAAATTTAACCAAGCTATTAGTAAATCTCTAAATAAAGAAAAACTAAAATATATAATTAAAGGGAGATCTAAGTCTATCTATTCTATTAGAAACAAAATGATTAAACAAGATGTTTCATTTGAAGAGATATATGATAAATTTGCAGTTAGAATTATATATAAGTCAAATGTTAAAAATGAGAAGTTTTTAGCATGGAAAATATATTCAATTGTAACAGATCATTTTACTCCAAATCCTATAAGACTTAGGGATTGGATATCTGCTCCAAAATCTACTGGATATGAAGCATTACATATAACTGTTGTTGGGCCAAAAAGCAAATGGATTGAAGTTCAAATCAGGAGTGAAAGAATGAATGAAATAGCAGAAAAAGGTTATGCTGCACATTATAGGTATAAACAGAAGAATGAAAAATCTGATGACAGTTTAGATGCATGGATAAATAAATTACAAGAAGCTTTAGAAAATCCCGACACTAATGCAGTTGATTTTGTTGAACAATTCAAACTAAACTTATATGCAAAAGAAATCTTTGTATTTACGCCTCAAGGTGAATTAAAATCCTTACCTGTAGACGCCACACCACTTGATTTTGCTTTTGCAATTCATACAGAAGTTGGCCTTAAGACTAGGGGTGCTAAAGTAAATGGCAAACTTGTTCCTTTAAATAGAAAACTTAAAAGTGGAGATAGAGTTGAAATTTTAAAGTCTGAAAAAATAAAACCAAGTGCAAATTGGATGGATTATGCAACAACTGCTAGAGCAAGAAGTAAAATAAAATCTACTCTAAATACTGAAAAAAAGAATTTAGCTAAAGAAGGAAAAGAAAAATTGAGGAGAAAATTAAAACAGCTAAGACTAACACTAAATGATAGAATGATTAATGAGCTTCAAAAATTCTTTAAGCTTAGTACTAGTTTAGATTTATTTTATAGAGTTGGCATAAATACTATTGATAATACAATGATTAAGAAATTCGCATCATCCAGAAGCAATGTCTTTATAAGCTACATAAAAAATAAGATAAGTCGAAAACCTAAAGAGAAAGAGACAGAAAAAGAAGAAATAACAAAAAAGTATGATTTACTCGTTTTTGGAAATAATGAAGAAAAGTTAGATTATACAATATCAACGTGTTGCAGCCCGATACCAGGAGATAATGTTTTTGGTTTTATTACAATAAATGATGGAATTAAAATTCATAAAAAGAATTGTCCAAATGCATTAAGAATGCAATCAAATTATGATTATAGAATACTTAAAGCTAAATGGATTGATTCAACACAAGAAGAATTTACTGTTTCAATAGATTTAACAGGAATAGACAAGATAGGTTTACTAAATAATATTACACATGTAATTTCTGAAAATATGAATATAAATATCCGAAAATTAAATCTTGAAACTGATGGAGGTGTTTTCAAAGGAAATATTGTCATTTCTGTAAAGACAAATAATTTAGTAAATAAAGTAATTGAAAAACTTAAAAAATTAAATGGAATTGAAAAAGTTAATAGACTTTAAATTTTAATTAAATTTGTCATATGACTAAAGAAGCTATAATAAGTAATAACGAAATTGTAAAAAAAGTATTTACAAGTTTTTTAAATAAAAAAGGCTATAGGAAAACTCCTGAAAGATATGCTATATTAAATGAAGTATATAATACTAAATTGCATTTTGATATAGAATCTCTGTATATAAAAATGAAAAATAAAAAGTACAGAGTTTCTAGAGCTACTCTATATAACACTATAGAATTATTATTAAAATGTTCATTAGTAAGAAAGCATCAATTCTCACAGGACCAGCAAGCCTCTTATGAAAAATGTTATTTTAATAAACAGCATGATCATCTTATTTTGATCGATTCTGGAGAAGTTATAGAATTTTGTGACCCAAGAATTGAAACAATTAAAAAGACTATTGAAGAAGTTTTTAATGTAAAAATAGATAGTCACTCATTATACTTTTATGGAAAAAATAATAATAAATAGGATAGAATGTCAATAGATTTATTATTAGGACTTCAATGGGGTGATGAAGGAAAGGGAAAAATAGTCGATGTTCTAACATCAGGATATAAGATAATTGCCAGGTTTCAAGGTGGTCCAAATGCTGGTCACACATTAGTTTTCAACGGTAAAAAACATGTTCTACATACAATTCCTTCAGGTATTTTTCATGAAAACAAAATAAATATTATAGGTAATGGAGTGGTCATTGATCCTGTGATATTACGAAATGAATTAAAAAATTTAGAAGCAGAGGGGATTGATTATAAAAAATCACTACTCATTTCTAGAAAAGCACATTTAATTCTTCCGACCCATAGATTAATTGATGCTGCAAGTGAAAAATCAAAAGGGAAAAATAAAATAGGATCTACCTTAAAAGGCATAGGGCCAACTTACATGGACAAAACAGGTAGAAATGGATTTAGAGTTGGTGACCTCGAAGCTAAAAATTGGATAGAAAAGTACTCAGAATTAAAGTCAAAACACAAGAGATTAATTGATTTTTTCAACGTTAGTTTAGAATATGATTTTGAAGAGCTTGAAAAAGAATTTTTTGAATCAATAAAAAGTTTAAAAAATCTTAACTTTATTGACTCTGAAGAATATATTTATCAGGAACAAAATAAAGGAAGTTCTATCTTAGCTGAAGGTGCTCAAGGATCCTTATTAGATGTTGATTTTGGAACTTATCCGTTTGTCACCTCATCAAATACAACTGCAGCAGGTGCGTGTACAGGACTAGGAGTTTCACCGAATTCAATAAAAGAAGTATTTGGAATTTTTAAAGCTTATACAACAAGAGTAGGCTCTGGACCTTTTCCTACAGAATTATTTGATAGTAATGGTAAAAGAATGGGTAAAGTAGGAAATGAATTTGGAGCTACAACTGGAAGACCTAGAAGATGCGGATGGCTTGATTTAGTAGCTCTTAGGTATTCATGTCAAATTAATGGGGTTACAAAACTCATGATGATGAAATCTGATGTATTATCTGGATTTAAATCAATTAAAGTATGTACATCATATGAGTACAAAGGGGAAAAAATAAGATACATGCCGTATGACATCAATGATAATTCATTAAAACCAATATATGATGAATTTGAAGGCTGGGAGAATGACATAACAAAAATTAATGATTTTGATAAACTCCCTATGAATCTTAAAAAGTATATTTCATATCTTGAAAAAGAGTTAAATATTCCAATTACTATTATTTCTGTTGGTCCTGATCGTTTACAAACAATCATTGTTTAAATAAAGTTTTGAATAAAAAATTATACATACTTAGTCTTATTTTCCTGACTCTAAATATAAATAATAGACTCTTTTCACAAGAAAATACTAATATAAAAATAGAAACTGCAGGGTTTTTTGATAAAGACAATAAAAAATTTCCTAATGCAACTGTTTTAACTAGAGATAATTTAGGTCAAGTAGTTATTACGCATGACGGAGTTAAAATGTGGTGTAATCAAGCGTTTTTCTATGAAGATAGAAATTTTATTGAAGCCTATGGAAATGTCATTTTAAAACAAGGAGATACTATTGATCTAAAAAGTAGTTATTTAGAGTATAATGGAGATAATAAGCTCGCATATGCAAAAGGAAATGTAATTCTTAAAGAACCTACATCAACATTGTATACTGAATCTCTATTTTTTGACAGGAATATTCAAGAAGCATATTATAACAACCATGGCAAGTTGATAAAACATCCCTCTGATACGATTGTAAGTGATCAAGGAAGGTTCTTTATGGATTTGAAAAAATATAGATTTAAAGAAAATATAAATTTAAAAACACCTAAAAATGATATTTATTCAAAAAAATTAGACTATTTCACAGAAAGTGGACTAGCATATTTTTTTGGACCCACTGATATTTTTAGTGAGGATACTAAAATATATTGTGAAATTGGTTATTATGATACAAATAATGATGTTGGCTATTTTATTAAAAATGCTCAGATTGACTTTAATGACTCAGAGATAAAAGCAGACAGCATCTATTTTGACAATAAAATAAATTATGCAGCAGCAACAAATAATATTAAAATAACGGATACTATAAATAAAACTACAACAACAGGTCATTATGCTGAGATATATAAATCGATTGATTCAATGTATATAACAAAAAAGGCTCTAATTGCTTCATATCAAGAAAAAGATTCAATTTATATTCATAGCGATACCATTCTAATGACAGGTAATGAAGAGAATAGAATTATAAGGGCTTATAAAAATGCTAAAATCTATAAGTCTGATCTAAGTGGTAAGGCAGATTCGATTCATTTTAATAGAAAAAATGGTATAGCACAATTAATAAATATCAATGACCAATTAACAAATCCATTCATAAAAACAAAAAAACCTATTCTGTGGAATTTAGAAAATCAAATAACTGGAGATTCAATTCATCTATTATTTAATATAGATAATGATCAATTAGACTCGTTATTGGTTTATAACAATGCCTTGATAATAAATAAAGACAGCCTTGGGACAGGTTTTAATCAAATTTCAGGTCAAAAATTGTATGGAAAATTTATTAACAATGAACTTAAAAAGATTGATATTATAAAGAATGCTGAATCAATTTATTACCTTAGAAACTCTGAAAATGAATTAGTAGGAATAGACAGATCAAAATCTGGAAAAATAAAAATTTTGTTAGACAACAACTCTATTAAAAAATTTAAAAAAATAAATCAGATTGATGGAAATACCTATCCTGAAGAGGATTTTTTAGAAGAATTAAAATTTTTAAAGGGCTTCTATTTTAGAGAAGAAGAAAAACCTAATAGCATTAAAGATTTATTTAAAGATGACCCTAAATTAATTTTGACAAAAATCAAGAGTCTACAAATAAATTAATTGTAACAATAAAAAAAGATTTTTTAAAATATCAAGCTCAAACTACACCTACTCCATTAGCAATTGAAGTATCATATGCTAAAGGCTCATATATTTATGATAAGAAAAACAAAGCCTATTTAGATTTCATTGCTGGAGTTTCAGCTTGTAACCTTGGTCATAGTAATCCCTACCTGATAAATTCAATTAATAAGCAAATTGAAAAATATATGCATGTTATGGTTTATGGGGAATTTATCCTAGATCCATCAATTAAGTTAGTTAAACTTATAAGCAAACTATTGCCAAAAAATTTAAACTCAACATATTTAACAAATTCAGGAACTGAAGCAATTGAAGGAGCTGTAAAACTTGCCAGAAGATACACCCGACGAAAAGAAGTAATTGCTTCTACAAACGCATATCATGGAAGTACAATGGGTGCATTAACCTTTATGGGTATTAAAAGTCGACGAGATCCTTTTGGACCATTAATTCCAAAAGTAAAATTTATAAGATATAATGAAGAAAAAGATCTAAAAATAATTTCTTCAAAAACCTCAGCAGTAATACTTGAAACAATACAGGGTGGTGCCGGATTTATAACTCCAAAAAACAACTATTTACAAAAAGTAAAAAAAAGGTGTAATGAAGTTGGCGCTCTATTAATATTAGATGAAATTCAATCAGGTATTGGGAGAACAGGTAAAATGTTTGGTTTTGAAGATTACAATTGTACGCCTGATATAGTAGTATATGGGAAAGGATTGGGTGGAGGATTGCCTATTGGTGCATTTACTTCTAATAAGAAGGTTATGGATAGTCTACATAAAGATCCAATTATGGGCCATATAACAACTTTTGGGGGAAACCCAGTGGTTTCTGCATGTGCATATGCAACACTAAAAAAAATTTCCTCATCTAAAATAATGAGCAATTGTATTAAAAAAGAACAATTACTCAAATCGCTGCTAGTTCATCCATTAATAAAAGAAATTAGAGGTAAAGGACTAATGTTATGTTTAATTATGGAAAATTCTATTATAGCTAATAATTTAATTCTTAGGGCCAAGGATAATGGTTTATTGTTGTTTTGGTTATTAATCAATAAAAGTGCTGTTAGAATAACACCTCCACTTACAATCACAAATAAAGAGATACAAAAAGGGTGTAAAATTATTATTGATATTCTTAACAAACTCATTTAAGATGTTAATTAGTTTGTTAAGAAATAAACTCTAAAAAATATATACTGACTTTATTCTGCATTAATTTTATATGTAGAGGTATTTTCTATATGGATATAAATGATGTAAAATTCTCTGTCGACAGATTCGAAAAAATGATTAATGATAATTCATTACTTTTTTTTGATTCATTTGAATTTGAGAGTATAGTTACCTATTACTTAGAGAATGGTAAAATTGAATATGCTAGAAAGGCAATCGATTTATCATTAAACCAGCACCCTACTTCATCCAGTCTTATTTTACTAAAAATTGAGTTATATATTCATGAAGATAAGATAAATGAAGCTGATGAATTGTTGAACTCTATATTAATTAATGAAAATTTAAATGAAGAAATATGTATAGTTAAGGCAAATATCTTATCTAAAAAAAAATTACACTATAAAGCCATAGAGTATTTAAATAAAATATTAACTATGGGAGAAAATAATAATGAAATACATTATTTAATAGGTATTGAATATTTATTTCTTGAAAATTTTATAAAAGCTAAATCAAATTTTATTAATAGCTTAAACTACAATTCATCAGACCACGGAACTCTATATAATATTATATATTGCTTTGAAATGCTAAATAAAGGGCCTAATTCAATTAGTTTTTTAAATAATTATCTTGATAGAAATCCATACTGTGAAATATCCTGGTATAATTTAGGCAAACAATATGTTTTATTAAAAAGATATGAAGAGGCTCTAAATTCCTTTGATTATGCAATTATATCAGATGAAAATTTTACTAGCCCATACATAGAAAAAGGTAAAATCTTACAAAGATTAGATAAATATGATGAAGCAATAATAATCTATAAAAGACTATTATCCGTAAATAAAACTTCTTCGTATACTATGCTGCAAATTGGTCATTGTTATGAAAAAATAGGGAATTCAAGTAATGCATTAGCATATTACTATAAATCTATTCATTATGACCCATCAATGGATAAAGCTTGGTATAGATTATCTAAGTATTTTTTAAAAAACAAAAACTATAAAAAGGCAAATAATTATATAGAGAAAGCCATAAGGATAAATCAAGAAAAACCTAAATACTGGAAATTATATTTGAAATGTGCTTCACTAATTTCAGTAAAAAATTAGTAGCTTAACACTAATTTTATCATAAACCTTATTGTGAAAAAAAACTTTTCATACTATTTAGTATTAACTTTAAAAGGAATGGCAATGGGTGCTGCTGATGCAGTTCCAGGAATCTCAGGTGGCACAATAGCTCTATTATTGGGGATTTATGAAGAATTAATTAATACAATAGGCAGTATCAACACATCTCTTTTAAAGGATCTAAAAAGTAATGGATTCATTTATTTTTGGCAAAAACTTAATGGAAATTTCTTATTATCGCTAATAATTGGCATAGGAATTAGCTTAATTACATTTATTCAGATAACTGCATATTTATTTGATAAATATCCAATTTTAATTTGGTCATTTTTTTTAGGACTGGTACTAGCAACAATATATGTAATATATAAACTAATAAAATCATGGAATTATATCAATTTAATGTTTATTATGGTTTCTGCATTTATATCATTTTATTTAAGTGAAATAAGTACAATAGTTAATATTGATATAGACCTTACATATATTCTTATATGTGGAATTATCGCTGCATCAGCTATGATTATACCAGGAATCTCTGGTGCTCTTATACTAGTTGTATTAGGGTTATATTCTACAATGATTAATGCGGTTAATAATTTAGAATTTGACAAAATCATAACATTTACTTCAGGAGCTATAATAGGACTGTTAAGTTTTAGTAAAATAATAAAATGGATGTTTAGTAAAAACTCATCCCTCACCTATTCTATTCTTTTAGGTTTTGTTATTGGTTCATTAAGCAAAGTTTGGCCTTGGAAGTCAGAATTAGGACAAAACATTTTACCATCATCTTATATTGGAGAAAATTATCTTTTTTATTCAATAATTTTAGTTTCAATTGGCTTTTTATTAATTTTTTCAGTAGAAAAGATTCAAAAATTGAATAATTGAAAAAAGCTAGAAATTTATATTCTTCACTTTCCATACTAATTAATGGAATTCTGATGGGCACTGCTAACAAGATACCTGGAGTTTCTGGTGGTCTTGTAGCAATTGCTATTGGATTTTATGAAGAACTTGTTTTCTCTCTAAAAAAAATAGATAGAAAAGCATTACAATTTTTATTTTCTGGAAAATTAGCACGGTTTTACAATCACATTAATGGGCAATTCTTAATTCTCATACTTTTGGGTATAGTAATTAGCTACTTTTCAACATCAAAATTACTTGACTTCTTATTAGAAAGATACGAGATATATGTGTGGAGTTTATTTTTTGGACTTGTTATTGGCACTGTTTATCACCTAAAAAAGAAAATAGATAGTTGGAGTAGAGAAAATATGATTATTCTCTTTTTTGGCATAATAATAGGTGTGGGAATAAGCATAATGAATCCTGCTAGTGAAAATGATAATTTAATTTTTGTTTTTATATGCGGTATTATTAGTGTTTCTGGAATGATTTTACCCGGTCTCTCTGGTTCATTTATTCTTATACTAATGGGGAATTACGTTCTTTTACTGGTAGATTCCGTGAATGCATTATATGATTCTATTTTTGAAATGATAAATGGTGATTATTCTTTTATTGATAATATTGATAGAATAAATAAACTAAAGATAATTTCAGTATTTGCCGCTGGATCAATGACAGGATTAATTGTATTGTCAAATATTTTAAGTTTCTTTTTAAAAAAATATGATCAATTATGTTACTCGATAATTCTTGGATTTATAATTGGCTCCCTTGGGGTTATATGGCCATGGAAAAATGATATAGTTGAAAGTGGAAAAATAGAAAGATATATCCCTGAATTAAATCAAGAAACATTTATAGGGATATTATTTATATTAATTGGAATTTTTTCAGTAGTTATTCTAAGTCAATATGAAAAATCAAAAAATTAGCTAGAATTTGTTATTTTTTTACAATTCTAAATATTTCTGAATCACCATATTCTGGCTTTATCTTAAGAATATAAATTCCTTTTTGAAAATTTTGCATGAGCAATACGTTATTCATGCCATTAATTATACTTGAATACAATAATTTTCCAGAAATATCAAATATTTTTATCTCCAAGTATCCATTAATAGTTGATACTATATTTAAGATTTCATCAACAGGGTTAGGAAATATGATAATGGGGGCCTCCTCAACATTCAAAGCTAATTGATAAGCTAATTCAAAATTAGGTATTCCATAGCCTAAATAATAATCAGGGTATTGATATTGAGATGCAGTATATCTAATAATATTCATTATTTGATTATTTTTTAATGTTGGAAATGCCTGCAATAAACATGCAACGGATCCAGCAATAATTGGAGAACTATAAGAAGTGCCTCCTCCTTGTCCAAGATTATCTAAAGAATTAATTAAATACGTCCCTGATCCACGTGCTGATATATCAGGTTTTATTACTTGTTGAAAATTGTTTCCTTGTGAACTAAAAGAAGCATAATTTCCCAATCCGTCAACTGCTCCAATTGAAAAAACACCCCTAGAATCAGCTGGAGCAATAACACCATTTACTGAAGAATTTCCAGCAGAATTAACTAGTATTATACCCTTTTCATAAGCAATATTAGAACCCCTAGTGATAAATGCGGTAGTTCCGTCCATTTCTTCTTGAGAATAACTATAACTAGAGTTGTCATATGTTCTGTACCCTAGGGAGGTATTGGCTATATCTATGCCTAAACTGTCAGCTCTTTCAATAGCTTCTACCCAATAGCTTTCTTCAACAGGGTTTTCTGAAGAAACATCTTCTGTCCTAAATAAATAAAATTCAGCATCAATTGCCGTTCCATAAAATTGGTTTTCAATATATCCAGCTATAATACTTAAAACATTTGTCCCATGAGAATTACCAATATAATCAAACAAATTTTCAGTTTTGTTAACAAAATCATATGTATATTTTATATTTCCTAAACTCCTCAATCTATAAAAACCTTCCATTGTATCAACATTTCTGAAACCTGCATCAAATACACCTACTGAAATATCACTTCCAGTAAAGCCAAGACTATGTAGAAAATCCAAGTTAATCATTTGGATTTGATCAAATGGAACTCTATTGTTTAGATCATAATTTATCTCAGAAAATTTATCTTTCATTACAGTCTTATTAATTCTGTTATTAGATCTATTTGCATATTCTATTCTATCAACAAAAGCTAAGTTTTGCAACTGGTCAATTTCTTCATAATCCCCACGAACATGCAGACAATTAAACCATTTAGATTTTGACAAAACATCCAATCCTTGAAAATTATCAATAGTTTCTATATACGATTCATTAACAGGCACATCTCTAAAGTCTATTGGAATGTTCTTTAAAGACTTCATATTTATAGATTTTTGACTTAATATAAGTATAGGGTTTTCAATAAAATATTCATAATTAGGTTTATCATTTAAGTAAACCCATGCATCTTCTAATTGAGCATATGTATAAACCTGGAATAAAAAAAAAATAAATAAAAGTCTAAAGCCCATAATATTATGAAATTACACCTGAACCAATTAATTCGTTTTCTATATACCATGCAACAAACTGTCCCTTAGTAATAGAAGACTGAGGTTTATCAAATAAAACATATATTCCTTCTTTATACTTGAATAATCTTGCTTTTTGCAATGGTTGTCTATATCTAATTCTTGCCATTATAATCATAGATTCTTTGTAAGACAATTTTAAATCTTCTCTAACCCAATGCTCATCATTAGAATCAACTAATAAAGCATCTCTATATAATCCTGGATGATCTTTTCCCATACCAACATATACAATATTATTTTCTACGTCAGTTTGTAAAACAAATAATGGTTTTTTAGAGCCTCCAATTCTTAATCCCTTTCTTTGTCCAATAGTAAAATAAAAAGCACCATTATGTTTTCCTACCTCTCTCCCATCACCAATTTTATAATTGATATTCCTGATACCTTTTATTAACTTTTCTTTTATTGTTAAAGAATTATCAGATTTTTTTTTATACAAATCACTAGAAGGATCTATTTCTATAATTAGCCCTTCTTTAGGTTTAAGTTTCTGCATTAAAAAGTCAGGCAATTTAACTTTACCTACAAAACATAAGCCTTGTGAGTCTTTCTTTTCTGCATTAACTAATCCAATATCATTTGCAATCTTACGCACATCAGTTTTTTTTAAATTTCCAATTGGAAATAAAATCCTTGATAATTGTTTCTGATTAAGTTGGCAAAGAAAATATGATTGGTCCTTAGATTTATCAACACCAGAAATCAATTTATGTATAATATTTTTTTCCTTCTTCTCCCTGTTAATTCTTGAATAATGTCCAGTTGCAACAAAATCAGCCCCAAGATCAAGCGCAATTTTCATAAATATGTCAAATTTTATTTCTCTATTACAAAGAATATCTGGATTTGGTGTTCTTCCATACTTGTATTCTCTAAACATATATTGTATTATTCTGGTATTATATTCTTTACTAAGATCAACAGTATGAAATGGAATTTTTAAGTTTTGTGCAACTATCATTGCATCATTACTGTCATCTAGCCATGGACATTCCTTGGAGATAGTAACGGATTCATCATGCCAATTCTTCATAAATAGTCCTATAACATGATAGCCCTGCTTTTTTAATAAGTAAGCAGCAACACTAGAATCTACTCCACCTGAAAGAGCAATCACAACTTTTTTCATTTTATAAAATTACAAATAATGGATGAAGATATCTTATTCTATTTATGGGTCATTATAGAGAGTCAACAAAAATTGATAATGAATCAATAAACTTTTTATTCAAATCTTTATTTTTTATACCTGTTTGCTGATCAAAATTATTACTAAAATTAGGTAAAGAGAAATATGGTATCTGATTAGGATTTCCTCTAGATATTCTATTATAAGCTATTTGAAGTACAGAAGAAGCTCCTCCTAATCCTTCAGAAGTTCCCATTAAGAACATTGGTTTATTATACCATACTACTTTCTCTATTCTAGAAATCCAATCAAAAACATTTTTAAATGCAGCGGTATATGCACCATTATGTTCAGCAAATGAAATAATAATTCCATCTGCCTCCTTAATTATTTCTTTAAAATCATAAGCTTCTTTTGGAATACCACTAAGCCTCTCATAATCCTCGCTATAAATAGGCATTTCAAAATTATTAAGATCTAATATAATACTATTAGAATTCTGTACTTGTTGAGCCGCATAAGTGGCTAACTTTTTATTTATTGAGTTTGAAGATGAACTTGCTCCAAAAGCTACAATTTTTTTCAAGTTGATATGGTTTTATTATTACCTATTTTGGTTTATTTTTTTGTTTTTCTGCCTCTTCCATTAACTCTTGCATCTTCCTTTGAAAGCGGTTTGGTCCTTTTTGAGGCTTTGCTTTATTTACCTGAATGTTTTCGCGAATTTTTGTCTCATCTAGAATATAATTTTTAATAACAAACATTATACTAATTGATAAAATATTTGAAATAAAATAATATAAACTTAACCCACTTGCATAATTATTAAAGAAAATTAACATAAAAATGGGAGATATATACATCATATATTTCATCATTTTAGTCATATCTGGCATACCCTCCTGAGGCGGAGGTTGGGATGCAGTCTGTTGACCCATTGTCATTTGCATATAAAAGAATATAGATACTGCTGCCAATATTGGAAATAGACTAACATGATCCCCATATCCCCATATCCTAAATGGCAATTCCATAATACTATCATACGCTGATAAATCTTCAGCCCAAAGGAAACTCTTTTGACGCAAATCAAATGCTGATGGGAAAAACATAAATAATGCATAAAATATAGGTATTTGCAATACTGCAGGTAAGCAACCACCCATTGGACTAGCGCCAGCCTTGCTGTATAAAGACATCATCTCCTGTTGCCTTTTCATTGCGTTATCCTTGAACTGTTTATTTAGTTGTTCTACATCAGGTTTTAAAATTTTCATTTTAGCTTGAGATAAATAAGATTTATAAAGCACTGGTGCTAAAGCAAGCCTAACAAGAATAGTCATGAAAATAATTGCCAGTCCATATGGGAAGATTGAACTAAGCCATCTAAATAGTGGAACAAAAATAGATTTATTAATAAATCCAAATATCCCCCAACCAAAAGGGATACTTTCATCTAAATCCAAATCATATTTTTTAAACACTTTGCTGTCCGTTGGTCCAAAGTAGATTCTAAAGGATTCATTAAATTCATTATTGTTAAATGAAAATGGGATTTGTGCCATATACTGCTTTGTATATAATGTGTCTATTGCTTCATCTTCAACTAAATCCCTAGAACTAATTTTAGCAGACTTAAAAGTCTTATTGGAAGGGATGAGAATTGAACTAAAAAAATGCTGTCTAAATGAAATCCAATTAATATCAGCTACTTCATCTTCATCATCTCCCATTTGGGATAATTTATCAATTTTATTGTTATCATGATAATATGTTAATCTTGTATATCTGTTCTCATAAGTTATACTCTTAGAATTTCTAATTCCATTTAATTCCCATGAAAAAATATAATTCTCATCATGATTTACAATATCAGTAAATCCTCTAGATTTCATACTTATATCAATAACATATTCATCTGGTTTTATAACATATAAATATTCTAAATATTTTTCATCAGAAACAGTCAATTTCATTGAAACAATATCATTATTACCATCATTATAGGCATGGGAAATAAAATCTTGATTCTTTGTACTTATTACTCTGTTATTAAAAGTTTTAAAATCAATATTAAAAGTCGAATTTCCATTCTTTATTAAGAAGATAGGAGACCCATTGTGATCAATAAATTTATTCAATGCAAGCTGAGAGATCTGACCTCCTTTTTTTGAAAACTCAATATCAAAAAGATTATTTTTAATTTCAGTAACGTAATCTAAATTATCTTTATCTATACCAGTAAATAGATCATTCTTAATGTCTTCTATAGAAAAATTTTCATTAATATTTTCTTTATCTTTTGAGTTTTCCTCTATTTCAGTCTGCTGATTTTCCTGCTCTATAATTTCAGCTTGTTCTGGTGGATTTCTCCAGACCCAAAACATCAATAACACTCCAATAAGTATGAACCCTATAATTCCCTTAATATCAACATTATTTTCTTGCATATTATTCAGTTAATTATTAGAATGTTTTGTAGCTGCTGCAATAAATGAAACAAATAGAGGATGGGGCGATAGAACTGTACTTTTATATTCAGGATGGAATTGAACTCCTACAAACCATGGATGATTTTTTAATTCTATTATCTCAACTAGCCCAGTATCACTATTAATACCCGTGGCAAGCATACCATTTTCTTCTATATCTTTAAAATACTCACTATTGAATTCATATCTATGCCTATGTCTTTCATGAATAGTATCACAATTATAAATTTTAGATACAAGACTGTTTTTCTTTAGTTTACATTCCCAAGATCCCAGTCTCATAGTTCCGCCCTTATTAATAATCTTCTTTTGATCATCCATCATATCTATTACTGGATATTTAGTTTTTAAATCCATTTCAGTTGAATTAGCATCATCTAGTTTTAATATATTTCTAGAAAATTCTATAACAGCCATTTGCATGCCTAGACATATTCCAAAAAAAGGGATATTGTTTAATCTAACATATTTTATCGATTCAATTTTACCCTCAATACCTCTTTCTCCAAACCCTGGAGCAACTAAAACTCCATTAAAATTTTCTAGTTTTTCAGCTATATTATCTTTATTTATATGTTCAGAATGTATTGGAATTACTTCTACCCTAACTTCATTAACTGCTCCTGAATGTATAAAAGATTCTAAAATTGATTTGTAAGAATCCTGCAATTCTATATATTTCCCAATTAGGGCAATTCTTACAGCTCTTTTTGGATGCTTATATTTATTTAAAAATTGATTCCAAGAGCTTAAATCAGGCTTTGAAGACTTTAAACCTAATTTTTTTAAAACCACCTTATCTAATCCCTCACTTAACATATGATTAGGAACATCATATATTGTTTTAACATCCAAAGATTGAATCACGGAATCAGTATCAACATTACAAAATCTTGCTAATTTATTTCTTATACTATCACTTATTTCATGTTCAGTCCTGCAAACTAAAACATCTGCCTGTACTCCACTTTCCATTAATGTTTTAACACTATGTTGAGTTGGTTTTGTTTTTAGCTCCTTAGCTGCAGAAAGATAAGGAATCAAGGTCAAATGAATAGCTACTACATTATTCTCACCCATTTCCCATTTCATCTGTCTTAAAGATTCTATATATGGTAAGGATTCAATATCGCCAACAGTTCCTCCAATTTCTGTTATAATTATATCATATTCATTATTATTAGCTAGATATTGAATACTCTCTTTAATTTCATCAGTTATATGAGGAATTACTTGTACAGTTTTTCCTAAATATTCACCTTTTCTTTCTTTATTAATTACACTTTGATATATCCTTCCAGTTGTAATATTATTTGCCTGTGAAGTTGCTACATTTAAAAACCTCTCGTAATGACCTAAATCTAAATCTGTTTCTGCCCCATCATTTGTAACATAGCACTCTCCATGTTCATACGGATTCAAAGTCCCAGGATCTATGTTGATGTATGGGTCTAATTTCTGAATTGTAACTCTATAGCCTTGAGCCTGAAGTAACTTGGCAAGAGATGCTGCGATTATTCCTTTACCTAATGAAGAAGAAACACCACCTGTAACAAAAATAAATTTAGTGTTATATGACATTGTGCGTTATAAACGCAAACAAATTTAATGAATTTGATTAAATATCTTTGTAAATATCAAGAATCATTTAAAAAATATATAGAGATAGCATATCATTCAATTTCTACCAACTTCAAATCTTCAAATTTCATTATATAAGCCGAACTATTCTTATATATTCCATTATTATCCTTAACATATTTGAACTTATTTTCTATATATTCTGATTCAACTAAGTTTAAGTTATTATTATCTAATTCCCCACAACTTAATCTAATTAATAAGTCTAGAACTAAATCATGACCTCTTATAGCATACTTTGTTGGAAAAGAATTATACCTAGAGTTGTATTTTTTTATGAATTCATCCTGATCATTACCTACAATTGATCTATTTATAGAAGGATAATGAAAATTTAAATTTGACATATAGTAATTAGAGATATTAACTCCTTCAAAAGCTCTATTCTTGTTTGTAGTTTTCAAAATTATTTCTGTTGAATCATTTACAAATGAATTTAAGATACTTGTTATATTAGAAACAAAACCTTGATCTTTAGTCTCTAAAAATACCATATTTCTGCCTTTAACAAAAGTCGAATCTAAGCTGTCATAGACCATTGTTCTCGTATCAATTCCAGAATCATTAATTCTAGAAAAAAATTGATGTGCATCTGGAAATATTTTCTTTATTTTATCACTAATAATTTTATTATAAGAATCAGCAATTATAAATTTTTCAGAAGGAATTGTGTCCTTTTTAGCGTATGAAATCATTTTTTCAAATAGCAGATCATCACTAGGTATTGTATGTATAATGTTTTCATTATCTAAATCGGTCTTACTTAATGGTGAAACAATTTTTACATTGGAATTGTTTATTGATCTGGAAACATAATTAAAGGCATCATTAGTTAAAGGCCCAATTATTAAATCATAATTGGAAAAATCATTATTATTAATTAACTCATGAACTATATTCTTATCTGCACCTGTATCAAAAATTTTAACTTCAACATCAATTTCAAATTTTGAAAATGAATCAAGTGCCATTTCAATTCCAAACAGAAAATCAAGTGATATGTTTAAAAGCTTATCATTTTTGATAATTTCTCTTGAATCTTTTATAGAATCAAAATTTATATTTTTAGTTCTAAATGGTAACATAACTGCAATTTTCTTTTTTTTATAATCAGTAATATTTTCAATTAATGATTCATAATTTAAATTAGCTTCACTCTTAGTTATGTTTTGAATTTCAGGTATGTTTAATTCTTCTTTGCTTTCATTAAATATTCTAGGAATCTTTAATTTAACGCCTTTTTTTATTTCTGTGTTTGGGTTAAATTTTAAAATACTCTTTACATCAACTTCATAAATCATTGCAATTATCTCTATATCTTGATTTTTCCTAACCTTATGGATTATAAAATCTGTTTGCGATTGAGTATAATTCACAAACATAAATGCAATTAAAAAGAAAAATATTCCCCTATTTAAATTTCTTATTCCCATTCTATAGTTGCTGGTGGTTTTGAGCTTATATCGTAAACAACTCTGTTTACACCCTTAACCCTATTAATTATTTTATTTGAAACATTTTGAAGAAAATCATAAGGCAAATTAACCCAATCTGCAGTCATTCCATCAGTACTTTCAACAGCTCTTAAAACAACACATCTTTCATAAGTTCTCTCATCTCCCATTACTCCTACACTTTTTATAGGCAATAACATTGCTCCAGCCTGCCAAACCTTATCATATAATCTTTCTTTTTTTAATGAATTAATAAAAATGCTATCAACTTCTTGTAATATTTTAACTTTTTCAGAATTTATTTCACCTAAAATTCTAATCCCAAGTCCTGGTCCTGGAAAAGGATGTCTTCCTAATATTTCTGGATCAATTTTTAGATAACTACCTACCTTACGCACCTCATCTTTAAATAATAATTTTAATGGCTCTACAACTCTTAATTTCATATAGCTTGGCAATCCTCCAACATTGTGATGACTTTTAATAGTAGCTGAAGGGCCGCCAGTAGCTGATATACTTTCAATAACATCAGGATAAATTGTTCCTTGAGCTAACCACTTAACATTTTTAATTTTTTTAGACTCAAAATTAAAAGCATCAATAAACACCTTCCCTATTTGTTTCCTCTTTAATTCAGGGTCTTCTATGCCTTTTAGCGCTTGATAAAAATTAGAGGAATAATCTACGCCTTTGACATTTAGATTCATTCCATTATATTGATCTAAAACATCTTCAAATTCCTTTTTTCTTAAAAGGCCATTATTCACAAAAATGCAATGTAAATTATCTCCAATTGCTCTGTTTAATAATACTGCAGCTACAGTTGAATCGACTCCACCAGATAAACCCAAAATTACTTTATCAGATTTAAGCTCAGATTTTAAAAATGAGACTGTTTGATCAATAAATGAGTCAGGCGTCCAATCCTGTTTTAATTTTGAAATTTTTAAAAGAAAATTCTCTAATATTTTTTTTCCATCTGTTGTATGATATACTTCAGGATGAAATTGAAGTCCATAAATTTCTTTTTCATTAATTCTAAATGCTGCATTCTCAACATCGGAAGTACTTGCTAACAAAGTAGAATTATTTGGAAGTTTTTTAATTGTGTCCCCATGACTCATCCATACCTGACTTCCCTTGCTAATATTATCAAATATGCAATTATCATTATTAATATACTCTAAATTTGCCCTTCCATACTCTCTTATATTGGAAGCTAAAACTAAACCACCTTTTTCATTTGCTATCAGCTGAGCTCCATAACAAATGGCAAGAACTGGTTTTGTACTTATTATTAAATCAAGATCTATCCTGGGTGCATTTTTATCTCTGACAGAGAATGGGCTGCCTGATAAAATTATTGCCTTAAATCTATTTAAATCGGAAGGGATTTTGTTAAATGGATGTATTTCTGAATATATATTTAACTCTCTTACTCTTCTAGCAATCAATTGAGTATACTGAGATCCAAAATCAATAATTAATACATTATTTTCCATGCGTAAAAATAGAAATAGATTTTATAAAATAAAAAGAATAGAATTATAATATTTAGCTAATTTCAATTACTGAAAATTTTCTATTTAAAGGCCTAATATTTTTCTTTAATATATCCATAATATTATATCCGTATTCACAATAAAATTCTGAAAAGTTAACTGTTCTTTCTTGTAAGGTGTTATTCGGAAATAATTCATTCCTTAATTCTGTAATTCTTGATATTTGATCTGAAAAGTTTTTCTTTTGAGCATTTAATAGCTTTTTCTCCAAATTATTAATTCCATCTAATTGTTTTTTCTCTTGCGCCTTAACTGCTCCAGTAAAAGAATAATCTGTTTTAGATGCAATATCAAATAAATATTTAAACTGATTCTTTAGAATATTTTTTAATTCTGAGAAATCTATATTTAATTCAGAAAATTCATTAGTTTTTATCGTTGTTAATTTATCTAGATTCAAAAAAACATCATTAATATTGACATTTAATTTATTTAATTTTTTCATCTGTCTAGATGATATTAATAAAACAGAATTTCTGTTTAACAAAATTGGAAAGGTTATTTTAAAACTCTCAAAAGATTTTTTTAGTTGAAGCCAATAGGAAATCTCTGCTGGTCCACCAATATAACATAAATTTGGTAACAAATATTCTTGATACATTGTTCTAAACAAAACATTTGGCGAAAATTTTTCAGGATTATTTTCAATTGCATCTACAATATGTTTTTGTTCTAATTTATTTGTGCTTCCTTCAATCAAGAAATGATTTCTTTTCTTTATAATTCTTTTTCTTTCATTCTTTTCAATATAAAATAAGTTGACATCTCTAGTATGTGCTTGAGCTTTATAATCTAATTCCTCTAACTTTTTTAGAGTTGATAAAGATGATTTTTTTATAAAGCTATCCTTAACTTCTTTCTTTAGAAAATCTTTAAAGGAATTTTTTAAATCTTTATGATTTGCATCAATAATTAATAGGTTGTATTTTCTAAATAACAAATGAACAAAACTTCTTGTAGCATTTGATAAACAATCAGATTTTAAATATGTATTTTTAAACAGACTAATTAATTCAGTTGAATTTTTATTATTTGGAAAAATTCTTTTTAATTCTTCTATGATTGTAGTTAATTCACTGGTTAAAAATTCACCAACAACGCCAGTCTGGTTACTTTTCCATTCAATTTTGGAGTTTTCAAAGTTAAAATGGTTAATCTCTTTAAAATCATGATCTTCGGTCGCCATCCAGTAAACAGGTATGAAATTAAATTTTGGATACTTCTGGGTTAATTCATCACATAAATTAATTGTAGTAAATATTTTATAAAGAAAATAAATAGGTCCTGTAAACAAATTTAACTGATGGCCAGTTGTTATAGTAAATGTATTATTTTTCTTAATTGATTCTAGCATTGACTTAAATTCATTAGAACAATTAACCCCTTTATACTGCTGTTTAATTACATTATATAGGATTTCTCTGTTTTGATGTTTGTATTCTAATTTTTTTTGATCAATTTGATTTTTAAAATTTTCAATCGAAGGATATAAATTATAAAATCTTTTTAGTTTTGGATCATTATTCATATAATCACAAAAAAGTGAGCTAAAATATGATGTTTCTTTATAATTGATTTCTTTTACTAACATATATAAAGTAAATATAATTAGTTTTCTTTATATATTTGTTTACTTGACTAAAACTAAACATACTTATGAGGCTAATCTATAACTCTATCATATTACTACTATTTATTAATATTCAAGCTTTTTCTCAGAATATTCAATCTCCAAGTGAATTTCTTGGATATGAAATAGGAACACAATTTTCTAGACATAGTCAAGTAATAGACTATTTTGACTACGTTTCAAACGAATTACACGAAAATGTAATAATGGAAAAATATGGAGAAACCTATGAGAGAAGACCCCTGTATTTAACTTATATTTCATCAAAGGAGAATATTAAGAACATTGATATAATAAGAAAAAATAATCTAATTAATGCTGGAATTATTGATGGAGTATCTTCCACTTTAAATAAAGATATAGCAATCGTATGGTTGAGTTATAACGTTCATGGAAATGAATCATCATCAACTGAGGCTTCTATGAAAACTCTTCACCTACTTTTAACAGAAAATTCAAAATTACTCGAAAACACTATAGTTATTATTGATCCTTGTATCAATCCTGATGGTAGAGATAGATATGCAAACTGGTACAACCAAACTGTAACAATACCTTATAATACAAGCTCTAAATCTAGAGAACATGACGAACCTTGGCCAGGAGGTAGAGCAAACCATTATTTATATGATTTAAATAGAGACTGGGCCTGGGTAACTCAAACCGAATCAAAATCAAGATTAAAAATGTATAATAAATGGCTGCCTCATGTTCATGTAGACTATCATGAACAGGGAATTGATAATCCTTACTATTTTGCACCAGCAGTTGAGCCCTATCATGAAATTATATCTAAATGGCAGCGTGATTTTCAAAAAGAAATCGGAAAAAATAATGCAAAATATTTTGATCAAAATGGATGGCTATATTTTACAAAAGAAACCTTTGATTTACTTTATCCAAGCTATGGAGACACGTATCCAACATATTTAGGAGCTATTGGAATGACATATGAGAAAGCAGGTGGAGGCGTTGCGGGTTTAGGAATTTTAAATTCAGAAAATAAAGTTTTAACACTAGTTGATAGAGTTAATCACCATACAACAACTGGAATATCAACAGTTGAAATTTCATCTATTAATGCAAAAAAGCTAAATGATGAATTTAAATTGTTTTTCAATAATAGATCAAAAACTAATAATTACATTCTTAAGGGAAATAGTAATAAAATCCAAACATTAAAGAAACTATTAGATGCACATGAAATAACATATTCTTATGGAAAACAGCATAAAACATTAGCATATAGTTATCAGTCTAACAAAAATGAAAATATACAAACAAATGTTTCCGATCTAATAATATCAACAGATCAGCCTAAAGGAAAATTAGTTGATGTTCTTTTTGAGAAAAATGCAAAACTTACTGACTCCATAACATATGATATAACGGCATGGAGTCTCCCTTATGCATATGGATTAGAAGCCTATGTAACTAACAAAGATATTCCATCAGCAAAATATGAGAAATTGTTTAAGAAAAATACTATTGATAAAATGGCAATAGCATATGGAGTTAAGTGGAATCATTTAAAAGATGCTAAGTTTTTGACAGATCTATTAGCAACGAATTTAAGAGTTAGATTTAATAAAAGTGAGTTTGTAAACAATGGAACTAAATATAGTCCCGGTTCTTTAATTATTTATAAAGGAGATCAAAGAAGTCAAACCATGTTTAACGAAGTTATTGACATAGCTAATAAACATAATAGAAAGCTAAATCCAATTTATTCTGGAATGTCTGAAGAAGGACCTGATTTAGGTTCATCATCTATAGAATTAATAAAAAATAAAAATATAGCTATATTATCTGGAGATGGATCTGGAGATAGAGTATCGTCTTTAAATTATGGTGCAATTTGGTACTTCTTCGAACAGGAAATAAATTATCCTCTAACTCATGTAAACATAAATAAATTTAGCCGAACAAATATTGATGAATTTGATGTTTTAATTATTCCTGATGGTTATTATTTTTCAATTAAAAACAAAAAAAATATAGAAAAAATAGAGTCATGGGTAAGAAATGGTGGTAAAATAATAGCATTTAGTAAAGCTCTTAATATATTTAGTAACAGCGAGAGTTTTAAACTAAAATCCAAAGAAAATAGCAGGGATTTTACTGAAGAAAATATCATGCTATGGGATGAGGGGTATATTAGTTATGATAATAAAAGAAGAAATAGAATTAATAATGTGATTTCTGGTGCAATCTTTAAAGTGGAATTGGATAATACACATCCAATGGCTTATGGATATCCAAAAACTTATTATTCTCTTAAAATTGGATCCAGTTCATATGAATTACTCAAAAATGGTAATAATGTTGGTGTTTTAAAAAACAATCCTAAACCCGTATCAGGATTCAGTGGAAAAAATACTATAAAAAAATTAGAAAATTCTATGATATTTGGTCATGAACCCTTTGGAAAAGGAGATGTTGTATATTTTGCTGATAACCCGCTTTTTAGAAGTTTCTGGGAAAATGGAAAATTATTTTTTGTTAATTCAATATTTTTTGTTGATTAATAATTTCCTATTTTATTACACTAGCATAAAGGTCAAAATCTGAAGCATCAACAATCTTAGCTTTTATATACTCCCCTACTTTTAAGTAAGTTTCTCTTGCATCAATTAGAACTTCATTATCAACATCAGGAGAATCAAATTCAGTTCTCCCTACAAAGTAATTTCCTCTTTTCCTATCAATTATAACATCTAATTCTTTACCAATTTTTTTTTGATTTAATTCCCACGAAATTTCAGACTGAATCTCCATAATTTCATTAGCGCGTTTTCTTTTAAGATCTTCTGGAATATTATCAGTTAATTTATAGGCATGAGTATTTTCCTCATGAGAATATGTAAAGCATCCTAATCTGTCAAATTGCATTTCTTTAACCCAATCTTTCAACAAACTAAAATCTGACTCTGTTTCTCCAGGATAACCAACTATTATTGTAGTTCTAATTGAAATTCCGGGAACTTTATTCCTTATTTTCTTAATTAAAGCATTAATTTTTTCTTTTGAACCACCTCTTCTCATACTTTTTAAAATTCTATCAGATATATGTTGAAGTGGTATATCAATGTAATTGCAGACTTTTGATTCTGATTTTATAACTTCTAATATATCCAATGGAAATCCTGTTGGAAAAGCATAATGTAATCTTATCCATTTAATTCCATTAACTTTAACTAAACATTTCAAAAGCTCTGATAAATTTCTTTTTTTATATATATCTAGACCATAAAATGTTAGATCTTGAGCAATTAGAATCAACTCTTTAACCCCTTTTTCTGCTAATTTATTAGCTTCTACTAATATCTCATCAATTGGTCTGCTTTTATGTTTTCCTCTCATTAATGGAATTGCACAAAAACTACAAGTTCTGTCACAACCTTCTGATATTTTTAGATATGCATAATTTTTTGGTGTAGTTGTTATTCTTTCCCCAACTAATTCATGAAGGTAATCAGCTCCAAGCTCTTTAAGTAGATTAGGCATCTCGGTAGTTCCAAAATAGTGATCAACATCTGGAATTTCCTTACATAGATCAGATTTATATCTTTCACTTAGACATCCAGTAACATAGACTTTATCAATTTCTCCACTTTTCTTCTTATCTACATACTCTAGAATAGTATTTATACTTTCTTCTTTAGCATTATTAATAAATCCGCAAGTATTAATAACAACTATATTACCTTTCTTTTCATGAACCACCCTTTTTTTATTGGCTTTAAGTTGACCCATTAAAACTTCACTATCATATATGTTTTTACTACATCCAAGTGTAATAACATTTATAATATTCTTATCTAAAGATTTTGTTCTCAAGGAATCCTATTTAAAAAATGAATCTACAAATTCAAATTTATTGAATACTTGTAGATCATCAACTCCTTCTCCCACTCCAATATAATTTACAGGAATATTAAACTCCTCACTAATTCCTATTACAACGCCACCTTTAGCAGTTCCATCTAATTTAGTGATTGCCAAAGAGGTAACTTCAGTTGCCTTAGTAAACTCTTTTGCTTGTTGAAAAGCATTTTGACCTGTAGAACCATCTAAAATAAGCAATACATCGTGAGGAGCATTTTCTATAACTTTTTGCATTACTCTCTTTATTTTACTTAATTCAT
>JACKQG010000100.1_pt1 | contig 116199 bp, 104 predicted proteins | sample 8237621 | NCBI WGS metagenome assembly JACKQG01 (sample SAMN15677084, study PRJNA649215) | marine metagenome | biome: marine; feature: Black Sea; material: saline water; isolation source: suspended particulate matter (SPM) from the Black Sea western gyre | collected 2013-06-09/2013-06-10... | reverse complement strand
GACCGCCTCGCGGGGGTGGGTGTCCGGGTTGCGGGGGGGGGGGGGGGCCCCCGGAGGTCCACCCGGGGGGCCGGGGCCGGGGCCACGGCGGGGGGGGTGGTGGCGGGGGGGGGGGCGGGGGGGGCGCTCGTGACCAGGGGCTCCCCGCCGTTGGGGGCGGCGGGGGTGGGGGCGGCGGTGGCCGGTGGGGCATCAGCCGCCGACGCCGCAGCCGTCGCCGCCGACGGCACCGAACCGCCGACCGACAACAACGCCGACGGTGACTACCGGTCCCACCTGGCCCGGGTGCTCACCGAAAGGGCCCTCACCGCCGCCGGCGCCTGAGGGAACGGGCGGGGCAGCGTCAGGTCCGGATTCAGGGGCCGCCGGGCAGCGACTCGCACGGTTCGCCGTCGCCGTCGTTGTCGAGGAGCGCCACGTCCCCGTAGGCGGGGAAGAACGTGTCGAACCAGGCCTTTGATTCGTCGTAGGTGGCGAAGTCCGAGCAGTTCTTCGAGTTGCCCGGGTTGGCTGGTGTATCGCCGGCGGTGCTTGTCGTCGTCTGCTCGACGGTGGTCGAGGGCGGAGTCGTCGAGTCCGATGTGGGCGCCGGCGGGGTCGTGCCGAGGTTGACCGACCCGTCGCACCCCTCCAGCATCAGCTCGAGGGTGTCGTGTTCGCCGGTTGTGGCCGTCAGGTCCCAGCGCACCTTTATCTGGACCCAGGTTGTCGCGTACTCACAGTGGAAGTCGGTGCTTTCGGGGGTCCACTCCTCGGGGCCCCTTGCACCCTTCGAGCGGTTGGCTGATGACGAGACTGCGATGAGGTGGCCGGGGTCTTCGAGGTCATTGGCGTAGGCCCGCTTCGTGTCCCGGTCCCATGCCCAGCCGCCCGAGCGGTGTGCGTTGGCGAGCGGTACGAAGTGGTCTATGTCGAGGTCGCCGGGATCGTCGAACCAGGTGTCGGTGAAGGCCCCGTACCAGAGCCCGATCTCGACCCGGCAACCACCGTCCTCGAGGATCACCGGGCTGACCGACTCCTCGACCAGGACCTCCTGGCGGGTGTCCTGGCAGTCGCCGTCCGCATCGGACCAGCCGGACCCCCAGTCGCCCCGGTCGTAGTCGAGCGGCGCGTCCACGTCGGCGACGACGAGCCCCGCAAGCAGGCCCGCCACCAGGTCGTCGCCTGTGGTTGCGGGCGTCGTGGTTGTGGTGGGAGCGACGGTGGTCGTTGTGGTTGTGGTGGGAGCGACGGTGGTCGTCGTGGTGGTGGGAGCGACGGTGGTCGTCGTGGTGGTGGGAGCGACGGTGGTCGTTGTGGTTGTGGTGGGAGCGACGGTGGTTGCGGGCGTCGTGGTGGTGGGAGCGAAGGTGGTCGTCGTCGTGGTGGTGGGAGCGAGGGTGGTCGTTGTGGTTGTGGTGGGAGCGGTGGGGCCGGGGGCGTCACCGCCGCAGGCGGCGACCAGGACGAGCAGCGCCAGGGACCATCGGGGGGAGCAGGTCACGAACCCATGTTCGCAGACCGTCGCGCCGGCCGCCCGGGTAGCGGCGGCCTCAGCCGGTCAGGCGCTTGAGCACGCTGCTGTGCCAGGTGATGCGACCCCGGCGGGCCTCGGCCCGGTCGGCGGCGGCAGCGACCATGAGTCCGGCGTTCACGCCCAGCCAGCGCAGTGGCTCCGGCTCCCACTTCGGCGACACGTGGCCCACCCAGGGCAGGTCCGTCCGCTCGCTTTCGACTCCGACGATCAGATCGGCAAGCGTGTGGCCTGCCAGCTTCGATGCGGCGACCCCGTCACCGACGTAGCCGCCGGCGGTCGCCAGGCCGGTCGAACGGTCGAGGCACACGGCCGGGAACCAGTCTCGGGGGGCTCCCAGCACGCCGCCCCAGCGGTGGGTGATTTCTACGTCGCCGATCACGGGGAACAGGTCGCGCAGGGTCGCGACCAGTTCGTCGTGGACGCTGCCGGCCTGCTCCGTGGCCGGGTCGATGCGTGAGCCGAACCGGTACGGGGCGCCACGCCCACCGAAGGCGAAGCGTCCGTCGGCGGTCCGTTGTCCGTAGATGGTGAGGTGGCGGGTGTCTTTGAAGGTCGGCCGGTCGTGGAGGCCGATCTCGTCCCAGACGGCGTCGGGTAGCGGTGCGGTGGCGATCATCAGTGAGTAGATCGGTGCCATGGTGCGACGGTGGCCGGCGAGGTCGCGGGTGTACCCCTCGGTGGCCCGCACCACGACCTCGGCGCGCACGGCGCCCCGGTCGGTGCGGACGACCCCTTGTTCGAAACCGGTGCAGGCCGTGCCCTCGTGGATTACGACCCCCCGGCGCTCACAGGCATCGGCCAGGCCGCGGACCAGCCGTGCCGGATGGATGGCGGCCACTGCGGACAGGAACCTGCCACCGAGGACCCCGGAGGCGTTGCCGATCGTCCGGGCCTCGTCGGGACCGAGCACGCGGACCTCGTCCTCGGTGAGGCCGAGTTCGTGGCGGGCCGCCACGCTCGCTTTCGCCCGCTCGAGGTGTGCCGGGTTGCGTGCCCAGTCGATCCAGCCGCCCTTCGCATAGTGGCAGTCGATGCCCTCGTCGCCGGCGACACGGCCGATGGCGTCGACGGCGTCGTAGAGCGCCCGGGTCTGGCGCAGGGCGGCGTCGGTCGAGGAGGCTGCGGCGAAGGCCATCGGGCTGATCCCGTACTCGCCGAGGGCCCAGCCGCCGTTGCGCCCAGAGGCGCCGAAGCCGGCGATCTCGCGTTCGAGGACCATGATGCGCAGCGACGGATCGAGCAGTGCGAGGTGGTAGGCGGTCCACAGTCCCGTGTAGCCGGCGCCGATGATCGCAACGTCGGTGTCGCGGTCGCCGGGCAGCGCCGATCTTGGTTCGAGCGGTCCCGGGACAGTGTCGTGCCAGAGGGAGAGGGAGCGGTATCCGTCGGTCACATCGGCGACGCTAACTGTCGAGCCCGATCCCGAACCGGTCGAGGGTCCGGAGCCATATTCCGGGCCGACCTTCTCGACGGTCTGATCGCTTGATGGCAGACCGGGTCACCTGGACTGCTGCCCAACGTGCCGGTTCGGGTGGGAACGGAAACGGCCGCCGGCGGACCATTTCGAGTTCTGTCCGTTCGGTGGTTCCGCCGTCGACGAGGTCGAGGGCGACCTTTGCACCGAAGCGACTGGCGCCGACTCCGAGGCCGGTGTAACCGGCGGCCCAGGCGACCCTTCCACCGTGTGTGGTTCCCCAGGCACAGTTCAACCGTGTCGTCGCGGCGATCGGTCCGCTCCAGCGGTGCGTGAATCGGAGGCCCTCCAGTTGGGGGAACGTCGTGAAGAAGTTCCGGGCCAGCGTCTCGGTGGTGGGTTCGTGGTGTTCCACGTCGGGGCCGACACGCCCACCGAAGTGGTAGATCACGTTGTATCCGCCCCACAGGATTCGACCGTCGGCGGTCCGGCGGTAGTAGTGGAACTGGTTGGCGGAGTCGGAGAGTCCCTGCCGGTTGCCCCATCCGACCTGTGACCATTGTCCGTCTGAGAGCGGTTCGGTCATGAGCGCGTGGTCGTAGACGGGTATGACGTGGCGTCGGATGCGTGGCAACGGTTTCCGGTAGGCATTGGTGGCCACTATCGCCCGGTCGGCGGTGATACTGCCGCGGGTGGTACGCGCCTCGACCCCGTTGTCCGTCCTGCGTATAGATCGCACTGGGGAATGGTCGTGGAACACCACGCCGAGCGAGGTGGCGGCATCCCTTAGGCCCCATGCGAGTCGGGCCGGATCGACCATGGCTGCACCTGATCGCATCCAGAGTCCGGCCAGGTAGATGGGCGAGTGGACTTCGGAGCGAACTTCGTCCGTGTCGAGAAGGTCGGCGTCGATGCCGAGCCGGTCGCACTCTCCGGCACCTTGGCGCAACTCGTCGGCCTGCCAGGGCTCGACGGCGACGTCCATGGCGCCGGTCCGCTCGGCGTCGCAGTCGATGGCGTGGCGGTCGATGGTGTCGAGGAGGCCGTCGAGGTTCTCGTCGCCCATCCGGAGCAGCGTGGGAAGCTCGTCTGGCCAGTGGGCGAGCCCGTTGCCGAGGCCATGCGTGAGCGAGGCTTCGCAGAAGCCACCGTTGCGACCGCTGGCGCCGAATGCGGCCGTTTCGGCCTCGAGGACGACGATGTGGCGGCCGGGTTCGGCCTCGGATGCCTGGATCGCCGCCCAGAGACCGGTGAATCCGGATCCGACGATCACCAGGTCTGCCGTGTGTGAACCGGTGAGCGGTTCGGCCGGCTCGGAGGCACCGGGCTGGTCCAGCCAGAAGATCGAGGGACGGGTGTCGGCGAGGGAGGGGTGCATGTGTCGGCTCCTGGCAAGGTCTGGTTGGCGACCATGGGATCGGTTGACTGAAAGGTAGTCGAAGAACGATTCCGTTGTCATCTTGCGCAGAAGCAACGGAATCACTACTATGCGGGCACTCGTCGCCTGTGTGAAGATCTGCTACGAGGGTACGACCAGGGGGAACCACCACACCATGGACGAAGCAACGATCGCCGTCGAACTGCAGGGCGTGACCAAGCGCTTCGGCGATGTCGTCGCCGTCGACAACATCGACCTGACCATCACCGACGGCGAGTTCTTCTCCCTCCTGGGACCGTCGGGCTGCGGCAAGACCACAACCCTGCGCATGATCGCCGGCTTGGAACTCCCCACCCGGGGCTCTCTGAGTATCCACGGAGAGGAGATGGGACTGCGCCCACCCAACCGGCGACCTGTCAACACCGTCTTCCAGAGCTACGCCCTCTTTCCGCACATGAACGTGCGAGCCAACATCGGATTCGGCCTCGAGATGCGCAAGGTCGTAAGGGACGAGCGTTCCGACCTGATCGACTGGGCCATCGACCTCGTCGAGATGGGTGGGATGGGACACCGAAAGCCCGGCCAACTCTCCGGCGGCCAACAGCAGCGGGTGGCTCTGGCCCGGGCGCTTGTGAACCGACCCGAGGTGCTGCTACTCGACGAGCCACTCGGTGCCCTCGACCTGAAGCTCCGCCAACAGATGCAGATCGAGCTCAAGAACCTCCAACGCGAGGTCGGCATCACCTTCGTCTACGTCACCCACGACCAGGAGGAGGCGGTCACCATGAGCGACCGCATCGGGGTCATGCACGAGGGTCGACTACTCCAGATCGACACGCCGGAGGCCATCTACGAGCGGCCAACCACCCGTTTCGTCGCCGACTTCATCGGTCGCACCAACTTCCTCGAAGCCACAGTGGCCAGCGGCGATGAGATCGTCCTCGCCAACGGCGACCGGCTACGTGTGTCGACCGGCCATGCCGACGGAACCACAATTGCGGTCACCGTGCGGCCAGAGCGCCTCACGGTGCACAATCGGGATCATGCCCCCGACGGGCGCCACCGCCTCGACGGGATAGTCGACTCGGTCGTGTACCTCGGCAATGCCGTCATCTATTCGGTCTCCATCGACTGGATGCACCTCGAGGTCCGGTGCCCGGCGTCGTTGGCAGGCGAGCGCCGGGGACCCGGCGACGAGGTCACGGTCTCGTTCGACGCCGGCCACACTTCGGTGGTGGTCGGCTGATGCCAGCCGTAGCGACGCAGGGCCTCGAGCACCAGGCCGAGCGGGCCAAGTCCCGCCAGGGCTTTCTGCTCGGCCTCCCGGCGATCGTCTACCTGCTGGTCTTCTTCGTCATCCCGCTCGGGATAGTCATCGCCTACTCGTTCGCCACCCGGACCAGGAGCGGCCGAACCGAACTCAACGACTGGAACGTCGAGGCCTACCGGCGTCTAGGTGAGGACGTCGTGAGGGCCGTGGCATTCAGATCACTGTGGATAGCGGTCCTCACCACAGTTGTCTGCCTGGTGTTGGCCTATCCGCTGGCCTATTTCATCTCGACGCGCAGCCCTGCTGTTCGCAACATGATGCTCGTCGGAGTCATGATCCCGTTCTGGTCCAACTTCCTGATCCGTACCTATGCCTGGAGGGTGCTGCTCGACAGCGACGGCCTGTTCACACAGATGGTGTCGGCAGTGGGGCTCGGCGACGGCCGGATCCTGTTCACGAGCAATGCGGTCATCCTCGGCCTTGTCTACGGCTACCTGCCGTTCATGGTGCTGCCTCTCTATGCATCTATCGAGCGCATCGACTGGAGCCTTGTCGAGGGCGCACGCGACCTCTACGCCAGCGGCTGGATGGCGTTTCGACGCGTTGTGTGGCCGCTCTCGAGGCCCGGGGTCATCGCCGGCTCGATCCTCGTATTCGTCCCATCGTTCGGCGCCTTTGTCACCCCGGCCATCCTCGGCGGCAACAAGAAGGGGTTGATGGGGAGTTACATCGTCGATCAGTTCCTGGATGCCCGAAACGGCCCTCTGGGTGCTTCGCTGTCCGTGGTCGTGCTCGGCGTGATGCTGGTCGGAACGCTCATCTACTTCCGCCAGGGCGGGAGGACCCTGTGATCGACCAGACGACACCGGAGCGGAGGACCCGCTGATGGGCAAGGGCGTCGCCCGGTCGACCGCCGAGCCGATGGGTTACAGCAGATGGTTGCTGCGCGCCCATTCCCTGTTGGTCTTCGTGTTCTTCTATGCGCCGATCGTCGTGCTGGTCGTCTATTCGTTCAACAAGAGCGCCGTGGTAGGCAAGTGGACCGGCTTTTCGCTGTCCTGGTACGGCGACTTCCTCGCCAACGACAACATCCAGCGGTCCATCTGGATCTCGGTCAAGGTCTGCGTCGCCTCGACGGTCATCTCGGTGGTGCTCGGCACGCTTGCCGCCCTGTCCATCGAGCGGTTCAGATGGTGGGGACAGAAGGCCTTCGACGCCGTTCTCTACCTGCCGATCATCATCCCCGACGTCACGATGGCCGTGATGATGCTGGTCTTTTTCGGGGAGACGGCAGAGTTGTTCAACGTCATCCCCGGAGTGGACCTCACCGACGGCCTCGAAAAGCTGGTCCTATCCCACGTGGCCTTCAACATCTCGTTCGTCTCCGTTGTAGTCAGAGCACGCCTCGCCGGCCTCGATGCGTCCATGGAGGAGGCGGCTGCCGACCTCTACGCCAGCCGGTGGCAGGTCTTTCGGCGCGTCACGCTGCCGCAGATCATGCCGGGCGTGCTCGGTGGCGCCCTGCTGGCCGTGACGCTGTCTCTCGATGACGTCGTGGTCTCCAGCTTTGTTTCGGGTGTGGGCGCCACCCCTGTCTCGGTCTACGTGTTCGGGATGCTGCGCAAAGGGGTCAGCCCCCTGATCAATGCAGTGTCCGTTGTCATTCTTGTGGCGTCGATGGCCCTGGTCGTCGCGTCGCTGGTCCTGGAGCGGGCGACCAGCTCGCAGAAGGGTAAGTGACCCGGCAACCGCCGGGCACCCGGAGAATGGGGAGGAAAACCCGATGAACAAATGGATGAGGCTGTTCGCACTGGTATGTGTGTTCAGCGTGACAGCCGCAGCATGTGGCAGCGACGAAGAAGCATCGGCATTCAAGCAGTGCAAGGTCGGTGAAACCGATGGCGACTTCAACTTCTACAACTGGTCCGAATACATGGACCCCGATCTGATCACCGCTTTCGAGGAGCAGTTCGGCGTCACGGTGACCGAGGACTTCTATCCCTCAAACGAGGAGATGTTCGGAAGGGTCGAGGTAGGGGCATCTGGCTACGACATGATCATCCCGTCCGACTACATGGTCTCGATACTCATCTCCGAGGCGATGATCCAACCGGTTCAGGCAGCTGCGGTACCGAACAAGCCGAACGTCTCCGAGACGTTCGAGGACCCGCCGTACGACCCGGGGGCCGTCTACACCTCCGCCTACCAGTGGGGAACCACCGGTATCGGTGTCGATATCGGTGTGACCGGCGAGGTCCCGCACACCTGGGGGTTGCTGTTCGACGCTGGCCTGGCCGAGGAGTTCGGGCTTGCGGGCAAGATCACGATCCTCGATGATCCGCGCGAGACCATGGGCGCTGCGCTCAAGTACCTGGGCTACTCGCTCAACTCGACCAGCGAATCCGAGTTGGCCGAAGCCGAACAGGTCATCGCTGACGCGGTCAGCCGCGTGGCTGCGTTCGACTCCGACCAGTACGGCGACCTGATGGTCACCGGAGAGACCATCGTGGGCCACGGCTACAGCGGCAACTTCCTCTGGGACTTCGAGGAGGGTGACAGCGAATACGACTACTTCGTGCCTGACGAGGGCGGCACCATCTGGGTGGACAACATGGCTGTTCTCGCTGATGCCCCGCACCCGTGCACGGCGTTCGCATTCATGAACTTCCTGCTCGATGCGGAGAACGGCGCCCAGTTGACCAACTTCAACTGGTATGCCAGCCCGAACGCCGCTTCGGAACAGTTCATCGACCAGGAGGTCCTGGACAACACGATCATCTACCCGACGGACATGTCGAAGCTCGAGTTCATCTCAGATACGGGTGACTTCGAGATCAACTTCACCGACGCCCTTTCCAGGGCTCGCAGCTAGCCCAAAGGGTTTTCCAACGGCCCCTCCGGGAGCCGGCCCCGGGGCATCACGCCCCGGGGCCGGCCCGGCCCGGATTCACAGAACGAGGACGAGACGATGACCGACAACCACCAACGACTGGCCGATCTGGCCAGACGGCACCTATGGGGACAGTTCAGCGTGCTCGGCAACGAGGTCGACGGCATGCACGTCATCGAGCGGGGCGACGGCTGCTACGTCTGGGACTCGAAGGGAAACCGCTACCTCGACGGCCTGGCCGGGCTGTTCGTCAGCCAGCTGGGCCATGGTCGGCCCGAACTCGCCCGTGCGGCCGGCGACCAGGCGGCGACCCTGGGCTATTTCCCGATCTGGACCTATGGGCACCCGACCGCCATCGAGCTGGCTGCCAAGTTGGCGTCCCTGGCCCCCGGCGACCTGAACCGGGTCTTCTTCACCACCGGCGGTTCCGAAGCGGTCGAGTCGGCATGGAAGCTGGCACGTCAGTACTTCAAGCAGATCGGCCAGCCCGACCGCATCAAGGTCATCAGCCGCAACCTCGCCTACCACGGCACCACCATGGGAGCCCTTTCCATCACCGGCCTCGAGTCGATCAAGACCATGTTCGAGCCGTTGGTGCCCGGCGCCGTCAAGGTGCCCGAGACCAACCACTACCGTTGCCAGACCTGCCAGGACGAGCCGCACTGCTCCCTGCACGCCGCCGACGCCATCGAAGAGGCCATCCTGAGCGAAGGCCCGGAGACCATCGCCGCCGTGTTCCTCGAACCGGTGCAGAACGCCGGCGGCTGCTTCGTGCCGCCACCCGGATACTTCGACCGGGTGCGCGAAATCTGTGACCGCCACGGCGTGCTGCTGGTCTCCGACGAGGTCATCTGCGCCTACGGTCGCATCGGGCACATGTTCGGCTGCGAGCGCTACGGCTACCAGCCCGACATCATCACGTCGGCCAAGGGCCTCACCTCCGGCTATGCGCCCCTCGGGGCAATGATCGTGAGCGACCGGATCGCAGAACCGTTCGTCGGCACCGGTGAGTCCTTCCTCCACGGCATCACCTTCGCCGGCCACCCGGTGAGCTGCGCCGTGGCGCTCGCCAACCTCAAGATCTTCGAAGACGAGGACATCGTCGGGCACGTCCAGGCCAACGAAGTGGCCTTCCGGGCAGCCCTCGACGATCTCATGGACCTGCCGATCGTCGGCGACATCCGCGGCGAGGGCTTCTTCTACGGCATAGAGCTGGTGCGCGACCGTGACACCAGGGCATCGTTCAGCGACGACGAGCGCGAGCACCTGCTGCGAGGTTTCCTCTCCAACCGGCTGCTGGAGCTGGGACTCATCTGCCGTGCCGACGACCGGGGCGAACCGGTCATCCAACTCTCGCCGCCGCTCATCGCCGGCCCGGAACAGTTCGAGGAGATCAACGCCAAGCTGCGCACGGCCCTCACCGAAGCCATGGCGGAACTGGAGGTCTGACCGCCGTGTCCGAGCCACGCAGCGAGGTCTTCGCTCTCGATGACGTCGACAAGGCGATCATCAGCGAGCTCCAGGTCGACGGCCGCATGGCCTATGCCCGGCTGGCTCCGAAGGTCGGCCTCTCGCAGGCAGCGGTCCGACAGCGGGTGAACCGCCTGCTCGACCGCGGCGTGATCCAGATTGTGGCCGTCTCCGACCCGCTCAGCCTCGGTTTGACGACACAGGCCATGGTCGGCATCACCGTCGCCGGCGATGTCCGGCGGGTGGCCGCCGACATCGCAGCAATGACCGAGTCCGAGTACGTGCTGATCACCGCAGGCCGCTACGACGTTCTCGCCGAGCTGATCTGCACCGACAACGACGCCCTGCTCGAACTTGTCAACGATCGGGTCCGCACCATCGAGGGGGTCACCTCCACCGAGGTCTTCTCGATCCTCAAGATGGAGAAGCTCACGTTCTCCTGGGGCACCGGCTGACGCCGACCGGAGCTGCCGCTACTTCAGGGCAGCCGCCATGGTGTCGATGATGCGACCGATCTCGTCGTCGGTGATCACCAGCGGCGGGCAGATGGCCAGGCATGTGCCCATTGGCCGGATGATCACACCCTGTTCGAGGATGGCATTGCGGGGTGGAATGGCATCGCGGCCCAACTCGGCGGCGTAGATGGCTCCCATTCCACGCCACGACTCGATGAGGCCGTCGCCCTGGAGGGCGGCAAGGCCCTCGCGAAGGCGTTCGCCGATGTGGTTGGCGCGGCCCACGAGGCCCTCGTCATCGATGATCTGGATGTTGGCGATGCCGGCGGCACACGAGGCGTTGTGGCCGGAATACGTGTAGCCGGTGCGGAGTAGGAAACCGGGCTCCTCGAACTCGTCGCAGACGCTTCTCGACAGGATCACACCGGAAAGGGGCTGGTAGCCCGAGGTGACGGCCTTGGCAAAGGTGATGAGATCGGGGGTGACCCCGAACGTCTGGGCACCGAACCATTCGCCGGTGCGGCCGAACCCGCAGATGACCTCGTCGAAGATCAGCAGGGCGCCGTTGTCGTCACACAGCCGACGCAGGCCCTCGAGGTAGCCGTCGACCGGCGGATACACCCCGCCGGCACCCTGAACGGGTTCTGTCAGAACGGCAGCGATCCGGTCGCCGTGTTCGGCGAACACCGAGGCGGCGGCTTCGAGGTCGTCGTGGGGGACCTCGATGAAGTGGGGGACCAGGTCGCCCCAGCCCTCCCGGTTGGGGGCGATGCCCTGCGCTGAGGTGCCGCCGAAGTTGGTGCCGTGGTAGCCGTTCGTGCGGCGCACGATCACCTGGCGATCGGCCTGCCCACGGCGCTGCTGGAACTGCCGGGCTACCTTGAGCGCCGTGTCGACGGCCTCAGAACCGGAGCAGCCGAGGAACACCCGGCCGTCGGGAAGCGGCGAGCGTTCGACGATCATCTCGGCGACTCGGGCGGCTGGTCCGTTTGTGAACGGTGCGAACGTGTTGTAGGCCTCGATCTGGCGCATCTGGGTGGCGACTGCGTCGATGACCTCGGTGCGCCCGTGGCCGATCTGGCAGAGCCACAGGTTGGCGATGCCGTCCACGTAGTCCCTGCCTGCGGCGTCGTAGACGAGGGAACCCTCGCCGCGCACGATGTCCAGGAAATCACGCTCGGGCATGCTCGGCGGCGAGAAGGGATGGAGTAGGGCGTTGGTCATTCGAAGAGCCTCCTGATCAGGTTGAAGGGTACGCCGGGTCGCACGGGCTGCCGATCCGGGGGACGGGTCAAGACGGCACCGACTGCCAGGAGGACGGCCATGACACCTGCGGTGACCATCCAGACCGTCAGGTCGTCGGTGGCACCGTAGAGGGCGGCGAAGGCGACTGCGGCGACGGCTCCTGTCGCCAACTCGACGGCGCCCATGAGGCCCTGAGCCGACGCCTGTCGCGCCTCGGTCACCGCAGCGGCCACAAGCATCGGCGCCGAGGGGAACCCGAACCCTTCAAGAACGGAGGTGAGCATCGTCACGATCAGCAGACCGATTACCCCCGGCACGATCCCGTAGAGGATGATCATCGGACAGAGCAGGGCCAGGCTGCCGATCGCCCAGCGGCGGGCACCGTAGCGCTGGGCCAGCGTGCCGCCCCAGGGTGAGAGCAGCGGGATCGGCAGGGCCGCCATCGTGAGGCCGATGCCGATGGCCATGCTGGAGGCACCGCGGGTGTCGAGTTCGAGGATCCAGACCGCCTCCATGGCTCCGATGAACACGAAATAGGCGGCAACTACGAAGAAGGCCCCGACGAGGCGGCGGATCTGCATCAGCCCGCGCAGGCCGAGGCCCTCGGTGTCCCGTGCTGCCGTGTCGGGCTTCGCCCGGAACGAGGCAGGGAACAACAGGACCAGCAGGCCGGCCATCACCCAGAAGGTCAGCCGAAACCCGCCGATTTCGTTCAGCCCGGCGGCAACCACGGGTCCCACTACGAAACCACCGACGTCCCAGGCGCCGAGCCGTCCCATGTTGCGGCCCAGGTTGTCGGGGTCGGCCACGATGACAGTGCGTCGGGCGCCCGGGCCGGCGGTCCCCAGGGCGAACCCGAACACGATCCGACCCACCACGAAGTGCCAGAGCTGATCTCCGACGGCCAACAGGATCATGCCGCAGATTCCGAGGGCGATGCCGGCCCGTAGCAACGCCGGGGCCCGACCCCGGTCTGCATGGGGTGCCATGACGAGGGTCGCCACGAAGGCTGCACCGAACCCGGAGCCGATGGCCAGGCCGATGCCTGCCTCCGAAAAGCCGAGCTCGTTGCGTAGTTCGGCCAGCAGGGTCATGATCGACGCCAGGCCCGCCGACATGCCGCCGAGGATCAGGAAGTAGGGGAGCAGCCCCGGTCCGCCGCTGACCGCCGGCGGTGCGGTTTCAGCCCCGGGTCTGGACACCGGGGAGCACGCAGAGCATCTCGTAGAGCAGGTTGGCGCCGACGAGGCTGGTCATCCCGCTGGTGTCGTAGATGGGGGCGATCTCGACCACGTCGCAGCCGACCAGGTCGAGTCCCCGGCAGCCCCGGATGACCTCGAGGGCCTGCGGCATGGTGAGGCCACCGACCTCGGGGGTGCCGGTGCCCGGGGCATAGGCCGGGTCGAGGCCGTCGATGTCGAAGCTCAGGTAGACGGGCCCGCCGCCGACCTGCTCGCGCACCTCGGCCATGAGCGGTTCGAGGCTGCGGTACCAGCATTCCTCGGCTTGGACCACCCGGAAGCCCTGATCGCGGGACCAGTCGAAGTCGTCGGCGGCGTAGCCGGTGCCGCGCACGCCGATCTGGACGACCCGGTCGCAGTCGAGGATGCCGGCCTCGACGGCCCGCCGGAACGGGGTGCCGTGGGCGATCTTGGAGCCGTACATCGTGTCGTTGATGTCGGTGTGGGCGTCGATGTGGACGAGGCCGACGGGACCGTGCCGCTTGGCCATGGCCTTCAGGATCGGCAGGACGACCGTGTGGTCGCCCCCCATGGCAGCGGTGACCAGGCCGTGTCCGAGCAGCGAGTCGAAGTACGCCTCGATGGCGTCGACGGCGGCCAACAGGTCGTAGGGGCTGGCCGCCACGTCGCCGACATCGTCGATGCGGAGGTTGTCGAACGGCGCCGCCCGGGTGGCCATGTTGTAGGGGCGCAACAGCACGGACTCGTCGCGGATGCCGCGGGGCCCGAAGCGGGCGCCGGGCCGGTTCGATGTGCCGGTGTCGAGCGGTACGCCGACGACGGCCACGTCGAGGTCGGCCGGGTCGGTGCGGCCGGGCAGGCGCATGAACGTGGCGATGCCGCCGTAACGGGGCATCTCGTTGCCGCCCAGCGGCTGTGGATTGGAGGCGTCGGTCATGGGTGCTCCGTCGGTCGGACGCGCAGTTTCGCACGGGTTCGGGTGTGCAACGTGTGCCGGGCCCATGGCAGGATGCCCCGAATGGGCCACGACGCACACAGGCACGAGCGGGACAAGGGCCTCCGGGCCAAGCTCCACTGGTTGTTCCAGATCCGGCAGTTCTGGCAGTCCGATGTGAACCGGGAGGTGCTGGAGATGGCGGCACCGACAGCAGGCGAGCATGCCGTCGACATCGGTGCCGGCATGGGCCCGGCGACCGTGCTGGCCGCCCGCAGGGGTGCCCGGGTGACGGCCGTCGATCCCTCCCGCTTCATGCGGACGATCCTGTCCATTCGGCGGCCGTTCCAGCGGGCCAGGTCCCGGATCACGGTGGCCGACGGTGTGGCCGAGTCCCTGCCGGTTGCCGACGGATCTGTAGACGTCCTCTGGACGGTCAACGCCATACACCACTGGGTCGACCTCGAGGCCGCCTTCGATGAACTCGCCCGGGTGCTGGCCCCCGGTGGCCGGATCGTGCTCATGGACGAGGACTTCACCCACCCCGACCACTCCCTTCACGCCTCGCACCACGACCACGAGGCCGAAACCACGATCGTGGACGTGGACGTGATCGCTGCGTCCCTTACCGGCCTGGGACTGGCAGCGACCGGCGAGCGAACTGTGGCAGCGGGTGTGCCCGTCAAGCTGATCCGGGCGACGAAGCCGACCTGATCGGGGATTCGCTACAGGAGGGTCAGGTCACCGGGTCGATGGGCGTGATCGTGCCGAGGGCTGCCTCGATGTCGCCCGCCGCCGTCAGGCAGAGGTCTTCGCGGTGGCGGTCGGCGATCACCTGCACGCCCTGGGGGATGCCGTCGGCGACCCCGACCGGGAGGGCGCACGCCGGGATCCCCAGCAGGTTCACGGGCGTGATGCAGCGCATCATGTCGAGCATCATTTCAAACCCGCCTTCTCCCACGTCGGCATCGTGGGCAAACGGCAACTGGGTCCACACGGGTGCGATGAGTACAGGGTTCTCGGCGAAGAAACCGGCCCATGCAGCCCCCAGGCGGTGGTATTCGGTGTGGACCATGAAGGCAGGGACCTCGTCGGGAGCAAAGCCTTCGATCAGGTTCCGGAGGAGCCCGAGGGCGCCGTCACTCATGATCTCGGCGGCGGCATCGACCACTGCAGGCATGTCGGCGCTCAGCATCCGGGCCCAGACCTCCTGGCACTGGTCGAGCTCGGGCGGCATCGCCTCGACGACCTCCCAGCCGGCGGCCTCGAGGGCTTGCGCCGCCTTCGCTACCCCGTCGGACACCGCCGGGTGGACCGGGCCACCCGGCACCTCGGTGAGGATCGCCGCCCGTCGTGCGACCTGTGGCCCGTCGAAGGCCACCGTGACAGAGCGCGGGTCGCGTGGATGGCGGCCGGCCATGACTTCGACGCCCAGCTTCAGGTCGGACACGTGCCGGGCCATCGGACCCTCGACGCCCATCAACTGGAAGCCCAGTGTCTGGGAATCGGAGGGTGGGAGGGAGCCGGCGCCGGGAAAGCGACCGAACGAGGTCTTGAGAGAGGTGATGCCACAGCAGTAGGCCGGGTTGCGGAGCGAGCCGCCGAGGTCGTTTCCGAGTCCGAACGGCGACATGCCGGTTGCCAGCGACGCCGCCTCGCCGCCGCTCGAGCCGCCGGCGGTGAGGTCCTGCGTCCAGGGGTTGCGGGTCAGGCCGTGGAGCGGGTTGTTGGTGCTGATCCGAAGGCCCATCTCGGGAAGGTTCGTGCGGGCGAGGGGGATCGCACCGGCGGCCTTCATGCGTTCGACCACCGGTGCGTCGATGGGCGGCATTGCCTCGGCGAAGGCCGGCACGCCCTGGGTGGTCGGGGAGCAGGTGCAGTCCAGGTTCTCCTTGATCGTGAACGGCACACCGTGGAACGGGCCCAAGACGGCACCGGACGCAACCGCGGCGTCGGCGGCGTCGGCACCAGCTCTGGCACCGTCGGCCAGCACCCGCACGACGGCGTTGAGGTCACCGTTGACCTCGTCGATCCGGTCCAGGTGGGCATCGACCACCTCACGGCTGGAGGTCTCCCCGGATGCGATCATCGACGCCAGTTGGCCTGCTGATCGTTGCCACAGTTGGTTGCTCATGGCGCCCAGTGGAACAGGTCGGGGCATTGAGCGCAATCCGGGTAGCGCCCGCTTACATGGTCCGTTGTCCGTTGCGCGATCCTGAAACAGGACAGGATCACGAGACGAAAGAAGCGCGCCATGCCACAGGTCGAGGCCAACGGGATCAGCATCGAGGTCGAGGAGTTTGGCGATTCCGCCGATCCGACCATGCTCCTCATCATGGGCCTGGGTGCCCAGATGATCGCCTGGTCCGAGGACTTCTGCGGTCTGCTTGCCGGAGCCGGGCATCATGTCGTGCGGTTCGACAACCGAGATGTCGGCTTGTCGACCTGGTTTGACGAGGCCGGCGAGCCCGACATGGTGGCCCTGTTCGGAGCGGCCATGGCCGGACAGCCGGTCGAGGCGCCCTACTCGCTCTCCGACATGGCGGACGACGCCGTCGGCGTGCTCGACGCACTCGGGATCGACGCTGCGCACATCGTGGGCGCCTCGATGGGCGGGATGATCGCCCAGCGGGTGGCGATCAACCATCCCGGCCGCACCAGTTCCCTGTGTTCGATCATGTCGATGCCGCGGTTCATCCCCGGCGATCCCGAGGTGACGGGTGCGCTCATGGGCGACGACCCCGGCACGAGGGAAGGCCGTATCGCAATGGGCATCGAAGGGGCCCACCTGCTGTCGGGTGGCGCATTCCCGATCGACGGGGCGCTGCTCCGTGAGTTCGTCGAGGTGACCGTGGACCGTGCCTGGCACCCGGAGGGCACCGCACGCCAGATGGCGGCGATCATCGCCGACGGCGACCGCACTGAAGGTCTGCGGGGCGTTGCCTCTCCTACGGTGGTGATACACGGGACCGCCGACCGGTTGGTGCTCCCGGAGGGCGGCGAGGAGACGGCTGCTGCGGTCGACGGCGCCGAGTTGGTGTGGGTCGAGGGCATGGGCCACGAGATCCCGCCCGGCGCCCAGAACCAGGTCGTGGACGCCATGAGCAGGTTGGTGGCCAGAACCGGAGGCTGAGTACCGACTCGGTCTCTGGTACCCGGGCCCGGACGCGCAACATCCCGGGCTCCTGGGTTTCCAGGAGCCCGGGATGTTCTGACCGGGTGGGTTGGGGGGGTGGGGTTTACGGGGCGGAGGCGATGGTGACGGTGATGGTGCCGGTGTAGGCGACTGCGTACTCTTCGGCCGGGACCTCCAGGGTGAAGGTCGGGACGTAGGTGTTGGAGCCGACGGCCGTGGTTGGCACGCCGTTGCCTATTGCGCATACACACCGATGCAGCGCCTTGCCCTAACGTGCCGGCGTGGTGATGTCTTCAAAAGGCACGGAGCGCATCCCAGCGCCGTCCACCGGGTCGTTTCCTCCTCGCGACGGCAACCTGGTCGAGCCCCTGGTGGACGGCGGGGTTGCCTTTGACCGGATCGCAGCTGCTGTCGAGTCTGCGACATCTTCGGTGTGGGTGTGCGTGGCGTTCGTCGAGGTCGATGCCGGGTTCCCGGGAGGGCGGGGCACGTTCTTGGACCTCATGGACGGTGCCGCCCGGTGGGGCCTCGACGTGAGGGTGCTGTTCTGGCATCCGGAGGGGTCGCTCACGGGAGGGGACGCCGACGATGTCTTTCCCGGCAACGAAACGTCGGCGCAACTGCTCGCAGAGCGGGCCACCACCTGGCAGGCACGGTGGGACTCGGTGGGGCGCCAGTGCCAGCACCAGAAGGTGTGGCTGGTCGATGCCGGCACCTCCGACGAGGTGGCGTTCGTGGGCGGCATCAACATCGGCGCAGGCTCGATGTCCGGGCCCGACCACGCCGAGGCGCCGGAGCCGTGGCGCTACGGCAACATCCACGATGTCCACTGCCTCGTCCGCGGCCCGGCCGCCACCGATGTCCACGACAACTTCACGATGCGCTGGAACGGGGCCTCGGAGCGTGGTCGCGTGCACGGGGCCTGGCCGCCGTCCGGCACCGACGACCTCCCACCGCCCGCCGGCCGGTCGGAGCCGGTAGGCACCACCCGCGCGCAGGTCATCCGCAGCGTGCTCCCAGGGTTGTACGAGGCCCTGCCCGACGGTGAGAACAGCGTGCGCGAGCAGTACCTGGCGGCGGTGGCCGCTGCTCGCGAATACGTGTACCTCGAGCACCAGATCCTGCTCAGTCGGGCAGTGCTGGGGGTGCTCGGCGAGGCGCTCGACCGGGGGGTACGCGTCATGGCGATGGTGCCCGGCGACCCGATGCCGGTGCTGGCCCAGGCCCGGGTGTATCCGGGGGTCGCCGCCGGGTTCGATGCCCTGGCCGACCTCGGTGGCCGGGAGGGGTTCTGCCTGGCCGCCCCGGCGGCCCGCCGCCAGTGGGGCTACGAGGAGGTGTACGTCCACTCCAAGGTCGCTGTCATCGATGACGTGTGGGCGACGATCGGCTCGACCAACCTGATCTTCACCTCGTTCCAGGGCGACACCGAGATGAACGTGTCGTTCTGGGACGGTGACCTGGTGCGGGGATTCCGCTCCCGACTGGTCGGCGAACAGGGGGGCTTTGACGCCGTGGGGATGTCGGGCGTCGAGGCCATCGACCGGCTCGCCGGGGTCGCCCGTGCCAACGCCGACCGTCGTGCGGCGGACGACGTGTTGCAGGGCTTCGCCTGCGCCATCGACCCGTCCACCTGGGCGACCTGACCAGAAGGCCCGACATGCGCCTGTCTCCCAGGTGTCACAGCCCGCGCCTACGGTGCATGACATGGATGTCGTGATGCTTCTCGTGGCCCTGGTTTCCCTCGCCGTGGCCGTCGCCGCCGTCGTCTGGGCGACCCGGAGCGGGCGGTCGACCTCCTCGTCGGTCGACGAAGAGGCGCTGGCCCGACGCATGGCCGCCGAGGTCCGTGCCCAGGTGGGCGAGGCGGCCGTCGACGCCCTTGCAGCCAACAACGAGCAGTTCCTGGCCCTGGCCGAACAGCGCCTGGGTGCCGAACGCGAGAAGACAAAGAACCTCCTCGACCCGTTCGAGGTCCAGATGAAGGCCATCGACGAGACCGTCGGCAAGCTGCGCACGGCCCACGAACAGGACAAGGGCGCCGTCGAGAAGATGAGCGTGGAGATGGCCCGCCGGATCGGCGAACTGACCACCTCGACCACGACGCTCTCCGAGGCGCTCCGTTCGCCGACGGCACGTGGAGCCTGGGGCGAGAACCAGCTTCGCAACGTGATCGAGTTGGCCGGCATGTCGCCCTACTGCGACTACGACGAACAGGCAACGGGCGAGAACCGGGAAGGCGTGGCGGGACGTCCGGACGTCCGGGTCCGGATGCCCAACGGGGTGTACCTTGCGGTGGATTCCAAGGTGCCGCTGTCCGCCTACCTCGATGCCCAGTCGGCCACGGATCCCGCAGACGTCGAGGCCCATCTGGTGCGCCACGCCGCAGCGTTGCGTGCCCACGTCAACGCCCTCGCCTCCAAGAAGTACTGGGAACAGAACGAGGGGCCGGCCCCCGAGTTCGTCGTCCTGTTCGTGCCGGGCGAGTCGTTCCTCGCCGACGCACTGCGTGCCGACGTCCCGTTGCTCCAGGATGCGATGGAGAAGCGGGTGCTGCTCGCCTCGCCCGTGAACCTGCTCGCTCTGCTCTGGTCGGTCGCCCGCGGCTGGCAGGAGGCCCGAATCGCCGAGAACGCACGCCATATCGCCGATCTGGGTGAGGACCTGTACGCCCGGATGGGCAAGGTGCTCGAACACCTCGGGAAGACCGGGCGGGGCCTGGACCAGGCCGTGCGTTCCTACAACGAGTTGATCGGGTCGGTCGAGGGGCGCCTTCTCGTCACGCTCAGGCGCTTTCCCGAACTCGGAGTGGGTACCGACGACCTCGAGAGTCCGGCCGAGCTCGAGGTCCTGCCCCGCACGCCCGAGGCCGTCGAGGGTTCCGACACCTGAGCCCTTTCGCTCCGCGCTACCCGGTTTCAGGGCTGTGGCGGTCGCCTGCCCAGTTTGGATTCTGCTCCCGGGCGGTGAAACCGCAGGTCAGGACCCTCTTTTGGGCCAATCTCGAAAGGAGTGTCACACCTCCTCTACATGCTGGTGGGTGCCGGTTACTACCGGTGCCACATCCCCCGGAAAAGGACCCAGCATGCCGAAGAACACGCACGACGACAGTGGTGATGGCTCCCGACGCAGCGACGACAAGAAGCGGGTCACCGACCTCATGGCCCGCATCGTCGAGGGCGACGATGCGGCCTTTTTCACGCTCGTGCTCGAGTTCAACAGCCGCGTCGCCTACAACGTGCTCCAGATCGTGACCGACATGGGTCGCCGGGACATCCTCGCCGATGCCGACGAGATGAGCGGCCTCGTAACCGAGGCATGGCTGGTGGTACGCGAGCGTGCCGGCGGCTGGTCGCCGGACGGGGCGATGCCGTGGCGCTGGGCCCACCTGGCCATCCGGCACCGGGTCTCCGAGGCCGTGGGCCACCGGTCGTCGCCGCTGATGGAGGCCGATGGGGTGGAGGATGCGGCCTGGTCCCCGACGGACGACGGCGGGGACCTCATCCTCACACGCCTCCGTTGCGACGACGCCCGGCTCCCACTCATGCTGACCACGCTCAAGGACAACCTCAGCGAGCGCGACTACCTGGTCGTCGTCGAGTACCTCCAGCAGAAGGGGCTCGGCGATCCGTCGCCGTCGCACACAGTCGGCCGGATCTACGCTCTCAGGCCCGACAACGTCCGTCAGATCTACCGACGGGCAAGGAAGCGGATGCAGGGTCTCGTCGACGACGTTCCCGGACTCGAGTCCCTGCGGGACTTCTGGTGGTTGGCGGCATGAGGGCGGTCGAGCCCGCCGTCGACGATCACAGCGAACCGGAGGCTGACCTCATGCTCCTGTGCATTCGGGCAGCCGAGGACTTTGATGGCCGGGGCTGTGCGCACCCGGTGGCGGCAGCGGCAGCGTTGGTGGCACGGGGCGTTGCGGGCCTTGATCGGGTGGCGTTTGCCGAACGTTTCGGTCGATCCGAATCCGAGGTGGAGGCCACCGAGGCGGGCGCTGTCGCATTCGGCGACCTGCCCGACGAGGTCGGCAACCTCCTGGAGGCCTCCGGAAGGCTCGACCTGCTCCAGATAGCCGACCTGGACCGTGCATACCGGTGCCTGGCAGCGGCGGTGATGGCCGACCTGCCCATCGACTGCGTCTGGATCCAGGGACGGCTCGCCGGGATGGCCGTCGACGGCTGCGCCCGGGCGGTCCGTTAGGTGCCGGGTCTCCGGAAGGGCGGGAAGAGGTCTTCGCCGCCTGCCCATTCGTATAGAGAGGCTGGTCGGCCTCGTCTGCGGCCGGAGGTGTCGGACGATCCCTGCATGGGGGGGGCAGGAGCAGGGTCCGGGGGAGCGGCGCCAAGCAGGCGAGACTCCGACATCGCCGGTGGGCTCTGGGACCGGTGTGCGAGCATCTGCACCGACCATGATTCGCGCTCGCCCGGTTCCGACCAGTGCCTCGGCTCATCGGAGGCGCGGTCACTGGTGGAGCGTCCGCTGGGCTGGATGAACCCCTCGATTCCCTCGACCTTGCGGCGGAAGTTGGCCGGCTCCAGTTCGGTTCCCCAGACCGCCTCATACACGAGGCGCAGGTCGGTCATGGTGAACTCCGACGGGCAGAAGCGGGCGGCGAACGTCGTGTACTCGAGTTTGGAGCGGGCACGGCTAATGGCGTCGGTCACGATCCGGTCGTGGTCGAAGGCCAGGTGGCCGCCTGGGCCGGCAATGGCGGCTGCGGCGATGTCGGCTTCGAGATCTTCAACGGGAACAAACCTTGCGGCTCTGGCGTCGGTGCCGCCGTGCACCGGTTCGAGTGCCGGGAGGATCGCCCAGAAGGCCACGGTCACCACCCGTTGGCGGGGGTCCCGATCAGGAGTGGAGTAGGACCGGAGTTGTTCGAGGTGTCCGGACCCGGCATCGAGGGCGGTTTCTTCGAACAGTTCCCGGCGGGCGGCTGTCTCGGCGTCCTCGTCGGGGTGCAGGAAGCCGCCCGGGAGGGCCAGGCGCCCGAGGAAGGGGGGCTGGCCGCGTTCTATCAGCAGCAACTGGAAGCGGCCATCCCGAATCGTGAACAAGGCGATGTCGGCCGTGACGGCGAAGGGGGGGTAGTCGGAGGGGTCGTGTGGAGGGCCTAAGGGTAGGGGGGCTGTTTTCTTGGAAGCTGTCACACCCCGACCGTACTATGTATGTGGATGCGACACAAATACTGCACTTTCATCAGAGTGCATTTGACATAAATGGTTTCAAACGTGTATAGTGTCGTACTGACAAGAAATATTGCACTTCCGGGAGGAAACACCACATGACCAACGCAACCGACTGCCCGACGACGACTACCCGCACCTTCGACTGGAGCACAGGCGCCTGGGTCGCGACCGCCCACTCCGTCCCGACCGATGCGGACCCGACCGACAACGCCACCGCCGTTCCCGTCGATGTCTCGATCCTGCTCGACCGCTCGGGTTCCATGCGGGGCCTCGAGGGCGACGTGGTGGGCGGCATCAACGCCTTCTTCGGCGATCAGCGCAACGGCGAGGGCGAGTGCACCGTGACCCTGGCCCAGTTCGACAGCGACGACCCGTACGAGGTGTTGGCGACCGCCCGGCCCATCGACCAGGTCGCCGACCTGGCCGTCGACCAGTACCGGCCCCGCGGCATGACCCCCCTCCTCGACGCCATCGGCGCCCTCCTCGACGACACCGAACGCCGCCTCGGCGACGGTCCGGCCAACGGCACCGTCGACCCGGTGGTAGTCGTGTTCACCGACGGCCACGAAAACGCCAGCCGACGCCTCACCCGGGCCGAACTCTTCGGGCGCATCGAGGGCCTGAAGGCGAACGGCTGGACCTTCGTGTTCCTCGGAGCGAACCAGGACGCCTACGGGGAAGCCGGCGGACTCGGGTTCGACGGAACCAACACCCAGAACTTCCGTGGCGACGCACAGGGGATGCGCACGGCATCCGCCGACATCTCCAGAGGCCTCACCTCCATGCGAGGCAAGACGGGCCGCGACCGCCTGATGCACAAGCACGACTACTTCGACGGACTCAAGGACGCCGAGCGGGACGACGACAGCCGTTGAGCTCGTCCGAGCACCGCGGCACGACCGACTTCCAGCCGAACAGGAGCACCTCACGTTGAGCACCGACACCACCCGTAGGCCCGCCGATCCCGACCTGGCCGAGATCATGTCCCGCCTCGCCGAAGGCGACATGCAGGCGATGGGCGACCTCGCCGACACGTACGGACACCGCATACGCGGGGTTGTGCGGCGCATCGTCCGCAAGACCGGGCGCCGCGACGTCCTCGACGACCGCGACGAGATCGACGGCCTCACCATCGATGCAATCCTGATCGTGGTCGGATACGCGGGTACCTGGAAGCCGTGGGGCGCGTTGCCGTGGACCTGGGCCTACAAGGCGATCGAGGAGGTGGTCTGGTCCGGCATCGGCCACCGTGTCACCGAACTCGAAGAGTGGCATCAGGTCAGCGAACGGACCCCGGTGGCAGGTCCGGTACCCAGGAGCCCCAGGATCGCCGACTTGTACCGGATGGCCGAAAGCCGCCCGGAGCTCGCCCTGTTCCTGAGCGTCCTCGAAGGAGAGGCGTCCGAGCGTGACGTCGAGGTCGTCCTCGAATTCGAGCTCCAGAAGGCCGATGGAGTGCGGGCACCGTCGGCGACAACGGCCGTGCTGACCGGCCTGAACCCACCCAACGTCCGCAAGATCGCCAGCCGGACCCGGAAGAAGATGATCAAGAGGGTGGCATCGGACCAGGCACTCGCCGTTCTCGCCGGCTTCTGGTTCCTGTCAGGTGGGGCCTGAGTCGCCGTAGCGGTTGTGGATCCGTCACGGCGACGGCGTACCAGCAGGTCATGAAGGCGTCAGAACATCCAACCGAGGCACCCGAGCGCACCTTCCTCGTGGACGTCGACGGCGACGGAGGCTGCGCCGGCCTCTACCTCCTCGACGGGCGCTTCGGGGTGCGCGGCGGCTACCGGCTTGTCCGGGGAGGATGGATCGACGACGACCTGCCCTATGCGTGGTTCGCCGGAGGCGCCAACCACCTCGACCCCGTCAGCCGCCGGTGGGCGCTCCGGCATGCCGGCGAAATCGGCATCGACGAAAGGACCTTCGAGGCCCCGGGGTCGTCAACCGGCTGAGCCGCCCGATGCGGCGTGGTCGGCGAGTGCGTCGATCATCGCCACCAGGCGGGCCCGTTCGGGCTCGACCAGCCCCGACATGCCGAGCGCCCGCATGGCGGTGGAACAGACCGGTCCGACCGACACCGGAACCACCCGCCCGCCGTCCAGCACGGAGACCATCTCGTCCCGCCGGCCCATTGCAGCAGCGACCTCGACGAGGTGCACAGCGGCCTGCCTGGTCGTGAACGTGACCGCCCCCACCTCGCCGGCGCAGACCGAATCCACCAGCGCCCGGGCCGGCCCGGTGTCGTCGGGTAGCGCCCAGCGGTAGACCGGGACAGCGACGACCTCGTCGCAGGCAGCGGCAAGCGGAGCTACAAGCGTGGCCTCGTCGGTGCCGTCCAACTGCAGGGCGATCCGCCGCCGTCCGCCGGTGTCGGCCACGTGCCGGACGATCTCGGCAAACTGCTCTCCGGGCGCCGACCACGCCACCTCGAGCCCGGCCCTCCGTGCGGCGCTCACCGCCTTGGGACCCCGGGCTACGACCTCGACGCCGGCGAGGGCGGACCGGAGGTCACCCCCCACGCCGACCTCGTCCATGGCCTCCAGCCACATCGTGAGGCCCATGCCCGTTTCGAGTATCAGGGTGTCGGGCGGGTCGGCGGCGAGCAGGCGGGAGACCTCGACCAGGCGTTTGTCCCGGGTCAGGTCGAGCGTCTTCATCGTGCACCCGTGGAGCACGTCGGCGCCGCGGCGACGGAGCAGGTCGAGTTGGGCGTCGGCCCGCCGGTCGGCGGTCACGCCGACCCGCCAACCGGCCAGGGGGAGTGGTTCGTTCACGGTTCCAGCATGACGCGCATCAGCCGACGGTTCACGAGAACATCAGGTTCAAGGTGTCGAGGGCCGACCCGAGTATCCGGTCGTCGGACCAGTGCAGCAGGTCCTGCGCCGTCCGTCCGGCGTTGAAGCCGACCAGGATCGGGGCCCCGGTCCAGGGCACGGCGTTGTACCACTCGACGAACAGCCCCCGTTGCTCCGGTATGTAGCTGAACAGGTCCACGTCGGGATCCCAGAACACCTCCGGGAAGCGCAGCACCACCTTCTCCATGTTTCCCATCCCTAGCCTGTCGATCGCCTCCAGGTGGGCGCGGGGGAGCTCCGGATCGAACACGACGTCGCCGGCCTTGAGCACCCCGAGGGGGAGCGTCACGACCACGGCGTCGGCGGTGAACGTGGCACCAGGGGTACGCAGCGTGACGCCCGAGGCGGACCACCGCACCTCCGACACCGGCGTGCCCAGCCGGATGTCGAGCCCGTCGGCAAGCTCGGCCATGATCGGGGCGTAACCCCCCGCCGGCACGAAGTCGCCGCCGAGCGGCTCAACGCCCTCCCATGCGGTGCCCAGGGAGAGGTCGTCGACATGGGCGGGCCACCAGTGCTCGACCTCCGAGACCACCACGAAGTCGAACCAGCGGCGATCGCGTTCCGAGAGATCGGCACGGATCGGGTCGAGTTTCAGGCCCATCGCCCCGGTCGAGGCCTGGCCGAACACGGCCCCCTCGACCGCCTGGTAGAGGTGGCCGAGGCGATTCCAGTCCAGCCGGGAGCCGTCGGTGTCGTGGAGCACGGCGTCGTCGTAGTCGGTGTGCACCAGGCTGATGCCGAGGTCGCCGGCCAGGTCGGCCAACGGGTTGGTCCGCACACCGTGGAGCCACGAGCCGCCGAGGTCGATCGGAGCACCACCTACGTCGTCGGTCCACGCCCGGCCTCCGATGCGTTCACGGGCCTCGAGGACGGTGACCTCGAAGCCGGCGTCGACGAGTTGCCCGGCGGCAGTCAGGCCGGAGGACCCGGCACCGATCACGACGATCGATCCGCCCCCGTGGGCCTCCTGCACCTTGCGGGCAGCCCGGATTCCGGAGAGGTGGGCCCCGTGGACCGTGGCGGGGAAGTCGGGATCGGTGGCCTCACCGGCGAAGTACAGGAGCTGGTCGACCGACCGCCGCAGGGCGATCCGGGAACGCGCGGACGTGCCGGGAGGAAGGTACGAATAGGCGCCGCGGGCGAAGGGATCCGACCCCCAGCGCGTGATCCGCCAGTCGACAGGGTCGGGAATGGATTGCGGCACGGTTGCCGGGACCGTCTGGCCGGTGCCGCTTCCGCACCCGGAGGCCAGCAGCAGCGCCGAGGCGCCGGCGCCGGCAATGAAGCCCCGCCGTCCCATGATGATTCCCGGGATCCGGTCCATTCCCCCAGCATGGCCTCCCCGGACCACCCGGAGTGGCAGCGGGTGGTCCGCCGGGACGGGCGCACGAGCCCGGGGCTACTGTCCGGACATGGCTGGATCGAACGACCGGAGACCGATGTGAAGGCGCTGGTCTTCGGCGTCGAACCGGAGCAGGTGACCGGTGATGAACAGGCCGCCAGCGGGCTGGCCGGGAACCTGGCTGCCACCCCCATGGGACTTCGGGAGATCGATGCACCGTCGCTGCCCGGTGATGACTGGATGGTGCTGCGGACCCGGCTCTGCGGGATCTGCGGCTCCGACGCCAAACAGGTGCTGATGGACTACGAGGACGACGGCGACAACGCCATGACGGCCCTGATCTCGTTCCCCCAGGTGCTCGGCCACGAGGTGGTCGCCACCGTCGAATATGTCGGTGCCGACGTGGACGGCGTCGCACCCGGCCAAAGGGTCCTGCTCTACCCCTCGTTGGGCTGCGGACCCCGGGGGATCGATCCGGTCTGTCCGGCCTGCGCCGCCGGCGACTTCTCGATCTGCCACCACTTCACCGACGGTCGCCTCGCGGCCGGCATCCACACCGGGAACTCGTCGGACGCCACCGGGGGCTTCGCCGAGTTCCTCCCGGCCCACCGGTCGATGGTGGTCCCGGTGCCGGACGACGTCGACGACGAGGTGGCCGTGCTGGCCGACCCGTTCTCGGTGGCCCTCCACGCCGTGACCAGGAATCCGCCGCCGGCGGACGGCACCGTGGTCGTCTACGGGGCCGGCGCCCTCGGCCTGTCGACCCTGGCGGTGCTGGCAGCCCTGTACCCGTCCGTGCACATCGCCGCCGTCGTGCGCTGGGAGGCGCAGGCCCGACTGGCCGCCGCGATGGGCGCCGAGGTCGTCGACTCCGACGATCCCCTCACGGTCGTCGGGACCCTTGCCGGGTGGTCCGGAGGCCGCCTCCAGCACCCCTGGGGCGGCCTGCCGTTCACCCACCCCGGCGCCGTCGACGTCGTGTACGACACAATCGGCTCCGCCGAGACGATCGAGGTGGCCATCCGGGTCCTGGCCGGCCGGGGCACCCTCGCCCAGATGGGCGTCTCCTCCCCGGCCCGGTTCGAGTGGACCCCGTGGTACTTCAAGGAACTCCGACTGGTGGGTTCGAACGCCTTCGGAGTCGAGGAGGTCGAGGGGGTGCGACGACACGCCTTCGATCACTACCTCGCCCTGGTCCGCGACGGGCGGGTGGACCTGAGGCCGATGCTGACCCACACCTTCCCGCTGGACGGGTGGCGCCAGGCGTTCGGCGCCCTCGCCGACCAGGGACGCAGCGGCGCCGTGAAGGTGGCGTTCGACCTGCGTTGACACCGCCGGGTCCGATATGCGGGCCAGGTCCTATTCTGGCGAACTGCGACAGGGAGGAATGAGATGAGCAGGTCCGAGGGACCGGAGGTGAGGACGCCGTCGTTTCCCGCGTACCGGCACACGGTCGACGCCATGATCCGGCACGCCGCCGCCACCTGGGGCGGCCGGGAGTTCGTCGTGCTCGGGCGGCAGCGGCTGACCTACTCCGACGCCGAGGAACGTTCTGCCGAGTTCGCCCGCGGCCTCCTGGCGGTCGGCATGGGGAAGGGGACCCGGATCGGCCTGCTGGCACCGAACGGCCCCGACTGGGTGGTGGCCTGGCTGGCGATCACCCGGATCGGTGCAGTCGCCGTCCTCTACAGCACCTATGCCAAGGCCCGTGAACTGGGGCGGGACCTCCGCCTGGCAGATGTCGCCTGCCTTCTCACAGTCGGTGGCCACCTGGGCAACGACTACGTGGCACGCCTCGAGGAGGCCGTTCCGGGCCTCGACGGGTCGACCCCCGGCAGGATCGAATGCCCCAGCCACCCGTCCCTGGGATCCGTCCACGTCTGGGGGGACCGGGTACCCGGCTGGGCCACACCCGTCGGTGCCGGGATCGTCGACCGGGCAGGTGACATCCCCGACGGTGCACTCGTCGCAGCCGAGGCAGATGTCGACCCGGCCGATCCCGCCGTCGTCATCTTCACGTCGGGAAGCACCTCGGATCCGAAGGCGGTCGTGCACACGCAGGGGACCGTGGTCCGCCATCCCCACAACCTCGGACAGTTCCGGGACCTGGGACCCGACAGCCGCATGTACACCCCGATGCCGCTGTTCTGGGTCGGCGGGCTGGCGTACACGCTCATCGGAGCGATCCATGCCGGGTCGGCCGTGGTGTTCGAGGAACGCTTCGAGCCGGGCGCCACTCTGCACCTGATCGGGAGCGAGCGCATCACCCACCTCACCGGATGGCCCCACATGGGAAAGGCGCTCGCCGAGCATCCCGACTTTGCCTCCACCGACCTCTCGTCGATCAGGGGCAGCGCTCTGCCCGACCTGCTCCCCCCCGAATCGCGGCCCGCCGACCCCGAACTCCGTTCCAACTCGTTGGGCATGACCGAGACCTTCGGCCCGCACTCGGTCGAGGACCGCTACGTGGACTGGCCCGAGGCCAAGCGCGGCACCTACGGACGGGCGGTTCCCGGCGTCGAACACCGCATCGTCGACCCTGTGACCGGCGAGGACCTCCCGGTCGGCGAGATGGGAGAGGTGTGGGTCCGTGGCTACCCGCTGATGGACGGCCTCCTCGGGATCGATCACAGCGAGGTGTTCACGGCCGACGGGTGGCTGCGTACCGGCGACGGCGGTCGGCTGGACGAGGACGGGCACCTGTTCTTCCGGGGCCGCCTCGGTGAGGTCATCAAGTCATCGGGCACCAACGTGACGCCGCGTGAGGTCGAGTTGGCCCTCGAAGAGCTTCCCGTGGTGATGCATGCGTTCGTGCTGGGGATCCCCCATCCGGACCGCGGCGAGGACGTGGCGGCAGCGGTGGTGCTGCGACCCGACACGGAGGTGGGGCCCGACGAACTGCGTGCCGCCGTGAGACAGACGCTGTCGACCTACAAGGTGCCGCGCCACATCGCCCTGTTCGCCACGCCCGGGGACATGCCCTGGCTCGAGTCCGGCAAGATCGACCGGCGGGCGGTGCAGCGGCTGCTGGTCGAGGAGTTCGGGTAGCAGCAGCCCGGCAACGGCCGGTCAGCCGCGCGGGAGTCCGAGCATCCGCTCGGCCACGATCGTGCGCTGGATCTCCGAGGTGCCGCCGGCGATTCCAGCAGCCCGACTCCACAACCACTGCCTCTGCCAGGTCCCGACCGCCTCGTCGCCGGTCGGGGTGGGCCACAGCGGGGCCTCGTCACCGAGGACCGCGAGCGCCGCCGTCGAGAGCCGTTGCGTCATCGACGTCCACGACAACTTGACGAGGCTCGACTCCGGACCGGGCTCCTCGCCCCGTCCCAGACGGGTGAGGGTGCGCCAGTTGTGGGTTCGCAGCAGTCGCAGCCCCACCAGGGCGTCGACCAGGTCGTCGGTGACCACCGGGTCGTCGAGGGCGCAGTTCGCCTCGGCCTCCCGGAACAACTCCTCGAGGTACACCTCGTGGACCACCTGCTCCTTGAACGGGAAGTTGACCCCCCGCTCGTGGGCCAGCGTGGTGTTGGCCACCGCCCAGCCGTTGCCGAGGCCGCCGATGAGGTGGTCATCGGGGACGAAGACCCCGTCGAGGAAGACCTCGTTGAACTCGGACTCGCCTGTAATCTGGCGGAGCGGGCGTGCCTCGACGCCGTCGGCCTCGAGGTCGACGACCAGATAGGAGAGGCCCCGGTGCCGGGGCGCCTCGGGATCGGTGCGCACGAGGGCGACACCCCAGCGGGCCACCGTGGCGTACGAGGTCCAGACCTTCTGCCCGGTGACGCTCCAGCCGCCGTCGACCCGTTCGGCGACGGTGCGTATTGACGCCAGGTCGGAACCTGCGTCGGGTTCGCTGAACAACTGGCACCAGATCTCGGCGGCATCGAGGATCGGGGGCAGCCACCTGGCCTGCTGCTCCCCGGTGCCGTGCGCCAGCAGGGTCGGACCGGCCAGGTTGATTCCCACCCGGTTCACCGGCTGCGGGGCACCTGCGCGCGCATACTCGGCGTTGAACAGCGCCACCTGGACCGGCGTGGCGTCGCGCCCCCCGTACGCCGACGGCCAGGAGATGCCGACCCACCGGTCGGCTGCCAGACGTCGCTGCCAGGCACGGCCCCACGCCACGCTCTCTGCGAGGGAATCGAAGACGGGTAACTCCGGCACGTTGTCGGCCAGCCAGGCACGCGCCTCGCCGGCGAATGCCTCCTCCTCGGGTGACAGTGAGAGGTCCACGCCCGAGGTGTAGCACAGTCCCGGCGGGCGACCCCTGTCGTCGGCCCAGCCACTACGGTCAGCGAGCGTGCCACACGATGCGCCCACCGATGCGATTCGCACCACGCTCGCCCGGTACTGCCAGTACCTCGACGACGGACGGTTCGGCGACTGGGCGAGCCTGTTCACCGAGGACTGCGAGTTCCGGGTGATGGGTCGGCGCCTCGTGGGTCGCGACGCCCTGCGGGGCTTCATCGAACCGGCCCAGACCGAGGACATGCGGGGACGGCACCTGATCAGCGAGCCCCTCATGGAGATCGACGGCGACCGCGCCAGGGTGACGACCGACTACGCCTTCGTCGGCCGGGACCTGGCCGTGCAGTCGTCCGGCCGCTACCACGATGTCCTCGTCTGTGGCGACGACGGCGAGTGGCGGTTCCGCGAACGGGAGATCGTCTTCGTCGGCGGCCAGCCCGTCGACCGGTCTTCCGGGGACTGAGCCCCTACAGCAGCGGTTCCCCGGCGGCGAGGCGCCCGCGGGCCATCGCCGCCAACCGGGTGCGGTGGTGGCCGGCGTCCCCGAAGGCCGTGCCGTCGAGTTGCGCCCGCTTGAGGTACAGGTGCACGTCGGCCTCCCAGGTGAAGCCGATCCCACCGTGGACCTGCAGGGCAGACTCTGCGACCCGCAGGCCGGCGTCGCTGCACCAGACCTTGGCGGTGGCCGCCGCCATGGGACCGTCGGGGTCGTCGGCCCCGAGCACCCAGGCAGCGTGGTAGACGGCGGAGCGCATGCCCTCGACATCGACGAGCATGTCGGCGCAGCGGTGCTTGACCGCCTGGAACGAGCCGATCGGCCGGCCGAACTGTTCGCGGTCCTGTGCATAGGTGACCGTCAGGTCGAGCACGGCGGTTGCGCCACCCAGGAGTTCGGCGGAGTGGAACAGGGCGCCGAGGTCGAGGAGCCGGGCGACGTCGACAGGCCCGCCGACCGTGGTGGCCGGCGCATGGTCGAGGTCGATCCAGGCGAGGCGCCTCGTCAGGTCCATGGCCGGCTCGGCCCTGCGGTCGATGCCGGCGAGGTCCACGACGACGAGTTCGTCGTCGGCGGGGACGACCAGGACATCGGCGACGTGGCCGTAGAGGACGGGTTCCGGCCGACCGCTCACGGTGCCGTCCCTGTTGCGGGTGACGGGCCGCCGGGCGGCGGTTCCCAGAAGGGAGCCCTCGACAAGCCCGGAGAGGTGGGGCGTGCCGGCCAGGGCGGCGGTGGCGAGGAGCTGTTGCAGGAATGGCACCGGCGCCAGGTGGCTGCCCGTCTGTTCGAGGAGCACGGCAGCCTCGACGATCCCGAGCCCGAGGCCCCCGATGTCCGAATTGACGAGGATGCCTTGCCATCCCTGGTCGGCCATGGACCCCCAGAGTTCCCGGTCGAAGCCGGCGCCCTCCATGGCGGAACGCACCCGACCGGTATCGCACCGGTCGTCGAGCAGGCTGCGGGCGGCGTCCTGAAGTGCGGTCTGGTCGTCGGATAGGTCGAAGTCCATCGGGTGGCACTGTAGCGACGGCCTCCCGACGGCTCCTGACCGGCGGTGGCGGTGCAAGACTCTGGCCATGGACCTATCGCTCACGACCGAGGAGGAATCGTTTCGCGACGAGTGTCGGGGCTGGCTGCGCGACAACCTGCCCTGGGAATACGGCAGCGGCCTGCCACCGATGTTCGACGACCTCGCAGCGGAGGTGGCCTTCCTGCGCGACTGGCAGCGCCGCCTGGCCGGGGCCGGCCTGGTCGGGGTCACCTGGCCCGTTGCGTTCGGCGGCCGGGGCGCCGGTCCGATGCACCACTTCCTGGTGCAGGAGGAGCTGGCGCGGGCAAGGGCACCAGAGCTGGTCGGCCGCATCGGCGTGAACCTGGTGGGGCCGACCCTGCTGGCACACGGCTCCCCCGGGCAGCAGCAGCGCTGGCTGCCGGGGATCCTCCCCGCCGACCACCTCTGCTGCCAACTGTTCAGCGAGCCGGGTGCGGGTAGCGACCTGGCCGCCATCGCCACCCGGGCCGTGCCGACCGACGACGGTTGGCTGCTCACCGGCCAGAAGGTCTGGACCTCCTACGCCCAGTTCGCCGACTGGGGCCTCTGCCTGGCGCGGACCGACCCCGACTCGGTCGGGAACCGGGGGCTGTCGATGTTCATGGTCGACATGCACGCTCCTGGGGTCGAGGTGCGCCCGCTGCGTCAGATCACCGACGAGTCGGACTTCAACGAGGTGTTCCTCGACGACGTACCGGTCGACGCCGGCCAGCTGGTCGGCGACCTCCACGACGGATGGCGGGTCTCGGCATCGACCCTTTCGGTGGAGCGGGGCACCAACGCCCGCCAACTGGTCGTGCATTCGCAGCTGCTCGAGGAACTGTTTGCCCTGGCGCAGCGCAACGGCGCCATCGACGACCCGCGCCTGGCCCGCGACCTGGCCCAGGCGCTCGTCGAGGTACGCCTCTTCCGGATCCAGAACCAGCGGGTGCTGTCCCGCCTGGCCTCCGGACGGGACACGGGTCCCGTCGCTGCCACCGCCAAGCTGGCATGGAGCGAGATGAGCCAGCGGCTCCACGGGCTCGTGCTCCGGGTGCTCGGCGACACGGCGCCGCTCTGGCGGGGTGCTGAAGGAAACCCGGGGGACGGGCGGTGGCAGCGGTCGTGGCTCTACTACCGGGCGGCGACCATCTTCGCCGGGACCAGCGAGATCCAACGCAACCTCATCGGCGAGCGCACGCTCGACCTGCCGAGGGAGCCGCGCCAGCCGAGACGGACCGGTTGACTTCGCCTGAGTAGGGTTGCCCCATGCCCGACCTCGCAACCGTGCGCTACGCCGTCGAGGGACACGTCTGCACCCTGACGATGGACCGCCCCGAGGTGGCCAACGCCCAGGACACACAGCTGATCGACGACCTCGACGCCGCCTTCGACGCCGCCGGCGCAGACGACGAGGTGCGCGTGGTGGTCCTGACCGGCGCCGGCAGGCACTTCTCGTCCGGGCATGACCTCAAGGCGCTGGTCGGCGACGTCGAAGCCGACGGGTGGCGCCTCTTGCGCGAGACGCCGGAAGGCAAGTTCGAGCACGAAAAGGTCATGTACTTCGACCGGTGCCTGCGCATCCGCGACTTCCCCAAGCCCACGATCGCCGCCGTAAACGGCAGCTGTGTGGCGGCCGGCCTGATGCTGGCCTGCATGTGCGACCTGATCGTGGCGGCGGACGACGCCGTGTTTTCGAACCCGGTCCTGCGCATGACCGGCGCCGCAGTCGAGATCCTCGTCGAACCGTGGGAGATGCCGGCACGAAAGGCCAAGGAGTTCCTCCTCGCCGCCGAGAAGTTCAGCGCAGCCGACGCCGAGCGCCTCGGGATGGTCAACCGGGTTGTGCCCGCCGACCGCCTCCTCGTCGAGGCACACGAACTCGCCGACCGGATCGCCAAGGTGCCGCCGGCCACCGCACAGGTGGTCAAGCGCTCGATCAACAAGACGCTCGACCTGATGGGGCAGCGCGACGCCTGGGACTACCACTTCATGGCCCACCACTGGATGCACAACACGGCGACGGCACTCGGCGCCCTCGAGGCCCGCAGGGCGAAGGGGTCGATGAGCGAGGTCTTCGCCGAGCACCGGGAGGAATAGGCCGTGCCCCGACGGCCCCTTGCGGGCCTGCGGGTGCTCGACCTCGGCACCCGGATCGCCGCCCCCTTCTGCGCCGGCCTGCTGGGCGAGCAGGGAGCCGAGGTCGTCAAGGTCGAACAGCCCGGAACCGGCGACCCGTTGCGCCAACTCGGCCCGTTCGTCGACGGACCCGAGGGCCCGTACTCGCTCTACTGGGCGGTCGAGGGCCGCGGCCGAAAGTCGGTGACCATCGACCTGCGGACGGCCCGCGGCCAGGAACTGTTCCGCGACCTCGCCGCACACGCCGACGTCGTGTGCGAGAACTTCCGTCCCGGCACGCTCGAGCGCTGGGGCATCGACCCGACCCGTCTGCCCGATCGGCTCGTGACGGTGCGCATCAGCGTCTTCGGCCAGGACGGCCCCCGGTCACCCCGGCCGGGCCTCGACCGCAACGGCGTGGCCTTCGGTGGCCTGCTGCACCTCACCGGCGAGCCCGACCGGCCGCCGGTGCGGCCCGGGGTCACGATCACCGACTACCTGTCGGGGGTCTTCGCAGCCCAGGCCGCCATCGGCCTTCTCTACGAGCGGGACGCCCGCGGGACCGGCACCGGCGGGGTCATCGACGCCTGCCTCTACGGATCATCGCTGCGGATCCTCGAATGGACTGTGGCCGCCTACGACCGCCTCGGGCTGGTCCGGAACCGTTCCGGCAACCGACTCGCCAACTCGGCACCCCTCGACAACTATCGGAGCGCCGACGGGCGGTACGTCTGCATCGTGGCGGCCCTCCAGGTCAACTTCGAACGGATCTGCGAGGCGATGGAGCGACCGGACCTCCTGACCGACGAGCGCTACGCCACCCCCGCCGCCCGGGCCGCCAACAACGACGAGATCAACGGGATCGTCGCCGACTGGGCGGCCGGCCTCGATGCCGCCGAGGTCGAGCGGCGCTGCGTGGCCCACGACGTGCCGGTCGGGACCGCCTACGACGTGGCTGACCTGGCAGCCGACGAGCACGTGCAGTCCCGGGGAGACCTCCAACATGTCGACGACCCGGTGGTCGGCCGGGTGTTACAGCAGGCGGCGTACCCGCGGTTGGCCGGCTCCGTGCCCGAGGTACCGACCGGCGCGCCTCGACTCGGCGAGCACACCGACGAGGTGCTCGGTGGGTTGCTGGGCCTCGACGACGCCGATCTGGCCGAACTGCGCGAGGCCGGGGTGATCTGAGCCGGGGCCCGGGAGACATCGCCTACAGGTTGCCGACCTCGTGCTCGAGCCGCTCCTCGACCTTGCGCCGCGCCTCCTCGATCTTCGTGGGGAGGTGCGCCGTCGGGAACAGGCCCGGTGCCGGCTCGTGGCCCTTCACCACCTGCTTGGCGATCGTGTCCTTGTGGACCTCGGTCGGTCCGTCGGCGATTCCCATTATCGGGGCCATCGTCCACATGCCCAGCAGGGGCATCTCGTTGGACACGCCCAGCGAACCGTGGGCGTGCATGGCCCGGTAGACGACGTCTATCAGCAACTTGGGCGTCGCCACCTTCACGCCGGCGATGTGCTGGCGGATGCGGGCGTAGTCGCCCACCGAGTCGATGAGCCATGCGCAGTGCAGGACCTGGAGCCGGAACTGCTGGATCTGGATCCAGGAGTCGGCGATCCAGTGCCGCATGGACTGCTTCTCGGCGAGGAGCGAGCCCTTCGTCTCGCGGGACAGCACCCGTTCGCACATCATGTCGAGGGCCTTCTGGGCGACGCCGACGGAGCGCATGCCGTGGTGGATGCGGCCGCCGCCGAGTCGGGTCTGGGCGATGGCGAAACCCGATCCCTCCTCGCCCAGGAGGTTCTCGGCGGGTACCCGGACCTCGTTGAACCGCAGGTAGGCGTGGTCGCCCTCGCCGATGGCCTCTCCTCCGATTCCGACGTTGGAAACCACCTCGAGGCCTTCGGCGTCGGCGGGGACGAGGATCATCGAGGAGCCCCGGTAGACGGCGACGTCGGGGTCGGTGATGACCATGACGATCAGGAACGAGGCGTACCGGTAGTTCGAGGCGAACCACTTCTCGCCGCTGACGACCCACTCCCCGCCATCGCGGCGTGCCCTGCAGGTGAACACGCCGGGGTCGGATCCGCCCTGGGGTTCGGTCATGGCGTAGGTGGACGAGATCAGACCGTCGAGCAGCGGTTGCAGGTAGCGGTCCTTCTGCCCGTCGGTCCCGTAGTGGGCGAGGATCTCGGCATTGCCCGAGTCGGGAGCCTGGCAGCCGAATACCGACGGGGCAAACGGTGAGCGTCCGAGGATCTCGTTCATGAGGGCCAACTTGACCTGGCCGAACCCGTTGCCACCGAGCTCCGGCCCGAGGTGGCAGGCCCAGAGGCCCCGGTCCCGGACCTGCTGCTGCAACGGTGCGATCAGTGCCCGTGCGGTCTCGTTGGACTTGTCGAAGGGCGAGACCTCGCCCCGGAAGTACAGGTCGAGGGGTTCGACCTCGTCGCGGACGAACCCGTCGATCCAGTCCAGCTTCTCCTGGAACTCCGGTTCCACCTCGAAGTCGATCGGCATCGCTGGGTGCTCCTTGTGTGGGATCTGTAGGGGTTGCGGTTCAGAGCTTCGTGGACCGGGCCAGGTCGGCTGCCTGTGCCGCCATGTCGAGGACGATCGGCCCGAAGGCCTCCATTTTCTCGTTGTCGGCGCCGCCGGCGACGTATCGGGCGTAGCCGCCCTCGAGCACGATCGCCATCTTGAAGCGGGCCAGCACGATGTAGTAGTCGATCTCGTCGACCGGCCGCCCCGACACGGTGGAGTAGTGCTCCAGCATTTCGCCCAGGTCCGGCATGCCGGTCAGGTCGACGTAGCCACCGGTTCGTGCAGCGTCGTCGTCGCCGGTGGGCCAGCCCATGACTACCCAGGCCAGGTCGAGCAGCGGGTCGCCGACCGTTCCCATCTCCCAGTCCACGATCGCCGCCATGCGGGCCGGGCCTCCGTGGTGGAACATCACGTTGGCGAACTGGTAGTCACCGTGCATGATCCCCGGCTCGTAGACACCCGGGGTGTGGCCACGCAGCCAGTCGGCGGCGGTGTCCAACCCGGGGATCTGCCGGAACCGGAACCGCTCCAGGTGTGCGAACCAGCGGTCGACCTGGCGTTCGTGGAAGCCGTCGGGTCGGCCCAGCCCCTCGAGGCCCACGGCCCGCCAGTCCACCCGGGAGAGGCGGGCGATGGCGTCGACCAACTCGATGGCAAGGCCCCTCCGGGCGTCGAGGTCGGATAAGAACGGCTCCGGCCATTCGGGTTCGCTGATCGGCGACCAGCCGTCGACGAACGACATCAGGTAGAAGTTGGCGCCGATCACGTCGGGGTCGTCGCAGCAGGCGACAGCGCGAGCGTGGGGTACATCTGTGTCGGCCAGGGCCTCGATGATCCGGTACTCGCGGAGCATCGTCTCGTTGCGGCCATCGGGGACCCTTGCGGGTGGCCGCCGGAGGGCCCAGCGTTCCCCGCCGCGGGTCACCTCGAACAGTTCGTTGGAGGCGCCGCCGGTCACGAACCTGCTGTGGACGGGCTCGCCCCCGCCGGGGAGCCCCTGCTGGTCCAGCCAGGCGCCGAGGCGGGCCGGGTCGACGAGTTGCAGGGTGCGCTCTGCTTCCGAGTCCAACATGTGCGGGCCTACCCGTTCCGGTCGAGGAGCGGCAGGGGTTCGTCGGCCACGAGGACGAGATCGCGCCACCGGTGCACACCGGCGGTGGTCGTGACGCTCAGCACCATGTCCGCCTCGAGGGTGTCTGTCACCGGGCGCTCGGCGCCGAGCCCGGCACCCCGGACCTCGACGTCGATGCCGTCTACCGAAGCGGGTGGCGGGCCCCCCGGCAGGCAGGCCGCCAGGATGCGTTCGTGGACGGTGGTAGCGGCGGCGTCGGCGCCGAGGGTGCGGCCGATGCCGCCCTCGTAGCCCTCGACGAGCACGCCCAGGTCGACAACGGTCGTGCCACCGGTGGTGCGGACCGACGGCTCGTCGACCGGCCTGCTGCTGCCGGCCCTGGCCATGGCGTCGACGGCGAGGGCGGTGGCCGCAGCGTCGGTTGCCGGCAGTGCGGCTGCCACTGCTTCGAGGCCTGCTGCAGCGATCCCGCAGGCAGCACGCATCAGGTCCACCTCGGCAGCGAACTTGGTGCGGCGGGCGTCGGCCATGAGGTTGTCGGCGACGACGAGTTCCGCCCCGGGCGCCAGGCGCCCGACCGCACGCAGGAATCCGGCGGTCATGCCGTCGACGCCGAGGCGCCGGGCATCGGAGAGTCCGGGGATGGCGGCCAGGGCAGCGCCCATCACCTCGGGGTTCCATGTGATCCCGAACAGGTGCTCGAACGGCACGTCGTCGGGGACCCCCTCGTCCCAGGTGGACAGGAGGTGGGTGGCGCCGGTCCGGCGCACGACGATGCAGGTGGGTGCATGCGGTCGGGTGCCGGCGGTCCAGAGGCGGTGGTGGCCGGAGGCGTAGACGACGTTTGCCTGTTCGCCCAGGACCAGCACGTCGAGGTCGGCGTCGGCCATCGCCGACAGCACCCGGTCGCGTCGTTCGACGTGCAGAGGGGTGCTCATCGGACCACGAACGGGTCGTACGGGTGCTCGCCGCCCAGTGCCCGCCAGCCGTCGTCGGTCACGGCGATGACCTCCTCGGCCCGGTAGCTGCCCACGCCGTCGACCCAGATCACCGGCTCCAGCACCACGACCATGCCGGGGGCCAGCACGAAGGCGTCGTCGAACTCCTCGCCCAGGTCGGTTCCGATGAGAGGCATCTCGGCGCTCTCGATTCCGAGGCCGTGTGCCAGGTAGAAGTGCGGGAGCCAGGGCCGTTCGCCCCCGTTGGCGGCGGTCGCAGCACGGCACAGGTCGCCGCTGGTGGCGCCCGGACGGAGTGCGGCCAGAGATGCGTCTATGACTGCCCGCCAGCGGTCGAAGAGTTCCTGCTCGGCCTCGTTCGGGCCCCGACCGCAGATCCAGGTACGGCCGAAGTCGGAGGCGTAGCCGTGGACGGTGATCCCCGAGTCCACCCAGACGAGGTCGCCCTCGCTGTAGGCGGGGTCGCCCAACCCGGTCGGGAACGCCACGTCGCCAGTGGTCGTGCGGGGACCGTCGGCGACCGATCGGGGCATCGGCTGGAAAATCGGGTCGATCATCGACCGGTCGATGCCGAGTTCACGGATGCGCCGCAGGAACGTGGCCGCCAGGTCGGAGCGGTGGACACCGGGAGCCAACCCGGCCACCACGTCGAGCATCGCCTCCTCGTTGATCCGCTGGGCGGCCGAGATGCAGGCCAACTCGTCGGCGGTCTTGCAGATCGTGGCGGCCGTGATGACCGGGCGGGCGTCGGCGGATCCGACAAGGGTGGGAGTGCCTGCACGCAGCATCGGCCCGGTCCAGCCGTCGACGGCCACGTGTTCAGGGGACAGGTCGCCGAGCACGTCGTCGAGGACGGCGGCCAGCGCACGTGCCCCGTCGTCGGTGTCGGGCGTCGATCCCGGGTGGGCAATCACGTCCAGGCCGTCGGGTTCGCCGCCGACGAGGTGGGGTCGGTCCCCGTCGGCCCTGATTACGGCCACCGCTCGTCGCACGTTCCCCATCGAGGCATCGGCGGCGGGAACGCCGTGGCCCGTTGCGTAGCCGACGTGGGGTGCATGCGTCAGCACCAGCGCACCGACGCCCTGCGCCGTCATGTTGTCGCGCAGGCGTTGGAGCCGTTCGGCCCGTAGGCGTCCGACGTCGATGCCGAGGGCGTTGGTGAGGGCTGCCGGGGTCATCTCAGAAGGGGGCGACCGCCGGGCCGACGGTCGGGCCGGGGGCAAAGGATGCGGGCATCGACACGACCCCGGTCATGAGGGCGTTACCGGGGTACGGCCGGAAGGCGGACAGGTCGAGTTCGTAGTCGGGCAGCCGGCCCAGGACGTCGGCGAGCATCACCTCGGCCTCGACACGGGCCACGTGTGAGCCGATGCACCGGTGCCCTCCGAGGCCGAAGGCGATGTGCCGGTTGGGTTCCCGGTCGACCACGACCTTGTCGGGGAGGTCGAAGACGCCTTCGTCCCGGTTGGCCGCCACCCAGGCGATCATCACCACATCGCCTCGCCGGATGTTGCGCCCACCCAGCTCCACGTCGCATGTGGCGGTGCGGGTAAGGGTCTCGCTCGGGCTGTAGAAGCGCAGGAACTCCTCTATGGCGGTCGGAATGAGGTCCGGTTGGTCGATGAGCCGACAGCGGTCGTCCGGGTGCGTGCCGAGGTGGTGGAGCGCCCAGGAGACCAGGGAGGTCGTCGTGTCGAGGCCCCCGGCGACCAGGTTCCACATGATGTCGAGGATCTGCGTGTCGTCGAGCGGCTCGCCGAGGACGTGCCCGGTGACCAGGGCCGTGGTGATGTCGTCGGCGGGGTTCGACCGGCGATGGTCTGCGAAACCCAGGAGTTCCTCGACCATCTCCATGCGGCGCCCGACCGCCTCGTGGAACTCGGCCCTGTCCGGCTCGTAGGCCACCGTGGCGTGGAAGAAGTCTGCGTAGTGGCGCCAGTTGGCGCTCGGCAGGCCCATCATCTCCAGGGTGAGGACGCCCGGGACCGGGGTGGTGTAGTCGAGCACCAGGTCGCAGGCGCCTGCCCCGACGACCTGATCGAGGAACCACGTCGAGATCTCAACCATCCGGGGCCGGAGCGCCTCGACGCGGGCCGGCGTGAAGAACGGGTTGAGGAGTCGGCGCACGTCGGCGTGCTCCGGCCCGTCGATCTCGGACACGCCCTGACGCGGTGCTCCCGCCACGCGTGGGATCCCGCAGATGCCGTGGAAGACGAAGCCGTCCCCGGGGTCGGGATCGGGCTCGTAGCGGTGGGCGAAGGTCTCGTTGTCGCGGGCCACGGTTGCCACCGATTCGTGGTCGGTCACCAGCCAGAAGCCCCCGTAGCGCTCGTTGTATGCGACCGGGCACTGCCGGCGCAACTCCGCGTAGCGCTCGTGGCGCGACGCCAGGAAGCCGGGGTCGTGGTGGTCGACGTCTATGCGGGCATCGGGCTCCACGGTCGGCTCACCCACGATCTGTGGTGAACAGGATCGCTCCGCCCGGATGACCTCCGCCTGAACTGGTCACGGCGACCTCTGCGCCCGCCACCTGCCGCTCGCCGGCGTCGCCGCGGAGTTGCACCACCGCCTCGTGGACGAAGCCGTAGCCGTGGGTCCGGCCTCCGGAGAGTTGTCCACCGTGGGTGTTGAGGGGGAGGGAGCCGCCGAGCGAGATCCTCTCGCCGCCCTCGACGAAGGCACCGCCCTCGCCCCGCCCGCAGAAGCCCAGCGCCTCGAGCCAGGTGAGGCAGTTGAAGCTGAAGCCGTCGTAGAGGCAGGCCAGGTCGACGTCGTCGGGTGTGAGGTCGGTGCGGCTCCAGAGGTGCTGCGCCGGCCCCCACACCAACTGTTCGTGCACCAGCGTGCCCTGGTCCCACGGGATGCGCTCTCGCAGCTGGGTGCCGACGGCGTCAACGCGGATGGCGGGGTGGGCGAGGTCGCGGGCGGCGTCGAGGGCCGACACCACGACGGCGACCGACCCGTCGCAGGGGACGTCGCAGTCGTACAGGCCGAAGGGCGTGGTGATCATGCGTGCCCCGAGGTAGTCCTCGATCGTCATCGGGTCGCGGTAGATGGCGGCGGGGTTCAGGCCGGCGTGCCGACGCTGCGTGACCGGGATCCAGCCGAGCTGCTCCCGGGTCGTTCCGTAGCGGCGGAAGTGGTGGCTGGCGTTGACGGCTATCCAGTTGGCGGCCGACATGGCCCCGTAGGGGAGGCGCCACTGCATCTCGCCCCCCATGCGCGGGGCCGCCGGTACACCGGTTCCCCGGCGGTTGCCGCGTAGCGCCGACGTCGACTCCCATACCGTGCGGAAGCACAGGACGTGGCGGCAGAGGCCGGCGGCCACGGCGAGCATGGCGTTGACGATGGAGCCGTTCTGCCCGGAGGTCTCGAGGCCACCGCTGAACCAGGTCGGGTGGATGCGCAGTGCCTCCTCGACGGCGTGGACGCCGCCCTCCGAGAAGCCACCGCCGCCTCCCATCCCCCCGGGGTACGTGGACAGGCCGTCGATGTCGTCGAGGACCAGGCCGGCGTCGGCGACAGCGGACCTGCAGGCATCGACGGCGAGCGAGAGCGGATCCCTGTCGAGCCGGCGACCCACGTCGGACATCCCGATTCCGGTGATTGCAACGGCGTCCTCGAAGCGCTGCTTCGTGGGCATGGGCCGTACCGGTGCAAGGGGCGGCTGGGGCCACTCGTCGCGTTCGACCACGGCCTCACCGGTCGGGGCGAACAGCGGGAGCCACACGTCCTCATGCTGTTCGAAGCGAATCTCGACGGGAAGCCCGATCTCGACCGAATCGGGATCGGACTCGACCATCAGCGACGTGATGCGGACCAGGGGGTCCTCGTCGAGGGCGATGACGACGACGGCGTAGGGCGGAGCCAGGTCCGGAAGCCACTGCTGGTGGTTGACAGTGACGCCGACGACGGTTCCCCGCCCGGACAGGTCGCGTACCTCGAGGCCCTGCGCACAGTGCGGGCAGGCTGGCAACGGCGGGTGTATGCCCAGGTCGCACGACGCACACCACTGGATCCGGAGCACCCCGTCGGCGCCTGCCATCCAGTAGTGCTCGTTTTCCGGGGTGAGTTCCGGGAGCGGCCGCATGGGACAGAGCGTAGGGGTAGCCACCGGTGCAGGTAGAAGGCGGGCGGATTCGCCGACGACCGGGTCGGCGAGGACCCGATCGGGTGCATACTGTCGGATGCACCGGGGGCTGTGGGTCCCGTCGCCAGACGGCTCCGTCCCCGAAGGCGTGCAATGGAGCAATCAGAAATCGAGGGATGGGAACAGCGATGGCGAGCGATGTACGGGCGGCAATGGTCCAGACCGCATGGACCGGTGACAAGGAGTCGATGATCGAACTCCACGAGAAGTACCTGAGCGAGGCGGCCGAGGCCGGCGCCCGGGTGATGTGCTTCCAGGAACTGTTCTACGGGCCGTACTTCTGCCAGGTCCAGGACGCCGAGTTCTACAGCTACGCCGAGGCGATCCCCGACGGCCCGACCACGAAGCGGTTCCAGGAACTGGCCGCCCAGTACGGCATGGTCCTGGTCCTGCCCATGTACGAAAAGGAGCAGGAGGGCTACCTCTACAACACGGCTGCCGTCATCGACGCCGACGGCACCTACCTCGGCAAGTACCGCAAGACCCACATTCCGCAGGTCAAGGGCTTCTGGGAGAAGTTCTACTTCCGGCCCGGCAACCTCGGGTACCCGGTCTTCGAGACCGCCGTCGGCCGGGTCGGCGTCTACATCTGCTACGACCGCCACTTCCCCGAGGGCTGGCGGGCGCTGGGCATCAACGGCGCACAGATCGTGTTCAACCCGTCGGCCACCAGCCGCGGCCTCTCGTCGTACCTCTGGCAGCTCGAGCAGCCGGCCTCAGCCGTCGCCAACATGTACTACGTAGGTGCGATCAACCGGGTCGGCATCGAGGACCTCGGCGACAACGACTTCTACGGCACCACCTACTTCGTAGACCCCCGTGGGCAGTACGTGGGTGACGTCTGCTCCGACCACGACCCCGAGTTGATCATCCGCGACCTCGACCTCGACAGGATCGACGAGGTCCGCAACCAGTGGGCCTTCTACCGGGACCGCCGGCCCGACATGTACGACGGCCTCGTCGCACCCTGAACCCTGACCTGGACGAGAGCGCACCGGAAACATGACCACCAACGCAGAGCTCCTCGACCGGCACCGCTCGGTGCTGCCCTCCTGGCTGGCGCAGTACTACGACCCGCCCATCTCGCTCGATCGGGGCGAGGGCCGGCACGTCTTCGACGTCGAGGGCAACCGCTACCTCGACTTCTTCGCCGGCATCCTCACCACCAGCGTCGGCTACAACATCCCGGAGATCACCGAAGCGGTCCAGGAGCAGGCCGCCAGGGTCCTGCACACCTCCACTCTGTACCTCTCGGAGCCGATGATCGAGTTGGCCGAACTGGTCTGTGGACTGTCGGGCATACCCGACGCCAAGGTGTTCTTCACGACCTCGGGCTCGGAAGCCAACGATGCGGCGCTCATGATCGCCACCTCGGCCCGCCGCTCGAACCAGATCCTGGCCATGCGCAACAGCTACCACGGCCGGTCCTTCACCACTATTGCCATCACCGCCCAGCGGGCCTGGTCGCCGACGAGCATCAGCGGCCTGTCGGTCAACTTCGTGCAGGGCGGCTATCGACTCCGGAGTCCGTTCCGGAACCTCGACGACGAGGCGTTCACCGACGCCTGCGTCGCCGACCTCGAACAGGTCTTCGACATGATGACCTCCGGCGACGTGGCCGCCATGATCGCAGAGCCCATCCAGGGAGTCGGCGGGTTCGCCACCCCGCCCGACGGCTTCTTCGGCGCCATGAAAAAGGAACTCGACAACCGGGGCGTCCTGTTCATCAGCGACGAGGTCCAGACCGGATGGGGCCGCACCGGCGACCACTTCTGGGGCTACCAGGCACACGACATCACCCCCGACCTGATGACCTTCGCCAAGGGCGTCGGCAACGGCCTCGCCCTCGGGGGCGTGATCGCCTCGGCGGAACTCCTCGACTCGTTGCCGGGGAACTCGCTGTCGACGTTCGGCGGCAACCCGTTGAGCAGTGCGGGTGCCCTGGCCACGATCCGGTACATGCTCGAGCACGACCTCCAGGGCAATGCGAAGCGGATGGGCGACCGCCTGGCCGGCCACCTGCAACCCGCCGTCGATTCCTCGGCCACCGTCGTCGAACTGCGTGGGCGCGGGCTGATGCTGGCGCTCGAGACCGTGCAGCCCGGCGGCATCGCCCCGAATACGGACGCTGCCGGCCGAATCATGGAACAAGCGCGTGCAGCCGGCCTCCTCATCGGCAAGGGTGGGCTGTACGGCAACGTGCTGCGCATCGCTCCACCGATGACCGTGACCGAGGCCGAGATCGATACGGCCGGCGAGATCCTGTCCGACATCATCGGACGACTCGACTGAGGCCGGGTCGGTAAACACCGGAAGCACGCGAACCACACAAGAGACAGGAAAGCGAGGGTCGTCATGACGACGCTGATCCAGAACGGCACCGTGGTCACCTCCACGGGCCGCCACGAGGCCGATGTGCTCATCGACGGCACCACGATCGCGGCCGTGCTCCAGCCGGGCACCGACGCTGCCGCCTCCGCAGCAGGTGGCGCCGACCGGATCATCGACGCCACCGGCAAATACGTCGTGCCCGGCGGCATCGACTGCCACACCCACATGGAGCTGCCGTTCGGCGGCACCTTCGCGTCCGACACCTTCGAGATCGGCACGCGCGCAGCCGCCTGGGGAGGCACCACCACCATCATCGACTTCGCCGTCCAGAAGACCGGCGAGAACGTGCGCGAGAGCCTCGACGCCTGGTTTGCCAAGGCCGAGGGCGAGTGCGCCATCGACTACGCCTTCCACATGATCCTCGGCGGGGTCGACGACGCCGCCCTCAAGGAGATGGACAGCCTCGTCTCCGAGGGAATCACCAGCTTCAAGCTGTTCATGGCCTACCCGGGCGTCTTCTACAGCGACGACGCCCAGATCTTCCGGGCCATGCAGGTCGCCGCCGAGAACGGCGCCATGATCTGCATGCATGCGGAGAACGGCATCGCCATCGACGTGCTCGGCGAGCAGGCGGCGGCCCGGGGCCAGACCGACCCCATCTTCCACGGGATCACGCGCCACCCGCGCTTCGAGGGCGAGGCCACGAATCGGGCCATCCAGTTGGCGCTGGTAGCCGGGGCACCTGTCTACTTCGTGCACCTCTCTGCCAGCGAGGCCCTCGTGCGTGTCGCCGAGGCCCGCGACCAGGGCCACAACGTCTTCGCCGAGACGTGCCCCCAGTACCTGTACCTCAACCTCGAGGATCATCTCGGGGCCCCCGGCTTCGCAGGCGCCGGCTACGTCTGTTCGCCGCCGTTGCGCACCAAGCACGAGCACCACCACTCGGACCTGTGGCAGGGCCTGCGCACCAACGACCTGGCCATAGTGTCCACCGACCACTGCCCGTTCTGCATGAAGGAGCAGAAGGAACTCGGCGTCGACGACTTCCGGGCCATCCCGAACGGCATCGGCGGCGTCGAGCACCGCATGGACCTGATCTACCAGGGCGTCGTGATGGGCGAACTCACCCTCGAACGGTGGGTCGAGACCTGTTCGACGACACCGGCACGCATGTTCGGCCTCTATCCGCAGAAGGGCGTGATCGCCCCGGGTGCCGACGCCGACATCGTCCTCTACGACCCCGACGGCACTACGACCATCTCGGTCGACACCCACCACATGAGCATGGACTACTCCGCCTACGAGGGCATCCAGATCGACGGCAAGGTCGACACCGTGCTCTCCAAGGGCAAGGTCCTCATCGACAACGACACGTACCACGGCACGAAGGGCGACGGGGCCTACCTGCGCCGTGGCCTGTCGACCTACCTGACCTGACCGGAGCGCAAATGCAGCAGATCCAGCACCTCATCGACGGCGAGGACGTCGCCGGCACGTCCGGCAGGTCCGGGCCGGTGTCCGACCCCGCCACCGGCGGGCAGACCGGTGAGGTCGCCTTCGCCTCGGTGGAGGAGGTCGATCGTGCGGTCGCCTCGTCGAAGGCGGCATTCGACGAATGGCGCAACGTGTCGATAGCCCGCCGCACGAAGATCCTGCACGACTTCCGCAATGTCGTCGTCGCCAACGTGGACGAGATCGCCGCACGCCTCACCGCCGAGCACGGCAAGGTCGGAGACGACGCACGGGGCGAGGTCGCCCGCGGGATCGAGAACATCGAGTTCTCGTGTGGTCTGGCCGACGCCCTGAAGGGCTCCTACAGCGAACAGGCGTCGTCCGGCGTCGACGTCTACACGGTGCGCCATCCGCTCGGCGTCTGTGCGGGCATCACGCCGTTCAACTTCCCGGTCATGGTGCCGCTCTGGATGTTCCCGAATGCCGTCGCCTGCGGCAACACGTTCATCCTGAAGCCGTCCGAGCGCAACCCCTCGGCACCCCGCTTCATCGTCGAACTGGCGCAGGAGGCCGGCTTCCCGCCCGGTGTCGTAAACCTCGTAAACGGCGACAAGGTGGCGGTCGACCGGCTCCTCGATCATCCGGACGTGGCCGCCGCCAGCTTCGTGGGCTCGACCCCTATCGCCCGTCACGTGTACTCGACGGCGACGGCAAACGGCAAGCGTGTCCAGGCCCTGGGCGGCGCCAAGAACCACATGGTGGTCCTTCCCGATGCCGACCTGGACCTGGCGGCCGACGCAGCGGTGTCCGCCGCCTACGGCTCGGCCGGAGAGCGGTGCATGGCGATCTCGGTGGTCGTTGCCGTCGGCGACATTGCCGACGACCTCGTCGAACGCATCCGGGTACGGATGGACAAGCTCGTGATCGGGCCCGGGAGCGACCCGGCGTCCGAGATGGGGCCGCTCATCACCCGCGAGCACCGTGACCGTGTGGCCGGTTACATCGGTAGTGGCGCCGACGAGGGAGCGACCGTCGTCGTTGACGGACGAGAGAAGGTGTTCGAGGGCGACGGGTACTTCCTGGGCGTGTCGCTGCTCGACAACGTCACCACCGACATGCAGGTCTACCGGGACGAGGTCTTCGGCCCGGTCCTGTCCGTGGTCCGCACCGACACCTACCACGAGGCGGTCCAGATGATCGCCGACAACCCATACGGCAACGGGGCTGCCATCTTCACCCGCGACGGGGGAGCGGCCCATCGGTTCCAACGGGAAGCCGAGGCGGGCATGGTCGGCATCAACGTGCCGATCCCGGTGCCCGTGGGCTACCACTCGTTCGGCGGCTGGAACGACTCGCTGTTCGGTGACACCACCATGTACGGCCCCGAGGGCCTGCGGTTCTACACCCGGCCCAAGGTGGTCACCAGCCGGTGGCCCGACCCGTCGACCAGCACCGTCGACCTCGGGTTCCCGCAGAACGACTGAGCGGGCCCGGGCCGGACAACAGGGAGAGCGAGAGCCATGGACTTCGGAGTGGTGTTGCAGACCGATCCGCCGGCGATGCGGGTCGTGGAGATCGCCCAGCGGGCCGAGGAGTTGGGCTTCACCCACGCCTACACGTTCGACAGCCACGTACTGTGGCAGGAGCCGTTCGTGATCCATTCGGCGATGCTGGCCGCCACCAGCGACATGGTCGTCGGGCCGATGGTGACCAACCCGGGCACCCGGGACTGGACCGTCACCGCATCGGTGTTCGCCACCCTCAACGAGATGTACGGTGAGCGCACGGTGTGCGGCATCGGCCGTGGCGACTCGGCCATGCGGGTGATCGGCTATCCGTCGTGCAACCTGGCCACCCTCGAGGAGGCCATGGGTGTCATCAAGGGCCTCGCCGAGGGGCGGGAGGTCGACTACAACGGCACCCGCCAGACCTTCCCGTGGTGCGACAGCGGGTCGTTGCCGATCTGGATGGCCGCCTACGGACCTAAGGCGCTCGCCCTCTGCGGCCGCAAGGCCGATGGCTTCATCCTCCAGTTGGCCGACCCCCAGATCGCCGCATGGACGATCGGAGCCGTACGCAGTGCTGCCGAGGATGCCGGACGCGACCCCGACTCGCTCACGATCTGTGTCGTGGCACCGGCCTACGTGGGCGACGACATCGCCCACCAGCGGGACCAGGTGCGGTGGTTCGGCGGCATGGTCGGCAACCACGTCGCCGACCTGGTCGGCCGCTACGGCACCGACGGAACGGCCATCCCCCAGGCGCTCACCGACTACATCGAAGGCAGAAAGGGCTACGACTACAGCGAGCACGGTCGCGCCGGAGCCGAACACACCGAGTTCGTGCCCGACGAGATCATCGACCGCTTCTGCATCCTCGGCGACGAGGCGGCCCACATCGACCGGCTGGAGGAACTGCGCAGCCTCGGCGTCGACCAGTTCGCCATATACCTGATGCACGACCAGCAGGACGAGACACTCGAGGCCTACGGTCGAGGCATCATCCCGGCGCTGGCCGGCGGCTGAGGGACCCGGGGGAATGCCGCAGTCGGTTCACGTGTCAAAGCCGCTGCGCATGGTGCTGACGACGCTCGTCGCCATCGGGCTGGTCGTCCTGCTCTGGGAGGGGTACAAGTGGGTCGGCCAGCAGACCGGCGACCAGATACCCGGAACCGACATCGATCTCCTGGTCACGACCGACGACCTGACCATGCCCCACGCCAAGGACATCCTGGGCGAGCTCGTGTCAGACATCCGCGACGGACGCAACACGCTTCCCATGTCGCTCTACCTGCTCAAGAAGGCCTGGTTCACCCTGCAGGAGGCGGCAATCGGCTTCTTCCTCGGCCTGGTCGTGGGCCTGACGCTGGCGGTGCTCATGCTTCGTTGGCGGGTCGTCGAACGTGGCCTGCTGCCCTGGATCAATGTCTCGCAGACCATTCCGCTGATCGCCCTGGCACCCATCATCGTCACCTGGGGGCGTCTGAACGACATGCCCGACCTGTTCAGCATCTCGCTCATCGCCGCCTACCTGACCTTCTTCCCGGTCGCCGTGAGCGCCCTGCGCGGGTTGCAGTCACCCGATGCCGCCGACGTGGAGTTGATGCGCAGCTATGCGGCATCCTGGCGGACGACGCTGTTCAAGCTGCGGCTTCCGGCGGCCCGGGCGTACCTGTTTCCTGCGCTCAAGATCGCCGCCACCCTCAGCGTGGTCGGGGCGATCGTCGGCGAAATCTCCATCGGCACCAAGACCGGCCTCGGGCGGGCGATCCTCGAGTTCGCCCAGCGCTATGCGGTGTTTCCTGAGCGCCTCTACGCCTCGGTGATCGGTGCAGCGTTCCTGGGCCTCTCGGTTTTCGGTCTCATCACGCTGGTCGAGCGGATGTTCGTCGGCAGGACCGGGGAGGCCGCGACATGAACGGTGCCGCCGTTGAGGTCATGGGAGTCGAGAAGGTCTTCGGCCGGGGCAGCGAAGAGGAGGTCACGGCCCTTTCCGGAGTCGACCTCACCATCGCGCCCGGAGAGTTCGTCACGTTGATCGGACCCTCGGGGTGTGGCAAGTCGACCTTCCTCCGCCTCATCGGCAACCTGCTCGAACCTACGGCGGGATCGGTGGAGGTCTTCGGCAAGTCGGCCCACCAGGCCCGGATGGACCAGGACTACGGGATGGTCTTCCAGCACGCCGGGCTCTTCGACTGGCGCAGGGTGGCGGCCAACATCGAACTTCCGCTCGAGCTCAGGGGCTGGTCCAAGGCCGATCGGTCGGACCGTTCGAAGGAGATGCTCGACCTTGTCAAGCTGCCGGACTTCGGAGGCCACTATCCCAGGCAGTTGTCCGGCGGCATGCAGCAGCGGGTCGCCATCGCCCGGGCGCTGTCATTCGAACCCCGCCTGCTCCTGATGGACGAACCCTTCGGTGCCCTCGACGAGATGACCCGTGAGCACATGCAGGGCGAGCTCCTGAGGATCTGGCACGAGACGGGCACGACCGTCGTCTTCGTCACGCATTCCATCTCCGAGTCGGCGTTCCTCTCGAACCGGGTCGTCGTGCTGTCGCCCCGGCCGGGACGCATCCACTCGATCGTCGAAATCGGCCTAGGTGAGCGCAGCGAGGACACCCGTGAGGACCCGAGGTTCTTCGAGGCGTCGACCGAGGTCCGCGAGGCCCTGCGGGCAGTGGAGGACGGATCGTGAATGCCGGCAGGCTCCGTGTCCTGATGCCCCCGTTGGTCACCGGCGCCCTGTTCATCGGGGCCTGGGAGGGCGGCGTACGGGTGCTCGGGATCCGCGAGTTCCTGCTGCCCCGCCCGACGTCGATCTGGGCGCAGCTCACCAGCCAGTGGCCGACCCTCCGACATGCCGGCTGGGAAACCGGTCGTATCGCCGTCAGCGGGCTCGTCGTCGGCATCATCGCCGGCGTTCTGCTGGCATTTTTCACCACACGCTTCCGCACCGTCAACGAGGGCATTACCCCGTTGGCGGTGGCGGTCAACGCCACACCCATCGTCGCCCTGGCGCCGATCTTCAACGCCTGGTTCGGCATCACGGGAACGCTCAGCAACCAGGCGGTGGTGGTCGCCGTGGTCTTCTTCCCGGTGTTCATCAACACCGCCAAGGGACTCACCGAGGTGCACCCCGATGAGATCGAGCTCATGCACTCCTACGCTGCCGGCGAATGGACGATCCTGCGCGAGGTCCGTATTCCCAACGCCCTGCCGTTTTTTGCCAATGCCCTGCGCCTGGTGGCGCCGCTGTCAGTGATCGCTGCGATCGTCGCCGAATACTTCGGCGGCCCCCAGGATCGGATCGGCAACGTCATCACGTCGAATGCGGGATTTGCCCGTTATGACGCCGCCTGGGCCGCCATCGCCGTCGCATCGGCGGTGGGCCTGGCACTCTTCGCTACCGCCCTGCTCCTCGAACGTGTCAGTATGCCTTGGCGCCTCGTCGGCGGGGAGAGCGAGTCCACAACCAAACCCTGAGGGGGAAACAATGAAATCACGTGCGTTCACCAAGGTGGCAGCCGCTGTCATGGCGCTGACACTGCTCGCCGGGGCCTGTGGCTCCGACGAGAACATCGCCGCCACCGGCGACTGCGACACGGTCGACAGCGTCAGCCTGCAACTGCAGTGGGTCACCCAGGCCCAGTTCGCCGGCTACTTCGCTGCCGTCGACAAGGGGATCTACGAGAAGTACTGCCTGGACGTGACCGTCCTGGAAGGTGGCGTCGACATCGTGCCGCAGCAACAGTTGGCTTCCGGCGCTGTCGACTTCGCCGTGTCGTGGGTGCCCAAGGCACTCGTGTCGCGCGAGTCGGGCGTCAACATCGTCAACGTGGCCCAGATCTTCCAACGGTCCGGCACCCTGCAGGTGTCGTGGGCCGACTCGGGGATCAACAGCCCCGCCGACCTGGCCGGAAAGGTCGTCGGCAACTGGGGTTGGGGCAACGAGTTTGAGCTCCTCGCCGGGGCCCGCAAGGCAGGCCTCGATCCGTCGACCGACTTCGAACTGGTACAGCAGTCGTTCGACATGCTGGCGCTGCTCAAGGGCGAGATCGACGCCTCGCAGGCGATGATCTACAACGAGTACGCCCAGGTGCTCGAGGCCGTCAACCCGGCAACAGGTGAGCGGTACACCGCCGACGACCTGTCGGTCATCAACTGGAACGACGAGGGCACGGCGATGCTCCAGGACGCCATATGGGCAGACGGTGCCCGTCTGGCCGATGCCGGCTACCAGGACCTGACCAGGCGCTTCGTCGCCGGTTCGCTCGAGGGCTGGATGCACTGTCGTGACAACAGCGCAGATTGCGTCGACATCGTGCTCGCCAACGGTTCGGCCCTGGGTGCCTCGCACCAGGCGTGGCAGATGAACGAGATCAACGGCCTCATCTGGCCGTCGCCGGACGGTGTCGGCATGATGGACGCCGACCTGTGGGCACAGACCAGCAACGTGGCCACCAGCGAGTCGATCCTGGCAGCGGCACCGGACGCCGGTTCGTACACCACGGCGTACGTCGAATCGGCGCTTGCCTCGCTCAACGGCCGCGGTATGGACTCCACCGGCAAGAACTGGCAGAGGGTCAGCGTCACGCTCAACCTGGGCGGCGAGTAGCCCTTCTTCTGCCTCCCGTCCCTCTCGGACACAGGGCGGTCCGGCGCACATGCGTCGGACCGCCCGTCCGGTGGGCGACCGTTACCGCCCGCCCGCCGGCGCGTCCGGCGCGCTTACACGCCTGGCCCTGGTCGTCGTCGGGCAGGTGTGCTTCGGAATCGGCATCGGCCTGCTGTTCCTGGCCGAACTCGGGGTCGGTCCCTGGGATGTGCTGCACGACGGCCTGGCCGAGCGGATCGGCTGGGCCCCGGGAACCGTCATCGTCGGGATCGGCGTCCTGCTGCTGGTGCTGCTGGTCCTGTTCCGACAGCCCATCGGGCCTGCGACGGTCACCAACGTGGTGATCATCGGGGGCGCCGTCAATTTGGTTCTCGACACCTTCGAGACGCCGTCCTCGGTTGCCGTGCAGGTGGCGTTGGTTGCGACCGCTCCGATTCTGGTGGCGCTCGGTTCGATGGTCTATCTCGGTGCAGGAATCGGGGTGGGCCCACGTGACGGCCTCATGACGGCTCTGGTCGACGCCGGGCTCACGACGCGGACGGCCAGAACCCTCCTCGAGGTGACCGTGCTGGTCGGCGGCCTCGCCCTCGGGGGCTCGGTGGGCGTGGGCACCGTCGTGTTCGCCCTCGTGGTGGGGCCCTCGCTCCACCGCCTCCAGGACCGGGTCTGGCCGGGCTGGTCCGAGCCCCCCGGATGGGTCTTCCGCAGGGGGTGACAGCGTTTCGCCGCCTTGGCGCGGCCGATGGGAGGCGTCCTACAGTCCCGACAGGGATGTGCGCCGTGTCCCACCACGGCGCCGGAGCAGTGGAGGTGCATCATGGACATGGACGAGATGGTTCTGGTGAGCGTCGACGACCACCTCTGCGAACCACCGGACATGTTCGAAGGGCACCTGCCGTCGAAGTGGAGCGATGAGGCCCCCAGGGTCCTCCACACCGACGAAGGCAACGACGTGTGGACCTTCAACGGTGCCGTCATCCCGAACGTCGGCCTCAATGCCGTCGCCGGTCGCCCGAAGGAGGAGTACGGCATCGAACCGACCGCCTTCGACGAGATGCGGCCGGGTTGTTACGACGTCCACGAGCGGATCAGGGACATGGATGCAGGCGGCATCCTCGGCTCCATGTGCTTTCCGTCGTTCCCCGGGTTCGCCGGGCGTCTCTTCGCCGCACATCCCGACAAGGCGTTCGCCGCCGACCTGATCCGCGCCTACAACGACTGGCACATCCACGAGTGGGCCGGCGCCTACCCGGACAGGTTCATCCCGATGGCCCTGCCGATGATCTGGTCGGCCGAGGAGTGCGCCGCCGAGGTCCGCCGGGTTGCCGAACTCGGCTGCCATTCCATGACCTTCACCGAGAACCCGGTGCCGTACGGTGAGCCCAGCTTCCACACCGACCACTGGGATCCGCTCTGGGAGGCGCTGGTCGACTGCGGCACGGTGCTGTCGATCCACCTGGGTTCGTCGGGGCAACTCGTGGTCACTGCCCCTGAGGCCCCGATGGACGTGATGATCCAGATGCAGCCCATGAACATCAGCACCGCCGCCTCCGACCTGCTGTGGTCGACCGTTCCCCGGCGCTATCCGGACCTGCGGATCGCCCTTTCGGAGGGCGGCGCCGGCTGGGTCCCGTACTTCATGGACCGGGCCGACAAGACCTACGACATGCACCACCTATGGACCGGCCAGGATTTCGGCGACCTGCTCCCCAGCGACGTCTTCCGCCGAAACTTCCTGACCTGTTTCATCAGGGACCCGATCGGCGTGGCGCTGCGGCACGAGATCGGGATCGACAACCTCTGCTGGGAGATGGACTACCCGCACTCCGATTCCAGTTGGCCCGAGTCCCCCGAGGACCTGGCCGAGGTCTTCGTCGGGGTCTCCGACCACGACATCGACCGGATCACGCACCTCAACGCCATGGACTGGTACTCGTTCGACCCGTTCGCCGACCGGGACCGTTCCGAATGCACGGTCGGGGCGCTGCGTGCGGCGGCCGGCGACCACGACGTCTCGATCCAGTCCCTCGACAAGGGCCGACACGGCGATAAGAACGTCTCGCTGGCAGACTTCGTGGAGCAGACATGAGCCGGTATCCGATCGACTTCCCGATAGGCGACGCCGACAACCACCTTTACGAGACCGAGGAATCCTTCACGAGGTACCTCCCGGAGCGGTACAAGGGGGCGATCCGGTACGTGCAGGTGGACGGCCGGACCAAGATCGCCATCAACGGCCTGATCAGCGAGTACATCCCCAACCCCACCTTCGAGGTCGTGGCCCCGCCCGGGGCGCAGGAGGACTACTTCCGCGTCGGGAACCCCGACGGCCGTTCTCTGCGCGAGATCTTCGGCAAGCCCATCCGTTGTCCGGAGTGGGCACGGGAGCCCGTCAGCCGGCTGACGCACCTCGACGAACTCGGCATCGAGACGGCGCTCATGTTCCCGACACTGGCCAGCCTCCTCGAGGAACGGATGCGAGACGATCCCGACCTCACCCATGCGGCGGTGCACGCATTCAACCGGTGGCTCTACGAGGAATGGTCGTTCGACCACGAGAACCGCATCTTCGCCACGCCCATCGTCACCCTGCCGATCGTCGACAAGGCGGTCGAGGAGCTGAGGTGGTGCCTCGACCACGGGGCGCGCAGCGTGCTGGTCCGGCCGGCTCCGGCGTGGGGACTGCGAGGCCCCCGTTCGCCGGGGCTGCCCGAGTTCGACCCGTTCTGGGGTCTCATCCAGGAGTCGGGCGTCCTCGTGTCGATGCATTCTTCCGACTCCGGCTACGCCGACATGGCCCAGATCTGGGAAGGCGGCGACACCGAGTTCCTGCCGTTCAAGCCGAACCCGTTCCGGGCCATGGTGATGAGCAGGCGGCCGATCATGGACGCCATAGCAGCGCTCGTCTGCCATGGTGCGCTGACCCGGTTCCCCGATGTCCGCATCGCCACGATCGAAAACGGCGGCACGTGGGTCGAGCCGCTGCTGGGAGAGTTCGAGGGGGTCCACAAGAAGATGCCCCAGGAGTTCGCCGAGCATCCGGTCGAGACCTTCAGACGCTGTGTGTACGTGAACCCCTTCTGGGAGGACCGCCTGGCCGAGTTGATCGATGTGCTGGGTTCGGAACGTGTGCTGTTCGGCTCCGACTACCCGCACCCGGAGGGTCTCGCCGACCCGGTCGGCTACATCGACGACCTGCCGGACGGGCTGGCCCAGGCTGATGTGGCTCGCATCATGGGCGGCAACCTGCGCCAACTCCTCGGCGTGGCCTCCTGATCGTCCGCCGTGCAGGTGATCGTGGATCGTTCCCGCTGTACCGGCCACGGCCGCTGTTACGTGCTGTCTCCGGAGGTGTTCGAGCCCGATGACGACGGCTACTGCACAACCGAGTTGACCGAGGTGCCTGCCGATCTGCTGGAGCAGGCGCAACGTGGGTCCGCCAACTGCCCCGAGGATGCGATCACGGTCGGCACAGGCGTGGACACCGATGGGTGATCCCGCAGACCCCGTGGACGCCGGCGGCTCTGACGGGAGCCCACTCGGGTTCGACGACCCGGAGATGCTGGCGGCACCCCAGGGCATGTACCGGATGCTGCGCGACAGCGCCCCGGTGATGGCGGTCGACATGGGCCCGGTTTCAGCGACCCTCGTAAGCCGCCATGAGGATGTGGTCACCGTGCTGCGCAACCCGGAGGTGTTCTCGTCGGGGGCCGATGCGGTTCAGATCGGCCAGATTCGTCCGCTGATCCCGCTCCAGATCGATCCGCCCGACCACTCCAGGTTCCGCAGGCTCCTCGACCCCCTGTTCGCCCCGCGCCGAATCGCCCCGCTCGAGGAGCGGACACGCGTCCTTGTCTCGGGCCTCATCGATGCCGTGGCCGACGACGGGGGCTGCAACTTCCATTCGGCCGTTGCCGAGCCGCTGCCTTCGACCGTGTTCCTCGAACTGCTCGGCCTACCGGTCGACCGTGCCGCCGAGTTCATCGCCCTCAAGGACGGCATCATCCGACCACCCGCCTCGTCCCGGGAGGATCGTCTGGAGATGGTCGCCGCCACCGGTTCGCAGATCTACGCGGTCCTCCAGGACGTGGTCGACGCCCGCCTCGATGAGCGCCGCGACGACTTCATCTCGGCGTTCCTCGACGCCGAGGTCGACGGCGAACGGCTCACCCCCGAGGACGTCATCGACATCTGCTACCTGTTCTTCCTCGCCGGGCTCGACACCGTGACGGCCTCGCTCGACTGCATGCTGGCGCGCCTGGCCCAGCACCCCGCAGAGAGGCAGCGCCTGGTCGACGACCCGACGACCATCCCGCACGCCGTCGAGGAGATGCTGCGCTGGGAGACACCGGTGACCTCGGTGGCGAGGATCACGACCAGCGACACCGAGCTCTCGGGCTGCCCGATCGCCGCAGGAACGCTCGTCTCGGTGATGATCGGATCGGCCAACACCGATGAGGCGGCGTGGGAGGACGTCGACGAGGTCGACTTCGACCGGGCTGCCAACAAGCACCTGGCGTTCGGCGGTGGCGTCCACCGCTGCCTCGGGTCCCACCTGGCCCGGATGGAGCTGCGGGTGACCCTCGAGGAGTGGCATGCCAGGATCCCCGACTATCGGCTGGCCGACGGAGCCGAACTGTTGTATTCGCCGAATCTCCGGCAGGTCGACGACCTGCCGCTCGTCTGGTAGTGGGGAGGGAACTGGCTATGGGAGACCTGCGCATGCTCGTCGACGGCGAGCTCATCGAGGCAGAGGGGGGTGCCACGTTCGACAACGTGAACCCGGCCACCGAGGAGGTCCTCGGACCGGTCGCCGACGGGTCCGCGTCGGACATGGGCCGGGCGGTCGCTGCCGCCCGTCGGGCATTCGACGTAACCGGCTGGGCGACGGATCGGGATCTGCGCAAGGCGTGCCTCGACCAGCTCCAGGCCGCCATCGAGTCCGAGCAGGAGGAATACCGCCAGGAACTGGTCGCCGAGGTGGGCTGCCCGCTGCTGCTCACCTACGGGCCGCAGCTCGACGCCCCGTTGCGTGAGGCGTTGCGCTGGCCCCGGGAGATGATCGACGGGTTCCCCTGGTCCCGGACGCTTCCGCCCAAGGACGCATTCGGCGTCGGCTACGAGTCTGAGCGGGAGGTGTGGAAGGAGCCCGTGGGAGTGGTCGGGGTGATCGTTCCGTGGAACTTCCCAATGGAGATCATCCTGAACAAGATCGGCCCCGTGCTGGCGATGGGGAACACGTGCGTCCTCAAGCCGGCCCCCGACACCCCCTGGAACGCCACCCGCCTGGCCCGCCTGGTGGCTGAGAAGACCGACATCCCCCCGGGAGTGCTCAACGTCGTGACGTCCTCGGACCATCTGGTGGGCGAGGTGCTCAGCACCTCCCCTGATGTCGACATGGTGGCCTTCACCGGATCGACGGTGACAGGGAGGCGGATAATGGAGGCGGCGTCGGCCTCGCTCAAGTCCGTGTTCCTGGAACTGGGCGGAAAGTCGGTGAACCTCGTGCTCGACGACGCCGACCTGGCGACGGCGTTGCCGGGGGCGGTGATGTGCTGCATGCACGCCGGACAGGGGTGCGCAATACCGACCCGGATGCTCGTCCCTCGCTCCCGGTACGACGAGGCGCTCGAGGTCGTCCGTGCGGGGTTCGAGGGCTGGTCGTATGGGGACCCGATGGATGCCGCCAACCTCCAGGGGCCACAGATTTCGAGGCGCCAGCAGGAACGCGTCCTCGGGTACCTCGCAGGGGGTGTCGACGAGGGCGCCCGCCTGGTCATCGGTGGCGGCCGGCCGTCACACCTCGACCGGGGCTGGTACGTGGAGCCGACGCTGTTCGCCGATGTCGACAACTCGATGGCGATCGCCCGGGAGGAGGTCTTCGGGCCGGTGCTGGTGATGATCCCGTTCGACGACGACGACGATGCCGTGCAGATCGCCAACGACTCCGACTATGGCCTGAGCGGCATGATCCACTCGGCGGACCTCGACCGTGCAAAGGGCGTGGCTCGGCGAATCCGCACCGGCACGCTGGGCATCAACAACGGCGTCTGGTACGGCGCCGACGCCCCGTTCGGCGGCTACAAGGGTTCCGGGCTGGGTCGCCAGTGCGGGATCGAGGGGCTTGAGATCTACACCGAGACCAAGACCGTCGCCTGGCCTGTGGCCTGAGCGGGGCGACCGAGGAGGCAGTCAGATGTCAGGACCACTGGACGGCATCCGGGTAGTCGAATTCGCAAGTTGGACCTTTGTCCCCGCCGGGGGAGCGGTCCTGGTGGACTGGGGGGCCGAGGTGCTCAAGGTCGAGCATCCGGTGACCGGCGACCCGCAGCGGGGGTTGATCACATCGGGCCTCATGCCGGGCATGGCGGGCGGCGTCAACTTCATGATGGAGCAGCCCAACCGGGGCAAGAAGTCGATCGGCATTGACCTGAGCCATCCCGACGGGCACGAGGCCATGATGAGGCTCGTCGAGACCGCCGACGTCTTCCTGACCAACGCACTGCCACACGTCCGGACCAAGCTGGGGATCGAGGTCGAGGACCTGCGGGCCCGCAACCCGTCGATCATCGTGGCCCGCGGCACCGGCCAGGGGGTGCACGGCCCCGAGGCCCACAAGGGCGGCTACGACGGTGCCAGCTTCTGGGCCAGGGGCGGCGTCGCCGGGCTGTTCCCGGGCGATGCAGACGGCTGGCCGCAGGGGCAGCCGGCCCCGGCGTTCGGCGACGTGATGGGCGGGCTCGCAACCGCCGGCGCCATCGCTGCAGCCATTGCCAAACGCGAACGCACCGGCGAGCCGAGCATCGTCGACGTCTCGCTGCTGGCCACCGCCATGTGGCAGGCTTCCCCGCTGGTCGTAGCCGCAAAGCTGTTCGGACTCGGGAGCTTCCCGCCCAGGGACCGCACCACGGCCGCCAACCCCGGGGTCAACGCCTACCGCACCTCGGACGACCGCTTCATCACGCTCATCCTCCTGCAGCCCGACAAGTTCTGGGCCGACCTGGCGGAACGCCTCGAACGCCCTGACCTGGTGACCGACCCCCGGTTCGCCGACGCCGCCTCGCGGGCCGAGCACTGCACCGAGTGCATCGCCATCATGGACGAGGCGTTCGGGTCGCAGCCACTGTCTCACTGGAAGGAGGCGCTCGACGACTTCACCGGCGTGTGGGCGCCGTTCCAGTCCCTTATCGAGCTCTACGACGACCCCCAGGTGATCGCCAACGGCTACCTCCCGACGATGACCGCCGGCAACGGCGACGAGGTCCAACTGGTGGCCAGCCCTGCCACATTCGACGAGGTTCCTGTAACCGTGGAACGCGGCCCTGAGCACGGTGAGCACACCGAGGTGGTGCTCCTCGACCTGGGTATGGGCTGGGACGAGATAGCGGCGATGAAGGAGAGCGGAGCGATCCTGTAGAGGGTTGGCGCTGCTACTCGGGCGGCATCAGGACGGCCATGTCTATGCCGCCGGTGAACAGGCCGCCGGTGAACCCGCCGTCGGCGAAGTGTGACGTGGCGGTCGTATAGCTGTTGCGGGGGCTGTTGAGGAGCAACAGCGCCCACGCCTGTTCGTCGGGTCGGGAGTTGCGGCCGACCGGCTTCGGGAAGTTGTCGAAGAACTCCTGGCCCTGCTGTTCGATGAACGACGGCATCATCGGCGTGTCGGTCGGGCCCGGGTTGAGGCTGTTGAGCCGTATCCCCGACGGTGCCAACTGGAAGCCGCGGTACGCCACGTAGGCGTTGATGGCCTCCTTCGAGGCGGGGTAGCCCATGCCGCCGATGGCCTCGGGGTGCTCTTCGCACCATGCCCTGGCGGCGTCGAAGTCGGGGGTCGAGACGAGCTCCAGGTTCCTTGCAGCGTTGGCCACCCAGCCCATGCCGGCGACCGACGAGATGAAGGCGATTCCGGCACCGTCGGACATAAGCGGGATGACCGCCTCGGTGAGGTGGCGATGGCCGGCGAAGTTGACGAGCATCACGGCAAGGTCGGGTGCTGTGGTCGGCAGGCCGGCACAGTTGAACAGGCTGTCGATCGGCCCACCGATGGCCTCGACTGCAGCGTCGATCTGCCCGGTGTCCGACAGGTCGACGAGGTGCGAGGCGTGGACGGCTCCATCGCAGGGCTGGATGTCGAGACCGTGGACCTCGGCGCCGAGTTCGGTCAGGATCGTCGCCGTGGCGGCACCCATTCCTGATGCGGCGCCGGTCACGACGGCCCGGGTTCCCTCGTACCGGAGCACGTCCTCCATGTTGGTTCCCTTTCTGTCCTGGTGTGCATCGATGGTAGACCGGGGCCTGTGGCGGACAGCCAGACGGGCCGGTCGGCGAGACGGGCCGGCCGGCGAGAAGCTGGAAGAGAACAGGGAGAAGAGAGGGATCGTGGACTACCGGCTACCGGAGATAGACGAGTGGGAGACCGCCCAGCCCCATGCGATGTGGTCGGAGGCCCGCGCCGAGTGCCCGGTGGTGCCCGTCGAGCCGCAGCCATGGGAGGACTCCGGCTCGTTCCACGTCCTGGGCCACGAGGCCGCTGCAGCCGTCCTGCGGGACTGGCGGACCTTTTCGTCGACCATAAACGGCGACTTCATGGGTCCCTTCATGGGCGACCTCATCCTGGCGCTCGACGGCGAGGAGCACCGCCACTACCGCAACCTGGTGGCGCCGGCCTTCCGCCGGTCGAACCTGGACCGGTGGCGCACCGAGTTGATCGAGCCGATCGTCGGCCGACTCCTCGGGGCGGTGCAGCCGGCCGGCCGGGCGGACCTCGTGGCCGACTTCACCGTCCACTATCCGGTGCAGGTGATCTGCGGGATCGTGGGCGTTCCACTCGAGGACCACGAGCAGTTCACGACCTGGGCCGAGCAGATCAACCACGGGCCGCTGGACCCGGAGGCGGGCATGGCGGCCTCGGCGGCGATGTCCGGGTACCTGGCGCCGCTGGTAGAGGCCAGGCGTTCGGAACCGACCGGCGACCTGCTCTCCGAACTGGTGAACGTCGAGGTGGACGGTGAGCGCCTCTCCGAGGAACGGCTCTTCGGCTTCCTGCGGCTCCTGCTGCCCGCCGGGGCGGAGACCACCTACCGGGCGCTCGGCAATGCGCTGGTCGCCCTGTTGACCCTGCCGCACGTCCGCCGGCGGGTGGAGGAGGACCGCAGCCTGATCCCACGGCTCGTGGAGGAGACCATCCGCTGGGAGACCTCCATCACGATGATCATGCGCCGGACCACGGTGGACACCGAGGTGGCCGGATGCCCGATCCCGGCCGGGTCACCCGTGACGGTGCTCAACGGCTCGGCCGGGCGGGATCCCGACCGGTGGCCGGATCCCGACGCCTTCGACCTCGACAGGGAGTCGGGGGCACACATGGGCTTCGGCGGCGGGCCCCACCTGTGCCTGGGGATGCACCTGGCCCGCCTCGAGATGGAGGTTGGGCTGGCTGCGGTGCTGGACATGCTGCCGGGAGTCCGACTGGACGAGGATGCGCCCGTCCCGGAGGTCTCGGGCTACGCCTTCCGCGGCCCGGCGACGCTGCCGGTGGTGTTCGACGCGCAGCCGTAGTCGCCTACACGGGGTAGGCGCTGTCCAGGGTCAGGCGGGCTACGAGACGGCGGTGGTGTGACGCTGTGCCGAAGTGGAGGTCGCCGACCTTGGCGCGGCGCAGGAACAGGTGGAGGTCGTGCTCCCACGTGTAGCCGATCCCGCCGAACAACTGCAGCCCGTCCTGCACGACGCGCCGCTGGCACTCACCGGCGGAGGCCTTTGCCATTGAGGCGGCCCGTTCCCGGCGGGGGTCGTCCCCGGCCAGGCAGAGTGCGGCGAAGTAGCCGAGCGCCCGGGCCCGTTCGATATCCCGGTACATGTCGGCCAACTTGTGCTTCACGGCCTGGAACGAACCGATCGGCACCCCGAACTGGTGGCGTTCATTCACGTGCTCGAGGTCCAGGTCGAGGATGTGCTGGCAGGCGCCGACCGTGGTGAGCGCCACTGCGGTGGCGGCCTCCTCGAGGGAGCGGCGGATCGCCACGGTCGCGTCACCTGTGCCCAGCAGTCGGTCGCCGTCGATACGCACGCCGCCGAGATGGATTCGGGCATGCCTGGTGGTGGGGTCGACGGGGTCCAGTGGTTCGGCATCCAGATCCGTCCCGGGCACGACGGCCAGGCGCAACTCGTCGCCGACGCGCAGGGCGATCGCAACCTCGTCGGCAGTGTCGCCGTCGACTACGAAGTCCTTGGTGCCGGTCAGGACCCAGCCACCTCCGTCGGCCGTCGCCGTCGCCTCGACGTCGGCAGGGTCCCAGGTGCCCGACCCTTCGTCGACGGCGAGCGTTCCCGTGCGCTCGCCGCTTGCCACGGGACCGAGGAACCGCAACCGTTCGTCGGCCGAACCGACCTCGCGGATCGCCGGTGCGAACTGTGTGGTGGTTGCGAGGAACGGCCCCGGCGCAGCGGCATGGCCCGACGCCTCCAGGACGATCGCCTGTTCGACCCAGGTCATGCCCAGGCCTCCGACCTCAGGGTCGAGTGCGAGGGCCGGCCAGTCGAGTGAGGTGAGCGTGGCCCAGAGGTCGGCCGGATCGTGACCGTCCTCGACGATCCGCCGCACATAGGACGGCGGGCACTCGTTGTCGAGCACCTCCCTGACGGACCGCTGCAACTCCCGCTGGTCGTCGTCGAACTCGAAGTCCATGCGTCTCAGCCCCGGTCCCGTGTGCGTTCGAAGTCCATGCGTCTCAGCCCCTCGGGAGGCCGAGGACGCGCTCGGCGATGATGTTGCGCTGGATCTCGCTGGTCCCGCCGGAGATCGTGCCGGCGAACGAGTTGAGATAGCGGTCGAACCAACTGGCGTCGCCCCGGTTGGCCCCCCAGGGTTGGAAGGACGAGGTGCCCTCCCGCTGGTCGATGGCGTCGGCTCCGAGTGCGTCGAGGGCGAGGAGGGCGACATCCCGCTGGCCCTCCGAGCCCATCAGCTTGAGCAGCGACTGCTCGGCGGCCACGAGGCCGCGCTGCTGGCGCGCCAGGCCCCGGTGGCCGAGGAGGCGCAGCGACTCGGCGTCCATCAGCAACGAGCCGAGGCGATCGAGGAAGGCATCGTCCTGCGCCAGGGGCGTGTCGGCCACACGGCGCACGAGGTCGGCGAGCGAGGTGTCGAGGCCCTCGGACCACAGCACCCAGAGCATCGCCCGCTCGTGGGCCAGGGCCCCGGTGCAGATCCGCCAGCCGTCGTTCAGGTCGCCGACCAGGTTCCGGCGTGGGACGACCACGTCATCGAAGAACACCTCGTTGAAGTCGAGGTGGTCGGGGCCCATCAGGTCGGGGAACGGCCGGCGCTCGAGGCCCGGCGTGTCGGTGTCGATGATCAGCGCCGAGATGCCCCGGTGCTTGGGGACATCGGGGTCCGTACGGACGAACGCAAGAAGCACATCGGCGTCGTGGGCGCCAGAGGTCCAGACCTTCTGGCCGTTGACCACGAAGTGGTCGCCGTCGGGCATGGCCCTCGTGGTGAGGCCGGCCAGGTCGCTGCCGGCGCCCGGCTCGCTCATGCCGAGCGCAGCGGTGATCTCCGCACGCAGGATCGGGACGGCGTAGTCGCGTCGCTGCTCGTCGTTGCCGAACTCGATGATCGACGAGGCCACGATGCCGAGGCCCTGCGGGTTGAGGCTGCGGCTGATGTGGCGGTCGGCCAGTTCCTCGAAGTACACCATCTGCTCGAACAGGCCCGCGTCGCGTCCCCCGTATTCGGGCGGGTAGCCGGGAACCAGCCAACCGTCGTCGAACATCCGCCTTTGGAAGTCCCGGGACCACTGCGGGACGTCGGCGCTCGAGTTGGGCCGAACCGCCGTCGTCGTCGGATCGGGGAGGTTTGTGTCCAGCCATGCGACGAACTCGGAGCGGAAGGCCTCGGTCGCATCGTCGAAAGTCAGTCGCACGTGGGATTCCCTGTTAGGTCCGGTACGCGAGACCCTAGGGGAGAGCCCCGGGGCGCGGGCAACGCGGACTGATCGGAGTCAGCCGCGCGGTTGGGAACCGGCCGGTCCCCCGGGGTATCTTCGCGTAGCCGATCGGGGGAAACATGGTCCGAGCAAGGAAGCACCTGCATGGTGTGGTGGTGTTGCTGGCGCTCGCTGCGGGTGCCTGCGGCAACTCGGGGGATGGGGGCGCGGTTCTCACCACGACGACGGCGCCGCCCGAATCCACCACGACGGCGCCGCCCGAATCCACCACGACGGCGCCGCCCGAATCCACCACGACGGCGCCGCCCGAATCCACCACGACGGCGCCGCCCGAATCCACCACGACGGCGCCGCCCGAAACCACCACGACGACGGCGCCGCCCGAATCCACCACCACGACGGCACCGCCCGAAACCACCACCACGACGCTTCCGGATCCGCGCCACGAGTTCGTGTCGCTGGACGGCGTCCCGGGCGTCACCGACGAGGAGATCCGGTTCGCCGTGATCGGCCTCCGGTCCAACAACCCCCTCGGCACCTGCGTCCTCGACTGCTACCTGGACGGGATCAACTCCTACTTCGAGTACCGGAATGCAGAGGGCGGGCTGTTCGGACGCGACCTGGTGATCCACGAGGAACTCGACGACGAACTGCTCCAGAACCAGGTCCGGGCCCTCGAGGTGATCGCCGGAGAGGACTCGTTCGCGGCTTTCAGCGCCACGCTCGTCGCCACCGGCTGGGGTGACCTGGACGAGGCGGCCATCCCCACCTTCGTCTGGAACATCCACGCCGCCGAGTCCGCCAACCGTTTCAACATCTTCGGGCACATCCCTGCGATGTGCGCCGAGTGCACCCAACGCCACGTGCCATATCTGGCGAAGCTCGCCGGTGCCACGAAGGTGGCCTCGCTGGGTTACGGCATCAGCGAGAACTCGAAGGTCTGTGCACAGTCGGTTTCCGACTCCATCGACCGCTACTCGGCCGAGATCGGCGCCGAGATGGCCTACTTCAACGACGACCTGGACTTCGGCCTTCCCAACGGGATCGCTCCCGAGGTGACTGCCATGATGGGGGCCGGCGTCGACTTCATCTCCACCTGCATGGACCTCAACGGCATGAAGTCGATGGCCCAGGAGATGAAGCGTCAGGGCATGGATGCGGTGCTCTACCACCCCAACTCCTACAACCACCCGTTCGTGGCCGAGGCGGGCGACCTGTTCGAGGGCGACTACGTGGCGCCCCAGTTCGAACCCTTCGAGGCCGACAGCGGCAACGAGTTGGCTGCGGCCTTCGAGGCACAGATGGCGACCGGGGGAAGGGACCTGTCCGAGTTGGCGATGATCGGTTGGATCAACGCCCACACGGCCTTCGAGGCACTGCTGGGCGCCGGCCCCGAGTTCGACCGTGCGTCGGTGATCGCAGACATGAACAGCCGGACCGCATGGGACGCCGGCGGCCTCATCGCGCCGATCGACTGGACCCGTCAGCACGTGCCCACGACCCCGGACGACCAGTCCAACGGTCCCCGGCTCGAGTGCGCCGCATCCCTGCGGATGACCGGCGGGGCCATGGAGACGGTCGCCGATCCGGCTACCCCGTGGATCTGCTGGGACAACGTCGACCAGGAATGGTCGGAGCCGCAGCAGATGTCCTTCGGGGGCTGATAGGGCGACGCCCAACCACCATGGTGCTCGCCGCAGGAACCGGTACCGATGTGGTACGTGCCATCCTGCAGGGGACGCCGCCGGGTGCGGTCTACGCCCTCGTCGCCCTCGGCTTCGTCCTGACCTACAAGACCTCCGGGGTGTTCAACCTGGCCTTCGGGGCGCAGGCGTTCGTGTCGGCGGCCATGTTCTTCCAGGCGCGCGTCGAGTGGGGATGGTCGACGGTCCCGGCGCTGGTCCTGGCGGTGTTCGTGTTGGCACCCCTGACCGGCCTGCTCATGGAACGCCTCATCTTCCGACACCTCAGGACCGCCTCGGCGGTTTCGAAGCTGGTTGTCGCCATCGGGCTGTCGGTGGCGCTGCCGAGCCTGTTCGAGACCCTGACCGGCTTCGCAGGTGTCGCCGGGAGGACACCCGAGGGCCTCGTCCCCGACGGCGCAACGGTGTTCTACGACCCGCTCGGCGTCTACCCGTTCAGCCGGGACGAACTGGTCGCCCTCGGCGTGGCGGTCGTCGGCATGCTTGGCCTGGGTGCGCTCTTCCGGTTCAGCTCGATCGGCCTCGCCATGCGCGCCGTCGTCGAGAGCCCCCGGATGACCGAGTTGGCCGGGATAGACGCAGACCGTGTGTCCTCGGTGGCATGGATGCTGTCCAGCTTCTTCGCTGGCATGGCCGGCGTTCTCATCGCCCCCCGGTTCAACACCCTGATGGCGCCGGACTTCTTCCACCTCGTGGTGGTGGCCGTCGCCGCAGCGGCGATCGGACGGCTCGTGAGCCTCCCGCGGGCGCTCATCGGGGGCCTCGGGCTCGGCATCTTCATCGCCCTGTTCCGGACGTTCCTGCCGAGATGGTCGGCCGACCATCCCTGGCTGGAACCCTTCCAGAACAACCTCACCCCCTCTATGCCGTTCGTGGTCCTGTTCGGCGTGCTCGTGCTCTGGCCGGCGATCCGCCGGTCGCCGGCTGCCGCAGACCCGCTTTCCGGGGTCGACCCGCCGCCACCCTCGCTGGTCTCGGCGACCCGCAGCGCCGTGCTGACCAGGGCTGCCCGCGTGTTCGGTGTCTGCTTCCTGCTCCTGGTCGGGCTGACGGTCTGGTTCCGCGGCGATGTCGTCTGGGTCCACCTCGTCACCCAGGCCACGATCATGTCGCTCATCCTCCTGTCGGTCACGGTCATCACCGGGCTGGCCGGACAGATCTCGCTCTGCCAGGGGACCTTCGCCGCCATCGGCGCCCTGACCGTGTTCCAGTTGGCGGACCGATGGGACGTTTCGGTGCTCGCCGCAGCCCTGGTCGGTGCCGTGATCGCAGCCGTGGTCGGCGCACTCCTGTCCATCCCGGTCCTGCGACTCGGTGGCATCTGGTTGGCCATAGCAACGCTGGCATTCGCCTTTTTCTTCGATGCCGTGATGCTCAAGTTCTCCTGGGTGGGCGGCGGCGACTCGGCCCTGCTGCAGGGGCACCGCGTCCCCAGGCCGGTCCTCGGCCCTTGGGACTTAGCCGACGACCGGCGCTTCCTCGTCCTGGTCGTCGTGGTCTTCGCCCTGGTCAGCGTTTTCGTCATCCGCATCCGGGAGGGGACGACCGGGCTCATCCTGCGCGGCCTGCGGGGAAGCGAGGTGGCGGCCGAGTCCGTCGGCGTGTCGCCGGCCCGGGCACGGATGCTTGCGTTCGCCATCTCGGCTGCGATCGCCGGCCTCGGCGGGGGACTGCTGGCGATCCACCAGGAGAACGTCAACTACGGCAACAACTTCACGCCGATGGCGGCCCTGTTCTGGGTGGTGCTGGTCGTGACCCTGAGCGCCCGGACCGTGGAGGGTGCCGCCCAGGCCGGAGCGGCGTTTTCGCTGTTCAACTCCGTGATCCTGCGGGGTGACGGAATCGGCTGGATCACGCGGGGCCACCTGCCGGGGTTCTTCCCGCTGTCGCCGAAGTGGCGGTTCGTCCTGTTCGGGCTGGCGTCGATCCAGTTCGCCCGGCATCCCGAGGGCCTGGTCGAGCACGGCAAGCGGCGTGCAACGGCCGGAATGGACGCCAGGCTGGCGGCCCGCAGGGAGCGGGCCGAGCCAGGGGCAGCGTCGAGCACCGCGCAGCAGGATCCGCCTTCGCCGGACCCGTCGAAGGTCGCGGCCGTGGGGAAGCAACCATGAGTGTCCTGTTCGAGGCGACCGGGATCCAGAAGGCGTTCTCCGGCATCCGTGCCCTGGAGGACGTCTCCCTGAAGGTCGAGGCTGGCGAACGGGTGGGCCTCATCGGACCCAACGGAGCCGGGAAGACCACGTTTTTCAACTGTGTGCTCGGCGTGCTCCGGCCGGACGCCGGGCAGGTCCTGCTCGACGGTGAGGACATCGGAGGCCTGCCGGTTCATCGGCGGGCACGGAGGGGCATCGGCCGTACGTTCCAGCGCATCGAATTGTTCTCCGACATGTCGGTGCGGGAACACCTGCTGCTGGCCGAACGGGTGCGCCGCGGCGAGGGCTCGCTCCTGCGTGACCTGTTCGGGCGGGGTGGCCCGAACGCTGACGAACGTCGTCGATGCGACGAGGTGCTCGAGTTGCTCGGCCTCGGAGACCTGGCCGACGAGCCGGTCGAGGCGTTGAGCCTCGGCCAGGGACGGTTGGTCGAGGTGGGGCGGGCGCTAATGACCGAGCCGCGCCTGCTGCTCGCCGACGAGCCGTCGTCGGGCCTCGACCGTGGGGAGACCGATGCCCTGGCGACGACCCTGCGCCAGGTCCAGGGTGAACGGGGGTTCGCCATCCTGCTGGTCGAACACGATGTGGAGTTGGTGGCGTCGTTCACCGAACGGACGTATGTACTCGACTTCGGCCATGTCATCGCCGAGGGGTCGACGGCCGAGGTCATGTCCGACGAACTGGTACGCCACGCGTACTTCGGCGACATCGGCAACATCGACAGCGAGAGCAGATCGTGACGCCCGCCCTCGAACTCTTGAACGTCGAGGCCGGCTACGGCCCCTTCCGTGCGCTGTTCGGCGTGACGATCAGCGTTCCGGCGGGAGGTGCGGTGGCCCTGCTGGGGGCCAACGGCGCCGGGAAGACCACGGTCGCCCGTGTGGCGAGCGGCCTGCTGGAGCCGTCGGCCGGTTCGGTGCTGGTGGACGGCCGGGACCTGACGGGTGAGCGGACGTTCCGGTTTGCACGCGCCGGCGTGGCCCATGCCCCCGAGGGGCGTTCGGTGTTCGCCACGTTCACCGTCGAGGAGAATCTGACGTTGTCGTTCCAACGGCTGTTGGGCTCAGACGGCCTCGACGATGGTCTGGAGCGCGCCTACTCGATCTTTCCCCGCCTCGGCGAACGGCGGCGACAGGTCGCAGGCACCCTCTCCGGCGGCGAGCAGAGGATGCTCTCGATGGCCCGGGTGCTGGTCGAGGCACCATCGGTGCTTGTCGCCGACGAGCTGTCCCTCGGCCTGGCTCCGATAGTCACCGACGAGATCTATGCGACCCTCGAGGCGATCCGGGCCTCCGGGACGGCGATGCTCATCGTCGAGCAGCATGTGGGCCATGCCCTCGCCCTCTGTGAACACGTCGTGCTGCTCGACAAGGGGACCGTGGCCTGGGAGGGTCCTGCGGACGAGGCCGCCGACGTCGTCGTGTCCCGATTGTTCGAAAAGTCGGGCGGGTGACACCATGGGCCTCGTGGACCTCGACGGGCTGCTTGCATGCCTCGAGTTCGAGGACCTGGGGGAGGGCCGTTGGACGGCACCGCACCTCCAGATGGACTACCGGCGGATCTTCGGCGGCCAACTGCTCGCACAGGCGCTGGTGCTGGCCGATGCCTCGGCGCCGAACAAGACGGTGCGATCGCTGTCGTGCGTGTTCCCCCGCGAGGGAAGCCTCGACGAACCACTCGGGTACCGAATGGAAACCGTGCACGACGGGCGGTCTTTTGCCACGCGTCGGATCATCGGCACGCAGGGCGACCGGGTGTGCCTCGTGGCCCAGGCCTCGCTGCACGTCGCAGAGGAGGGGCCGGAACACGGCAACCCGCCACCGGACGTCGGCCGACCGGAAGAGGCAGAGCCGGCGGACCTGTCGATGGTGCCGTGGCCGTGCCGCGTCGTCGGTGGGGTGGACCTTCGGGACCGCAGCGCCGGACCGGCCGAGTTCGGCTTCTGGACCCGGGTAGATCGGGCGCTCCCGGACGAAGATGCCATCCATCAGGCGCTGCTCGCCCATGCCACCGACCTGACGGTGATCGGCACGGCGCTGCGCCCGCACGAGGGTCTCAGCCAGGCCGACTCGACGGTGCGCCTGGCGACGGCGGTGACCGCCCACCAGATCGTGTTCCACCGGCCATTCCGGCTCGACGACTGGTGCCTGATCGACCAGTGCAGCCCAGTCGCCGCCGGTGCCCGGGCCTTCGGCACCGGCAACGTGTTCGATGCCCTCGGCCGCCTGGTCGCCTCGTTCACCCAGGAGTCGATGATCCGGCCGCTTGTGCCGGCCGAGGACCACGGGCGCCGGGAGGACTCCCGATGACCGTCGAGTTCGACCCCTTCAGCCGCGACTTCTTCGACGACCCGTACCACACCTATGCCCGACTGCGCGACGAGGCCCCCTGCTACCACAGCGAGCAGTACGACTTCTACGCCCTCAGCCGCTACGAGGACGTCGTGGCAGCCCATCGCGACCACGCCACCTTCATCTCCAGCCGGGGGCTCACCTACGAACAGCTCAGCGACCCCGACGCCGACGTTGGGGGGTCGCTCATCATGATGGACCCGCCGGAACACACCCGCTACCGCAAGCTCGTCAGCCGGGCCTTCACCCCGGCGACGATGGCCTCATGGGAGGGTCTGGTCCGGGAAATCGTGGTCGGGTACCTGGAGCCGCTCGTGGGCGAGCCGTCGTTCGACCTCGTCGGCGAGTTCGCCGGCCCCTTCCCTGTCGAGGTGATCTCGGCGATCCTCGGGGTACCGGAGGGCGACCGCCAGCAGATCCGCCACTGGACCGACACGATGCTGCGACGCGAGGAGGGCGAGGCGACCAGCGGTGCCGCTGCACGGGAGGCCGGGATCGCCCAGACAATGTACTTCCTGGACCTGGTCGCCGAGAAGCGCCGCCGCCCCGGTGACGACATGCTGAGTGCGCTCGTCGCAGCCGAGGTCGAAACCGACGACGGGGGAACGGCCTCGCTCGACGACATCGAGATCGCCGCCTTCGGGACCCTTCTCGGTGCGGCGGGGAGCGAGACCGTCACCAAGTTGGTCGGCAACGCAGCAGTCCTGTTCCACCGGAACCCCGACCAGTGGCGGCTTGTGAAAGGCGACCCCGGGCTCCATGCCGGCGCCGTCGAGGAGACCCTCCGCTACTGGCCCCCATCGCAGTACCAGGGGAGGTGCTCGGCGGTCGCAAGCGAGTGGCACGGGGTCACGGTGCCCGCCGGAAAGCCGGTGTTCCTCCTTACGGGAGCGGCGACCCACGACGAACGTGCCTACGAGGACCCGGACCGGTTCGACGTCAGGCGGGAGCATGCGCTGGCGATCGGTCTCGGGCACGGGGTGCACGCCTGCCTCGGTGCCGCCCTGGCCCGACTGGAGAGCCGGGTGGCGATCGCAGAGATCGCCGCACGCCTGCCGGAGTTCATCGTGGACGAAGACGGGTGCGAACGGGTCCAGATGTCGAACGTGGCCGGCTATTCGAAGGTCCCGGTGCGCACCGGCCGTTGAGCCGATCGGACAGGGTTGGTCCCCGGCAGACGCTCGCCCGTAGCGTCCCCGGGGTGACGGAAGGGGAGCAGGGAACGGTGGTGGATCGGCGGGCGTGGCTGGCGTTGGCTGTGTCGACCCTGGCGGCGCTGCTGACGGTGATCGACATGTCCATCGTCAACGTTGCGTTCCCCTCCATCCGGCAGGACCTGGGCGCCACCGAAGCGGGTCTGTCGTGGGTCCTCTCGGGCTACTCGGTGGCGGTCGGTGCCTTTTTGCTGGTCGCCGGGCGCCTTGCCGACCAGCACGGTCGTCGACGGATGTTCCTGATCGGTATCGCCATCTTCGTGGTCGGCTCGCTGAGCAGTGGTCTTGCACCGACGACCGGGCTCCTGATTGCTGCCCGCATTTTGCAGGGAATCGGGAGTTCGGTGATCGGGCCCACGTCCCTGTCGATGGTCCTTCCCGACTTCCCGTTGGAGCGCCGGTCCATGGTGCTCGGCATCTGGGGTGCGTCTGCGGCCCTCGGCGCAGCCCTGGGCCCGTCGGTCGGCGCCGTGATCCTGGACCTGTTGTCCTGGCGCTGGATCTTCCTCGTCAACGTTCCGATCGGCGCCCTGCTGATGGTCCTCACCCCCCGGTTCGTGCGGGAGAGTCGGGATCCCGACGCCGTCGGCCGGTTCGACATGCTGGGCGTTCCGGCAGGCACGCTCGGCGTTGCGCTGGTCCTGATCGCCATCGTGCAGGGAGGCGGATGGGGCTATGCGTCGGCTCCGACGATCCTGGCGGCGCTGCTCGGTGCGGCGCTGCTCGTGTATGTGGTTGTGCGGTCCGCCAGGCATCCGAACCCGTTGCTGGACCTGGCCCTGTTCCGTTTCCGCTCGTTCTGGTCGGCCGCTGCCGGTCAGGTGTTCTTCACTACGTCGTTCATAGCGATCGTGTTGTTCAACACCCTTCTGCTGCAGGACCTGTGGGGCTGGTCTGTCTTGGCCGCAGGCTTCGGCGTCGTCCCGGGGCCCCTGCTGGCGGCGGCCCTCGGCGGCCCGGTCGGGTCGATCGCCGACCGTGTCGGGCATCGGAACCTGCTGGTGTTCGGCTGTACGGCAGCGGGTCTCTGCCCGGCATGGTTGTGGCTGATGGTGGGCCCCGAGTCGAACTACCTGAACGATTTCCTCCCGGCACAGTTGATGATGGGCGTGGGCGTTTCGTGCACCTTTGCCACCTTCAGTTCGCTCGGCCTACGGGACGTGCCGTCGGCCAGGTTCGGGACGGCCAGCGCCACCCTCCGGACGACCTCGACTCTCGGTTTCGCCGCCGGGGTGGCGATCGGTGTGGCCGTGTTCGGTGCAGGTCTTGCGCACGGTCCCCTGGTGGCCTTCGACCGTGCATGGGCCTACATGTCCCTCACCCAGTTCGCCGGGGCGATTTTCTGTGCGATGGCGTGCCCCGGCCGGAACGCCTCGGCGTGGGGCCGGGCGTCGGTCGCCTCCTAGGCGGGTGCTCCGAGGCGGACCGGCAGGGTCTCGCGGCCCCGCAGGATGATCCGGGCGTTGAAGGTGGGCTCGCTCGCCAGGGCCATCTCAGGGAAGCGACGCACGAACCGGGTTATGGCGATCTCGCCCTCCATGCGTGCCAGGGCGGCGCCGAGGCAGTGGTGGATGCCGCTGCCGAACGACACGTGCCTGTTGGCATCGGCACGGGTCACGTCGAGGGTGTCGGCGGTGTCACCCCAGAAGGAAGGGTCCCGATTGGCGCTGCCGAGTGCCGTCAGGACCATCTCGTCGGCGGCGACCTCCACGCCGGAGATCACCGTGTCGTGCAGGAGGCGCCGCCCCGAGGTTTGCACCGGGCTGTCCCAGCGGAGGAGTTCGTCGGTGACGGTGGCATCCACCGATTCGTCGTCGCGCACGAGGGCCATCTGGTCCGGGTGCTCGAGCAGGGCATGGACCCCGTTGCCGATGAGGTTCACCGTGGTCTCATGGCCGGCCACGAACAGGAGCGAGACCATCGAGAGGAGCTCCTCCTCCGTCATGCGGTCGTCCTCCTCCTCGGCTTCGATGAGCTTCGTGAGCAGGTCGTCGGCCGGCTTGCGGCGCTTCTGTTCGATGGCGTCCCTGAGGTAGGCGTCCATTAGCTCGCTGGACTCGAGCGCCGCATCCACCTGTTCGGGGGTCAGGAAGGGCTCGAGGGTCTGGGTGAGGGCGTGGGACCAGGAGCGGACCATCGACACGTCGGTCTCCGGCAACCCGAGCATTGCATGGATCACCGAGAACGGGATGACGAAGGCGTACTCGCCGATGAGGTCGATCTGGTCCCGTCCGGAGAGCGCATCGAGCAGGTCGTCGACGATTGCGGAGGTCTGGTCGCGCATCAGGCCGACTGCCCTGGGCGTGAAGGTCCGCTGGACGAGGCCACGGAGCCGGGTGTGGTCCGGCGGGTCCAGCCCGAGGATCGAGGGTGCCCGCTCCCTGCGTTGTTCGTGCAACGGGCGCATGTGTTCGGGGACCTCGGCGCTGGTATCGAATCGCTGAACCGAGGTCTCGGTGTCGCGCAACACGCTGTGGACGTCGTCGTAGCGGGACACGAGGAGGGTGCCGACCGGCGTCCGGTGCACAGGGTCCTCGTTGCGGAGCCGCGCATAGGTGGGGTAGGGGTCGACGAGGAACTCCGGGTCGAATGGGTTCCAGGACGGAGCGGTTCGGACATCGGTCATGGGGCGGACGCTACCGACGGTCACCTGTCCGGAGCGAGGCGGGGCTCAGAGCGCGGCGCCGACCCGGTGGCCGCTGCGCACCGCACCCTCGATGTACCACTCACCGTCGGCGTCGCCGACCACGTGAACCTCGTGCCCCCCGGCCAGGAGCGTGTCGGCGAGCGTGCGGTCGGCCCGGACCCCTCCTGCGATGACCACCGTGTCGGCCTCGAGTCGGTGGGTGACCCCATCCTGCAGGTATTCGACCCCGGTGGGGGAGATGGCGGTCGTCTCGGCCCCGGCGTGGAACACGACGCCGGCCCGACGGGACTCGTGGAGGGTCCTCCACCGCCTGGGGTGGGCCATGGCCAGCGCCGGTTGCGGGCCGGGTTCGAGCACGTGGACCGTGCGGCCCCGCTCGGCGAGGAAGTGCGCCAGTTCGGTGCCGACCAGGTCGCCGTGGACGATCACGACCCGGCGACCGATGGGCATCCAGATCCGGGAGAGGGACCTGACGCGATCCATGTCGCTTGCGAGGCCGAGGAGCCGACCCGCCCGAAGCGCCAGCCTCGTCGGGAGCCCGGGGCGACGCGCACCGAGGTCGCCGTCGCCGGTGAGAAGCGCCCGGAGGTCGTCGCCCGAGAGCACATGGGCGAGGTCCATTCCGGGAAGGTCGGGCCGGTCACGGCGGGCACCGGTTGCGACCACGACCACGTCGGGTGCCAGTGCGGCGATGGTGTCCGCATCGGCCCTTGTTCCGGTGCGGACGTCGACGCCGGCCTCGTCGATCGTCGCAACGAGGAAGTCGACGAACTTGCCGTTCAGGGGGGTGGTCAGCGACGAGAAGCGGGCGGTGCCGCCGACCCGGTCGGCGGCCTCCAGCAGGGTCACGCGGTGTCCCCGTTCGGCGGCGACCCGGGCACACTCCATGCCACCCGGCCCACCCCCGACCACGACGACATGGCGTGCAGAACCCGCCGGCGACGGGTCGGGGGCGTCGTAGTGGCCGAGCCGTGCGTTGACGGCGCAGACGGGCCTGCCGCTCCAGAAGTTCTGGGCGACGCAGACGAAGCAGTTGATGCAGGGCCTCACCAGGTCGGGCCGGCCGTCGCCGAGGCGTCGGACAAGGTCGGGGTCGGCAAGGAGCTGTCGGCCCATCGACACGAAGTCGGCGCCACCGTCGCCGAGGATGCGCTCTGCGTCCATGGGCCGGATCCGACCGACGGCGAGCACGGGGACGTCGACCGCCGCCTTCACGGCCCTGGCCATGCCCTCGTACTGGTTGGGCTGCCAGGGCAGGGGTGCGTCGGTGAACCCGACGCCCGTTCCCGCCGAGGACGTCGCTGACACGTGGACGGCATCTGCGCCCGCAGAGACTGCTGCCCGGGCGTGGTCGGCGGCGTCGCCGATGGTGATTCCGCCCTCGACGCCGTACTCGTGGCCGTCGAGTCGCACGATGACCGCGAAGTCCGGGCCGCACCGGCCGCGTACTGCTGTGACGACCTCGGCAAGGAGCCGCGTCCGTCCCTCGAGCGAGCCCCCGTGGGCGTCGTCACGCCGGTTCCAGGCCGGCGACAGGAACGTGGAGAGCAGGTAGCCGTGGGCGGCGTGGACCTCGATCCCGTCGAACCCCGCCTGCTGTACGCGTGCGGCGGCATCGGCGAAGTCGCCGACGATGCCCTTGAGCTGGTCGACCGTCGCCTCGGCGTAGGTGGGCATCTGACCGCCGGTGAGCGTCGCCATGCGCATCAGTTCGTCCATCGTGGTGTCGGCCATCATCCCCTGCGGATCCGACGGCGGCGGCGGGACGGAGGGAATCAGCGCCGGCCTCCCCTCGGAGACGTCGACGCTGGACGTTTTCCCGTGGTGGCAGGCCTGCACGACGATCTTCGCCCCGCGGGCGTGGACGGCGTCGGCCAGCCGCCGCAGGCCGGGGATAACGCCGTCGTGGGAGAGCGAAGGCTGGTGGCGGGCGGTCGCCCCGTGCGGATATGAGACGGCCGACGTCTCGACAATCAGGAGCCCGACGCCGCCCTTCGCCCGGGCCTCGTAGTGGGCGATGGTCGCGTCGGTGACCAGGCCCTCCTCGGTGCAGTTGTTCTGGTCCATCGCCGGCAGGACGACCCGGTTGCGGAGTTCCATCGCTCCGATCCGCCCGGAAGCGAGGAGATGCGGAAACGAAATGGCCACGAGAGACATCATGACGGACCATGGAGCACGTGGCCTTCTCGGGAGTGCGTCTGTCAATTCCTTTGTCCACGGGGGTGGGCCATCGCCGGGCGCCTGCTCGCTCGCAGACCGAACGCTCGCTTCCTCAGGCACCTGCTACTGGCCATCGGTGGATTGCATCTCCGCCGGGGGCGGGCATCGCCGGGCGCCTGCTCGCTCGCAAACTGAACGCTCGCTTCCTCAGGGACCTGCTACTGGCCATCGGTGGATTGCATCTCCGCCGGGGGCGGGCATCGCCGGGCGCCTGCTCGCTCGCAAACTGAACGCTCGCTTCCTCAGGCACCCGACACTGCCCGGTCCAGACCCGGGCGCCGCTTCTGCAGGTCTGCGCAGGACCCTGTGGCTGCCCACCAAGGGAGTGTTCAGGCCCCCACTCTTTGGGGGAAGGGGTCGGTGGTCGCCTGCCGGAACGGTTTTGAGACCGGTCGCGTCTCGAACTCGGAACCGTGCCCCTCTCACTGGTCCCAGCCGCTTCTCCACCGCCGGGGGCGGCCATCGCCGGGCACCTGCTCGCTCGCAAACTGAACGCTCGCTTCCTCAGGCACCCGACACTGGCCGCTCCCAGACTCGAGGGGTGCCTCGGTGCCCTTGTCGCCAAGGGCTTGTCTACACAAGACAGGTTTCCTCGGACCCGCTCTGGCTGGGAGGAGGGGCTCTTGTTCCGCACCTTCCGGTGACACGACGGCATGAGGTTCTGTGCCTCGGCATAGCGAAGCGCCCGGCTGAGTTCGAGGGGCGTTGAGTTCGGGAGATCCTTCACAACTTCTGGTTGAGCGGTCGTTGCTGGTCTTCACCTACTTTCGCCACGGGGGTGGGCCATCGCCGGGCGGCGTGGTTCTCGGCTCTTCGCCCCGAGGGGCTCATCGCAGCGTCGCCGGGCCCCCACCCCGGCGACATTCCCGCATCGTCCGTTGGAAGGCTGCACGCTCGCTTCCTCAGGCACCCGACACTGGCCGTTCTCGGACTCGAGGGGGTGCCTCTGCAACCTTGTCACCAAGGGCCTGTTCGCACAGAATCACCGTCATCGGACCCGCTTTGGCTGGGAGGAGCAGTCCTCCTTCCGCACCCTCTGCTGGCTCGATGCATCGAGTTTCTATGCCTCGGAGACCCGACACTGTCTGTCGGTTGTTCGCATTTTGCAACGGGGGGCGGGCATCGCCGGGCGCCTGCTTCTTCGGCGCTGCTCAGAGGGGGCGTGTCGTGGGCCGCTTCTGTGGGGGTGGTCAGAGGGGGCGTGTCGTGGGCCGCTTCTGTGGGGGTGGTCGCCGGTGGTCGTGAACTACGTGGTGGGAGCCGCTGGTTCGTCGTCGGATGGGGAGTCCGACCCGGCGCTCACGACCCCTTCTTCGGGTTGTATGCAGCCCACGGCTTGTCGCCCTTCCGGGAGGGTTTCTTCCAGTGGCCGGGGTAACTGCCTGCGGCCTTGTACGCAGAGCGTTCTGCCGATGTCCTCCACGACGAGTCCTGAGCAGGTTTGGTGTTTCGCACCAGCCGGACGAACGCCCAGGCCTTCCTGGCTGCCTTGTTGAGGGCCTTCACGACTCAATTGCTCCCTCGGGGAGGCCCCGGGCGGTACCCCGGATACCAGCCCAGCGACTTCAACCTTGACCTCTGCGCCGACTTCCTGGATTCGCCACTGACGCAAATCCGCTGATCTACGGGTCTGGTGTTTCGCACCAACCTGATGAACGCCCAGGCCTTCCTGGCTGCCTCTTTGAGCATGTTTGTGGCTCCTCCCTGGATGCAGGCGCCTTCCGCTGATCGCTCTGCTGAGCCTGCTTCGGCGTCCATATTGCCACACCAGGCTCCGATCTGCCGTCGGGTGCCCGGAGAAGCCCGGATCGCCGGCCTTGCCGACCTCGCTGACAGGCAACCTCCATTTCCCTGCGAGGAGGGGTGGCCACGACCGTTGGTGACGTCGTCGTGGTGGACACCGATGGAGGAGATTGCCACGCCTGGCAGGTGCCGGTCCACGAGGAGTACCCAATAGGGGTGGTGACGCCAGTTCGCAGCGGCGGTGAGCATTCGTTGACGAGCGAGCGGTGTCGGGTCGGGAGTTCGGCGCTGCTTGCGAGCCGAAACCCGGCCCGGCGACGCAGACATTGGGACGCCAGTTGCTGACGGTGGGAATGAACGGGTTGGAGCGAAGGAAAAGGTTCGCAGCGCTCAGTTCGTGCCGTTGGGGGCGAGCTTCCTGAGGCTCTTCTGGCGCCAGTCCTCGGTGGTGTCGACGGCGTTGAAGGTGAAGCAGTGGATGCCCACGATGTCGAGTTCGTCGGCTGCGCCCGAAAGGGGGCCGATCAACTTGTTGGGGTTGTACCCGCCGGGGGAGAGCAGGCGGATGACGGAAGTCCGGTTCTTCCGCAGGTAGCGGGCCGAGTGGCCGACCCCGAGTCGGATCGAGATGGTCAGCAGTTTGGTCCTGTCGACCGCACCGGGCACGCCGAGTTGGCAGGGGAGCGTCACCCCGACGGCCCGTTGGCGTTCCAACCAGTCGCGGACCTTCCGGGCGTCGAAGCACATCTGGGTGGCCATGTAGCCGTCGAGGCCGGCCTCGGCGATGATCTCCTGCTTTTCGATCTGGGCGTCGACCAGGGCCTGCTCGGGGATGAGGGCGTGACCCTCGGGGTACGAACCGACGCCGACGACGTCGATCTCGGGTCGACGGTCGAGGAACGACCGCAGGAAGCCGGCGGCGTCGGTGAAGGGACCGCATGGGTCGGCGTCACCGCCGATCACGAACACCTTCCTGATGTCCTGGTTCCGGACCCGTCGGACGATGCGGTCGACGTGCGCCTCATCCTCGACCATGCGGGCGGCGAGGTGAGGGATCGTGGTGTGGCCATCCTCGGAAAACGTTGCACACAGGTCGAGCGTGTCGTCGATGGTCTTGGCGGGAGAGCAGGTCACCGAGACCGTGGAGTTCGCCGGGAGGAATGCCGTCTGGTCGTGGACGTTTTTGAGCGGGATCACCTCGTAGGTCATTCCCTCGAGCAGGCGACGGTGGGTGGCCTTCTCCGCCCTGGAACGGGAGGGGCCCCTTCTGGAAGGACTCGATGCGTTGGCATCACTCATCGTGGCGCGACCTCCTCGTGGCGCCGTGGCCGGGCGGCAGGGCGTCGCCGGGCCGGTGTGCAGGACGGTTTCTTCGACCGGTCGATCCCTCCGACACGGTCCTCGGGGTCAGCTGAGGCCGACGATCTCGCCGTTCTCGTCGATGTCGATCCCGGCGGCTCCGGGGGTCTTTCCGAGTCCGGGCATCGTACGCATGTCGCCGCAGATCGGATAGACGAAACCGGCACCCACCGAAGCCCGCACCTCGCGCACCGGCAGGGTCCAGCCGGTAGGCGCACCCTTGAGGGCAGGGTTCGACGACAGGGACAGGTGGGTCTTGGCGATGCAGACCGGCAGTTGGCCGAAGCCGTTGGCTTCGTAGGTGTCGATCTGCTTTTCGGCCGCCGGCGAGAATTCGACGCCGTCGGCGCCGTAGACCTTGTCTGCCACGGTGCGGATCTTGTCGCGCAGCGACATCTCGTCCGGGTACAGCACCTTGAAGTCGGACGGTTCGTCGGCTGCCTCGGCGACCGCCTCCGCCAACACGGAGGCGCCGGAGCCACCATCGGCGAAGTGGGTGGTGACGGCAGCCCGGGCGCCGTACTCGTCGGCGATCTCGTGGATTGCCCGGATGTCGACATCGTGGTCGCCCGGGAACACGTTGATGGCAACCACCGGTGAGACGCCGTGGATCTGCATGTTCTCGAGTTGCTTGCGCAGGTTGTCGCCGCCCTGGTGGACCTCGTCGGGGTTTTCGACGAGGAGCGCTTCGGGTAGTGGCTTTCCGGCGACGATCTTGTGGTTGCCGGAGTGCGCCTTGAGGCCACGCACGGTGGCGACGAGGACTGCAGCGTCGGGGGCGATGCCAGAGGCGCGGCACTTGATGTTGAAGAAGCGCTCTGCACCCATGTCGGCGCCGAAGCCGGCCTCGGTGAGCAGGAAGTCGCCGGTGTGGATGCCGATCTGGTCTGCGACGATCGACGAGTTTCCGGTGGCGATGTTGCCGAACGGCCCGCAGTGCACAAGCGCCGGAGTGCCCTCGAGGGTCTGCATGAGGTTCGGCTTGATGGCTTCGCGCAGTATCACGGTCATTGCGCCTGCTACCTGCAGTTCTTCGGCCGTGATGGGTGTGCCCGCCTTGCTGTAGCCGACGACGATGCGGCCCATTCGGACACGCAGGTCCTGGAGGCTGGTGCACAGGGCGAGGGCCGCCATGACCTCGGATGCGGCGGTGATGTCGAAGCCTGTCTCACGGGGGATGCCGTCGAGGCGCCCGCCCAGGCCGACCACGATGTTGCGCAGAGCGCGTTCGTTGATGTCGAGCACCCGGCGCCAGGTGATGTTGTGGAGGTCCAGGTCGAGCTCGTTGCCGTGGAAGAGGTGGGCGTCGAGCATCGCCGAGCACATGTTGTGGGCTGCGGTGACGGCGTGCATGTCGCCGGTCAGGTGGAGGTTGAACAGTTCCATCGGGACTACCTGGCTGTAGCCGCCGCCTGCCGCACCGCCCTTGATGCCGAAGGTGGGACCCATCGAGGGTTGGCGGATGGCGATCGTGGCCTTCCTGCCGATGTGGCTGAAGCCCTGGCCGAGGCCGACGGTTGTGGTGGTCTTGCCCTCGCCCAGCGGGGTGGGGGTGATGGCCGAGACGACGACATAGCGGGCCTTGGGCCGGTCGCCCATTGCTTCGATGGCATCGAGCTTGATCTTGGCCGTGCCCTCGCCGTAGGGCTCGAGGTACTGGCGGGGGATGCCGGCGTTGTCGGCGATCTCCTCGAGGGGGAGGATCTTGGCGCCACGGGCGATTTCCAGGTCGGAGGGGAAGGACATCGTTGGGCTCTCTTACGGTGAGGTTGACGGAGGGCGACGGTGGCCGCCGGGTGGGAGGGCGGCTCGGGCCGGGGCGAGTGTAGTGAAGGGGGACGGGTCTGTCTACCAACAGGAAATAATCACCCGTGCGACGGCGGGTGTCGGCTGGTTGGCTGCTAGACGAATGCGTCGGGCAGGACGTCCTTTCTGCGGGCGATGAAGTCGAGCAGGGCCTCGTCGACGGCGTCGTCGAGTGCGGGTGCCTCGTAGTCCGACAGCATCCGCTTCCAGATTCCGTTGGCGCGCTGGGCGGCGTCGAGGCTGCCGTCCTCCTTCCACTGTTCGAAGCTGTCGTTGTTGGCAACCTCGGACCGGGCGAATGCGGTTTCGAAGTTGGCGTAGGTGTGGGCAGTCCCCAGGAAGTGCTGGCCGGGCCCGACCTCGCGAACGGCCTCCATTGCCTGGCCATTCTCCGACAGGTCGACGCCGTTGACGAACTTGCCCATCAGCCCGCACTGGTCGGCGTCGATGACGAACTTCTCGTAACCCATGGCCAGACCGCCCTCGAGCCAACCGGCGGAGTGCAGCATGAAGTTGACGCCGCCCATGATCGCCGGGATCAGGGTCGCCATGCTCTCGGAGGCGGCCTGTGCGTCGGGGATCTTCGAGGCGCAGAGGTTGCCTCCGGACCGGAAGGGAACTCCGAGCCGGCGTGCCAACGCCGCCACCGTGTAGAGCACAAGGGCCGGTTCCGGTGTCCCGAAAGTCGGGGCTCCGGACTGCATCGACATGGATGAGGCGAAAGAGCCGAAGACCACAGGTGCCCCGGGCCGAACCAGTTGGACGAACGCCATGCCGGCCAACGCCTCGGCGAGTGTCTGGGCGGCGACGCCTGCAACCGTCACCGGGGCCATGGCGCCGGCGAGGATGAACGGGCTGATCATGGTCGCCTGCATGTTGGAGGCGTAGACCTCGGCGGCGCCGAGCATCGTGGCGTCCCACGCCATCGGGGACGAGGCGTTGATCAGGCTGGTCATCACCGTGTTCTCGGCGACGAAGTCCTCACCGAAGGTGATCCTGGCCAGGTCGACGGAGTCCTGGGCGCGTTCGGCGGCGGTGACCGACCCCATGAACGGCTTGTCGCTGTAACGAATGTGGGCGTACACCATGTCGAGGTGCCGCTTGGAGACAGGGATGTCGACGGGTTCGCACACGGTTCCGCCGGAAAGATGCATGTGGGGGCTCTGGAACGCCAGCTTCACGAAGTTCTGGAAGTCCTCGATGGTGGCGTAGCGCCGTCCGTTGTCGAGGTCATGGACGAAGGGCGAGCCGTAGGCGGGCACGAACACCGTCGATTTCCCACCGACCTGGACGCTGCGCTCCGGGTTCCGGGCGTGGTGCGTGTAGATCGCCGGGGCGCTTGCGGTGATGATCTCACGGCACATGCCCCGTGGGAACCGAACCCGTTCGCCGTCGACTTCGGCGCCCGCCGACTTCAGGAGTTCGAGAGCGGTCGGGAAGTCGCGGAAGTCGATCCCGAGCTCTTCGAGGATCGTGTCGGCGTTGTCCTCGATCAGGGTCAGACCTTCCTCGGAGACGACCTCGAACGGCGACATGGTCCGCGTCAGGTAGGGATGGACATCGGCTGCGGCGGTTTCCGCACGGGCGGCCTGACGGGCAGCCCTGCCTCCGGATCGACGGCGGGGTGCGTCGTTCACTTGACTGCTTCCTCTCATGACGGGCGGCGTCGGCGTCGGGGACCCCGGTCGTCGGAGGATCCGGCACCAGACGAATTGCGCTCGGGCAGGGTCATGACCGTCGAGAGGCCCGGATAGTCGGCGGTGCGATGCGGAATGGCCATTGCATCGACGAAGTGCGCCTGGAAGGCAGGCTCCATGGCGGTTTCGATCTTCTCGATCTCGCCGACCACCCGTTGGATCTCGCTGCGGGCGCTGCCGGAGAGCAGGGCGATGGCAGCACCGGCGCCGGCGGCGTTGCCGACGCCGACCACCTCCGAGGGGGTGCAGTCGGGGATCAGGCCCAGGACCGTCGCCCGGACTGTGTCGATATGGCTTCCGAAGGCACCGGCGAGGGCGATGCCGTCGAGCCGGTCGACGCCGAGGTGGTCCATGAGGAGCCGGATGCCGGCGTAGAGGGCGGCCTTGGCGAGTTGGATCGCCCTGACGTCGTTCTGGGTTACGAGGATCCGGGTACCGTCGCCCGAGTCGTGGAGCAGGTAGGCGAAGGTGCGGCCGTCGGGTTCGATCCGCAGCGAGGGCCGCGTGTCGAGCCCGCCGATGACGCCGTCGGTGGTCATGAGGCCGGCCAGGTACAACTCGGCGACTACCTCGATGATCCCCGATCCGCAGATGCCGGTGACGCCGGTTGCGCTCACAGCTTCGTCGAAGCCGGGCTCGTCGGACCACGGTTCGACACCGAGCACACGGATGCGGGGCTCGCCGGTTGCGGGGTCGATGCGGACGCGCTCGATGGCGCCCGGCGTCGCACGTTGGCCGGAGCTGATCTGGGCACCCTCGAAGGCGGGGCCGGTCGGACTCGATGCGGCCAGGGTGCGGCCGTTGCCCGAGAGCACGATCTCGGCGTTCGTGCCGATGTCGACCACGAGTTGTACACCGTCCGCTTCGTGGGGCCCGGTGGACAGGACCACGGCGGCCGTGTCGGCGCCGACGTGACCGGCGATGCAGGGCAGCACGTGTACCCGTGCAGCCGGGTGCGCTTCGAGGTCCAGTTCGGTGGCTGTCCGGTCGACCGCCTCGGAGACCTCGAGGGTGAACGGGGCGACGCCGAGCGGGGTCGGATCGAGGCCGAGCAGGAGGTGGTGCATGATCGGGTTGCCGACGAAGACCAACTCGAGGATCTCGTCGCGTGCGGCCCCGCCCTGTTCACAGAGTCGGCCGAGGAGGGCGTCGAGAGCCCCGCGGACGGCCCTGGTCAACTCGACCTCTCCACCGGGGTTCATCATCACGTATGAGACCCGGCTCATGAGGTCCTCGCCGAACCGGATCTGCGGGTTCATGGCCCCGGCCGTGGCAAGGGCTGCGCCGGTCGCCAGGTCGAACAGGTGGCCGGCCAGGGTGGTTGAACCGATGTCGATGGCCACGCCGAGAGCCCGGTCGCGGAGTCCGGGCCATGCGGCGACGACCAGGTTGTCGTCCCGGACGGCGACGGTTGCAAGGCGTGATCCGTCGGCCTCGACCTCGATGCCGGGCGGCAACTGGAGCCCTGTGAGACCCCACTGGCTGTCAAGGGCCAACAGCAGGTCGTCGCCCTCGTCGAACTCGACCAGTCGCAGCACCAGTACCGGGTCGAGTTCGATTTCGCCCAGGTCGATGTCCTTGCGGATCACCTGCTGGTGGACCTGGCTCTCTGCGGGCACGTCTACCAGAAGGTCTCCGCAGACCGTTGCCGAACAGCTCAGGCGCCTGCCCCCGGTCAGGGGCCGCCGCCCCGTGTAGCCCGCCTCGACGGCTCCTCGGGAGGAGAGGTGCGAGGCTTCGACGGTGATGCCGTGCTTGGCGAACTCGCCGAACATCGGCTCGACCTGGCATCGGCCACAGATCCCGCGGCCACCGCAGACCGAGTCGATGTCGACGCCCAGCCGACGGGCGGCGTCGAGCACCGTGGTGCCGGATGGAACGTCGCCGCGGAGCCCCGAGGGCGTGAACACCACGAGGTGGTCTGCGCTGCTCATCGGGCGCTGCTCATGGGTTCGGGGCGTCGGGTCTCAGGCCTGGGGGCGGCGACGGCGGCGCTCGCGGTCGGCACCGATCGACGGGTCGCGGTGGGCGCGGATCCAGGCGGCGCAGTCGGCGTCGTGGCCGGCCAGGACGTTGGCGGCCTGGATGGCGATCTTCACCTCTTCGTGGAGTGGGCTCATGATCGCCGAGGTCATGCCCGAAGCGATGGCCATGGCCAGGAACGTGCCGGTGATGTGGTGCCGGTTGGGGAGGCCGAAGCTGACGTTGGAGGCGCCGCACGTGGTGTTGACGCCGAGTTCCTCGCGGAGTCGCCGCACGAGCGAGAACACCTGTTGGCCGGCGGTGCCCATGGCACCGATCGGCATCACCAGGGGGTCGACGACGACATCGGATGCCGGGATGCCGTGGTCGGCGGCACGTTCGACGATCCGCCTGGCGACAGCGAAGCGGACGTCGGGGTCCTCGGAGATCCCGGTGTCGTCGTTCGAGATGGCGACGACGGCAGCCCCGTGCCTGGCGACCAGGGGAAGCACCCGCTCCATCACCTCGTCCTCGCCCGTGACCGAGTTGACGAGCGGCTTGCCTTCGTAGGCGGCGAGGCCGGCCTCCAGGGCCTCGATGATCGACGAGTCGATCGAGAGCGGCACGTCGGTCACGGACTGCACGAGTTGTACGGCACGGGCGAGCATCGCCGGCTCGTCGGCCAGCGGTATCCCGGCGTTGATGTCGAGCATCTGGGCGCCGGCCTCGACCTGGGCGAGGGCATCTGCCTCTACTCGGCTGAAGTCGCCGGCCTTCATCTCCTCTGCGAGCGCCTTGCGGCCGGTCGGGTTGATGCGTTCGCCGATCATGACGAAGGGTCGCCCGAAGCCGATCACCACCTCCCTGGTGGCTGAGCTGAGCACGGTGTCTGTCATTGAGGGTTCTCCTGGGTCTTGAGAGGGATGTGAGTGCGTCGGGCGTCAGCCGGCCTGGTCGATGCCGCCGGCGCCCACCAGGCGTTCGAGCCGTTCGGTCGGGTACTCGGTTTCGATGCGTGCCACCTCGGCGGCTACCGATGCAGCGAGGTCGCCGTTGCAGTTGCCGTCCTCGCGCCGCCATTCGGCGACGTAGCTGTCCGTGTCGGTGCAGTCGGCGACCATGGCTGCACGGTCGATGGCATGCTGGAAGCGGGCTTCGAGCAGCGCCCGCTCGCGGGTCCGGCCCTGTTGGGCGGTGACCTGGGCGGGGATGTCGCGCCAGTAGATGGTGACGAGCTTGGCGGCCACGGATCAGGCGATCGGTTGGAGGGGAGTGGCGGCCGGTGCTGCGCCCAGGGAGACGATGCTGGTCGCCAGTTCGCCGTAGCCCGTGCGACGGAGTTCGAAGCGCAGGCCGAGGCGGTCGGCGGCGGCTTCGGCGGCGGTGACGAGTTCCGGGTCGTCGACCTGGGACAGGTACACGAGCCGGGTGTAGTTGCCGAAGTAGTCGTTGTGCAGTTCCGGGTGGCGGTCGAGGCCGAGGAACCCGATCACGAGTCGGTCGAAGTGCCGGACCAGGTAGTCCGTGAGGTAGAAGGTCCCGATCTCGGCGTCCTGGAGTTCGGTGAAGGCTGTGGCACCGGTGAAGAACTGGTAGCAGTGTGCGCCGGGCAGGCGTTCGACGCCGAGTTCCCGGCAGACGGCGTCCAGGCGGCCGCCCGTGCCACAGTCGGCGTATCCGACGAAGACCTCGTCGTACCGGTCACCGGCCGCACGGACCCGTGCCGCAACGGCATCGGGAATGAGGTCGGGGGTGTTGTGGTACGAGGCGGGCAGGCACTCGATGTCGATGCCGTGCAGGCCGTTGGCCCGTACGACCTCGAGGAGTTCCCGCACGAGGGCGCCACAGGCGATGACGAGTACCTGCCGCCCGGTTGCCGGCATCGTGTGGATTCGGCCGGGCATCGGGGTCAGGCGGCGGCGCGGCGCTCGGCTACGAGGCGCTCGGCGGTCTCGGCTGCGACGGCGGCGTCGCGGCAGTAGGAGTCGGCGCCGATGGCCTCGCTGAACTCCTCGTTCAGGGGGGCACCGCCGACGATGACCATGTACTCCTCGCGGAGGCCCTTTTCGATCAGGGTGTCGATGACGACCTTCATGTACGGCATGGTCGTGGTGAGCAGGGCCGACATGCCGAGCAGGTCGGGCTTGTGCTCGTCGAGAGCGGCGAGGAACTCCTCTACGTCCGTGTTGATGCCGAGGTCGAAGACCTCGAAGCCGGCGCCCTCGAGCATCATCCCGACCAGGTTCTTGCCGATGTCGTGGATGTCTCCCTTGACGGTGCCGATGACCACCTTGCCGATCGGCTCCGCACCGGTCTCGGCGAGCAGTGGGCGGAGGATGGCCATGCCGGCCTTCATGGCGTTTGCCGCCAGCAGGACCTCGGGGACGAAGAGGATGCCGTCCCGGAAGTCGATCCCGACTATGCGCATGCCGGCGACAAGGGCGTCGTTGAGGACCTGCGAGGCGCTCCATCCCCGTCCGAGGAGGATCTCGGTTCCCTCGACGATCTCGTCGGCGAGGCCGTCGTAGAGGTCGTCGTGCATCTGTGCCGTCAGGTCCTCGTCGGACAGGTCGGCGAGGATGATCTCCTCTTCGGGTGTTTCCTCAGCCATCGTCACGCGCTCCGTTGCGGGTCTGGTCCCCGGTCACCGTTGACCGGAGATACGTAGTGGCTCCCACTGGCCGGGATGGCTTCCCCAAGCGAATGTTGGTGAAGACCTTCCCGGGATGTGGGAAGGGCCTGTATCGTGAAATACTATCGCCGGCGGGAACCGCGAACCACCACCCCGGAGACCGGTATTCCAACCGAACGGAGCACAAGATGACGACGGTCCAGAGCATCGACCGGGCCTTCGGCCTGCTCGAAGAGTTGGCGCTCCAGCCGGGCGGCATCAGCGACCTGGCCCGCAAGGTCGGCCTCCCGACCAGCACGGTCGCCCGACTGCTCGCCACGCTCGAGGGGTGCCATGCCGTGGAGCGCGACCCCGACGGCACCATCTATCGCATCGGTCCCTCGATCGTCACAATGGCGGTGAGCGTGGACCCGACCCAGAGCCTCCTCGCCGTGGCACAGCCGCACATGGTCGACCTGGTCGACCTGGTCGCCGAAGCGGTGGGCCTGGCCGTTCCTGCCGGCTACGACATCCAGTACGTCGGACAGGTCGACTGTGCCAACCCGGTCCAGGTCCGGGACTGGACCGGAGCCAAGCTGCCGATGCACGTCGTGCCGTCGGGCCTGGTGGTACTGGCCCATTGGCCGGAGGAGGCGGTCGAGCGGTTCCTCGCCCGACGCCTGGACCGATACACCATCAACTCGATGACCGATCCCGATCGACTGCGGGAACGCCTCGAACAGATCCGGGTCGATGGCTTCGTCTGGGCGTACGAGGAGTTCTCCGAGGGGATCAACTCGGTGGCGGCACCTCTGTTCAACAGCACGGGTGCAGTGGTCGGCGCATTGCACAGCCACGGCCCGGGCTATCGGTTCCCTCAGGATGAACTGGTCGAGATCATCGGCAAGCGTGTGGCTCAAACGGCGGCCTCGGTCTCCGAAGCCCTCGGCCACCTGTCCTGAGCTGTCTCGACCGCCCTCGTCGGCACCGGGAGTCCTGAACCGTGTCTGCCGGATACGGAGTCGCCGCATCGCTCGGCATCGGCCTCGGCGACCACATCATGCGTGGGGCGGCAGAGCGGGGTGGTCTGCGTCAGGCTCTCGCAGCGGCGTTTCTGACCGGAGCCGGCGTTGCGACAATCGGAGCGCTGGTCTTCCCGAGTCAGTGGTTGGCCGCCGACATGCTGTTGGGCGCGGTCACGGGCTTGCTCGCCTTTCTCGGCCTCGTGAGCCTCTACCTCGGCTATGCCTCGGCCACGGCGGGGGTGGTCGGACCTCCGGCGGCCGTCATCTCCGTGATCATCCCGGTAACCGTGGACTTCGCCGTCGGCGGTGTCCCCGGTCCACGGATCGTTGCCGGGGTCCTCGTCGGCGTTCTGTCGGTCATGGCTATTTCGTATGCGCCCCACTTCGCCGGCGACCTGCGCCGGGGGCTCATCTTCAGCGCCGGGGCGGGCTGCAGTTACGGGACGCTCTTCGTGGCCCTCGACCAGTTGAGCCCGGAGAGCGGCTTCTGGCCCGTCGTCGCCCAGCGGACCGTTGCGTTCTGCCTCATTGCCCTGGTCAGCACGGTGAGGCGTGAGTCGGTGTTCCCGAACCGGGCCATCTTGGCCACCGCCGTACTCGGGGCGTCGTGCACCGGAGTCGGTGCGCTGTCGTTCGTCTACGGGATCCAGCACGGCGACCTGGCGCCGATCACGGTGACAGGGACCCAGTACGCAGCGGTGACCGTCGTTCTCGGAATCATCTTTCGGGGCGAGAGGCTCTTCTGGTGGCAGGCGGTTGGTCTGTGCGGGACGGTCACTGCTGTCGGCCTGATCGTCACGGGCTGAGTCGGCCTCCACCCGGGCAAAGTAGGTTTCGCCCATGGTTCAAACATCGGTAGAGCAGCGCACCGAGCCTCAATGCGTGGTGGTCACGGCGGGGGCGTCCGGGATCGGGCTTGCCATGGTCGAGGCCTTTGTCTCTGCGGGCGCCCGGGTACACGTGGCGGACCTTCCCGGACAGGGCGACGACCTCCCGGACGGCGTGGGGTTCACCGGCGGCGATGTCTCCGATGCGGCGGACGTGGATCGCCTGTTCGACGATGCCGTGGGGTCACTCGGATCGGTCGATGTGCTCTGCAACAACGTCGGAATAGCGGGCCCGACCGGCCCGATCGAGGAACTCGGCGTCGAGGGGTGGGACGAGACCATGGCCGTGAACGTGCGGTCGATGTTTCTCTGTTGCCGTCGAGTTGTGCCGTTGATGCGGGAGGCAGGAGGAGGCGTGATCCTCAACACGTCGTCAACGGCCGGTGTGGTGGGCTTTCCGTTGCGGGCTCCCTATGCGGCCTCCAAGTGGGCGGTCGTCGGATTGGGAGCAACTCTGGCGATGGAGTTGGGCGAGTTCGGGATACGAATCAACACCCTGTGCCCCGGATCGGTGGGCGGCGATCGGATGGACCGGGTGATCGCCGCCGAGTCGGCCAGCACCGGATTCGGCGTGGAGCAGATCCGTGGCCACTACGAGGACCAGGTATCGATGCGGACCTTCGTCGATGGGCGCGACATAGCTGCGATGGCGGTGTTTCTGGCATCGCCGGCCGCCCGCTACGTCAACGGCCAGGTCATTGCCGTGGACGGCGGCCTCGAGTCCCTTCGCACCACGTTTCGAACCTGACCACGCCGATGCGCCTCTTATGGGCACACCTGTCTTATGGGCATGCCGAGCGGGTTGCAGCAGGCCAAAAGAGTTCCCGCGATGCGGTTGCGGTTCCCGAATGGTGGATAGCCTACGCGCCCGTAGGGCATCCGTCCGTCGACGATGGTCGAGTTGTCGCCTCCACCCCCATCCAGGCCGGCCGATGTGGCCGCCCACCGTTGTGAAACGGAGCACCCCGATGAGTGACTTCCCTGAACGCGCCAACGTTGTAGTGATCGGTGCCGGCATCGTCGGCAACTGCCTGGTCGGACACCTCGCCCGCCTGGGTTGGACCGACCTGGTGCTGATCGACAAGGGCCCGCTGCCCAACCCGGGCGGCTCCACCGGCCATGCGTCCAACTTCATCTTCCCCGTCGACCACAACAAGGAGATGGCCCTGCTCGGCGAGCAGAGCGCCGACCAGTTCCGCGACATGGAGCTCTCGGTCGACTCCGGCGGCATCGAGGTGGCCCGCACCGAAGAACGCATGCACGAGCTCGCACGGCGCATGACATCGGCGAAGGCGTGGGGCATCGAAGCCCGCATGCTCGACCCTGCCGGGGTGAAAGAGCTCGTCCCGTTCGTAAACGAGGACGTGATCCTGGGAGGCTTCTACTGCCCGACCGTCTCGGTGGTCGACTCGCTCGAGACCGGCACCACCATGCGCAGGGAGGCCGTCGAAACCGCCGGCTGCCGGGTGTTCGCCAACACCGAGGTGCTCGACATCCTCACCGAGGACGGCCCCAACCCCGGCGACAGGACCGTCACCGGTGTCGTCACCGACAAGGGCACCATCGAAGCCGGGTACGTCGTCATCGCCTGTGGCGTCTGGTCGAACCGCATCGCCAACATGGCCGGTGCCATGATCCCCCTCGTACCCACCGTCCACCAGATGGCCGACGTCGGTCCGATGGACATCCTCGCCGAGACGAACAACGAGATCGGCTACCCGATCGTCCGCGACATGGACACCTTCTGCTACGAGCGCCAGTCGGCCGGTTCGATGGAGATCGGTTCCTACGGGCACCGGCCGATCCTCCACCACCCGGACGAGATCCCCTCGAACGAAGAGGCGGCACTCTCGCCCACCGAGATGCCGTTCACCCCCGACGACTTCGACGACCAGATGGAGACCGCCATCGAGTTGATGGACATGCTCGGAGACGCCGAGATCAAGTACGCCATCAACGGCCTCCTCTCGCTGACCCCCGACGGAATGCCCTGCCTCGGTGAGACCCCGGAGGTCCGCAACCTGTGGTCGGCCGCAGCCGTGTGGGTAAAGGAGGGACCGGGCATGGCCCAGGTCGTCGCCGAGTGGATGACCTACGGCTACCCGAGGGTCATCGACGTCCACGGCGCCGACGTAGCGCGCTTCTACGAGGCCGAATGCAGCGACGAGCACATCTGGTCCCGCGCCGAGGAAAGCTTCAACAAGGTCTACGGCATCGTCCACCCACAGGAACAGTGGGAGGAACGGCGCAACCTCGAGGTGAGCCCCTACTTCTCCCGCCACGAGGACCTGGGCGCCATGTTCTTCCAGGCCCGATCGTGGGAGCGACCGCAGTGGTTCGCATCCAATGCCGACCTGGTCGAGCGCTACGGCCTCGCAGAGCGCGAGGTGGAATGGGACAACCGCTGGTGGAGCCCCGTCACGACAGGCGAGCACCTCAACCTGCGCGAGAACTGTGGCGTCGTCGACCTCAGTTCGTTCCAGATCTACGAACTCGAAGGTCCCGGCGCCGTCGAATACGCCGACTACCTCGCCGTGAACAGGGTCGACGTACCCGTTGGTCGGTCCATCTACACGCCGTGGCTGACCATGGACGGGGGCTTCCACTCGGACCTGACGATGATGCGCATGGCCGAGGACAGGGTGCGCATCGTCACCGGCGTCTTCGACGGCGGTCGTGACTCGTTCTGGGTCCGGCGGCACCTGCCCACCGACGGCTCGGTCTCGTTCCGCAACATCACGAGGAACATCACCACGCTCGGCCTCTGGGGCCCCAACGCACCGGCCGTGCTGGGGCAGTTGACCGACCACGACCTCGGCCAGGAAGGCTCCCCCTACGGCTCGATCATCGACATCGACCTGGACTGCGGTGGCGTGAAGGTGCCCATCTCGCTGTTCCGGATCTCCTATGTCGGCGACACCGGCTGGGAGGTATACACGGACTGGGACAACGGCCCTGCACTGTGGGACAGCCTCATGCTCGCCGGCGCCGACCTCGGCATCCGGCCCACGGGCGGCGGCGTCTACGGCTCATCGGGCCGCCTGGAGAAGGGCTACCGGCTCATGGGCGCCGAACTCGAAAGCGAGTACAACCCGCTCGAGGTCGGCCTCGCCCGACCGAGGGTCAAGGCCGCCGACTTCATCGGCAGGGAGGCCTACCTGGCCGCCCGCGAGAAGGGCGATCCCGAGATCGCCGTCTGCACCCTCACGGTCGAGGACCACACCGACGGCCAGGGTCGCCAGAGGTTCATGATGGGCGGCAACGAGCCGATCCTGACCCCCGACGGCGACCGCATCGTCGACTCGCACGGCCGCGTCAGCCGGGTCACCTCGGCCGGGCCCGGACCCTCGGTCGACCGGTTCCTGCTCATGTCACACCTGCCCACCGAGCTGGCCACCCCCGGCACCGACCTTCAGGTGATGTATCAGAACGAGCTCTACCCGGTGAAGGTCGCCTCGACCGGAGCCGTGTTCGACCCGGACGATTCACGGATGAAGGGCTGACCCCGGTCGGCCCCGTGAACCCACGGCAGGGAATCCCCACATGAGAATCCTCGTCTGCGTCAAGCGCGTGCCCGCACCCGGTGCCAGGATCAACGTCACCGCCGACGGCCAGGCCATCGACACAGCCCACCTGGGGTTCACCACCAGTCCCCACGAGGAGTGCGCCGTCGAGGAGGCCGTCCAGATCGCCGAGGCGCACGGAGGCGAGGTCACCGTGCTGACCCTCGGCCCCGCCGATGCAGAGGAGCAGCTTCGCTATGCGGCCAGCGTCGGAGCCCACAACCTGGTCCTGGTGCCGATCGAAGACGTCGACTGGGACCCGCAACGGACAGCGGCCGCCCTCGCCGCCGCCATCTCCGGGATCGAGGCTGCCGAGGGGGCCTTCGACCTGCTGCTCTTCGGCAACGAGTCCGCTGACGCCGGTGGCTTCCAGGTCGGTGTCCGCGTGGCCCATGCACTCGGCCGACCGGTCGTCAACGGCATCAAGGGCATCGACGTCGGCGCCGGATCGGTCTCCGCCCGCCGTGAGATCGATGGCGGCTTCGAGGTCTACGAGGTACCGACGCCGGCGGTGCTGGGGGTCAGGGAGGGCATCAACCTGCCCCGCTACCCGACCATGAAGGGGCGGCTGGCCTCGAAAAAGGCCGAGGTCGTGGTCGTCGGGCAGTCGGCCGAAGCAGGCGGCCAGGATCGGGTTCGTCTCCACCGTCCGGTCGAACAGGTCAGCGAGACCGTCATCCTCGGCGAGGGCCCGGATGCCGCCGCCGCCGTCGTCGACGTGCTCGAGGAACTGGGGGTGCTGGCATGACCATGCTCGTCCTCTGCGACCACGACCGCGGTGCCCTCGCCGACGCCTCGCTCGAGGCGCTCACGTTCGGCCGCGACCTGGCAGCCCGCTCCGGCGTCGCCTGCGAGGCGGTGCTGATCGGAAGTGGCGCCGACGCTGCTGCAGCGCCACTGGCCGCCTACGGCGCAGAAGTCGTCCACCTCGCTGCCCACGACGTGCTCACCGACTTCGGACCCGAGGCGTGGGGCGAGACCCTCACCCAACTGGTGGCCTCGACCGGGGCATCGATCGTCACCGCCTGTGGCACCGACCGCGGCAACGAGGTCCTCGCCCACGTGGCCGCCCGACTCGACGAGCCGTTCGTCGCCAACTGCCGCCAGGTCGATCCCTCGGGGGACGCCTGGCCGGTGACCAGGGTCCAGTGGGGTGGTTCCCTGCTGGAAGACGCCACCCTCACCGCCGGGTGCCGGATCCTGTCCCTCGCACACCACGCCGTCGAGGCGGCCCCGGCGCCGACACCTGCCGCAGGGACCGTCGTCGCCTTCTCGCCCGACCTCGACTCAGCACTCGCCCGGACGGTCGTGACCGACCGGGTCGTGCTCACCCGGGGCATCACGCTCTCGACCGCACCGGTTGTGGTGGGCGGCGGCCGAGGTGTGGGATCCGCTGAGGCGTTCGCACCGCTGGAGGAGCTCGCAGGCGAACTCGGCGGCGTCGTCGGTTGCTCGCGTGCAGTCACCAACAACGGCTGGCGGCCCCACTCCGACCAGGTCGGCCAGACCGGCACCCGGATAGCCCCACAGGTCTACATCGCCAGCGGCATCTCGGGCGCCATCCAGCACTGGGTCGGCGCCATGGCCTCCAAGCACATCCTGGCCATCAACACCGACCGTGAAGCCAACATCGTCACCCGGGCCGACTGGGCGGTGATAGGCGACCTGCACCAGGTGATCCCGGCGATCACCGACGAGATCAGGCGTCGGAGGGGCTGACCCCGGCAGGCATGGTGGCCCGGTCCACCTCGATCGGTACCCATCCACGCACCGAGTTGACCTGCCAGATGGCGGTTGAGCGAAGCAGGTCCTCGCGTCGGACGACGTGTTCAACGATCGTCCCGCAGTGGAGCAACTCCGCCCGTTGGGTGCCGGGGAGCAGGCCGCACGAGACCGGTGGCGTCACCAGCACACCGTCGAGTTCGACAACGAGGTTGCCGGTGGTCGTCTCGGTGAGCTCGCCACGCTCGTTCCAGAGAAGGACCTCCGGGGCATTCGGGAAGCGCTGCCGGGCGTTGTCGTAGACCTCCCGGACTGTCGTCTTGTGGAACAGGAACTCGTGTTCGCTCGGAACCGGCTCGATGTCGAGTGGCACCGACCATGGCGTGTCGCCGCTGTCAGGCTGATCCAGGACCTGGAGTCCGGCGGTGCCATCCGGCGCCACCAGCAGCCGCAGCCGGCGGGGCCCGTCCGCATCGATGCCGTCGAGCAGCGTGTCGATGGCAGGCATGTCGATGTCGATGTCGAAGTGGTCGGCCGACGATCCCAACCGTGCGAGGTGCCGCTCACGGAGGTGGACGCCACCATCAGGTGTCCAGGCCATGGTCTCGAGTAGGCGGAAGTCGGATCTGGCACGCCCGAGGACGCGGCACTTGTGCTCGACCTCACGCCACTCCTCGTGCGGGTCGGAGTCCCAGACGATGCCACCGCCGACCCCGTACTCGGCCTGCCCCCGTTCCCGGTCCACCCATACGGTGCGTATGGCGATGTTGAACTCCATGGAGCCGTCGGGTGCCACGACGCCTATTGCCCCGGTGTAGATGCCACGACCGTCGCCCTCGAGCGCCTCGATGATCTCGGACGTGCGGACCTTGGGCGCACCCGTGATCGAGGCACCCGGGAAGAGGGCGTCGAAGACCTCGCAGAGGCCGGCATCCGAGTCGGCGACGACGGTGGAGGTCATGGTGTGGACCGTCGGATAGGTCTCGACCGTGTAGAGGGCCGGCACCTTCACCGAACCCGGGTCGGCGATGCGGCTCAGGTCGTTGCGGACCATGTCCACGATCATCGTGTTCTCGGCCAGGTCCTTCTCTGAACGGGACAGGTGCAGCGCCGCCAGGGCGTCCCATTCGGGGTCCGGGTGGCGCCCGATGGTGCCCTTCATCGGCTTCGAGACGAACCGGCGGCCCCTGCGCCGGACGAACAACTCGGGTGAAGCGGAGCACACGGCCCTGTCGCCGAGGTCGAGGTAGGCGGCGTGGTCCGCCCGCTGTGCCCGGACCAGGTCGGCGAACAGTCCGAGCGGGTCGCCGCTGAACGGCGAGCGCAACCGGATGGTGTAGTTCACCTGATAGGTCTCGCCGGCGGCGATCAATTCCCGGATGGTCCGGATCGAGGTCAGGTAGGCGGGATGCGAGCGATTCGGTGTCCACGGGCCGACGTGGTAGCCACCGCTGATGTCGGGCCTGGTGGCGGGCAGCGGTGCCTCGAAGACGCCGAACGAGACCAGGGGCACCCGGCGGACCCGAGCTGAGCGGACCGCCTCGTCGAAGGCAGGGCCGGCGTCATACGAGACCATCCCGACGACCCATCGTCCCGTGGCAGCCGCCTGCTCGGCGGCAAGCATGGCGTCGGGAACGTCGCGCAACTCCTCGGCGATGATCGTGTCAATGGGAGCATCGAAGGCCACCCATTGACGCTCGCCTCCGAGTGGGTACTGGAGGAGCGCACGACGGACGCCCGGCCTGTTCACGATCCGGGTGCTGCCGGGGTGGATAGTTCGCGGTCGAGTCTGCGGATGAAGACCCCGGACCGGGGCTTGGGCTCGAAGTACGAGGACTTGGGCGGCATGAGGTCGCCATCGTCGGCAACGTCCATGAGTTCGGTCACCGACGTGGGGTACAGCACGAAGCCGACACGGTTGTCCTCGTCGCAGCGGTTGACCAGTTCAGACATGCCGACGGGGTCGGGGACGTAGTCGATCATCGGATCACTGCCCGGATCGGTGACTCCGAAGACCGGCCCAAGGATGCCGTCCTGGAGCCTGGACACGTCGAGGGCGTCCACGGCACGATCGCCTGCAGGCAGGGGCAGATCGAGGGTGTACCAGCCACCGCCCAGATAGACGCCGACAGAACCCGGGTGCTGCGGTCGTGCGGCGTCGGCGGCTTCGATCGGGACCAGGAGTCCGCAGGCGCCGAGCGCCTCGGCCAACTCGTCGGCCCTGCGTCCGGCGCTATCGCCCACCCGTCGATGGAACGGAAGGACGAGCATCTGCTCATCGGCGAACAGAACTGCCTGGATCCACTCGAGGGGGCCGTCGTCGGGTCGTTCGGGAACCCGGGAACGGGCGTCCACGGCCGCCGCCAGGCGATGATGGCCGTCGGTCACGTAGAGCGAGCGTCCTCCGAAGGCCGCGATCAGGGAGGCGGAGTCATCGCCGCCGACTGCCCAGACTGTCTGTTCCACGCCCTCGTGCCGTGCGTCGAGTACCGGCGGGGTCTCGCAGCAGCGGGCGATCGCCGCCTCGAGTTCCCCGTCGGAGCGGTAGGTGAGCGAGATGGGGCTCGAAGAGGAACCGACCGTGAGCAGGTGCCGGGCCAGCAGGTCGGTCCGACCGGGTCGGACCGCCTCGTGGCGCAGGATGCGTGGGTCGTCGACATCTGTCACCGGGACGAGGCCCATGATCCCTGTCTGGACGTGGCGGCCCTCCGGGGTGTCGATGCCCATGCGATACAGGAACAGCACGGGCTCGTCGTGGCTTCGATAGGCACCCAGGTCGTAGAGCCGGTCCATCGAGTCGGCGCAGTAGTCGATCAGGGCGTCGATGTCGTCTCGTTCCTCCGGCGGTACGTCCTCCTGCGAGCGGGTGACGTGGAGGAAGCTGTACGGGTTCTCGGCGGCCATGGCTGCCCGCTGCGCCGGTGAGTAGGCGTCGTACGGGCCGGAGACGACGCGGTCCGCCCAGTCGGGGTGTACAACCAGCCCGGGAAAGGGCCGGAGAACCTCCTGGTCGCTCATGCTTTGCGTTCCGAGGCCTGTACCTGGATGACGTTCTCGAGACCGGCGAGTTCCCGGACGAGTTCCTCGGTGATGTCGCCCGAGACGTCGATGATGCCGATGGCGGCATTGGAACCCTGGAAGACGCGGTTCTCCATCGTCTGCACGTTGATGGCGGCACCGCGGAGCACCTCGAGGGCGCTGGCCAGGACGCCGACCCGGTCGAAGTGGCGGATGGTGATTGTCGAGGTGCCGATGCGGGTGGGGGAGACGTTGACGCAGTTCAGCAGGTCACCGGCCCGGTAGGCCTCGATGACGTCGATCGAGCCCGAGGCTGTGGCGTCCTGCGCCTGTTGCGTGGATGCGCCGATGTGGTGGGTGCCGACCACGTTGGGGTGCTGCGCCAGCGCCGACGTGAACTCGGCGGTGCCGCTACCGGGCTCGTTACAGAAGACATCGAGGCCGGCGCGGATGCCCTTGGCGTCCATGGCGGCTATCAGGGCGGCTTCGTCGACCGTCTCGCCGCGGCTGGTGTTGAGCAGGATTGCGCCCGGCTTCATCCGCTCCAGGAAGTCGGCGTCGACCAGACCGGCCGTGGCGTCGCCGCCAGGTACATGGATCGAGATGATGTCCGACGCACCGATCAGTTCGTCCAGGCCGTCGACGAGCTTCACGCCGGATGCCCGGATGCGGGCCTCGGTTTCCGGCGAGCGGCCCGGCTTGCGCTCGGCGATGACGTTGAGTCCGAAGCCGCGGGCCCGTTCGGCCACCGCCGTCCCGATCGCTCCAACTCCGATGATGCCGAGGGTCCTGCCGAAGATCCCGTCGGATTCGCAGTACACCTTCTTGTTCCAGGTGCCGTGGCGGAGGTCGGCGGTGGCGTCGGCGATATGCCGGTCGATTGCGAGCAGCAGGCCCATCGTGAGTTCGGCGACGGCCAATGAGTTCGTGCCGGGCACGTTGCAGACGTAGATTCCGGCGTTGGCTGCGGCCTCGCAGTCGATTGTGTTGGTGCCGGCCCCCGATCTGAGGATCAGGCCGAGGGAGTCGGAGTTGGCGATGGTGTCGGCATTGACCCCGGTGCTGCGGACGACCAGGACATCGACACCGCTGATCGCATCGGGCAGGTCGTCGGCGGTGAGGTCGTCCCGGACCTCGCATTGGTCCCCTCGGGCACGCAACCTGTCGACGAATTCGTCGGGGAGGGAATCGGCAAAGAGGATCTTCATCTTGTTGCTCCTTGGGCACGTCGACGCCGGCATCTCGAATGCGGGCACCGGGGTAGCCTTCGCGGACCGGTGCCGAATCCTACGCAGGCGGCCCCGGACTGGCAATGGAGAATGCAGCGGCACCGCCGTTGAACGGTCTGGAGACAAGGAGGTGCCCGTTATGACGGTGCGTGGGATGAACCGGAACGTCATCATCAGTTGCGCCGTGACCGGCGCCGGCGACACCGCCGGACGCAGCGAGCACGTGCCCGTGACACCGCAGCAGATCGCCGAGTCGGCGCTCGGTGCCGCCAGGGCGGGAGCGGCGATCGTGCACTGCCACGTCCGCGATCCCGAGACGGGCAAGGGCACCCGGACCGTCGCCTACTACCGGGAGGTGGTGGAGCGCATCCGCGAACAGGACGACGAGGTGGTCGTCAACCTGACTGCCGGCATGGGTGGCGACCTCGTGGTCGGCCCCGACGACGATCCGATGGCCTGGCAGGACGGCACAGACATGGTGGGTGGCATCGAACGCCTGGCGCACGTCGAGGCGATCCGGCCGGACATCTGCTCGATGGACTGCGGGTCGCTCAACTTCGGCAACCACAACGAGGTCTACGTATCGACCCCCGACATGCTCCGCATCATGGCCGAGAGGGTCCGGGAGCTCGGCGTGCGCCCGGAGCTCGAGGTCTTCGACACCGGCAACCTCTGGTTCGCCGAGACCATGATCAGCGAAGGGCTGATCGACGCCCCGTACTGGTTCCAGCTCTGTCTCTCGATCCCGTACGGCACGCCGCTCGACATCGGGCTCCTGATAGCCATGGTGAACCGCCTTCCCGCCGAGGCCGAGTTCACGTCGTTCGCCCTCGGTGCGATGCAGATGCCGATGGTTGCCCAGTCCGTGATGCTCGGCGGCCACGTGCGGGTCGGCCTCGAGGACAACCTGTACCTCGAACGGGGCGTGCTGGCCACCAACGCCCAACTGGTGGACAAGGCGGTGAAGATCGTCGGGTTGTTGGGCGCCTCGGTCCAGACGCCGGCCGACGCCCGCAAGACCCTCGGGCTGGGCTGAACAGCACCACCACGTTGGGGAGGGGCACCACACACATGACCGACTTGACGCGAACCATCGGGGTCGTGGGAACCGGTGTGATCGGCGCCGGCTGGGCGGTCCGGTCGCTGGCACGTGGTCACGATGTCGTGGCATGGGATCCTGCTCCGGGGGCGCAGGAGCGCCTGCGTGCCGCCGTGGAACGGGCATGGCCCTCGGCCACGAGGCTCGGCCTGTTCCCCGGCGCCGACCGGTCCCGCCTCGAGTTCGCGGCGAGCGCCGCGGAACTGGCCGCCGGGGTCGACTTCGTCCAGGAGAGCGCACCCGAGAGCGAAGAGGTCAAGCGGCCCCTCATCCAGGCCCTGGCCGCCAACTCGGCCCCCGATGTCGTCATCGCCTCGAGTTCTTCCGGCCTGCTCCCGACCCGCCTCCAGGAGGATTGCGAGCACCCCGGCCGGATCCTGATCGGCCACCCCTTCAATCCCGTCTACCTGCTGCCCCTGGTCGAGATCGTCGCCGGAGAGCAGACCTCGCAGGAGGCGGTCGACGCGGCGCTCGCCCACTATGACGACCTCGTGATGTACCCGCTCCTGGTCCGCACTGAAATCGAGGGCTACCTCGCCGACCGTCTCCAGGAGGCGCTCTGGCGCGAGGTGCTGCACCTCGTCAACGACGGTGTCGCCTCGACGGCCGAGTTGGACGATGCCATCACCTACGGGCCGGGGCTGCGCTGGGCGGGCATGGGCACGAACCTCACGTTCCACCTGGCCGGCGGCGAACAGGGCATGCGGCACACGCTCCGCCAGTTCGGTCCGGCGCTGAAGTTGCCGTGGACGAAGCTGGTCGCTCCCGACCTCAGCGACGAACTGGTCGATGCGATGGCCGACGGCTGCCTCGCACAGGCCGACGGTCGTTCGATCGAAGACCTGGATCGCCTCCGCGACGACTATGTCATCAACGTGATGCGTTCCCTGCGCCCGCTCGACCTCGGGGCGGGACGGATCATCGCCGAGCGGGAGGCCCGCATCCATGCAGCGTCGCTCACGGCCCCATGGGTCGAGGGCGACGATGTGGCTGCCCCGCTCGACCTCTACCGGGGCGAGGTCGAGCCCGACTGGGTCGACTACAACGGCCACATGTCCGAATGGGCGTTCCTGACCGCCTTCGGGTGGGCGTCGGACAGGCTGTTCCGCTTCATCGGCGTCGACGAGGACTACCGGTCGTCAGGCAGAACGTTCTTCACCGTCGAGACGCACATCAACTACATGAAGGAGGCTTCGCTCGGCGACGCCCTACGCATCTCGACCCGGGTGCTCGGCGTCGATGCCAGACGGCTCCACATCTTCCACTCGATGGAGCATGCGGGGACCGGGGACCTGTTGGCCACGACCGAGCAGATGCTGCTCCACGTCGACACCGGTGCCGGCCGGACCGCTCCGATCCTCGACCGACCCGCAGCCGCCCTGGCTGCACTTGCCGCCGCCCACGCCGACCTTCCCGTCCCACCCCAGGTGGGGCGGGTGATGTCGTTCGGCTGACAACGGGAGCCCCGATGGAGTTTGCACCCACCGACGAGCAGGAGATGGTCGTCGACACGGTCCGCGCGTTCGTCGAGCGTGAGCTCGTTCCGTACGAAGACGAGGTCGAGCGGCTCGGCGACGTGTCCCGGGAGCTCGTCGAACAGATTCGGGAGCGGTCGCTGGCTGCCGGCATCTATGCCGCCAACATGCCGGCCGACCTCGGTGGCGGGGGCCTCGACAACGTCACGATGGCGATGGTCGACCGTGCCTTCGGCTGGACGCAGTACGCCCTCCACTACATCGTTGCCAGGCCGTCCAACATCCTCCGTGCCTGCACCGGCGATCAGGTCGACGAGTACCTCCTGCCCACGATCCGGGGGGAGCGGGTCGACTGTCTCGCCATGAGCGAGCCGGGGGCCGGATCCGACGTCCGCGGCATGACCTGTCGGGCAACCCGGGATGGCGACGACTACGTCATCAACGGCACCAAGCACTTCATAAGCCACGCCGACCTGGCCGACTACACGATTCTCTTCGTTGCCACCGGCGAGGAGCAGACGTCGAGGGGCCCGAAGAAGCTGATCACGTCGTTGCTGGTAGATCACGACACTCCCGGGCTCGAGGTCGTCCCCGGCTACAACTGCGTCTCCAACCGCGGCTACCACAACATGATCCTCAACTTCGACGACTGCCGGGTTCCGGCGTCGAAGGTCCTCGGCGAGGAGCACCGGGGCTTCGAGGTGGCCAACGAGTGGCTCGGGGCGACCCGCCTGCAGGTGGCGGCCATCTGCCTGGGCCGGGCCGACCGGGCATTCCGGGTGGCACTCGAGTGGGCCGCAGACCGGGAGCAGTTCGGCCAGAAGATCGGCCGGTTCCAGGGTGTGTCGTTCAAGCTCGCCGACATGCAGACCAAGCTCGTGGAGGCAGAGCTCATGACCTACCGGGCGGCCTGGCTGATGGACGAGGGACGGATGACCGACGGCGATGCCGCCATGGCGAAGATCTCGTCGACCGAGATGCTCCAGTTCGTGGCCGACGAGGCCATCCAGGTCCTCGGCGGCATGGGGCTCATGGACGAACTGCCGCTCGAGCGCATCTGGCGCGATGCCAGGGTCGACCGCATCTGGGACGGCACCAGCGAGATCCAGAGGCACATCGTCAGCCGGCAACTGCTCCGACCCCTCGGGTCGTAAGAGCCCGTCGTCGGTGATTCCCTGATGGCCACGACCGGGCCGCTCGAACGGTTGGTCGCACCACGGTCGTTGGCATTCGTCGGCGGCCGACCGGCGGAGATCGCCATCGGACAGTGCCTGGCGCTCGGCTTCGAGGGCGACCTCTGGCCGGTGCACCCGACCAGGGCCCGGGTGTGCGGTCTTCCGGCATTTCCGAGCGTCGACGACCTCCCCGGAGTACCGGACGCTGTCCTCGTCGCCGTGAACCGGCACGCCACCATCGATGTCGTCGCACGCCTTGCAGCGATGGGTGCCGGTGCTGCTGTCTGCTACGCCTCGGGATTCGCCGAGGTGGGCGGCGAGGGCCCCGCTCTCCAGGAAGACCTGGTCGTCGCCGCCGGCGACATGCCGCTGGTGGGCCCCAACTGCTACGGCACCATCTCGGCGACGACGGGTGCCGCCCTGTGGCCCGACCAGCAGGGCCTGTCCCGCACCGCCAGTGGCATCGCCCTGGTCACCCAGAGCGGCAACATCGGCCTCAACCTGACGATGCAGACCCGGCCGATGCCGATCGCGCACATGTTCACCCTCGGCAACCAGGCAACGGTCTGCATCGAGGACTGTGTCGAGGCGTTGGCCTCCGACGGGTCGGTGACCGCCATCGGGCTCCACATCGAGGCGTTGCACGACGTCGCACGGTTCTCGTCGGCCTGTGCTGTGGCTGCGGCCCGGGGCCTGCCGATCGTCGCCCTCAAGACGGGGACATCGTCGACCGGTGCCGCGATCGCCGTCTCGCACACGGGATCGATGGTCGGCAGCGACACCGCCTACGGGGCGCTGTTCAAGCGCCTGGGAATCCACCGGGTCCGTTCGATCCCCGAACTCCTCGACACCCTCCAGGTGCTCGATGCGGTCGGGCCGATACCGGGAAACCGCATCGCGAGCCTGAGTTGCTCCGGCGGCGAGGCCACCGTCGTCGCCGACCGGGCCGAGCCGCTCGATCTGGCATTCCCGGCGTTCGACGCCGGACAGGCGCAGCGGATCGCCGACACTCTGTCCGAGTTCGTCGCAGTCACCAATCCTCTCGACTACCACACCTTCATATGGGACGACGAGGAACGTCTGGCCGACTGCTTCACGTCGGTGCTCGACGGACCGTTCGATGCTGCGATGCTGGTGCTCGACTTTCCCCGGGATGGACTCGACGACTCGAGTTGGTGGCCGACCCTTCGGGCCTTCGGTGCGGCTGCACGGGGCACGGGCACCCCGGGGCTGGTGGTCGGGTCCATGGCCGAGAACCTGCCCGCACCGGTCGAGGCGACAGCGGTGGAACTGGGCCTGGTGCCGGTGCGTGGCATAGATGCGGCACTGCTCGGCCTCGAGGCAGCTGCCCGCTGGGGCCGCCACGTGCCGTCGGGCCTCCCGGACCCGGTTCGCCGTTCGACCGGAGGGCTACGGGTGCTGCCGGAGTTCGAGGCGAAGCGCCTCATGGCCGCGGCGGGCATCCCGGTTCCCGCAGGCAGAGAGGTCGAGGCGACCGGTGCGGCCGACGCTGCCGGCCGAATCGGCTTCCCGGTCGTGGTCAAGGCGACCGGGGTTGTCCACAAGAGCGACGTGGGCGGTGTCGTCCTCGACCTGGCCGACGGACCTGCCGTGGCGGAGGCCGCCGGACGCTTGGGCACCAGGGTCCTCGTCGAGGAGTTCGTGGACGATGCAGTCGCCGAGTTGCTGGTCGACATCCGCCGTGAACCTCCGGTCGGATGGCTGTTGACGCTTGGTACGGGGGGCACGCTCGTCGAGGTGGTGCGTGACACGGTGTCGCTGCTGCTCCCAGTCGATCCGGGTGATGTACGTCGTGCACTCGGCGGTCTCGCCGTCGGACCGCTGCTCGCCGGACACCGTGGTCGACCACCTGCCGACATCGATGCGATCATCGAGGTCGTGGAACACATGCAGCGACTCGTGTACGAGCATCCGGAACTCGTAGAGGTCGAGGTCAACCCGCTGCTGGCCCGACCGTCGGGGACGGTTGCCGCTGATGTGCTCATCACAATTGAGGAGGGAGGGGCATGAGCGGTTCAGTCACCACAATCTGCAACGACCGGGTACTCGAAGTCGTGCTCGACCGACCGAAGGCCAACGCCATCGACGCCGTCACCAGCCGTGAACTGGGACGGGTCTTTGCCGGGTTTCGCGACGATGCCGAGTTGCGCGTCGCCATCTTCACCGGGGCCGGAGAGCGTTTCTTCTCGGCCGGCTGGGACCTCGCCGCCGCAGCCGAAGGCGAGGCTTTCGAGGCCGACTACGGCGAAGGCGGTTTCGGCGGCTTCCCGGAACTGCCGGGGAGGAACAAGCCGGTTATCTGCGCCGTCAACGGCATGGCCGCTGGAGGTGGCTTCGAGATCGCCATGGCCGCCGACCTGGTGGTCGCCGCAGACCACGCCACCTTTTTCCTTCCCGAGTCCGGTCTCGGCATCATCCCGGATGCCGGGGCGATCCGACTCCCGCGGATACTGCCACCGGCGGTCGCCAACGAGGTTCTGTTCGCCGGCCGTCGGCTCGATGCCGTCGAGGCGCTGCGGTGGGGCCTGGTCAACGCCGTGGTCCCCGCAGAGCGACTGCTGGACGAGGCCCGTGCGCTGGCAGGGCGCATCGTGGAGGCGGCTCCACTCGCCGTCGAGGCGGTCATGGCGGTCGACCGGGAGACCAAGGCGCTCACCCTCGATGAGGCGTTCGCCCACCTCCGGTCCGGACAACTGGACGCCTACGAGCGGATGCTCGTCTCTGCTGATGCCGAGGAGGGACCCCGGGCGTTCACCGAGAAGCGCAACCCTCACTGGCAGGGTCGATAGGCCTCCCCGCAGGAAATTGGAACCGGACCGGAGGCGCTAGGTTTCCGAGCGGGCGCCGCACCGGTGGCGCAGCACCAGACGACCAGGCATGGGGGAGACGATGAGCCAACGCTTGACGACACCGATGGTCCGAGACGACGGCCGGCTGCGTGAAGCCACCTGGGACGAAGCCCTCGACCGGGCCGCTGCCGGGTTCCGTGGCGTGATCGACGCCCACGGCCCGACCTCCTTCGGCATCTTCAGCTGTTCGAAGACGACCAACGAGGTGAACTACGCCGTCCAGCGCTTCGCCCGGACTGTCGTCGGATCGAACAACATCGACAGCTGCAATCGAACTTGACACGCTCCCAGCGTCGTCGGTCTGGCGACGGTCTTCGGAGCAGGCGGAGGCACCTCTTCGTACCGGGAGGTCGAGGAGACCGACGTCATCCTCATCTGGGGCTCTAATGCACGGGCCGCCCACCCCATCTACTTCCACCACGTCCTGCGGGGCCTTCGCAACGGAGCCCGGATGTGGGCTGTCGACCCACGCCGCTCGTCGTCGGCCAAGTTCGCCGATGCCTGGCTGGGCCTGAACGTCGGGTCGGACATCGCCCTGGCCCACGGTGTCGCCCGTGAGATCATCGCCGCCGACCTGGTCGACCGTGAGTTCGTCGACAGGGCCACAACCGGCTACGAGCAGTTCGCCGCCTACGTCGACGAATGGACGCTCGAGCGCACCGAGGAGGTCACCGGCGTACCGGCCCGCGCAATCCGCGAGATGGCGCACGCCTACGCCACGGCCCCGATGGCCCAGATCCTCTGGACACTCGGCATCACCGAACACCACACCGGCGTCGACAACGTGCTGTCGCTGTGCAACCTTTCCCTGCTCACGGGCCACGTTGGCCGCTGGGGATCGGGCCTCTGCCCACTGCGGGGCCAGAACAACGTGCAGGGTGGCGGGGACATGGGCGCCCTGCCCAACAAGCTGCCCGGCTTCCAGGATGTCGACGACGACGAGGCACGTGCGAAGTTCGAGGCGGTCTGGGGCACAGCGATCCCCGCAGGGAACGGTTGGAACCTCACCGAGATGTTCGAGGCCATGGGTCGCGACGAACTCAAGGCACTCTGGGTCATCGGCGAGAATCCGGCCGACTCCGAGGCCGATGTCAACCACGCCCGCCGGCTGCTCGGAAAGCTCGACGTCATGGTCGTCCAGGACGTGTTCATGACCCGCACCGCTGAGATGGCCGATGTGGTCCTCCCGGCCGCCCTCGGGTGGGCGGAGTCGGACGGCACGGTCACCAACAGCGAACGCCGTGTGCAGCGCACCCGCGCCGCCGTGCCCCCACCCGGCCAGGCCCGACAGGAGATCGACATCGTCGCCGACCTGGCCGAGCGCATGGGCGCCACCGACTGGGGCCGTCCGACCGCCGAAGAGCTCTGGGAAGAACTTCGAACGCTCTCGCCCATGCACACAGGCATGTCCTGGGAGCGCATCAGGGCAGAGGGCGGCATCCAGTGGCCCTGCCCCGAGGAGGGCCACCCCGGCAGCCCGTTCCTGCACGGTCGCCTCTGGGAGGACCCGGTGGGTGGGCGACCCGCCCCGTTCTCGTGCATCCCCTGGAAGCCGCCGATCGACGAGCTCACCGACGAGTTCCCGCTGCGGCTCACCACCGGTCGGGCCCTCGACTCGTACAACACCGGGGTCCAGACCGACAAGTACAACTCGCCGATCCGCACCGGCGAGGCGCTCGACCTGTCGGCGGCGGACGCCACTGCACTTGGCGTCGTGGCCGGAGAGCGCGTCAGCGTCTCGTCCCGCCGCGGCACCATCGAGATGACCATCGCGATCGATGCCAGCCTGCAGGTCGGGCTGGCGTTCACGACCTTCCACTTCCCCGAGCTCGCCGACGTCAACCAGCTCACCTGCGACGCCTACGACCCCAAGTCCGGAACCGCCGAGTTCAAGGCGGCGGCCATCAGGGTCGACAAGCTGGAGTCGCTGGTCGATGCCTGACCTCCGGTTCTCCGAGGCCGAACCCTCCGACGCCGAACGCCTCGCAGTCGATGGGGTCGTAGCCGAACTCGGGGCCGTGGTCGTGGTGGAGGGCGAGCGTCTCGTGTACGCCGGGCGGGCACGGACAGCCGAGCGCCGGCACCTGCTGTTGCCGGCGCTACACGCCATCCAGCGGACCTCGGGGTGGATCAGCCCCGGCGGGCTCGACTACGCATGTCGGCAACTCGAGGTGCCGCCCGCCGAGGCCTACGGCGTTGCGACCTTCTACCACCTGTTCACTCACGAGCCACCGGAGGCCACCGACGTCGTGCACGTCTGCGACGACATCGCCTGCCGGCCGCCTGGTGCACTCGGCCTGATCGACGAACTGCGTGCCGCCGGCCACAACGTGAAAGCCAGCCCGTGCCTCGGGCAATGTGAACGTGGACCCGCGGTGCTCGTCCAGCGCACCGGCGACCACGATCTCACGATCGCACCCGGTTCCGTCGACGGGGTCGCCGTGGCGATCTCGGGCCGCACATCCGCCGCTTCGGTCACCCTGCCCCAGGCAGGCTCGCCCGGTCTGCGGCTGCTCGCCCGGGTAGGCGTGGTCGACCCCGGGAGCCTCGACGACTACCGGGCCAACGGCGGCTATCGGGCCCTCGACGCCGCCATCTCCATGGGTCCGGACCGGATCATCGAGGAGGTGTCCACGTCCGGGCTGTCAGGCCGCGGCGGCGCCGCCTTCCCGACGGGCGTCAAGTGGCGCGGAGTAGCCGACCAGCAGGGCCGACCCCGTCACGTGGTCTGCAACGCCGACGAGTCCGAGCCCGGCACGTTCAAGGACCGGGTCGTCATGGAGGGCGACCCGTTCTCGCTGGTCGAGGCCATGACGATCGCCGGCATCGCCGTCGGTGCCGAACAGGGTTGGGTCTACATCCGCGGCGAATACCCGGTGGCCACCCACCGCCTGCGCATGGCCATCGACCAGGCGAGGGCGGCCGGTCTGCTCGGTGCCGATGTCGCCGGATCCGGAAAGCGCTTCGACATCGACCTGCGCAGCGGCGCCGGCGCCTACATCTGCGGCGAGGAGACGGCCCTGTTCAACTCGATCGAGGGCTTCAGGGGCGAACCCCGCAACAAGCCGCCGTTCCCCACGACCCACGGCCTGTTCGGCGAGCCCACCGCCATCAACAACGTCGAGACGCTTCTCAACGTGCCGGCGATCATGCTGGACGGGGGCGAGGCCTACAGGGCGACCGGAACCGACCGTTCTCCGGGCACGCGTCTGTTCTGCCTAAGCGGCCGGGTGGCACATCCCGGCACCTACGAGCATGAGTTCGGGATCACCCTGCGCGGCGTTCTCGACGCGGCCGGAGGCGTGGTCGGCGCCGACGAGCCCCATGCCGTGCTCCTCGGCGGTGCAGCCGGGTTCTTCGTCCGTTCCGAGCAACTCGACCTTCCGCTGACGCTCGAGGACACCCGCGCAGCCGGCGTGTCCCTGGGCTCCGGGGTCGTCATGGTGTTCGGCGAGGAGGACGACATGGTCGACACGGTCCGCCGCGTCGCCGAGTTCTTCCGTGACGAGTCCTGCGGCCAGTGCGTGCCCTGCAGGGTCGGCACGGTCCGCCAGGAGGAGGTGCTGGCCCGGCTTCGTGACGGTGCGACCCTCGACGACGAGGTCGAACTCCTCGACGACCTGGCGGCGGTGATGCGCGACGCGTCGATCTGCGGCCTCGGCCAGACCGCTTCCGGTGCCATCCGCTCCGCCCTCGACCTCGGCCTGCTGGAGGGTGCACGATGAACGACGTTCCGGTATCGGCTCCACGCCGCCCCGTCGAGTTGACCATCGACGGTGGGACCGTCCGGGTTCCCGAGGGGTCGACGATCCTCGACGCCTGCCGGCAGGAGGGCATCGACACGCCCACGCTGTGCTGGGCCGAGAACCTCACGCCCGTCAACGTCTGTCGCGTGTGCGTCGTCGAGGTCGAGAACTCGCGGGTGCTCGTGCCCTCCTGTTCCCGCTGGGTCGAGGACGGCATGGTCGTGTCCACCGACTCCGAGAAGGTCCGCACCAGTCGCAGGATGGTCTACGAACTGCTGGCATCGTCGGTAGACCTCGACCGGGCGGACGCCGAGGTGCACGCCTGGATGGAGCACTACGGCGCCGACCCGGGGCGGATGGGTGACCGGGCCGACATCGCCACCGTCGAGCAGCCGCCGAAGCTCCAGGACGACCTCTACGTCCGCGACTACGAACGCTGCATCCTCTGCTACAAGTGCGTCGAGGCCTGCGGCGAGGATGCCCAGTTCACGTTCGCCATCGCAACGGCCGGACGCGGCTTCGACGCCCACATCTCCACCGAGTTCGACGTCTCGCTGCCCGACTCAGCCTGCGTGTACTGCGGCAACTGCATCGGCGTCTGCCCGACGGGAGCACTCGTTTTCAAAACCGAGCACGACATGCGCGAGGAGGGCACCTGGGACGAGGACGCCCAGAGCGTCACCACCACGGTCTGCACGTTCTGCGGTGTCGGCTGCAACCTCGAACTCCACGTCCAGGACGAGCGGATCGTCAAGGTGACCTCACCGGCCGACCATTCGGTCACCAACGGCCACCTCTGCATCAAGGGTCGGTTCGGCTGGCAGCACGCACAGTCCTGATCGTCGAGCCGGGAGCGGTTCGGTTCAGGAAGCGCCGGTCTTGCGCAGGGTGATGACCCATCCCTCGATGCCGGCAGCCGGGAGGTGTTCGCCGTGCTCCCGGAAGGCCACGGTCGCCGCTCCGTCCGCTTCGACGGCATCCAGCTCGGCCGACATCGAACCCTCGTCCCAGAAGTGGTCGTTCAGGCCGACGACGACAATCCCACCGGGCCGCACGACGCGCAACACCTCCCGCAACGCATCGGCCCGGATGTGCCCGAACGAAAAGACACCGACAGCCGTCGCCGCACCGTAGGCGCCATCGGCGATGTCGAGGTCCTCGTTCAGGTCGGCTTCGAAGAGGTGTCCGTAGGCGCCGGTGTCGCCGGCCAGGGCGAGCATGGCGGGGGACAGGTCGCAGCCGTCGATCGATGAATAGCCACCCCGGGCGAGGGCCACGCCGGACAGGCCGCTCCCGCATCCCACGTCGAGAATCCGGACTCCGGGGCCGACGCCCGAGGTGACGAGTGCGTGGGTGCAGCGCTCGGGCTGGGCGTACCGGTTTTCGTCGCCGATCTCGGTGTCGTAGGTGGCTGCCCAAGCCTCGTAGTACGCAAGCGTCTCTGCCTTCGTCTCGAGGCCGTAGGCGGTGGGGAGGAACTTCTCGGTGGCCACGGTCGGCAACCTAGCGTCGTGGATCCTTGCCCTTTCCGGAAGGGTTAGGGTCCCGCAGCGCATCCTCAGACAGAAAGAGCCCGTTCGATGGGCGGTGAGAAGATAAAGGAACCTCGAGGACTCCGACCCGGTGGCGCGTCGCGTGTTCGAGACGAGAAGCCATGGTGGGACACGTTCCCCTGGTGGGGACTCTTCATCGCATTGGTCCTGGCCTGGATGGCGGTGCAGATCATCACGCAGGACGACTACGCGTTGGCCTGGGAGCGCATCATCCCCGGCCTGCGCCTCACGATCGAGGCGACCATCAAGGCATTCGCAATCGCCCTCGTGCTGGGCCTGACCGCCGGCATGGGGCAGTTGTCGAGGAATGTCGTCGTTCGCAACGTGGCCCGAACGTATGTCGAGTTCATCCGGGGCATTCCGATGCTGCCGCTCATCTTCACGGTGGCGCTGATCGTCGTGCCGGAGACCTCCGACTACATCAACGCACGTCTGGACGCCTGGTTCGGCTTCACCTATGAGCCTTCGTTCCAGATGCGGGCCACGGTCACCCTTGCGCTCATCTACGGGGCCTACATGGCGGAGATCTTCCGAGGCGGCATCCAGTCAATACCGCCCGGCCAGTCTGAGGCCGGCCGTTCGTTGGGCCTGACCAGGCGCCAGACCATGCGCTCGGTGGTGCTCCCCCAGGCCATGCGGGCGATCATCCCGCCGCTCGGCAACGACTTCATCGCCATTTTGAAGGACACATCGCTGCTGTCCGTGCTGGGCGTGCTTGAGATCACCCAGCGCGGCCGACAGTTCTCCGCAAGCACCTTCAAGTTCCGGGAGGGTTACTTCGTCGTCTCGTTCATCTACCTGTGCCTCACCCTGGGCCTGTCGATCCTGCTCGGGGTGCTCGAACGACGAATGACCAGGGACCGGAAGGGTGAGCGCTGACATGGCTGCACACGGTGGAACGGGCCCTGCACAGATGATCTCGCTGCGGGGGCTCTCCAAGACGTTCGACAGGACCATCCACGCCGTGGTCGATGTCGACCTCGAGGTCGTCGAGGGCGAGGTCGTCGTCATCGTCGGGCCGAGTGGCTCTGGCAAGTCGACCGTGCTTCGGTGCATCAACCTCCTCGAGGTGCCGACCGAGGGATTCGTCACGGTAGATGGATTCGAACTCCTCGACCCGAAGACGGACATCGACCATGTCAGGGCCGAGGTCGGAATGGTGTTCCAGCAGTTCAACCTGTTCCCGCACCTCACCGTCATCGAGAACATCACCCTGGCCCAGCGCAAGGTGCGTGGACGCAGCCGCACCGAGGCCGAGGAGGTGGCGGTCCGCCAACTCACCAGGGTCGGCATCCCCGAGAAGGCCGACGCCTACCCACGGCAGCTATCGGGCGGCCAGCAGCAACGTGTCGCCATCGCCCGGTCGCTGGCGATGGACCCGAAGGTGATGCTGTTCGACGAGCCGACGTCGGCGCTCGACCCGGAAATGGTCAAGGAGGTGCTCGACGTCATGCTCGAACTTGCCTCCGAGGGCATGACGATGGTCGTGGTCACCCATGAGATGGGGTTCGCCAAGGCCGCCGCCGACCGCCTTGTGTTCATCGACGAGGGTGAGATCGTCGAGGTCGGCCCGCCGGAAGAGGTCTTCTCGAATCCGACGCACCAGCGCACCCGGGCATTCTTCGACAAGATCCTCTACTGATCCGGCGGCGATGCCGGGCACCTACGCTGCGCGGGTGGCCCTCCATCTGACCGACGACGACGTCAGGCGCCTCGACGGGGGCGACGGACCGGCCGTTCGGCTGGCGATGCGGGTGGTGGTCCGTCTGGCGGAAGCCCTCGGTGCCGAGGAACTGCTCGACATCTCCGGAGCGCACGTCGATTCGTGTCTGTACCACGGTCGGGCCCCGCTCGATTTCGCCGAGCGTCTGGCCGGCGACGGGGCGGCCGTCGTGGTGCCCACGACCCTGAACGTGTCGTCCCTCGACCTCCTGCACCCCGACCTCTACCGGGGTGACCCCGGGGAGGGCGAACTGGCCCGACGTCTGATGGACGCCTACGTCGCCATGGGTTGTCGGCCCACATGGACATGCGCCCCCTACCAGCTGGAGGATCGCCCCGCCTTCGGCGAGAACGTCGCCTGGGCCGAGTCGAACGCCATCGCCTTCGCCAACTCGGTGCTCGGTGCGCGCACCGACCGCTACGGGGACTTCGTGGACATCTGTGCGGCGGTCACCGGTCGGGCACCGGCGGCGGGGTTCCACCTCGATGAGAACCGACGTGCCACCGTCGTGTTCCACCTCGAAGGGCTGATGCCCGGGTTGCTGGAAAGTTCGCTGCTGCCCCATGTCCTCGGAACGCTTGTCGGCTCGGTGGTGGGGAACCGGGTTCCGGTCATCGATGGTGTGCCCGACCCGCCGGGGGAGGACTGGTTGAAGGCGTTGGGATCTGCCGCCGCTTCTGCCGGGAGCGTCGGGATGTTCCACGTCGTCGGGGCAACCCCCGAGGCGCCGACCCTGGAGGTAGCACTGGGAGGCCGGCAACCAGACGAGGTGGTCGTCGTGAGATCCGATGACCTGCGCCGGACCCGAGACCTGTTGACCACGGCGGTCGGTAGCGACCTTGCGACCGTCAGCCTCGGGACACCGCACTACTCGGTCGCTGAGATCGGCCGCTTCGTCGAGGCACTCGCCGGTCGCAACGTGCACCCGGCGGTCGACGTGTACATCTCGACGGGCCGGGGAGTGCTCGACGAAGTCGAGGACCGTGGGTGGGCAGAAGGCCTGCGGTCCGCCGGCGTGACGATTGTGACCGACACCTGCACCTACGTGACCCCGATTCTTCGCGAAACCTCGAGGCCGGCCATGACCGACTCGGCAAAGTGGGCCTACTACGCCCCGGGCAACCTCGGCGTCGATGTGGTGTTGGCGAGCACACGGGAGTGCGTCGAGTCGGCCGTCGCAGGCAAGGTGGTTCTGGACGATGCGATCTGGACCGAAGGTCACTTCGATGGCTGAGGCACCGCAGGTCCAGGTCGCAGGTCCGCCTTCGGGTCCGGTCGAAGGCGTGGTGCTGCACCTAGACGAACCGCTCAGCTTCTGGGGCGGCTTCGATTCTGCGAGCGGTGAGATCATCGATCGCCACCATCCCCAGTTGGGCAGCTCGGTCGCCGGCCGGGTGCTCGTCATGCGCACCGGCCGCGGCTCGAGTTCGGGGAGTTCGGTCCTCCTCGAGGCGGTCCGCTGCGGAACGGCGCCGGCGGCGATCGTGATGGTGGAGGCGGACGCGATCGTGGCGCTGGGTGCGATCGTGGCTGACGAGCTGTACGGCGTCTCGTTGCCGGTTGTGCTGGTGGATGAGGCGGAGTTGGCGGAGTTGTGTACGGGGATCCGGGTGAACATTGATCCTGACGGCTCGGTTCGGATACTTGACGCTGACTGATTTGTGCACCGTTGGGGGCGCCGCCGGGCACGGTTCGCTCGCCGGGATACGGCTCGCTCATCCGTACCCGACGCTGCCTTCTCGAGTCACCTTTGGTGCTCACCAACCCCTTTCACCACCCGGGACATTCCATCGTCCTTACTGGGGGAGGGGGGTTGGTCACCGCACGCCATCGGAGAGGCAGGCCTCCCTTCCGCTCGAGGACGGAGTCGCAGGCCCTGGTGGATCAGTCCTGGTCGGGGATCCAGGGCTCTGTGGTGACGCCGAGGCCGTCGGCGATGCGGTTGGCGTAGGCGTAGTAGGCGGTCACCTCGGCGATGTCGAGGATGTCGCGGTCGCTGAAGCCGACGGTACGGAGGGCGTCAATGTCGGACCTGGCAACCTCGCCCGGTGCGGTGGTCAGTCGGATCGCATACTCGAGCATCGCCCGACGCTGGTCGGAGATCGGCGCCGAGCGCCAGTCGGCTTCGACGGCGGCCACAAGATCGTCGTCCCGGAGGAGTCGGCGCAGACCGCGCCGGTGGTGGGTCACTCAATAGTGGCAGTGGTTCTCGAGGCTGACCACGAGAGCAATGAGCTCACGTTCGACCTTGCGCAGCGTGGCGGTTCCAGCCATCGCCGACGTGTAGAGGCCCAGGTGGGCATTGAGCCCCCGCGGATTCAGGGAGTGGACGACCATGATGTGGTCGACGCGGCCGTGCGTGGCATCCACGACCTCGGCGTACAGGTCTGCAAGGGGCCCGCCCTCCGCTTCCCAGTCACCATCGGGAACGGTCCGGATCCATGCCATCGTGTGAGTTTCGCACGACCGGCGGATGCAGGCCACAGGGGCCGTTACCGGTATGTGGCAAATGTGTTACAGGGTTTTCCGTTTGTCGATTCTGGGACTATGGTGCCGCGCGCCACACCTCCGGGTGGTGTTGTCGCGAGCCCCGCACCTCCGTGGGACGCGTCGTGCCCGGTCGGGTGGCGGACAGTGGTTCCTATGACTTTCTCTATGGAGGACAAGCCAACATGAATAAGCGTGTACGTGTAATCGCTGCGTTGTTTCTCGGGTTCGCGTTGATCGCGGGCGCCTGTGGTAGCGACGGTGGTGATGCGACGCCGACGACTACGGCTGCGCCGACTGTCACGACTACTACGGCTGCGCCGGAGACGACCACTACTGAGGCGCCGGCGCCTGTGGGTTTGACGATGTGTCGTGCGAATTGGGCGTC
>JACKQG010000099.1_pt1 | contig 116363 bp, 75 predicted proteins | sample 8237621 | NCBI WGS metagenome assembly JACKQG01 (sample SAMN15677084, study PRJNA649215) | marine metagenome | biome: marine; feature: Black Sea; material: saline water; isolation source: suspended particulate matter (SPM) from the Black Sea western gyre | collected 2013-06-09/2013-06-10... | reverse complement strand
CACCTTCGTCTGGACCGCTGGCCACGGCAGCGACACGGTCGAAGGGGGAAGCGGCGCGAACGTGCTGCAGGCGACCTTCACGGCGAATGCCGACGTAGTCACTCTGACGGCGAACGGCTTACGAGCCGACGTAACAGACGGCGCCGACACGATCAGCACGGCCCGCGTCAGCCAGATCGACCTGAACACGCTGGCGGAAACAGACACGGTCACCGTCAATGATCTCAGTGCAACCAGCGTCACGCTGGTGAATATCGCTGCAGGTGACGATGCAGATATCGTCGAAGTCGACGGTACGAGCGCGGGCGATACCGTCAGCACCGAAGAGATTGCTGGCACGGTCGAAGTGACGGGCCTATCGGCCGTCGTTCGCATCACGGCTAGCGAAACCGTTCGCTTCGATGGTAACAAGGGCGAGGACACGCTCATCGGCAGTGGCACCACGCCGAGCGTGGACGTCGCTGCGGGTCGGATCACGAGTGTCTTGACGGGTAACTTGGACTTCATCAACACGGAATCTTTGTTGCTACACGCCGGAACCAGCTTATCGCTGACCGAAGCTTCCACCTTCGTCCATACACCCAGTGCCATCACCGACGAAGGAGCGTTGGAAGCCGACGCCTTGGAAGTTCGATACACGGGTCTCGCCTCGGGTGACACGATCATCCTGAGCGGGAACACAACCGGCGACAGCCTCTTGGCTCACGGCACCAACGACGACAACACGTTCACTGTCTCCTCGACCAGCGTGGTCCTAACCGGTCGCGCGACGTTGAGCCTAACCAGCCTCGAAACGATCACCCTCGAAAGCCTCGACGGCAACGACTCCTTCGACCTCACACCTGGCACCGCCACCTTTAACCTTCACGCAGGCGATCCAAGTACCGGAAGCGATAGCCTGACTTTCCATGGTCAAGGTGCCGCAGTTACACAAGACTTAGGGGCACACTCGATTTCTGAGTCTTTGCTTGAAGTGGTTGTCTACTCCAGCATCGAGGCGATTACCGTAAATCATGCCGCGGCGAACTTTAACCTTGACGGAACGGTTGGCCCGGATGACTTCCTCGTAACTCCGCTAACTACCGCTTCCGTGGAGATCCAACTCCTCGGCGAAGCTCCTGCTGTTACAACCAGCGGTATGGGCACGGTGACAATCCGCGACAACAACGGCGGTAGCGACTCACTTACTGTCGTTGGAACAAACGCGGACGACTCGATTCAAATCGATTCGACAGACGTCAACGTCGGTACTCTGAAGGCAGTCGCCTACGACACTTCGAACATCGAGTCGTTGGTCATCGATGGTCTGTCAGGTGACGACACCTTCGCGGTAACGCCAGACGCCAACACGCCTCCGATCCATATCGAAGGTGGTGATCCGATTGGTGGCGGAACAAATGGTGACCAACTGAATCTGCTGGCCGGTGGTGCGGCGGTGACCTTTAATACGGGCCCCGAGGTCGACGAAGGCAGCCTCGTTGCGGGGGCGAACTCACCAGTAAGCTACGATCACATCGAAGCTATCGGCGCGTTCACTGTCACCGGTGGTGCTAATATCAGCGGTACCAACGACACTGACTCGATCACAGTCATCGCTCGCGATGACACCAGCCATGCGGGCACGGACGGCGAGCGAGATTTCACCGTTTCGGTCAACAATGGTATCGAAGTGCTATTTGTTGATACGCCTTCGTTGAACGTAGATGCACTGGGCGGTCGCGACGAGATTACGCTACGCACACCAGCCCCCAACGATACCGAGTGGGATGTCGATGTCATCGTAATCGGTGGCACGCCATCCGACGGCGATCGTTTGGTCGTCGAAACACCAGGACATGACAGCATCTTGTATACGCCCAGCGCATCTTCGCCCGACGACGGAACTTTACTGATCGACGAGGCGACGAACGACACGACAATCACGATCAATGGCATTAGCGAATTGGTGTACGACGGCGAAGACGGCGACGATGATCTAGCAGTTGCATTTAACGGAACCAATACCTACACGGTCGGTCAAGCCGTTGATGCAGGTCGGTTTGCCACGGATACATCGCTGCCGATTGACTTCACAAACCTTGGCACTATCGGATCGCTGACAGCGAACAGCCTTGGTACGACAGACGTCTTGCGAATTGAAGGTACGTCGCTGAACGACTTGTTCGATGTAACAGGCACAACGGTTCAACTGAATCGTCAGCTTTCGATAACACATAATCTCGCTGCGAGTGAAACAGTCCAAATTGTGGGAGCCGGATCGAACACTGACACCGCCGACTACACAGGACAAGGTGCTGCGATCGCTATCGACCTTGGCTCGTCTTCCTTCGTGGAAGCAGGATTTGCGACGATCGTGTACGGCGACCTTAGCGCAATCGCCCTTGATGCGGCAGTCGGCACGATTGACGTTGACGGAACATCCAACGCCGACACATTTGATGTTACTCCGACCGGCGCAAATACGACCGACATCGTAATGAACGGTGTGGCTCCCATCGTGAGCACTAACAACTCCGGCACCTTGAACATCCGCGAGTCAAACGGTGGCAGCGACGAGATCATCGTTCATACCACGAGCGAAGACGACGCGATTGCTGTCACTTCGAGTGCGATCAGCCTGAACGGTCGTAAATCGATCGCTTACGCATTCGCGAACATCGAGTCCATCGTTGTCGAAGCCGGAACTGGTAACGACACGATCGAAGTGACTCCGGATGCGAACACGCCAGTCATTCGAGTCGACGGGGGCGATCCGATCGGGGCGACTCCCGGTGACACGCTGAACATCCAAGCCAGCGGACAATCGGTAACGCTGAACACCGGGCCGGAGAACGACGAAGGCAGCGTCAAGGTCGGAACAACGAAACTCGTCAGCTTTAACCAGATCGAGGCGCTCGGCGCGTTCTCGGTGACGAGCGGTGCAACGGTCGCGGCTGGCAACGACGCGGATGTGATTACTGTGATCGCTCGCGACAGCAGCACGCACGCAGGAACGGACGGCCAGCAAGACTTTACCGTTACGGTGAACGCGGGCTTTGAAGCATTGTTCCGCGATACGCCATCGCTGATCGTGAACGCTCTAGGCGGTAGTGACGAGATCACTGTTCAGACACCTGCGCCGAACGATGCTGAATGGAACGTCGACCTCACAGTCAACGGCGGCACGCCATCGGATGGCGACCGATTAGCCGTCGAGACGCCTGGACAAGACACCGCGATCTATCGTCCCGGCGCGACACCCGACAGCGGATCCCTCGTAATCGATGAATCGACGGACGATAGTTCAATCACGATTAATGAGATCAGTAAGTTCGTTTACGATGGCGAAGCAGGGAACGATCGCCTTACTGTTGAGACACTTTCGGGCTCTGATGCTGTTAGGTATCTCCGTGGTGCTGCGATTGACGCCGCTGAAGTGATGGTCGGCAGCGCCCTGCCAATCGGATTCATTAATCTTGGAGCGGGCGCGTCGGTAAGCTTGACAGATGCCAGTGGATCGCGAGTCGACTCGCTAACGCTGGCCGGCGATTCAGGCGACGACATTTTCGATCTGGCCACGACGACTGGTTCACTTGCGTTTAACAGTCAACTCGTCATCGCGACACCGGGCGTGCAAGACCTGACGATTGAAGGGCATAGCGGAAACGATCAGTTCACGGTCAACGCCGAGCAGCCATATCGAAACATCACACTTTCCGGCGGTGATCCAGCCGTTGACGCCGATCGAGTCGTGCTGAACGCGACCGACGACGCAACTTTGGTTCTCGGTGGGCCAACCGCGACGGTTTCCGGTGGCAATCTGAGTTCCGGCGTTGTGTCACTGCCAGGAATCGAAGCCGTCTCGCTGAATGCCGGCGCAAACAACCTCGTCGTCGACGGAACCACAAGTGCGGACTCGTTCATTGTGAGCCCAATCGCCGCGAATGTCGCGACGGTACAAGCCGAGGGCATTCGTCCAGTCGTGACGACCACGAACACTGGGTCGTTGACAATCAACGCACTTGGAGGCGGTGACGACGCTTTGGAAGTTCAGCTGAGTTCGGCTTCCGAGACCGTCACCGTGACTGCGGCAGTCGTCCAAGTCACCGCGGGCGCGGCGTTGAAAGCTGTGAACTATACGGCGAGCAACATCGATTCATTGTCGCTGTTCGGAAACGCAGGCGACGATATCTTTAACGTAACCGCGGATGTCAATACACCGACGATCTTCGTCGACGGGGGCGATCCGATTGGTTCGACACCTGGCGATACCTTGAACGTAACGTCGGGCACGACGGTCGTCATCAATCTAGGCCCGCAGAACGACGAAGGCACGTTCGAGGTTGGTGGAAGTCAGCCAGTGAACTTCGATCGCATGGAGTCACTGGGTGCGTTAAACACGCCGGGCGGAGCGACGGTGAACGCGTCGAACGGCGATGATGCCATTTCGATCATCGCACGTGATAATTCGACACACGCTGGAACTAATGGCATTCAAGATTTCACCGTTGAAGTCAACAACGGACTCGATGATCTCTCGATTTTATTCACAAACACGCCGACGTTCACCCTGAATGCCCTCGGCGGTAACGACGCCCTCACGGTTCGTACGCCAGCCCCGAATCAAGCCGAATGGTTCGTCGATCTCACTATCACTGGTGGACCTGGCGACGATTCTGTCACGTTGCAGACTCCAGGAACTGATTCCGTCCAAATCCGGCCCACGGGAGCTGACACCGCACTGATCGTCATCGACGAAGCGACAAACGACTCGACAATCACGCTCAGCTCGCTGGCGACTTCGCCTGGCGGTATTGAACACTTGTCTTACGACGGTGTGAGTGGCAACGACACGCTGACAATCGTTGGCGACGGCACCGGTGCGGGCACTGCGGATACGATCGTGCGTACAGTCGGAGTTGCCGCGGATAAAGGAAACTTCCGTGTGAACAGCCTCTTGGCGGTTGAGTATCGGAATGTTGGCCTCGGCGCGACACTGAATGTTGATGGTGGGGCGGCGAATGCAATTGACCGATTGGTGCAACCGGGTACATCGAATGACGATGAGTTCGCTGTCGAGGCTGGCGGTATTGGAAATCGAGTCGGACTTACTGGCTTCCTCGACGTCTTTACGACCAACATCGAATCGCTAACGCTGCTTGGCGTGGCCGGTGATGACGCGTTCACAATTGCAACGACAACCGCCTTTGCAAACATCAATCTTGAAGGTAACGATGCTGGGCAAGATGTCTTGAACGTGAGCGCAAGTGATGGCGTTATCGAAACTTTCAGGGTCACCCATGACATCCTCGGCTCGGGTAGAGTCACGAAGACCGTGGCAACTCCATTGCAAATCGACTACACAGCTCTCGAAGCCGTCACCGTAATCGGCAATGGCGTTGAGGACGTATTGACCGTCGAAGGCACCACGACCGATGATCAGTTGCAGCTGGTTCGAGGCCAGTTGGGCGATCGCGTTGTCGGCGACTCGCAGATTCCAGTCGAGGCGATCGGCAGCTTCGATACGTTAACTGTCGACATGGCGAACGCCTCTGGTAATGACACACTAACCGTCGATCTAACGCGATTGGTCGTTGCCACGACGTACGGCGTTGTCGCTGATCTTAGCGAAGTCGATCGAGTGGTGCTGCTCGGAACGAACGCAGCTGACGAGGTCACTTCGACGACCGATTCCGTCACCGTCTCACAAGGAACACGTACCGGAACGATCGAGTTCACACCGGGCCAACTCGACCTAGTCACAATTCAAACATTCGATGGCGCGGACGACGTTACGTTAACTTCCTTTGACGAGCCACTACGAGTCGAAGTTGGTGCGGGTGACGACAACGTAGACCTTTCGCTCTCGACCGGAGGCACGACCGTCGGCGGTGAAGGCGACGATGTCCTTCGTGGCGGTTCTGGTCCCGATACGATCGACGGAGGCCCAGGCGATGACCAACTCTTCGGAATGGGTGACGCGGATCTGTTGCGAGCAGGCGATGGCAACGACGTTATTCTCGGTGGCTTTGGCGCGGACCGAGTCTTCGGTGGTGCAGGCAGCGATCTGATGGTCTGGAATCCAGGTGACGGGAGCGATGTGGTCGAAGGCGAAGACGGATTAGATGTATTGCAGTTGTCCGGTGGTAACGTGCCAGACGAGTTCACGCTCTCGGCCAGCGTCGCGCGCCTGCAACTCGATCGCGTCTCCGGCGCTGCCAGCGAAGGCGTGGATGCGGCGGGCATCGAGCAGGTCGATCTAAACATCTCCACCGCGTTCGGAACTAATGTGACGGATCTCGCCGGCGCAGATATGTTCGTTGTGAACGATCTCTCGCAAACCGAAGTCGAAATCCTCAATCTTGGCCTTGGGCTAAGTGACAACGAGCCAGATGAGGTGAAACTAAACGGACGATCGACGGCTGATACGGTCGCGATCACAGGCGGAGCCGCGATCAATGTGGGCGGACTTGCGTACGACATCAACATCACCGGAGGCGCAGCCAACGAAGACTCCCTCACGTTCAATAGTAACGGCGGCGACGACACGATCGATGTCGCGGATCTGAGTGGTTCGTTCAGCGTCGACGATGTTGTGATCGATGGCGGCCAAGGCCATGACACGATTACAGGCTTCGGAAATCTTCGCGGAAACGTCGGCAACGACGTTCTGACGGGCGACGCTTCAAGCCAAATCCTGGAAGGCGGCGATGGGGCGGATCAACTGTTCGGTCTTAGCGGCGAAGACGATCTACGAGGCGGCATCGGTGAAGACTTGATGATCGGTGGCACTGGCAACGACACGATTGACGGCATGGACGGCTTCGATACGATCTTGATCGAGGGCACTTCCGCGCGTGACATCATCGACGTTCGTCAACCAACTGACGCGCAGCTGGTTCATACCGTGAACGGCGTTACGGAAACCGATACGCTCGTCAGCGGTTCTGTCGAGCAGGCAAGCGTTGACGCTTTGGGTGGCGACGATTTGGTTCGAGTGTTGCTGGCCGATCAACTGTTCGACGACGCAGGACGGAGCCTGCAGATCGCGGTTGCAGGTGGCAGTTCGACGGGTATCGGCGATCAATTGATCATCGTCGACGACGGCACAGACGATCTCACACTTTATCGCAAGGGTGTCCTCGACAGCGAAGGACGTGTGACGATCGGGCCCGCTAATATCGAGCCACTGGAGCACGTATTCACAGGTATCGAACGCCTTCAACTGGTCGACGAGAACGGTGCCGCTCTGAACGCAGGCAGCGGCGACGCGGCTCGATTGGTCGTGTTCAAGCACGATCCGTTCGAGTCGAATGAAGATCGCTTTACCGCGACGCTGCTAGGTGCCAACGAAACGGTCAATGTTGACCCGACGATCGATCCCGCCGGCTTAGTCAATCCGTTCGGTGATGGCTTTGACATCCCCGGTGACTCCGATTGGTATCGCATCGAGGCAGTCACGACCGGAACAATCGACGTTCAAGTTCTCTTTGAAGAGATTGCGTTGATTGGAACTCGACCAGGGCTGCCGGGTGACGGAAATCTCGATATCGAGCTGTACGACATCGACGGCACGCTGATCGCAGGCAATGGCACGTTTGGCGATAACGATGGTGCTCACGAGCTGGACACCGATGGCGATGCCTTCGAAGAAGACGAACGCATTCGCATTCCGGCAGTCGATGGCCAAACGTACTTCCTTCGCGTCGCTGGGCGTACGGTGGACGTGATCAACAGCTACTCGATCACCGTCATTAACGAAGCACCGCCTACGCCATTTGATATCGAACTGCAAGACACGCCAGTCGGTGCTGGGTCGAACAGCGATGATGGTCGTACACAGACCGACAATGTTACGCGCGACGGCACGCCGACGATCTTCTTCCGATTGGATGACGGTGTGTTCCGATTCGACGTTCCCGGCAACGACACCGTGACGACTCCGGTCGATCAACTCATTCCAATTCCGTTCCAAACGACCCCGCAGGCCGGCTTCCGCATCGCGATCTTTGACGAAGGCCCAACGCCTAATCAATCCGCGACCGCTCCTCAAACACCGGTCGGCTTCGCGACAGAAACAGGAACCGACGGACTCTACACGTTTACCTTCCCAACAGCGTTATCCGAAGGTACACATTTCCTCTCGGCTCGCGTCGAAATGATTGATCCGGCGACTCCACAACAAGCCGGCTTCGGCCCTCGCAGCCAGTCGCTGGAGATTTTGGTCGATACTTCCGCACCAAACATTTCGTTCGGCGATCCAAGTGTGGCGAACGACGGGATCGATCCAAGTGACGGCGATACGGGCGTGACAGGTGTTGTTGCTTCATCCCATGATCGCGTTACCAGCGACACCACGCCAAGCTTCTTTGGACAAGTCGAATCCGACTCGATCGTTCGTGTTTACGTCGACCAGAACGCTGACGGCATCGTCGACGCTGGCGATGTCTTAATCGGTACGACGACCGCAACGACGAGCGGTTCTAGCCAGAATCCGATCAGCCAGTGGCAATTGACATCGACCGTCGACCTGAACGATCCGGAATACTTCTCCCTTGACGGCGTGCGCCGCTTGCTCGTCACTGCCGAAGATCCAGCAGGCACGGTGACGGCTCCAGAAGGGCTGATCATCTTCGTCGATACGCAAGGTCCGCGGATCACCGGCGTCGATATCAACACGCAAGGAAATTCCTTCAGTCTGTTCGATCCTGATCCAATGGACGGACCAACTCCGGCCGTCAACTCACTAGTATTGAGCGTTGAAGATCTTGCTGCTCGCAGCAACGTCGACGCGAACTTCCTTTATGATGCGTTCGACAACGGGCTGATCGCCAACGCCGGTCACTATTCGCTGATCGGCGATAACAGCGGTGCGATTCCGATCGCTTCGATTAGTTTCACACCAGTCGCTGCTGCCGATGGCCAGTCGGCAACCGGAACGATCAGGCTTACATTTGCGCAGCCTTTGCCGGACGATCGATTTACATTGACCGTTAGCGACGCCGTGCAAGATTCCGCAGGCAATGCACTTGATGGCGAATCCAACGCGACGGAACCGCAAGGCGATCCACAATTTGCCAGTGGTGACGGAGTTCCTGGTACGTCGTTCTCGGCTCGCTTTACGGTCGATAGCCGACCTGAAATCGGGACAGCTACGGGCGGTGCCGTGCAAGTGGATGCGAACAGCAACGGCATGTTCGATTCGGACAACAGCGACGCGGCAAACCGCGACTTCATCTATCAGATCGGAACAGACACCGACCAATACTTCACTGGCAACTTCAACACCGCCACGATGACGATGGCCGCATCTGGCTTCGACAAGGTCGGCGTCTATGGCCAGACCGAAGCGACGCAACCGGGTCAGACGAATCCACAATACCGCTTCCTGCTTGACTTCGACCATGACGGCGCAGCGGACTTGGTTTCAGTGCCGACGGCCGAGTTCCAAGTTCCTGGCCAGCCCGTGGCGGGCGATTTCAACGTGGGTCATTCTGGCGACGAGATCGGGTTGTTAGCGATCAGATCGACCATAGGTGCACCACTTCCAAACGATACTCGCCCAACGAGATCTTATGAACTGCGGTGGATCCTCGACACTAACGGCAACAACGAACTCGATGGCAACGACACCGTCATCGTGTTGGACCAGTCCACCTATCCTGAGATTCCAGCGTTGATCGCCGCCCGGCAAGAGTTCCCAATCAATCCCCTGGAGCCGCCGACCGAAGTAGACCTCGCGCCGATCTTCCGACCGATCGTTGCCGACTTCAACGGTGATGGAAACGACGACTTGGCGATCTTCGACGCGTTGAACAATCAATGGAACTTCGACGTGGATCGCGACGGTCAGCGAGACGACGTCGTCGTGTTTGGATTGCCAGGCGAGACGGAACGACCCGTGGCTGGTGACTGGAACCTTGATGGCATCGACGACTTCGGCGTGTTCTCCGCCGTTCCGACGTCGCAAACACAGCCGGAACCTGTGCAACCGGCGGACTTCCGCTTGTTGATCTCCGATCGCTCCGGCGCCGTCCCTTCTGCAATCTTCGAACCATTTGCGCCGACTCCGCTTGGCAACGATGAATCCTTCGAGTTCGGCGATAAGACGGAATTTCCTGTGTTCGGCAACTTCGACCCTCCGGTATCGTTGACCGTTGGTGGTGGTGGGGATGCCGGTGGAGGTGATACAGGCGGCGGGACGGATGTCGTTTCCTATCAAAATGCGACGAATAAGCATGACGTTAACAACGATGGCCAAGTTTCGCCGTTGGATGCGTTGCTAATTATCAACGCTTTGAATCAGCATGGATCGGGAAGCCTGCCGGACTCGCTTCCAAGCAGCTCGCAGTATTTGCCTCCGAACGTTTACTTGGATGTCGACGGTGACGGGTTTGTGGCACCCGGCGATGTCCTTCGGGTAATCAACCAGTTGAATAACCCCAGTTCAGAGGGCGAGGGGGAAGCGACGCAATTCTCGTTTGTCGGGGCAACGGAGACATCACCAGCAAGCCAGCCGCTCGACGCTGCGAACGTGATAACTCCTGCCTTCATGGCGACGACGCGCGAAGCTGCCGGCACCGTCCAAGAAGATCATGCGGCCAAGTCGACGATCTTCCAGCGAGTTGGCAGTTGGTTGAACGGTGCATCGGAGCGAGTCGCTTCGTTGCTGGATCAACCTTCTCAGCGCCATCGTCGATTGCCGGCGAAGATCGCTCTGCCAGTTGCGGCTGCCGAGTTTGTCGCCGCCGAAATCGATGATGCGATCGCGCATCTCGCCGCCGATCAATCCGCCAGGAAGGAAGATTCCAAGACCAACGAATTAGACGACGCAATCAACGACATCTTCGGCGACTGGACAACGTAAATGCAATGCGGTTACCAGTCGTCGCCATTCAGCTGGCGATCCGCGCGATGACCAAGCTGCATGTAGGTGATGACATCAATGGTCTCCGCGCAGAATCGGACACTGCCATCTCCAACGGCGAACTGCGCGCCGCCAGGATGCTGGCTGCCAAACCCACCAACGGCGAGAGTGACATCCTCTGGAAGCTTGAACTCGGGAAGCACTTCCTCTTCTGCCTCGTCTTCGGATGACCCCCAACCGTATCCGCCATTGTTGCGGTAGTTATTGGACGCAAACGGATCATCCGTGTCACCGAACAGCGTCGCTAATGTATCTTCGTCGGTCATCATAGCTTCGACCGGAAGATCGTCGATCTCTAACCCAGGTGGATAGCCAGTTGGCCGCGAGAAGTAACGTCGCGTCCGCCAGTTCTTTCCCTGCGACGAATTGATGGGAACTCCCGTATTACGGAGCGTCGCACGTGTTCCAGACATCCAACCGAGATCGCCGGCGTAAGTATCCTTTTCGCCGACGAACAAGGTATTCGAACTGCCATCCTTGAGATCAAAGTAACTGACACGGCTATTCAGAAAGAAAGTACCGTTGTTCGTGACATCGATCGGTGCTTCGACGTCGTTGTGGACACCAGCATAATCACTATACGCGCGACCGCTGCCGGGCATTGAGGGACAACGGAATATCTGGATATCGACGCGTCGAACGGGCATGTTGTTCGGATCGTAAACACCGACGAGCGAGTCGATGTGTGCATGCGTGTTCTTTTGCTCTATGTAAGGAAGCAGCTGAATCAGCCAGTTGTGATGGTAGCCCTGTGGCAATGTCTTGATCGGCCCCGTCTGGTTGATCGTGCCAGGCGGATAGACTTGATGCAGCATCTCGTAGTTGTGAACGGCGATGATCAACTGTTCAAGGTGTTTTGCACAAGTCGCACGTCGCGCTGCCTCGCGCGCCGCTTGCACAGCGGGAAGAAGCAAGGCAACAAGAATCCCGATGATTGCGATCACCACCAAGATCTCGGCAAAGGTGTAGCCGCGTCTTGGGTGGCGAAAGCGGCAGCAGCGATGTCTAAACATTGGTTTCATTCCTGACACCATCGAGCGCTCAATACCTTTCGTCAAGCAATCGTCCGTCCGAGCGATGACCAAGCTGCTGGAATACTTGCTCGTTGATCGTATCGGTGATGTAACGGATGCTGCCATCACCGAACGCAAAGTTCGCGCCTCCCGGATGATCGCTGGAAAGGCCGCCGACGGCTGTCGGAACGGTAGGACGACCATTGATGATGACGGGCTGTTCATCCGAGGAAACCGTGTCATTCGAGTCTGTGTCCGCCGCTTCGGTCGGCTCGTCGTCATTCGCTGGCGCCTCGGACGTCGTTTCCAACGAGTCGATACCTTCCGCCCCATAGAAGTTATTCCCAACATTTTGGCTCGGCGGGACATTCATTCCGCCGACAGCTCGCCGAACGGCGTGTACCGCGTTGATGGGTGTGCCCGTGTTTCGCAGCGTGGCGCGAGTCCCTGACATCCAGCCCAGGTCTCCCGCTGTTATCAGCTTCTCGCCAAGGAATAACGTTTGCGATGCGCCGTCCGACACGTCGGTGTAGCGAACCGCACTGTTCAGAAAGAACACTCCATGATTATCGACGTCGATTGGTGCCTCGACATCATGATGAACGGCAGCATAGCTGCTGTAGCCCGCACTGGCAGACCACGACGATGGGCAAAGCAAACCACTGATATTTAGATCTCGCACCGGCGCGTTGGCCGGATCGTAAACACCGACCGCGCGGTCGACATGGTCATAAGCCGTGCGGCGTTCGATGTACGGCAGCAGCTGCCCAATCCAGTTATGGTGGTAGCCTTGCGCGACGTTTTGGATTGGCCCCGATGGCTCGACCGTTCCCGGCGGATAGACACGGTTCGCCGCTTCATAGTTGTGGATGGCAATGGCCAGCTGCACGAGGTTATTCGTACATTGCGCTCGACGGGCCGCTTCGCGAGCAGCCTGAACAGCAGGCAACAGCAACGCAACCAGAATTCCGATGATGGCGATTACTACGAGCAACTCCACAAGCGTGAAGCCTCGTATCGCGCGGCGGCACGGTTTAGTCTGTTGATTCATGACGACACTCCTAGGTCGGTCCTGAGGGTGATCGGTTCCTGTAACGATAAGATATTTCAGTGTTGTCTGCATGGTTAGAATTCCTCGGACAGCAACTGTCCATCGGCTCGATGGCCAAGCTGTTGATAGACTTGCATGTCGATTGTGTCTTTGATGAATCGAATACTGCCGCCGCCGAATGCAAAGTTGACACCGCCGATGTGATCGCTCTCGAAGCCGCCAACGGCAGTAGGGTTCGTAGGGAGACCGTTTACAACTGTCCAACCAGCAGTTAGTTGCTCTTGCGTCTGCTGAATTTCATCTTCTGAAGCTTCGCCTTTGGGAGCCGTGTCGATGAGGACAAATCCTTGGCTGTCGACGGGTTCAGAGCCCCATCCCGAGTTGTTCGCACCGCGCCTTCTCGCCCACCTATTCACCGAATTGACAGGCGTGCCGGTATTTCGAAGCGTTGCCCGAGTTCCCGATAACCAGCCGAGGTCGCCTGCCAACGCCAACTTTTCACCGAGGAACAAGGTGCTCGCCAAGCCATCCGAAACATCGAGCCGACGGACATCGCTGTTCAAGTAAAACACACCATGATTATCGATATCGATGGGCGTTTCGAGGTCATGATGGACCGCTCCGTAGTTCGTCGACAATCCCTGCCATCCCGCAGACGATGGGCATTCGAGAATTCCAGGAACGGGATGGAGACGAATCAGTTTGTTGTTGACGTGGTAAACACTAACCGTCCGATCTATATGCCAATACGCATTCTGGAGTTCAACAAAAGGTAATACTTGTCCAATCCAATTGTGATGATAGCCTTGAGGCAGGTTAGCGATTGGCCCTTGGTCATTGATCGTCCCCGGTGGGTAGGCCTTGATCGCATCTTCATAGTTCTGAACCGCGATAATCAGCTGGATGAGATTGTTTGCACATTGAGCCCGACGCGCGCCTTCACGCGCCGATTGAATCCCTGGAAGCAGCATCCAGAACAAGACTCCAATGATGAAGACCACAACGAGCAACTCGGTAAGCGTGAAGCCTGCTGGTACGTATCGACTCATGAGTCGTTCACCGCACTCTCAAGTTCAACGATGAAGGATCGCTCCTCCAAAACGCCATCGATTGGATCGTTCGGCCATCGAGCCTGGACAACGATGTTTCGCTTACTTGGTTCATTTTCGATCTGTTCAATACGGATCACGGCTTGGCCAGACTGTGTGCCGATCCGCGCCAACTCGATGCCCCATGTCTCTCCATCGTAGTCGGCATTCGCCTGAAGCTGTGCCTGCGCGCGTTGCACCGCTGACTCGGCAAACCAGAACGCTTGCACCCGCTGTTGCTCAGCTTGGGCAACTCGATGTTGGACGACGAGTCCTTTTACGATCGCGCCGCTGATCAACATCACGACGAGCAACGCGACGAGCACAGCAACCAGAACGACACCAGAGCGAGATCGCTTCATTTCGCACCTCCCGCGTGAAAGCCGACGCTTGCTTCAACTCGACTTTGTCTCGGACGCGCGACGCCTTCTCGCAACTCGGGAGAACGATATGACATCGTCATCGTAATGAAGACTGGGGTCTCCGTTGAGATGTCCCAGGACGTTGTTGTTCCTTCCAACATCGAGAAGACTTCTCGATGGGTCTCGGATTCGCTCGTCGTGACAGTGCGAATGATTCTTCGCGGATGCGTCGCGTAATCGACTTTGGTGGCATTCGGAAGAACGAGTCGCACGATGTCTACGTCGCCTTCTTCAATCATCTCGGCTGACGTGGCAAAGTGCGCGTCGGCGCGCAGTTGTGCAGCGATTCGCGAGGCGACAGTGGCTTGTGCCAACTCGTTCTGCAATTCCCCTTGCGCTCGAAACAGTGTTCCGATCGCCAACGCGACGGACGCCAGCAGAAACGTGAAGACCGTAAGCACGACTAGTAGCTCGACGAGCGTAAAGCCCGTTCGACGTGCGTCGCGGAATCGGCTTTGATTCAGTAGTTGCCTTGGTTTCATCGTTTACTATTCCCCTGCCGAAAATTGATGTCGCCAAGCGACGAGTCGGACGGGATCAACCAGTCGATCAGCTTGGTCTCGCCAAGCCAAAGCGACCTCAATCGTTTTGCTTGAGGGCGGCCCCTCCGCGTCCGTCACCGTGATTGATAACTGCGGATCGTCAAGGCCTACCGCTGATTCGTCGGGCAGCTCGAATCGTGCCGTCGTTTCGGTTGTCAACTCGTCCCAGGGTAGAACCATTACGCGTTCCATCACGTTCGCGACTTCTTGGTTTGCCGAACGAGTCTGCGACACTTCGCGGCGTTGCCTCGCGACCAGCGCCACCAATTGAGCGACGGCGATCATCACGACAACTGCCAACGCAATTCCAATTGCCGTTTCGATGAACATCGATCCGCGACGGCGATTCGTCAAAGATTCCTGGTTGGTGAATCGATCAACTAACATCAGGACAGTCCTTGAATCAACGAGACGAGCGGCATGAATAGACTGACCACGACGAAGGCAATGATCATGCCAAACACAAATAACACGGCAGGAAACAGAACGTTCAAGGCCACGCGCAGGCGATACGCCAGACGGCGGATGCTGCTGTCCGCCATCTCTTCTAACGCCCATTCCACATTCCCGGCACGCTCTGCGGCGGTCAGAACGGCTGCATCTGACGATCGTATTAGCCTAGCCTTTCGCAAAGCTTCGCACCAATGCTCGCCATTGTTCAACGCGTTGCCGGCGCGCGTCAGTCGCATTCTTACGCTCGATTTCGGATACAACTTGGCCAGCAGCCAAATCATTTCCGGGAGCGGACGCTGTTGGCTTACCGAAAGAGCCAAACAACGCATGACGATTCCCCCGTCCAATCGCAGCACAAACCAGTTAATCAACGGCAAGTTACGAGGTAGCCACCCAATGTAATGAAGTAGTCCAACGCCGAGAAACGCCGGCAGCCAGATCAGAACGGGCATCGCGATAAACCAATAATTCAAAGTGTACTCAGAGATCGCAACGAGAAGCTGAGTCGCCACCGGCAGCTCGAGCCCAAACTCCTCGAACATCTGTGCAAAGACCGGAACAATCTTCAACATAATGAACGTCAGCATGCCGACCAGCACGTTGGCCACCACACCGAGATAAAACACCTTCTCGAAGATCGAACGCAGCAGCGAGTCGGCGTCGTCGTCGTACTTGCTGACTTTCGCGAGCGCCGTCCCCAGATCGCCCGTCTCGATTCCAATCCTGACGGCGACCAGCGTGTCGAGCGGCAGATGTATACGTGTTTCGGCAAGCGCCAGCGAGAGTGGTGTGCCTCCCTCAAGTAGCTCCGCAAGTCGAGCCGCTCGAATACCGAGTTCATCGCTGCGTTCCATTGAGTAGGCTCGCGCAGCTTGTTCCAACGGGATGCCGCGTTCGGCGGCAGCCGCCAAGCACCACAAGAGCGTCCGATTTTCGGCACCCCGGTACCGACCCACTGCCATCATGACAATGGCGAGGATCACGATCCACGGAAGTGGCGCGCCATAGAGGAACGCCTGCATCGCCGTTCCAAGAATACCGGCCAGGATCAAGATCCAACCCGCCGTCGTCAAAATCAACCGGAGCGAATCATCCGCGCCCGACCCGCGGTTTCGATACGCCAATCGCAGCGACCACAGAACGGCCACTCCGATCCATATCAGCACGAACAGATGAATTGATCCAAATACTTCCATCGACGTATCAGGTGAGCCCTGTGATGAGACTGACCAAGGGCATGAACAACGAAATGACCATGAAGCCCACTAAGATTCCGACCAAAATGAACACAACCGGCGGCGCAATCGAACGCAGCAGCACTGTTCTCATTTGCACGCGTAGCAGCAGCATGTCCGTGACCGCCCGTAACGCATCCGGCAGCTTACCTGTTCGTTCACCCCAACGGATGAACGGAGTGATGCTAGCCGGCAAACGATTCGACTCGGTCAATAAATCCGAAAGCGTCTTGCCGCTTTCGACTCCGCTTGCAAACGACCCCGCGACCTCCCGAACATCAGGATCGCGGACGCCATCACGCGCAAGCAGTAAAGCATCAGGAAGCGGAACGTCGTACTCCAGCATTGTCGCCAGTAACCGAGTGAACGCTGCCGTTCCACTCCATTGCCAAATTGGACCGACCAACGGCATCGTCGTCGTGAATCGATGCGTCATGGGCGTGCCGATGCCGAAGCACGCAAGAACCGCAAACGTGACCAGCACAGTGCAAAACACCGCTACGATCCATAGGCCGGGGCCTTCGGTAAGCCACAGAATTGCGTCGCTGACCCCGATCACGGCTTTGGTGATCGCCGGAAGCTCCAGCTCGAATTCCACGAACATTTGCTTGAACTGAGGGACGATGAAGATCGGCAGAAACGCCAAAACGAACAGTGTCATGCCGAGTACCAACATTGGATACGCGATCGCACCGAGTACCTTCCCCCACACTTCGCGCGTCGCGCGGTGATGTTCGACTAAATCATCTAATGCGACTCCAAGGCGTTGAGTTCGCGACGCAGCAGCGACTAGCCCACGGACGTGTGGCGCAAGGAATTTGCCGCGTTCGCTCATGACACTGTCCAAGGCGTACCCTTGCTCGACATCGCCCGCGATCTGTCTTAGCGCCTTCGCCACACGGCGACTGGGAGTATCATCGCCCGCCGCTCGTAATCCTTCGGCGAGCGGCAACTCCGAGTTGCTTAACTCGGCGATCGCAACAAGGACGTCTTCCGATTCTCGTTGCGAAAGCTTGGGAGCCGGTGCCTCGCGGTCATCGCTCACTGCAGTCAATTCGACGAGGTTCAATCCGCGTTCACGGAGTTGCTGCCGAGCTGCGTCGTCGTTGGCTGCCGACACTTCACCCTTGTGGCGAGTGCCTGCTGCGTCTTCGGCGATGTAGCGAAACTGCTTCATATTACGGCAGGCTCAGCTTGAAGAGCAGGTTGTAAAACGGTGCCATAACGATAAAGACGTACAACGCGGCGATCGTGCCACCCACTCCCGCTGACAAAATGATCGGCAGATAAATCGTCAGCCAGTTGCCCATATTCAGTGCGCGGCGCCGGTACGAGTCGGCCGTCTGACGAAGGCTCTTCGCCAACGGCTCGCGTTGCGTGCCGGTGTTGATGAGCCAGCCAAGCAACGGCGGAAACCCCTTGGGCAAAGGAGCCGACCGTTCTCCGCCTCGAATCCTCGTGGCGATGATGATGCTCGAATTCATCAAGATTCGATCGCCACTCGCCTCCGCCGCGAGTACAACCGCTTCGTCCAAGGGCACTCGCTGCTCGACCATCATCGCCAGCACATCAGCAAACGTCGCCATACGACCGACGTGAAGAACACGAGCCACGGTCGGCAAACCGCGAACGCCACGGTCGGAAATCGATGCAGCACGACTGGAACGATACAGCCACAAACCGCCAAAAATGGTAGTCATCAACCAAAAGCCAGCAAGAAGTTCGCCACCATACTGCCCCAAATACAGGACCCAATCGTACCACCAAGGTCGATCGACACCGAGCAATTCATGAACTTGCATGACGACCGGGGCGGTCTTGTATGCCGTGAAATAGAGCAGGTTGGTTGCGATGAATAACACAATGATCGGATAGATCAGCGACACGATCATGACCCGCCGAAGTTCTGCGGCGCGGCGAGCGGCACTTGAAACGCCTTCCAGCGCCGACGAGAGTTTGCCTGATCGAATCCCCGCGGCGACGACGGCACGATACACGCGAGGAAAGCCGTCCGTTGAGTCGTCGAGGGTATCAGCCAGGCTCTCGCCCGATTCCAATCGCCGCCCGAGCGATTCCGCCAACCGGCCCAGGCGGCCTGGCAAATCGGCACCGATTGATCGGAGTCCGCGTTCAAGTGGCACGCCCGCTCGAACGAGTGCAATCATCTCGTCGTTTAATGCGACCAGTTCGTCAAGCGTAATGCCACGAGTCGCAGGAACGGCCACGACGGAGACTCCAAGACGGGAGCGAGATACCAGAATGCGGCAGTCATTCTAACGGCTCAGCGCCAAAACTCCATCAGGCGACCCATTGTCGTTGTTCGCTCCGCGAACAGAACGTTTTGTCGGAGCGCTATAAGCGACTACGAAGTCTCGCCAGTAACGCGTCGAAAGACAACGATCTGTCCAACCGGGAAACGCGAATCCTTGGGCGATACCATTTGAAACGTATCATCGTCGAGAAAGCGAACTGTCCATTCTTTCGCGGCTTCATCCTCCGAGAACTTGATCGCAATCGTAACCTGTTCACCGTCTTTGGCAAGGACTTTCCATGTGCCGGAGTCACCCGCTAGGAAGCCAAACGTCGTCACTCCCAGACTCGCGGTATCATCATCACGAAACTCGACTTGCATGGACGCCTGGATCGTGTTGACGAGTGTTTGCGCGGCTGCAGTTGCCAGCGGGTTGTTGGTAACTCCCATCTGACGCAAGTCGGTTTGCGTCATCTCGAAGCTCACATCCCACTGGCCGATCAACTTCTTGCGAGCCGGATTGTAAAGGCCCATGACGGATACGGCACCAACGATCAGCGCCGCGAATATGCCGATCACAATCAATTGCTTGAGCGTCTTCATGGAGGCCTCTCAGCAGACGTACGCGGTTATGGATTTAGCGTCGGAGAACTGTAGCAACGAGCGAGGTATGTGGCAACGGAGAGCGGCTGCTAGCGACGCATTCATCCGCTGCGTCGGGGCAGCGCTGGTAAACTTCTCCGATTGCGGCGATTTTCTCGATTCGGAAGAGTTTTCGGACGATAACCTGAACCAGCCACGCGTGAGCCGACGGCGCAAGCCGCGGGTATAGCACAAGCAACTCGACGCTAACGCCTTCGGCGCAACAGAATAAGACAAGGAAGTCAGATGAATCGTACCGCATTAGCCGCTGCAGTATTGCTATCGATTAGTTCTTTCGTCGGATGTGCTACGCTAGAAGTGCCTTACGAACCGCTAGGCCACGCGGGCGGTTGGGATCCTGTCTACGGATCGTGCCAGACTTGCGGTACCTGCGGTGGAACGTGTGAAGGCCATACGCCAGCTTCATATATCGGGCATCAATTGCGATGTTCATCCGGATGCGGCGAGATCTACTGGGGACCTTGGTTAAGCGATCCTCCAGATCAATGCGACCCTTGTGACGACTGCGGCGACTTCGTTGGCGACCGTTGCTGCGAACCGAAGTTCCGACAGAAGCTTTGGTGGACGCTTACTGGACAGCACGGCGGCCATGCTCACGGCAAAGGCTGCTCGTCGTGTGGAGGCAAAGGGTGTTCTTCTTGCCGGAGTGGTGGCTGCAGCTCATGCGGAGGAGGAGGTTGTACCTCGTGTGGCAACAAGTTTACGGACGTTCCTTACTACGATGCCGGTGAGTCAACGGTCGCACCAAATGAAGCGCCGACGCCCGAGTTGCTTCCCGATACGCCAAGAGAAATCGAATTCGAGCCTGAGACTCCAGCGAGCATTCGGCCCGCCCAGGGCATCTCGCTGTCGTTACCGTTCCAAATTCGCTCGGCCCGCTTCACCCAGTAAGTCGCGAATTCTCGTCATCAGCGCCGCAAAAACTCAGGCCAAATCGAGTCGCTGACGAGTAGTCCTTCTTGCGTCATTCGAATACGAGATCCGTCGTCTTCCAGTAATTTGGCATGAGCGAATTTTGACAGCGGCTTTCCAACAAGCTGGTCAATCTCGAAGCCTGTTGCGGTCGCGAAACCTCCGCGATCAACTCCTTCAAGGCGGCGAAGCCCAAACACAAGTCGCTCGCGTGCGGAGTCTTCGGCATCAAGCGTCTCTGACTCAGCGACCGGTGATTGGTTGGCTAGCACTCGATTTAAGTAAGTTGTCGTACTGCGGTGGTTCGTTTCTCTCCGCCCGTCGATGTACCTTGCCGCTCCTGGCCCCGCAGCAAAGTAAGTCTCGCCAGCCCAATACACTTCGTTGTGCCGACACCGATGCCCCGGTCGAGCGAAGTTTGACACTTCGTATTGCTCAAAGTCGGCTTGCGTCAGACGGTGAATCGCCGCCAAATACATTTGCCGCTCGACTTCTTCAGCGACCTGAGTGAGATCTTCTTTCATCAGTCGCGACCAAAAACTCGTGCCACGCTCGAACATCAGCCCGTAGGTCGAGACGTGATCGGGGGAAAGACCCAACGCAAGCTTCAAGTCGATCTCCCAATTGTCTAGCGTCTCATCCGGCACGCCGAATATCAAATCGAGCGATACACTCTGCATCGTTTCACGGGCGGCTTCAAAGGCGGAAACAATTTGTTCACGGCGATGGTCCCGTTCGAGCAATGCTAACTTGGATGCAGAGAACGACTGGGCCCCCAGACTAATGCGGTTAAGACCATACGACGCAAGCAGATCGACTTTTTCGATGGTCAGATCGAGCGGATTCGCCTCGACGCTCGCCTCATGCCCATCTGCGAGCGGGAACCACTCGGTGATCGTCGCGCAAAGTTGCTGCAGTTGCTCACAAGTAAGATGTGTCGGAGTGCCGCCACCGATAAACAGCGTGTCGACTTCGCGCGGCGTCTCGAGCCATGAAAGCTCGCGTGTAATCGCCTGTAAGTACGAATCGACCAAGTCATCGCGACCCGCGATCAGCGTAAAGTTGCAATAGCCACAGCGGTGGCGACAGAACGGAACGTGGATGTACGCCGCGCGTGGCGGTGCGAAACGAGAGTTCGTGGTCACAGCCACAAGTATAACCGGCCACCGAGCATGTCCGGCAGGGCTTTCGAAACATGGCTGCGGATCTGGCCACTGTTGTAGCGTGTGCTGAAGTGACCGACGATCACTCGCTCGTTCTTAAAGCGATCCTTCCGCTCGATGTAGTCATCGAGATGCATGTGTCCATGCTTGTGGATTTTGTCTTTCCGATGGTCGGGCGCAGCAAACGTCATTTCGCTGATCAGCACGCGGGCCTCGTACATCTCGGGACAGTTGTCGAGACCGGCTGGAGCGCTGTCGCCCAGATACGCTAACTCGGGCACGCGTATTTCATTCGAGATCTCGATGCCTGAAAGCTTCAAGTCGCGAATCTGGTCGCCTCGTAGATCCGCATATTCCGGCTTCAGCTTCTGCTTACGTTCCCACACGATATAACCGAGCGCAGGAATCGTGTGGCGAGTCGCCGAGGCGGTCACCACCAACTCGCGCGACAACTCAATCTCGTCGCCTGCTTTCACAGGAATCAACTCGCACGGCAAGCGGCCTCGATCCAGCTGACGATAGACTTGCAAGAGCCGGTCGACCGTATCGACCGCATGATCCGGCAGATAGATCGTCGGCGGTTCCATCTTCATCATGCGGCGCCGAGCCACATAGACTGGCAGCGCGGCGATGTGATCGAGATGCGTGTGCGACACAAACCAAGTCGATGTCCCCATAAAGTCCCACGGTTGCGCACCGAGATCGAAGCCGAGCTTAAACTCTGGAATTCGCCAGTATGTTTGCACGGCGGCGCGCGAGTAGCCTTCGATTGTGATCCGACCGTGCTTCAACGTCCGGACCGGTGCGTTTTCGACCATCGTGTAGCCATCGGTAGCATTGCCTTAAGGGATGACAGTTTACGAAGCGCCTGGTTCACCGAGAAGGGGCTTGGGCCTGCAATACTGAAATCCGCGGCCCGTTCTTTCCAACATTCGCGACCACGCGACGAATACCCGGATAATTCAGGACTCATCTATCCTGCGATTCGTGCATCGCACGGCGTCACGAACTATAGTGATACGCGTTGCGAGAATGCTCGAAATCTCTTCAGTCAATACTCAAGATCGGATTAACTGCGCGACCGGTGTCGGACGCGAGCTTCAGTCATTCCTAGTCATAGGCCACAGATGAACGAATTGATCAACGCGGCGTTCAGCCCGACGGTTATGCCAGCAACGATTCTGTTGCTCGTCGTCGCGTTGTATTGGTTCGTCGCGGTCGTTGGCGGATTGGGGCTCGATCTTCTCGACTTTGATTTTGACTTCGACGGCGATTTCGATGCGGATTCAACATTCGACACCGTGATGAGCGCCGGAGCGATTACGCTTCGTTTCCTGAATATCGGCGAGCTTCCAATTAATATATGGGGGAGCGTCTTTGCCATTGCCTATTGGACGATTTCGATGCTGTGGCAGTCGCCAGAAGAAACAACGGCTGTACTCGCCATCATTACCATAGTCGTGCGAAACGGTGCTGTTGCCCTGCTCCCGACGAAACTACTGACGCAACCTCTACGAGGAAGATTTGAACCTGTTGAAGCCGAGCAAGCAGAGGACTTAATTGACCGAGTCGGCACTGTCACCACGGCAGAAGTAACTCCGCGCGGCGGCCAAGCACGCTTCACGGGGGCAGCCTCGCCGTTGCTGCTGAACGTTCGCTCGGCACAAACGGTCTTGGCCAAAGATGAACAAGTCCGAATTGTTGACTACGATCCGACCGCCCATATCTACACCGTTGAACGACTTAATCAGAAAGAATTGTGAGGGATAACCAATGGAACCTTTGATGATCGGTGGACTCGCACTAGTCGGCTTGATTGCGTTTATCATCGCCGCGCTGTTCGTCTTCTCGCAGTTCTATCGCAAGGTCGGGCCGGAAGAGGCGCTCGTTCGCTCGGGTAAAGGCGGATTGTGCGCGGCGACTGGAACCGGCATCTTCGTCATTCCCGTGCTGCATCGCGTTGACCAAATGGACTTGTCGGTAAAACGCATCGAGATCCATCGAAGCGGCGAGGCCGGTTTGATTTGCAAAGACAATATCCGCGCGGATATTGAAGTCGCGTTCTTCGTCCGCGTTAACAATACGCGCGACGATATCTTGCAGGTCGCTCAATCGTTGGGATGCAAGCGAGCCTCGGCGCGTGACGCGCTGATCGAGTTGTTTGACGCGAAGTTCTCCGAAGCGTTGAAAACCGTCGGCAAGCAGTTTGACTTGGTCGAGCTGTTCGTGGAACGCGACAAGTTCAAGCTAGAGATCTTGAATGTCATCGGTACGGACTTGAACGGTTACGTTCTCGATGACTGTGCGATCGATTACCTGGAGCAGACGCCGGTCGACAAGCTGGACCCGCGGAACATTATGGACGCCGAAGGTATCAAGAAGATCACCGACCTAACGGCTCAAGAACACATTATCTCCAACGATATCAGCCGTGAGAAGGAAAAGACGATCAGGAAGCAAGACGTCGAGGCTCGCGAGGCGATCCTGGAACTTGATAAGCAACAAGCTGAAGCCGAGGAACAGCAACGACGCGAAATTGCGGAGATAACTGCACGCGAGCGAGCCCAAGCCGAAAAAGTTCAAGAAGAAGAACGCTTGAAATCAGAATCTGCTCGAATTCGCACGGAAGAAGAGATACGCGTCGCTGAAGAGAACCGCGATCGTCAGATCATCGTTGCTCAACGTAACAAAGAGCGAACCGACGCGGTCGAGATCGAACGCGTCGAGCGAGATCGAATGCTTGAGCTGACCGAACGCGAGCGAGTGGTCGGTGTCGCTGATGTTGAAAAGGATAAAGCGATCGAAGTCGAACGCCGCAACATTCAAGAAGTGATTCGCGAGCGAGTGGTCGTCGAGCGAGCCGTGGTCGAAGAGCAAGAGCGGATCAAAGATACCGAAGCTTTTGCTGGTGCCGACCGACAAAAGAAGGTCACCGTGACGGCTGCCGAAGAAGCAGCTCAACAGGCGTTGGTCAAGGAAGTCAAAGCGGCCGAAGCGGCGAAGTCGGCCTCTGAATTGCTGGCCGAGAAAGCCGTGATCGAGGCAGAGGCAACTCGAGCTTCTTCCGAAAAGGAAATGCAGGCTACGAAGATGTTGGCCGAGGCAAAGACCGCCGATCAGGCAGCGGTTGGATTAGCTGACGCTCAAGTCATGATCGCCAACGCCGAGGCCGTCGAGAAGCACGGCACGGCGGAAGCCACCGTCGTCCAAAGGAAGATGGTCGCAGAAGCCAAGGGCCAGGAAGCCAAAGCCGTTGCCATCGAGAAGGAAGGAACTGCCGAAGCGACCGTCCTGCACTTGCAATATTCGAGCGAAGCGAAGGGTATCGAAGAGAAGGCCGAAGCGATGAAGTTGTTCGACAGCGTCGGCAAGGAACATGAAGAGTTCAAGCTGCGATTGGACAAGGACAAGGATATTGAAATCGCCGCGATTCAAGCTCAAGTTCCGATTGCGGAAGCTCAATCGCACATCGTCGGCGAAGCGATGAAGTCGGCTCGCATCGACATCGTCGGTGGCGAGAGCGAGTTCTTCGATCGTGTCATTCAATCGGTGAAGGGCGGCAAGGTTATTGATCGCTTCGTTGACAACAGCCAGCACCTGTCCGATGTGAAGAACACTTTCTTCAATGGCAATCCCGAGTACTTTCGTGATCGCCTTCAATCGTTAGTCAGTGAGCTGAACTTGAGCACGGACGACATCAAGGACCTGTCGATCGCCGCGCTGATCGGCAAGATGATCGGCCTAGCTGGCAGCGATGGGATCCGCAATGAGCTTGGGCGGTTACTTAGCCTTGCGTCGCAAGCGGGCTTGGTTGATGAGCGAGTGAACACGCTCAAGCTTGATAGTGCAGGTGTGGCGTCTGAAGACGGGGAGACTTCGGAGGTCTAATCTCGAACGCGACACGTGGGTACGTAGCGATTACTTTCGACCGCGAAGCGGTCACAGCCGGTAGCCGGTGGTAAGCAAAGCGCCACCACCGGATCAAGAACGCAACATGAAATGCATCCCGAAGGGATGCCAGCGAAGCGAACCGACAGATGTCAACATTCACAAGCCTCCACTACCACATCGTCTTCAGCACCAAGAACCGCAAACGCACGATCAAAGAATCATGGCAAGAACGTCTGCACGAATACCTCGGTGGCACTGTCAAAGGCCTCGGTGGAGTCCCACAAGGTGTCGGCGGTGTAACCGATCACGTACATCTTCTCGTGGGTATGCGGGCGACCCATCGCTTGTCTGATTTCATGCGTGAGCTAAAGAAAACGTCGTCGATATGGGTTCACGAGGAAATCGGTCAAGCGGACTTCGCGTGGCAGGAAGGTTATGGAGCGTTTTCGGTCAGCCCAACGGCAAGGGATGAGGTCAAGAAGTACATCGCCAATCAGCCGGAACATCCTCGGAAACGATCGTTCCAAGAGGAGTTGATTGGAATGTTAGAACGAGCAGGAGTTGAATATGACCCGAAGTATTTGGAATGACGCCGATCGACGGGGCGGCGCTGGCATCCCGCCGGGATGCCAGCAACCCGACTTGCAGACCGGACCAACACGCTCCCCAGCAACTCTCTTTCCCAATTGATCGCCCCGCATACCCGAATCGCACGATTGACACTCCCGCATGTCCGACACGTCTGATCAAATTCCTAACCCCGAGCCGCAGGTTGAGTTAGAAGGCGGCACGTACGAGATCATTCGTAATCGATTGGTCTCGCATGGGAAAGACATGCGCTCGCGGTTGGCGCAGCTCAACGACGCACGACGGAGCGTGTTCGGGGCGATCGAGACCGAATTGATCGAGACGGCTCGGATCACGACCGAACACAACTGCGTGCCGCGCGACATGATCGTCGTCGGCCGCAATCTGCTGTTCGGCTACAACGTCCACTTTGGCTTGAAGACCGAAACGAATCTCCGAGACGTTTTCTCCGTCTACGAATTCTCAGACGGTAGCTTCCATAAGCAGCCACTAACACTGATCCAGGACGAGAAGTTTCAGCGCGACTTTGCCGAAGTCTATCGCTACTACAAGCAAGCGGTCTTTGCCAAGTTCATGACGCGCGGCCCACACCTCTATATGGTGTTTCGCGTCGGCAAATCGCCGAGCGATATCAAGAGCTTCAAGTGGGCCATGGCCGGCGACGAATTGCATTACATCGACAACCGCAGCGATCACGAAGTCCGCTTTCCGCCACAACATCAGTTCGACTGGATTCGCACGACACGTGACATGCATCACTTCGGAGTGCATCCACACATTTCGGTCGAGGACCGGGTCTTCGTCGAGACCGTTGGCGGTGATCTGACGGTTAAGATCGAGAACAACACAGACAGTGGCGAAGGCATCTATGCGGAACCGGTCGAAAATCCCGATCAGACGCTCGACGACGCCGAGGTGCTGTACGCGATTGTCGGCAACATCATCCTGCTGAAGATCCGCCCTTATCAGGAGAAGGACTATCGCCACATCGCCTACAACGAGAAGACCAATCGGGCCGAGCGGCTCGATGCGATCGCCGACGCTTGTGTGTTGTTGCCTGATGACCAAGGGCTCATCTTCTCGAACGGTTATTACCTGCAAACGGGCGAGGCAAAGACATTCGGGAATGATCTGACGCAGATGATGTTCGAGCGGCGAGTTGCCGCGCCAAACGGAGAAGACTTCCTCTATATCTTCTACAACCGCGACACCGGCACGTATATCTTGCTGCCCTATCACTTGATCGAGCAGCGCGTCGATACACCCGTCATCTGCCACGGATTCACGATCTTTGATACCGGCGAGATGATCTGTTTCCAATCGCAAGACGAAGCTCAAAAGCATCACGGAATTCAGATCTGGCAGACGCCGTACGTTGGCGAAGACCATCTGCCGCACACGCAATCAGATTCCTTTCTCGCAAAGATCGGTAACCGTGACATCGTTCGCGGCATGGCCGAGTGTCACGAGACTCTCACGTTGATCAATCGTGAAGATGTTTACGCAAGTCTTTACATCGACATCGTTAAGAAGACAACCGACGTTTTGGACAGCTATTTTTGGCTCGCGAGCGACGAGACGTTCCAGCTGAAGGAGCCGTTGACCGCGATTAAAGCGACGGCTGCGTCGGCGATCGACGAATTCGAGAAGGTCGTTCGCGCAAAACGAAACACAGCGGAACAGACCAAGCAGGTAAGCACTCAAACGAAAGAAGTGCTTGGCGCCGTCCATCATCGACGCTTTGTTCACATCAACGAGTTCGTCGAGTCGCTGGCATCCTTGCGTCGCGTTCGTGGCGACATCATCTCGCTGCGAGATCTTCGCTACATCGACAGTGCCTCCGTCGATCAGCTTGAAGCGGAGGTCAGCGAACATACCGAGCGATTGTCGCATCGCTGTGTCGACTTCCTACTCCAAGCTGATTCTCTGCAACCCTACGCCGATCATGTCGCTGCGGAAACCGCAAAGATCGACGGGCTGACCAAGGCCAGCGAAGCGAAAGAACTGCAAGAACAAATCGCGGCGAACGCGAGCGAATTGGAGATGCTGATCGAGATTGTCAGCAACTTGAAGATCGACGATGCAACCCAGCGGACCACGATCGTCGACAACATCTCTTCGATCTTCGGTGTCGTGAATCAGGCGCGAGCATCGTTGAAGCGAAAGATGAAAGAGCTGGCTTCGGTCGAAGGCGTCGCAGAATTCAACTCGCAGCTAAAGCTGCTGAATCAAGGCGTTGTCAATTATCTCGACATTTGCGATACGCCTCAGAAGTGCGAAGAGTATCTGACCAAGGTCATGATCCAGCTCGAAGAGTTGGAAGGCCGCTTCGCCGAATTCGACGAGTTCATCCTGCAACTGACGGAGAAACGCGAAGAGATCTATAACGCGTTCGAAAACCGACGTTTAGCTCTCGTCGAAGCCCGCAATCAGCGATCGAACACGCTGATGAGCGCGGCCGAGCGGATCTTGAAAGGGATCAAAAACCGCGTCGATAATCTTGAAACTGTCAGCGACATCCACGGATACTTCGCCGCGGACTTGATGATCGAGAAGATCCGCGACATTGTCGATCAATTGGAAGAGCTGGATGATAGTGTCAAAGTCGGCGACATCCACAGCCAACTAAAGACCATCCGCGAAGACGCCGTTCGCCAGCTGAAGGATCGAGACGAGCTTTACGTCGATGGAAAGAACGTCATTCAGTTCGGCAGTCACAAGTTCGCTGTCAATGTTCAGCAGCTTGATCTGACGACGGTCTTTCGCGATGACCAGTTGATGTTGCATCTGACAGGAACCAGTTTCTTCGAGCCAATCGAAGACACGGAACTCAACGATCTCTCCGACGTATGGCGTCAGGAAGTTGTCTCTGAAAATCCAGGGGTCTACCGCGGCGAGTATCTCGCGCATTGCATTTTCCGTGCTGCGACCGATCCTGAGTCGTGCGTCAACGATGATCCAGCAATGTCGATCGAGTGGCTAGCTCGCGCGGAAGAGGGCGAGTTGCACGACTATGTCCGTCGCTTCATGGGACCTCGTTACGCGGAAGCGTACTCGAAGGGCGTTCACGATCATGACGCGGCGAAAATCGCGCAGGCTCTGGCAACAATGCAAGCCAGCATCGGATTGCTGCGATTCCACACGCAAGCGCGTGCCATGGCGCGAGTATTCTGGAGCCACTTCGTTGATCGCAAGCAAAAGACGCTGATGGCCGCCAAGCTGCACGGTTGCGGTGTGATCGGATCCTTATTCCCGAACACAGGGCAACAACAACATTACATTGGCAATTTAGCGACGATGCTGCACACGTTCGCCGACGACACTGAACTCTTTGCGGCAACTCTGGTCGAGGACGCAGCGGAGTACTTATTCCACGAATTGGCTTATGGCAATGACTTCGAGGTCAGCCGCATCGCAAGCGAGATGCACGACGCGTTTCGTTCGCATTTGTCCGCGAGTGGCTACGCCGACAAGTTCGCCGAGACACTCCAGAAGCTGAAACATGATCCTGCTGGCTGTTTGGTACTCGCACGTGATTGGATGCGGGCGTTTGTTGAGAGCCAGCCTGATGCCAACATGGATGAACAGCGTGACTATATCGATGAAGTCGCGTCGTTACTCGTTGCTGGAAAGCTCAATCGATCTCGGATTGTCGATGGGCATGTGACGGACGAGCTGACGGAAATGTCTGGTTCCCACTCGGTAATCATTGAACGCCGCTACCATTTGCACTTCAATCGCTTTACTCGAAAGCTCAATCAATACGATCGCGATGTTGTGCCAAGGTATCAACGCTACGTCGAATTGAAGAAAGAGATTGTTGACGCCGCACGCGACGAGATGCGACTGGAGGAGTTCCGCCCTCGAGTGCTGACATCGTTCGTTCGGAACAAGCTGATCGATTCTGTCTATCTGCCGCTGATAGGCGACAACCTTGCGAAGCAAATCGGCGTGGTCGGTGAACAGAAACGAACCGACTTGATGGGGCTGTTGCTGCTAGTTTCTCCGCCTGGGTACGGCAAGACAACTTTGATGGAATATCTCGCCAATCGCCTTGGCGTCATCTTCATGAAGATCAATGGGCCAGCGATCGGCCATCAGGTCACTTCGCTCGATCCGACCGAAGCGACAAACGCCGCTGCCCGCGAGGAAGTCGAGAAATTGAATCTCGCGTTGGAGATGGGCGATAATGTGATGATCTATTTGGACGATATCCAGCACTGTAACCCCGAGCTTCTGCAGAAATTCATTTCACTGTGCGACGCGCAGCGAAAAATCGAGGGCGTCTACAAAGGCCACACGCGTACATACGATCTGCGAGGCCGTACCGTCACGGTCGTGATGGCAGGCAACCCGTATACGGAGAGCGGTGAGAAGTTTCAGATTCCGGACATGCTCGCAAACCGAGCCGATGTCTATAACCTCGGCGAGATCATTGGTGACAGCGCCGACGTGTTCGAGATGAGTTATCTAGAGAACTCGCTCACGTCGAACCCGATCCTCAACAAACTTGCCAGCCGCTCGCAAGCCGACGTTTACGAAGTGATGCGGCTGGCGCAGTACGACGGTCACGATGACGTCGATCTCGAAGGCAACTACTCATTGGAAGAGTTGAACGAGATGGTTGCCGTCATGAAGAAGCTGATGCGAGTCCGCGATATCGTGTTGGCGGTGAATCGCGAGTACATCCGTTCGGCGGGACAGGCAGACGACTATCGCACTGAGCCGCCGTTCAAGTTGCAAGGGTCCTACCGCAATATGAACCGGATCGCCGAGAAGGTTGTCGCGATCATGAACGATGACGAGCTACAGACGCTGATCTTATCGAGCTACGAAAACGATGCTCAAACGCTGACCTCGGATCAAGAAGCGAATATGCTCAAGTTCAAGGAGCTAATGGGAATCATCACAAAAGAGGAGGCGAATCGCTGGGACGACATCAAGCGAACGTTTGCACAGAACGTGAAGCTACGCGGAGTCGACTCCGGAAGCGAAGTCGCTCAAGTGCTGGTCCAACTTGGATCGCTCGGCGATGGCTTGCATTCCATCCGGCGAGCGCTGGATGATGGCGTTGGTCAATTGGCTGCGCCGGATGAAGAATCCGCTGCTGCCCAGCAACAAGTCACCCGTGTCATCGAAGAATTACAATCGCTCAACGACGGCATGAGCTCACTTGGCACGACGCTCAGCAGCGGCGTCGACCATCTTGCACAATCGCCGAGCGAATCATCTCCGCTCTCCGCGGAAATACTCGAACCGCTGCTGAAGCAGTTGCAGAAGAGCGGCAGTTCCGATGATTTGTCTGCCGAAACACGCCGCATCATCGTCCAATATCGCTTGCCCAAGCAAGTCGTTGGCGTGTTGCAACACCAGTTTGAACTGATGAAAGCGTGGATGCTGCCAATCTTAAACGCAGCTAACTTGCAAAGTTCCGACATTCAGCGGCTGCAGCAATCGCTCGACGCGACACTAAATTCATACTCTACGCTCGTGGAGCATCTTGAAGACTTGCCACCTCGGCCTCCGTCGTAGTCAGAGGTATCCGGCGTCTGAAGAGTATTACGAGCAATTTTGAGACCCGTTAGTCAGCAGTCGGGTCAATAATCCAACGCTGGTGGCGGTCGTGATGATTCACTTCGATCACTGGCCGGGATTCGTGAGCGAGCATGTTAAAGTCAAGCGGAACCACCTCACTCACAATCGTTGTTGAACCGTCTAGCTCAGACGTGGCGAAGGGTTGAAGGATTTCATCGCGGAGTCGGTATAAACTTAGCGCCCAAGGATCACGGTCAACCACCAACAACTCCCGTGTTCCAACTTGGCCGTAAAAAGGCAGCTTGTCGGTCGTCCGGTCTTGAGGACTCACAACTTCAACCGCGAAGTCAGGACCGCCGTACCAGTATGCGCCCCGATCTTCTGCTTGAGTGTCTTTCAAGTAGACCGCCACATCGGGACATCGATAGTTGTTCTTCCAGTCATCTTCTTGATCGCTAACATTGACACCAGGAAAGATTCTTCCGAGACCGGACCATCCAAGGACAATATTCAAGATCGTTGTCAGGTCGCTTACCACTCGTTGATGTTCGTTGTTAGCCATCGGTGACATGACGTACACTCCGCCCCAAACTTCATCGAGTTTATCCAAGCCCGCTTGCTGACGTTGCGCAATCAATCGTTCTTCAAGGATGTGATCATTAATGATTGTGGTCACGATAATGCCTCGTCGGAACTCTCGGGAACGTCCTACTAGATTCTCACCGAACAAACTCGCAATGTCCACCAGCGATAGCTGAGATGCACGTCACGATTCGTTCTTGCACCGTACGAGCAACTGGTCAAATTCTTCTTCGAGTCCGCTCTGCTTAAGATCTTCCGTCGCTTGCAGGTATCGAATCAATTTCGCAGCCCCTTCTTTGTCGTTCAGTTTGTACTGAGCGAGGGCGACGGAGTATTTGGCATGAAACCAGCGGGCTGTTCTGGGGCGAGTACGCGACGCGACGCGTCGCCATTGGTCGAGTGCTTGTTGCCAGGACTCTTTGTCCTCGCGATCAAGCAGGAATCGGCCATAGTCCTCTTGAATCGAAGCGTTACTAGTATGCTCGTTGGCGAGTTGTACGAAACGCTCATGTGCGGCAGCGACGTCGCCTGTCGCAGCTAGAGCTTGGGCGAGCCTTCGATCAATCGATAGATTCTGAGCCGCGTCCAACTCTCCTCGCTTTGAATCAAGCCGTTCGGCAATATCAACGACGAGTTCTGCCAGATCCGTTAGAGCGGAACCGCTTGCAACTTCCGTAATCTTTGTGATCTGCTGAAACAGTTCGAACAATTGATCTGTCGATGCTGCGCCGACTTGCTTCAGCATCTCTCTCGCATCAACTTCCCGACCCGGCTGCCGCGCGATGATTCCGACGAGCAGCGAATCCGCCGCAACTCGCCATTTATCGGTTGGCTCTGGCACACCGGCTAGTGCAGCTTTCAGTAAGCCTTCGACGCCAGGAAGGTCACGGTCTCCATATTGCAACTGAATCGCCGCCAGGGCACTGACCGCTTCGCGCGCGACCGAACTCCATTCGGCCGGAATCTGATCGTCAGCGCCGAGAATGACCGCCCTCAAAACACCTTCGGTTCGCAGCAATTCTTCCTGGAGCGGTTGGTCCGCCCTGCGAAGTTCCTCAAACCGGTTCAACCAACATGTGCCTAATTCCTTGACAGCATTAGGGAATTGCTCGGAGTTTGCGTTCACCAATGAGAAAGCGTCGATCGCGTTACTCCAACGGTGATGAGCCGCTTCGAATTCGCCAAGCCAATACGCGGCAGTACTCGCGGTCTCGCTACTCGGCCAGTTGGCAAGATGCTCTCGTAGTAGTTCTGAATACGAATCGAGCCACTTTCCGTCAGCAGCGGATGCTTGTCGGGTGTTAGCGATCGCAAGGAGATGCGAGTTTGCGGCATACGGATGCGTCTTTTGAGAATGAGCAATATTTTGAAATCGAGTCGCTGCTTCGGCATGTCGTTTTTGTTGCTGTAAGACCAGCGCGGCTTTGTAGGAGAGGGCAAATCTTTGATCCGCATCTTCCGCCTTGATCGCTGCTGCAGCTGCCTTGTCGTAAGCCGCGACGGCGTCCGCCAGATTCCCTTTGCGATACAAGTCATCTGCTGTTCGCCGCAAGATCTCCACGCTGCCGTCGCCGCTGCCAGCACCGATCCGGATCAGCAGAATCTCAGCCCGCCGAGCCCAGTACCGCCCGTGCTCTTGTTCAACAAATGTGGCCGTTGAGATCGACTTGTCACGCCAACGCTCGGTTTCATCCGGATCGCGCCGGTCGGCGGCTGACTTCCACAAGCTGACATAAGTTTCTAGAAACGAGAAGTCGAGTTCCGCCGATGTCACGCTCGCAATTTTGCGTCCTTCTCCGACGACTTTCAATGCATCCGTGGCTTCATTGCGCGCCAAGCTCCAGCGGATTCGCTCGGCCCGCACCTGCAACTGCTCCTGAGGTGACAACTCGTCGGAGCTCAACGTCTTTAAGTATCCTGCTGCACCATCCGTATCGCCTAGCAAACGCAAACACGCAATCTGCTCCAAGCGCAAATCAACGTAAAGTGATTGGCCTGGCGCGAGTTGCAGCAATGGTTGTTGAAGCTGATCGATGGCTGCAGTTAACGATGCCGTTCGGTCACTGCTAGTGGCTGGAAAACACAACCCTTGATTCTTGAATGACCGCGCCTGTTGATATCGCACATGATTCTGAAGTGATGTCAATTCTTCAGCGGACAGTTCGTTAGGTCGAAGCGGGTTGCGTTGTCGGGCCGGAATCGTTTCGGAAAGTTCGCGATCGATCGCGGTGAGCGAAGCCCCAGCCTCGCGTAGTATGTCGCGGGCCAACGTCAGCGATTCGTCTGGATTCGCGGCGACTTCGGATTCCATCCGCGCGAGTTCACCTCGAGCAAGCAACGTAAGTGCGTCTTGGACTCGAACTAAAACGGCTCGCGGGCGTTCGTTATCATCCTTGAAGTCCGCTGCGACTTCGCGAGCCTGCCGCCAGAGCGCATCGCGCTGCGTGCCCCGTGAGTTCAGAGCATGCTCGGCATAGGTTCTCATTAGTTCCACCGCGAGCTCTACATGATCAATCGGAGTAAGCTGCGAATTGCCCAGGCGTTCATTGCAGTAAGTCTCGGCCAACGTGAAGAGCCGTCGTTCGCGCAGGCCGGAGACGAAGCCAGTGTCGTCATTCCCAAACAGACAAGGCGTTAAAGACAGCGTGATCGCTAAGAAAGTAGCCGTCACACTCCGCCGTGACGAGCCCAATTGAGTTGAGCTGGCGAGAAGATCTAGCGTCCGCCCCAGGACAGACCTTTGCGTCCTGCGATCATCACGGCGGAGCGTGATGGCTCCTTTGTATCCACTCACCTCACGCATCCTCCGAAGCGGCGAACTGTACTTCGTCAAAACCGACTCGGCGGGAAAGATCGTAGACATCGATCACGTCGCCGAGCGGTGTCGCGTTGTCCGGGGCAATGATTACGGGTGCTTCGGCGTTTGCCTGGAAAATTCGAGCAAGCTTTGCCTCGACTCCAGTGAGGTCACCGAGCGACTCTTCTCCAACCCGCCAGCTGACACGCCCCTCGGCCCACAGTATTCGCACAACGACGTTGTGAAAATCTGCTTCCGGAGGCGGCGGCTCATTCGGGCTGATCGAATCGTTCCCGCTGATCTCCGACACGCTGCTCGGCAGGATGTGCTCGACAATCTGAAAGCTCGCAGTCCACACAAAGAAGATCAGCAACAAGAACACGACATCAATCATCGGTGTCATTTTGACATCGAGAGGCTCACGCCGGTCTGTGAAGATCGATGGTCGGTGCATCAGCGAACGTCCTCGCTGCGATAAACCCCGAAAGTCACTTTCCAGATGCCGGTGCGAGCACACGAGAGCATGATCGGCGATACCGCCGAATAGGGGACGTTTCGATCACCTCGGATGCGAATCTCGACGTCTTTGCCGTGTTCGTCGCGCGCGTCGTTTAGTCGCTGCTTCAGCTCGTCTCGATCGAGACGTCGACCAGCGAGCAGCATCGAACCATCTTCTGTGACATTCAGCGTCAGCCGAGTGAGTTCGTCATTTGATTCCTCGCCGCTGTCGGCAACCGGCAGAGGCAAGTCCATTTGAGCCTCTTGCTTGGCAAGATGACTCGACACGAGAAAGAAGATAATCAACAAGAAGACAACGTCTATCATCGGCGTCATATTGAAGCCGACTTCGCCGCTGCGCAGGAAATTTGGAACTCGCATCACGGACCTCCGTCAGACGGTGGCGGAGGCGGTGCGGCGGCTTGCGGCTTTTGTTTCGCGCCCCTTCGTCGTTTGAGCGGCGCGAATGCGTGCTGAGCGGTGTAGGCGGCTTCGGCGACCAGTTGATCGACTCGATTGCGAAACACAGCGAACGCGCCAAGGCACGGGATCGCCACGATCAGGCCGCCAACCGTGGTGACAAGCGCTTGATAGATGCCTTCTGCCAGATCCGCAGCACCCGCAGAACCTTGCGTACTCGCAACTTGCTGAAACGCGAAGATCATGCCCGTGACCGTGCCGAGCAGACCAACCATCGGTGCGATGTTGCCAATGACGGACAGGTACTCGATCTTGCGAAACAACCTTGCCGATTGTTCGGCGGTCGCATCCTCCAAAGCTTTCTCAACCGCTGTCCATCCACCATCCAATTCGGCCAGCCCATTCAGCAGCACAAACGATAAGAAGCTGGGCTGCTGGCGACATGCTTGATCGGCTTCGGCAACTCGTCCGGCAGATAGCGATTCGCGTACCTGGTCGCCGAGGCCTTCCGGCATGATCTCCGTGCGACGAAGGGTCATAATGTGCTCGAAGACAAGATACGCCGCTGTTAGCGAAAGGGCGAACAACAACAGGACAATCAGCAGTCCAACGATTCCGCCGGAGAAGATGATGCTGAAGAAGCCTTGTGGCGCAGATTCCGACTCGGCGGATGATGTTCCTTGTGCCAATACCGTCGTAGCCACGCACAAGATCGACATCGCAGTCGATGATTTGATCAGGATCTGTCGCAACGTTCCCTCCTTTTAAGTTCTGGTGCGGCTGAGGCTGGCACGCTTCTTTCACGGACCGGCATTTGCTGCTCACCTCTCGGACGCGAGCCGATTGAGTCGACTCTCAGCTTCGGCTGCGACTCGATGGGTTTCATACTTTGTCAGAATCTCGCGATACAAGCTGGTCGCTTCGGTTGTCCGGTCCATTGTTTCGAGTTCTCGCGCTGCCGCCAACAGCGAATCGGGCACCAAATCTCGTTCGAATGAATAGAGTATCGCGGTCCGCATGAAGCTGATCGTTGCTTTATCATGCAATGCATGACGACTCTGAGCCAAACCGAGTACGTAATGCGGTCCTCCGCGAATGCTCGACGGCATCCGGTCAATCCGCTCCTGCCAGTGGCTCATCTCTTCCGGTTGCGTCGTAGCCACTTGTGTCCTCCACAATTGAGCCTCTGCCAAGTAGACGATTCGAAGATCGGAATCGCTCACGAACTTTCGCAGCACTCTGATCGCATCCGCCCGCCGCGAGGACGATAACGACCAACTTGCGCCGATCAGTCGTGAAGCGGATGAGTCTTCATCTTGCATCCAGGAGGCGGCTCGACGCTCTAAATCAAGATCCACTTGCCCAGTCGTCCATGTCAATGGAATCGCCGTGAAGTAGGGTGTCTTGGGATCATCACGATAGAGTGGCAGGAACGCTTTCACTGCCTGATCTGTTTGCCCCAGGTAGCGGTAACACCACGTTAGCTGTGACAATACGCGACGCTGCACCCATCGGCGCTGTTCGTCGCGCAGCGCTTCTCGATATTTCGCTTCTGCCGCCTCGAAAGATCCCTCGGCGAAAAGCGTGTTCGCCGCTTGGTGGCTGGCCTTCCAATCACCTTCGATCGATATGACGTTCTCGGATGGAATCTTCTCCTCGCGTCCGCTGGCGTGTCGAATCAGAATGTTCTCGCCCGTGTAGTCAATGACATTTCCAGTGATTCGACGGGTAGTCGATGCCGACTTGACTACTACGGCGTCGTTTGCCAGCAAGGTACTTCCTTGGATAACCAAGATGCCAAGCCACATAACACACAATCCCGAAGGGATTTGAGCAATTAGCCGGTGGTAAGCGCAGCGCCACCACCGGTTCACGTCCACGAACGATCCTGCATCCCGAAGGAATGCCAGCACGTCTGTTGCTGGCATCCCTTCGGGATGCGTACGGAATGCGCCATGTTTTCCGGTGGTGGCGATGCGCTCACCACCGGCTAATTGCTGTGACCGCTTCACGGTCAGATGCGATCGCTGTCCGATATTACGGCAGCTTCGAGACGTCAACATAGACATGCTTTCCGCGATTCTGTCTTGCCAGTCGCATCAGAAAATTCTCGCTGCGCGGGCGCGGGCCGGAACCGAATTCGATGGAGTTGATCGTCGCCTCCGAACGATTGCGCCGGCGAATCTGAGCTAACTCGGCGGGCGTTAATTGTGGTTCGGCAGCATCAGTCAGAAAGAAGACAACATCGGGACTCATACCCAAGGCCAGGTTGAGTGCGTCGATGTGTCTGGTTCCCCCAATCGCTGTCATGCGTTTGACAAAGCTTGTGGCGAGTCGCTTGTTTTCGTCACTGGCAAACAGGATGCTCGGTGGTCGAGATCGATCGGGGTGAAAGACGGCTGGCTTCTCGTTGTAGAACACGATCTGAAACTGATGCACGCTCTCCAGGTCTTCGAGGCTGGCGGTCAGCTGTGATTTGGCCGCTGCCATCGGTCGGCCTTGAAATCCGTCCATGCTCGCCGAACGATCGAACACATAAACGAACTTGTTACCTGTTCCCTCGGCTCCGAATACCTGCGTGCGAGCTTGTCCGCCGGGTAGGCCACGAGCACCTTCGCTGCCGGTCGTAAATCCGATTGCTCCAGGTAGAACTTGCCCGAGACCTGTACTGGACGATATTTCCGCGGAGGAAGGAAGTTGTATCGCCAGTGCGATGGGAAGCTCGGCAAGCGGGCTTGGCTGACTCGATGAATCCGTTGCTGATGTTGCGACGGCAGATGATGTCGACGCAACATCCTCTTCCGTGAAGTAAGTCGTCTCGGATTGTGTTCTCTGGACCAGCGCAATGCCCGCTGTTCGATCAGCTTCGACGCTTGGTCCTTTTGTCGGCGAACGAACTAGCAGAGCAGCAAGGACGAGCAAGCATGTGTGTAACGCAACCGACATCAGCCACGCAGGCACGCGACGAGCGACTCGATAATCGCTCGGTACAGCCTCGTACTGACTGCCGACAAGCGTCAGGCCAAACATGCGAAAGCTCTGCTGAGACAAGGGATTAGGAGCAAACCGTGAGGGATTCTAGGAGCGGCACTTCGCTGCGTCAACGTGAACCGCTAGCGTGACGAGAGGGCGAATCCCCTGGTTTGTGGCTCCCCAAGCGGCACGTATAATCACGAAATTATCTATATGTCGGAGATCGCACCTTGGAAATCATCACTTATCCCCATCCTACGCTAAGGCATAAATCGAAGCCAATTAAGCGCGTCGATGCCGAGTTGCGTGACCTCGTGCGCGAGATGTTCGAGCTGATGTACGAAGCGAATGGGGTCGGCTTAGCCGCAAATCAAGTGGATTTGCCAATTCGGCTGTTCGTTGCCAACTTGGAGGCTGATCCGGAGAAGGGCGATGAGATGGTCTTCATCAATCCGATCGTCAGCATGCCGAAAGGGACCGAGGAGAACGAAGAAGGCTGTCTGAGCCTGCCCGCCCTCTACGGAAACGTCGTCCGCCCGAAGAAAGTTCGAGTCAACGCGTACAATCTGCAAGGCGAGGAAATCAACGCAGACATTGACGGATTGTTTGGACGCGTCGTTCAGCACGAAACGGACCATTTGGATGGCGTCTTGTTCATCGACCGCATGACAGAATCGGCGAAAGTTGAGATTGAAGGTGAACTCGACATGTTCGAGACCGAATTCAACAGCCGGCGTGAAACAGGTGGGATTCCCGACAATGCCGCGATTGCTGCTCGGTTGAACGAGTGGGAAGAGAAGTATTGCTGATGCAGATCATCATGATGGGCACGGGACCGTTCGCAGTTCCGACATTCGAATCGCTGTTGGAGTCGGAGCACGACGTGGTTGTACTCGTTACTCGTCCAACGCCGCCCGCGCGTTCGCGAAGCAAGACGCCGCCGAGTCCCATGCGCGACGTTGCCCAAGCTCAAAGAATCGAGGTCCTCAGTCCTGAAGACGTGAATTCCGAGGCTGCTCGGACACAGCTGGCGTCGCTACGTCCAGATCTGTACGTCGTGTGCGACTACGGTCAGATTCTTTCCCCGGAAGCATTGGGCATTCCGCCACTTGGTGGCATCAATCTTCATGGTTCTCTGTTACCCAAGTACCGCGGCGCCGCGCCGGTTCATTGGGCGATCTTAAACGGCGACCAACAGACTGGCATCACCGTCATTCACATGACGCCAAAGCTGGATGGTGGGCCAACGCTCACAATGCGAACGACACCAATTGGCGAGCGCGAAACAACGGAAGAGCTGGAACCGCGACTCGCGCTGCTCGGTGTCGATCCTGTTCACGAAGCGATCAAGATGCTCGCCGACTGGGATCGCATCTCGCCGATCGGAACGCAGCAAGACCAGGCTCTCGCTTGTCGCGCACCGCGATTGAAGAAGTCGGATGGCGCGGTTGACTGGACTCTTTCGGCGAGCCGCATTTTTAACCAGTTCCGTGCCTTGAAACCTTGGCCAGGCACGTTCACTCAATGGGATCGCCCGAACGGACAGAAGCTGCGTTTGTTGTTTGATGAAATCGCTATCTCCAATGACGCTGCACCGAAGGGAGCTGAGCCCGGAAGTATTCTCGTTTCCGACGGCACCAGCCTCGACGTTGTTACAGGGGAGGGAGTACTGTCTTTGCTAAAAATTCAACCTGCTGGTAAACGAGTCATGGCGATCGACGAGTTTCTACGTGGATATCCGATTCCTGTTGGAGATCGGCTTGGAAATTGAACGGCGGTGTTTAATGTCGTTTATTCCTGAATAACGGTCGAACTGAGTTCAAATGTTACACAGATATACGCCGAAGGCGTTTTACATCGCAGCCCAGGGTCGTGGCGCAGCCGCGCACCCTGGGTTAGTGAACCGATCCACCACTTACGCTGAAGGCGTTTTACAAATTCGCCAGTTCGCCCTTTGTGCAACGCCTTCAGCGTAATGATTTGTTCCGTGCTAACTGAACTCCGGGTGCGCGGCTGCGCCACGACCCTGGGCTTTGGAATGCAACCGCGTTGCGGTAACTGCAAAGTGAAATGTTATGTCTGCTTCCTTCAGTAACTTCGCCACATCCGTCAAAGCGGAAACGGCCTTTACGGTTCTTGCCGCCGCCAAACGTTTAATTGCGGATGGGAAAGATGTCATCGAGTTGGAGATCGGCGATAGTCCGTTTTCAACGCCAGAAGTAGCGGTCGAAGCTGGCATTCAAGCGATTCGTGACGGTCGCACACACTACGGACCGTCGATTGGAATCCCTGAGTTTCGGGAAGCCGCTGCGGAATACGTGAACCGTGAGTACGACTTATCCGTCGCCGCCGAGAATATCGTTGCTGGACCAGGCGCAAAGAACTTTGAGCAATTGTTCTGCGAAGCGTTTCTCAATCCGGGCGATGGTGTTTTGGTTTTCAGCCCGCATTTCCCAACCTATCCGCCAAACATCGCTAGGCGCGGAGGGCGAATTGTCCTATCGGCTCTAAAGCACGCACATGACTTTCGACCAAACATGGACGATGTGCGAACGTTCCTCGCGGAAGACCCGAGCCCGAAAGCAATCTTCCTAAACTCGCCGCACAATCCAACGGGCGGGATCACGTTGCTAGAAGATTTAGAAGAACTCGCCGAAGTGCTACGTGGTCGAGACGTCGCTGTGTTTAGCGACGAGCCGTATGACCGGATGGTCTGGAACGGACGCCATCACTCGTTGCTGGCCCAGCCAGGAATGATCGAGCAGACGGTCGCCGCTTATACATTTAGCAAGTCATTCAGCATGAGTGGCTGGCGTTTGGGATTTGCTGTCAGCAATGCAAAGACGATCGAAATGCTTGGCAAGCTGACCAACACAGCACTCTCGTGTGTGCCGCCCTTCACGCAATTGGCCGGAGCGGCCGCGATGCGCGAAGCGTGTGACGAGCGGGATCGCCAAATGGGCGAGTTCGGTCGCAAGGTCCGTCGGTTGGTGGACGAGTTGAATCAAGTTGAAGGAATCTCTTGTCTGATGCCAGGCGGAAGCTTCTACGCATTTCCTAAGGTTGCCGCAGTCTGCAATCGGCTCGGCATCACGTCGCACGGACTCGCGATGTACCTGCTCGAAGGAGCCGACGACAACCGCGGCGTGGCCTGTTTGGGTGGCGAGTGCTTTGGTGAAGCGGGCGCGGGATTCTTGCGACTCAGTTGTGCGGAGCCTGACGAGCGGTTGAGCGAAGCCGTTTCGTTCATCGCGTCTGCGGCAGAAGACACGCGGCGTGTCCAATCCTACCTTTCATCTCGCCCTGAATATCGACTGGCCAATCAATACGCCGTCGCTTGAAGCCTGTTCGAGTCCATAGCCGATCGCGTGTTCCGCAAGTATGCTGGAATTGTCCGAGTTGCGGAGTCTTTCATGAACGCGAAGCGCCACGATCAGCGAGCCAAGAAGCTAACTGCTGCGCGGCGCAAAGTCCGAAAGGAAGGCTGCGCGTCCGCCACGCGACACATTCTTCTCTGTTACGACCGCGGCACGGCCAAATGTGCGAGCCGCAAACAGATGCGGGACTCATGGCAATTCCTTAAGCAACGATTGAAGGAGTTGAAGCTCGACAAACGCGGTGGAGTCTTTCGCTCGAAGTCGTACTGCCTCGACATCTGCATCGGCGGTCCGATCGCGGTCGTGATGCCGGATAACTGTTGGTACGGGAGCTGTACGCCGGATGTGTTGGAACAGATCATTCAGGATCACTTATTAGGCGGCATTCCCGTCGAGAAGTATCTCCTATCCCGTGCGCCGGGCTGCAAGAAGTGATCGCTCGGGGGCCTTTGTCCCGAGTGTTGTCTTGGGCCTTGATGCAGGCAAGAGCCGCTGTTAACTTCAAAGGGTTTTACACACCGCGCTGACGACGACAGATAGTCGTTGTTCGCTCCGCGAACGACACGTCTTTTTGCGGGCCGAAAAGCGACATTCAAGGGACCCGCAACTAGTGCCACGCCGTACAGACATCAAGAAAATACTGCTAATTGGCTCGGGTCCGATCATCATCGGCCAAGCTTGCGAGTTCGATTACTCCGGGACTCAGGCTTGCAAGGCGTTGCGCGAGGAAGGCTACGAAGTCGTTCTGGTGAACTCGAATCCAGCGACGATCATGACCGATCCTGGTACGGCTGATCAAACCTATATCGAGCCGCTCGAATGGAGAATCCTTGAGAAGATCATCGCGAAAGAGCGGCCCGATGCGTTGTTGCCAACGCTGGGTGGTCAGACGGCGTTGAACCTGGCGATGGAGTTGGACGAGCATGGCGTCCTGGAAAAGTACGATTGCGAGATGATCGGGGCAAACGCCCAAGTGATCGCCAAGGCAGAAGAACGCGAGCAGTTTAAGCAGGCGATGGCCAAAATCGGACTATCGGTCTGTCGCGGGGAGACGGTTCGCACGATCGAAGAGGCCCGTCGCGTCTTGGAAGATATCGGTTGCCCCTGCGTCGTTCGTCCGAGCTTTACGATGGGCGGCAGCGGCTCGGCGATCGCTTATAATCGCGACGAGTTTGATGTGCTCGTGCGTCGAGGACTCGACCAGTCACCTGTCACTGAAGTATTAATCGAAGAGTCGGTGATCGGTTGGAAAGAGTACGAGATGGAGGTTATGCGCGACTTGGATGACAACGTCGTGATTATCTGCTCCATCGAGAACTTTGATCCGATGGGCATTCACACGGGCGATTCGATCACGGTCGCACCGGCTCAGACGTTGACGGACAAAGAATACCAGCGGATGCGCGACGCGAGTTTGGCCGTAATCCGCGAGATCGGGGTCGAGACGGGTGGCTCGAACATCCAGTTCGCGATCGATCCGAAAGACGGTCGCATGATCGTCATCGAGATGAATCCTCGCGTGAGCCGTTCGAGTGCGCTCGCGTCGAAGGCAACTGGATTTCCGATCGCCAAGATCGCGGCTAAGCTGGCCGTGGGATATCGCTTGCACGAGTTGCCCAACGATATTACTCGTGAGACGCTGGCTTGCTTCGAACCAACGATCGACTACGTTGTCACGAAGATCCCTCGCTTCGCCTTCGAGAAATTCCCCGAGGCCGATGCAACTTTGATGACTCAGATGAAGAGCGTTGGCGAGACGATGGCGATCGGTCGCACGTTCAATGAGTCGTTCCAGAAAGCACTACGTGGTCTTGAAGTCGGCAGCTTTGGTTTCGGCTGCGATGGCAAAGATCTTTGGGGCACTAGCGAACAACCCAGCCGCGACGAGATACGTGCGAAGCTCGCGACTCCGAATGCCGATCGAGTCTGGTATCTTCGGTACGCGTTAAAGAGTGGAATGACGGCAGGCGAAATCTTCGACTTGACGGCGATTGATCCGTGGTTCTTGGACCATCTGTGTGAGATTGTCGAGATGGAAGAGGAACTCCGGCAGTTTGAGGGCATCTCGCAAGTCGATGACAGCGTGCTTCGCAAAGCGAAACGATTCGGGTTTTCAGATCGACAGTTAGCAACGATTTGGAACGCGAATGAGATAGAGATCCGCGAGCAACGAAAGTCACGTGGCATCATCCCGACGTTCAAGTCGGTCGACACTTGCGCTGCTGAGTTCGAAGCCCATACGCCTTATTACTACTCGACCTACGAAGACGAAGACGAAACGCCGCCAAAGGGCGGAAAACGTCGGATCATGATCCTGGGCGGCGGGCCGAATCGTATCGGGCAAGGCATCGAGTTCGATTATTGCTGCTGTCACGCGAGTTACGCGCTTCGCGAGTTGGGGATCGAGTCGATCATGGTCAACTCGAATCCCGAGACCGTCAGTACCGACTATGACACGAGCGACCTGCTCTTCTTCGAGCCGCTGACAACGGAAGACGTTCTGAATATCTATGATCGAATGCAACCAGACGGTGTGATCGTTCAGTTCGGTGGCCAGACGCCGCTGAACCTTGCGCGGGCGTTGGAGACCGCTGGCGTTCCGATCATTGGGACTAGCGTCGACACGATCGAAGATGCCGAAGACCGCGAAAAGTTCCAGCGATTGTTGGGACAGTTGGGTCTGAAGCAGCCCGCAAATGGAATCGCTCGCAATCTAAATCAGGCTCGCGTCGAAGCGGAGAAGATCGGTTACCCCGCCCTCGTTCGACCGAGTTTCGTGCTTGGTGGTCGAGCGATGGAGATCTGTTACGACGACCAGCAATTCGAACGCTACGTAGCCGAAGCGTTTATCGCCGCGCAAGGCCAGCCGGTGCTAATCGATCGCTTCCTGGAAGACGCCACCGAGGTCGATGTCGATGCAATTAGCGACGGTCAAGATGTTGTCGTGATGGGCATTATGGAGCACATCGAAGAAGCGGGAGTTCACTCGGGAGATTCGGCCTGTTCGATTCCGCCTTACAGCTTGCCTGGTCCAGTCATCCAGGAAATCCGCGAGGCGACGCACGCCTTGGCCAAGCGGTTAAATGTCATCGGCCTAATGAACATCCAGTTCGCCGTGAAGCAAGAAGAGGGTCGACCCAACGTGTATGTCTTGGAAGTCAATCCGCGCGCGAGCCGAACAGTTCCGTTCGTGGCAAAAGCAACTGGCGTTCCTGTCGCCAAGATTGCCGCCAAGGTTATGGCCGGAATGACGCTTGCCGAATTGGAAGTCACGAGCGAACCGATCCCAGCTCACGTCTCGATCAAAGAGAGCGTCTTCCCGTTCCGCAAGTTCGTTGGAGTCGACATCGTTCTCGGTCCCGAGATGCGCAGCACGGGCGAAGTGATGGGTGTCAGCGAGCGCTTCTCTATTGCGTTCGCCAAGGCGCAGCTCGCAAGCGGTGTGGTCTTGCCCGAGTCGGGAAACATCTTCGTCAGCGTCTCGGCACGGCACAAAGATCAAATTGGCGACTTGGCCAGACAACTGTCGGCCTTGGGATTCCAGTTGCTGGCGACCGCAGGAACGGCGAAGCGTTTAGAAGAGGAGGGCATTCCTGTACAACGCGTAAAAAAGATCGCCGAAGGCCATCCCAATCTAATCGACCATCTCAAGAACGAAGAAGTCGCGTTGATCATCAACACCCCAAACGGCAAGGGTGCCCGAACGGATGAGGGTCGCATTCGCGCCGCCGCCGTCCAACATGGCGTTCCGTGCATCACGACGATCCAGGCCGCGGTTGCCGCCGTCAAAGCCATGGAAGCGCTGCGCGAAGAAGAGATGAACGTCGAGTCGTTGCAAGAACGATTTGACGTCATGAACGCGGTGTGAGCACGCGCTTCGTGATGTCGCTAACGTGCAGCATCATTCCTCAGCTGGAATCTGATGCCCCATCTTGTCTCGCTTCGTCGCAATGTAGCGGGCGTTGTGCTTGTTCACTGGCGAGAGAATCGGAACTTGGTCGACGACTTCTAGGCTAAAACCACCGTAGATAAAGGCATCCGTTTTCTTGGGGTTGTTGGTTAGCAAACGCACTTTGCTCATACCAAGATCTTTGAGGATCTGAATCCCGATTCCGTAGTCTCGGATATCTGCTTTGTGACCAAGTGCCAAATTCGCCTCGACCGTATCGAGCCCTTCATCTTGCAACGCATATGCCTTGAGCTTTTCCGCCAGTCCGATGCCGCGACCTTCTTGCGGCAAGTAGATCAACGCGCCAGCTCCGTCGCTTTGAATCTTCTCGAGTGCCATCTTTAACTGATCACCACAGTCACAACGAAGCGAATCGATCAGGTCGCCCGTAAAGCAACTCGAGTGCAGGCGGACTAACGGTGCAGCAACGTTCGAGAGGTCACCACAAGTGATCGCCATTGGCGTCTGTTCTTCGTACTTCACTTCATAAGCAATAACGCGAAACTTACCGTACTTCGTTGGCAAGTCGGCTTCGGCAACGCGCGACACGAGTTTCTCACTGACTCGGCGATGTGCGATCAATTGCTCAATAGTAATGATCTCTAGATCGTGCTTCTCCGCTAACTCTAGCAGTTGCTCTCGTGTCGCCCGCTCGCCCCGCTGGTCGAGGATCTCGCTCAACACACCCGCTGGTGCGAGGCCTGCCATCCGGCACAGGTCGACGGTCGCTTCCGTGTGCCCCGCACGCCGCAAAACACCACCTTCCTTCGCCAACAATGGATAGATGTGTCCTGGTCGAACAAAGTCGCTTACCTTCGCCTCCGGATCGGCGAGCGTGCGAACGGCGAGCGCTCGTTCCTCCGCCGTAATCCCTGTCTTCGCGGTGACATGATCAATCGGGGTCATAAACGCCGTACGGAGCGGAGCGTTATTCGCCTCGACGATCGGAGTTAACTCTAGCCGCCGACAAACATCTGGCAGAATCGGAGCACACAACTGACCGCGACCATCGAGAATGAAGTTGATGTTTTCGGCGGTGGCCTTCTCGGCAGCACAAATGAAATCGCCTTCGTTCTCGCGATCTTCATCGTCGACAACGATCACAACTTCGCCGCGAGCAATCGCATCAACGGCAGCTTGAACAGACGAGAATGGTCGCGGCATAGATTCGTGCGCTGGTTAGATGGAAGTTAAAAAAGAGAAGTGATTTTCCTCTCATTATAGGGTCCAGCCGCTCGACGAGAATGCCCAGGGGCCATGTTGTTGGATCGTAGATATGCGAGTTGAGGACTCTGCAACGTCTGCCTCGTCCATGCGACATGTACGAACCTGGTTGTGATTCGGCATTAAGGTGACCGATGCCGCGATGCGATGCGTTGAAACAGAAGCGTTGCAACAAATCCGATCGCTGCGAACCCGGCTAATGCTCCGAACAAGTATTGATGCCCGATCGCGCCCGGATTGTTGTCCGTCAATATCCCCATCAAGGGTCCCATAAAGATGTCCGGAGTGTAGCCGATCACCGAAACCAGACCTGCCGCCGTGCCAATCAGTGCGGGTGGCACACGAGCGTCGTTGAACAAAGCGAAATAGACACCGCGCAGACCGAATACTGCGGCGCTCGTTCCTGCAATCGCCATATACAGCGTCCAGGGTGCGGATGGCGAAATCAGGCCAACGGAAACGATTAGATCACCAACGAACAGCGCCCCGAAACAAAGCAGGACCGCGCGTGAGGCACTGATGCGATCGCTTAGTAACCCGACTCCAACCGCCGCGATAGGCCGAACCCAAAACGATAGCGTACTGATATGTGCGGCTTGGACATCGTTGAATCCAAACGCATCTTTTGCGAACAACCCGAAATCGTCTGCCCCTTTGTAGCCGGTGTAGGCACAGACGACGATTACGCCCTGTAACCACACAGCTGGATTTCGTAAGACAGGCCTGATCGCATGGATCGAAAGTTTGTTACTCGCGGTCGATTTATATTCGGCGAGCTTTCGGTCGCCATGCTCTGGCACGAAACACCAAACGAGAATAGCCGCAAATGCAGTCATCCCGGTAAAGATCCAGATAACTCGTTGGAGGGCAACGGTTTTCTGAGCGAGCGTCGCCGACTCGACGTCAATCGGCAGCAACGAAGCGAAGGCTAAGCCAGTCACCGTTGCCAACACAGCAGCGAACAAGCCTCGCCCCCCATCGAGAATCCCGAACGCTCGGCCCTGCCCGTGTGCGCCACCCCATTCCTTGGTCGCTCGGATCAGCGCGGCCCAGAACAACAGAATCGTGGTGAGGCCCCAGAACGCGAACAACAGCTTCAAACCACCGATCGACGGAATACTCGCGTAGTAAACGCCACCAGCACCTGAAACGAGTAACGCGACGACCATCAGTCGGCGCGCAGAGAAGCGATCGGCTATCGGACCTCCCGGAAAATACGATGCCATCGCGACGACGCCGTACCAAGAGAAAGCGATTCCCAGCTCCGTGTTGGTAATCTGAAATACTTCGAGTAAGGTCGGACGAAACACGCGTGCGACCAAAAATGGCAACCCGAAGATTGCTTCGCCCGCGAACACAAGGGAGAACATGAACAGCGCGTATCGGAACGGCGATTGATGTGGATTCATAGAAGATGTGCCTTAGTGAAGCAACATCTTAGCAAGTTGCACGCTAATGCAGAGCGGACTGGGCCCGGCAATGACACGCGCGTTTCCGGTGGGCACGGCCCACCCTACTACAGGAGTTCCAAGCTGGCAGCTTAGACTAGGTGGCTTCAACCATCATGCAACTAACCAGAGTATCGGATTCTCAGGTGAGGCAGCGTTGTTATCAATGCTTTCGTCCGCTGTCGCTTTGCTTTTGCGAAGCGATCCCGCAGATCGACAATCGTACGGACATCCTGATTTTACAGCATGTCGGCGAACGCTTTCATGCCTTCAATACGGCCCGGATCGTGCGAAAGGCGCTGCACCACTGTCAGCTGATTGTTGATCACAATCGACGTTTTGGAACACACCAACTTCCTATCCGCGCTAACGCCGGACTGCTGTATCCCGGCGCAAACGCTGCAACGCTGAACGAGTTGCCCGTCGCCGACCGACCGGAGCAGTTGGTCATCATTGATGGCACGTGGCATCAGGCAAAGACGATCGTGCGCGATGTCCCGCAACTTCGCGACTTGCCATGCTACCGGCTGGATCCTTCTTCTCCCGGGCAATACCGAATTCGACGCGAACCCGACGCACAGAGCCTCTCGACCTTGGAAGCCACCGTCGCCGCATTGCGAGCCTTGGAGCCCGACACGATTGGCCTGGACCAACTGTTGGCCGCGTTCAACAAGATGGTCGAGAACCAGCTGGCACACGCGGGCAGTCATGTTTCATGGCGGCAGAACAAGAAGCGACAATCCCGGCCCTGGCATCTGCCGCAAGCATTATTAGAGGACTCCGACCGTTTGATCGTGGCTTATGGTGAAGCGACTCCGGGCCAGCCCGGTCAAAACACCACCACACCGTCGCCTGTGAACTGGGTCGCGCAGCGCTTGGGTACGACCGAACGATTCTCTTGTAGCCTCCGCCAGCAACAGCCACTTTCAGTCGCCGCACTGAAACACATGCGGCTCTCCTCTGTCGACTTCGATACAGCCGTACCGCAGGACGAGTTCCGCGAGCGGTGGAATCGCTTCCTGCGACCAAACGATGTTTTGATCGTGTATCACGAGCGAACCTGCCAACTCTTACGGCATATCGAAGCTTCGCAACCTAGGTGCTTAGTACTCAAGTCGATCTTCGGGAAGTGGCGGACTGGCTTTCGTTCTATGGAGGCGCTCATGGCAGTTGAAGAAGTGACGTGCCCGGCTTCGGCGGACAAGAGCCGCGCGAATCAGCGACTTGATATGGCGGTAGCGTTAGTCGAGCATCTGAGATCGCGTTACGGAAAGCAGGGTCCGCAATAGAGAATTCAAGGAAGCGGCGCGCGAGAATCGCGTGCGATGAGTAAAACAGGGCACTATCATGCAACGTGACACCTCCAATGCTCTCCCCGGAAATCATCCCATGTATCAAGCGCTCTCCCTTGTTGTTGTACTCTTCACTTGCTTGCTCCCGACCAGTTCGACTTTTGCCGAGGATCGCGAAGCCATCGAGTCGTTGTTGAAGTTCCCGCTGATCGACCCGCTAGTGCCGCAAGCTCAGGTCGAGATGTTCTGCGAAGCACGCGTGCCCAAAGTGCCTAAAGTCGAATCGTTGGACGAATGGCAGCAACTCGCTAACACATGGCGAACGGACATGTTCGAGAAAGTGATCTTCCGTGGCGCCGCGGCTGATTGGCGGCAGGCTCCGCAGCAAGTCGAGTGGCTCGACGAAATTGATGGCGGTCCAGGGTACAAAATCAAAAAGCTGCGGTATCAGATTCTACCCGGATTGTGGGTGCCAGCGTTGCTTTACGAACCGGTGGAGCTATGCGGACAAGTTCCCGTCATCATGAACGTCAACGGCCATGATCGACCGGACGGGAAGGCAGCCAAGTACAAGCAAATCCGCTGCATTAACCAAGCCAAACGCGGCATGATCGCTTTGAATGTCGAATGGCTCGGCATGGGGCAGCTACGTACCGAGGGCTTCGGACACTATCGCATGAATCAACTTGATTTGTGTGGAACGGGCGGAATCGCGCCCTTCTATCTCACGATGGAGCGAGGACTCGATGTGTTGCTAAGCCACGAGCATGCCGATCCCGAACGAGTCGCCGTAGCGGGGCTTTCAGGGGGCGGCTGGCAGACGATTTTCATTAGTTCTCTCGATACTCGCGTCACGCTGACAAATCCTGTCGCAGGCTATTCCAGCTACATCACGCGAATTCACAATCATTCTGACCTTGGCGATTCGGAACAGACTCCGTGCGACATGGCGACAGTGGCTGATTATTCACATCTCACGGCGATGATGGCTCCACGTGCGACACTACTGACCTTCAATGTCGAGGATAATTGTTGCTTCGCATCTGGACACTCTTTGCAACCGCTGGTCGATGCCGCAACCCCTGCTTTTCGACTCTACAACCAACTCGATCGTCTGTCTTCGCACGTGAACCACGATCCAGGCAATCACAACTTTGAACAGGATAACCGACAAGCGCTCTACCGAATGCTTGGTAAACAATTCTACGATGGTGACGCTTCGTTCGACGGAGAGGAGATCGCCAGCGACGACGAGTTAAAGACAAACGGAGAACTCCATGTTCCGCTCCCGGCGGACAACGCCGACTTCAACACACTCGCATTGGATCTCATTAAAGACTTGCCTCGCGAAAGGTTGCCAGCCGAGGAAGACGCTGAGTGGGTCGCTTCCTCTCGCGAGCGATTGGCAGCGATCGTTAGCGCTCACGACTACGAAGTGAAAACGAACGAGTTGCCGGCGATTCCTATCGGTGACGTCACCGGAAAACTGTGGAAAATGAGCATCGACAAAGAGTGGACCGTTCCGGCAGTCGAGCTAACAAGAGGTTTGACCGTGCCAACGATGACGTCGATTGTCGTTGCAGACGACGGACGAGCATCCGCGTCGGAGACGGTGCAACGACTGCTCGACGAAGGCCACCGGGTCCTTGCGGTTGATCCGTTCTACATTGGCGAGTCGAAGATTCCGCGGCGCGATTTTCTGTTCGCGTTAATGGTGACCGCGGTCGGTGAACGATCTGTCGGAATTCAAGCCAGTCAACTCGCAGCAATCGCACGATGGGGCAAGCAGCAACATCCTGACGTCGATCTCCAGATTGTGGCCGTCGGCGAGCGGATGAGTTTGGCTGCGGTGATCGCCGCCGATTTGGAAACGACAGCGATCGATCGCGTGGAGCTAAGTGGCTCGCTTGCCACGCTCAAGGAAGTGGTCGAGAAAAACTACGGCATCAATCAGAAGCCGGAGTTCTTCTGCTTTGGATTGCTGGAAGCTTTCGACATCCGAGAGCTTGTGGCGCTCGTTGGACCGCGAGAAGTAAACTTCGTCGATCCGAACGAGCGGATGAAGGCCGAACTTGCTCCGCTGAAGTCCTGGTATCCGGAGGTCGGCAAGAGTCCAGATCCGCCGCGATAGCTCCGATGAGTTCTCACCACCGCGACGGGATGAGAAATTGAACCGGTTGCGCCTGCGTCAACGGCCACAAATCGCCGTGAACCACGCAATCAGGCGGCTAAACCATAGGCCATTCGCCTTGTGGTGCTTATACTCCACGGGTTCCGCACGTCGTCCAAGGTCTTCGTAATGCTTCAACTCCCGATTCTGACAGAACCCACCGCCAGCGATCCGCTTGCGCAACTGGGGACCGATTTTCCCGACGTTGCCCATCGCAAGGCGTTGCCCATGTCGCGGCGCGAGATGGAAGAGCGCGGTTGGGACGAAGTGGATATCGTGTTCGTGACGGGTGATGCGTACATCGATCATCCGAGTTTTGCGATGGCGATTTTGGGACGAGTGCTGGAGGCAGCTGGTTTCCGAATCGGCATCGTTTCGCAGCCGGATTGGCATCAAGTCGATGATTGGCAGCGCTTCGGCAAACCGCGACTGTTCTATGCGATCAGTGCCGGCAATATGGATTCGATGATCAATCACTATACGGCAAACAGGAAGGTGCGCAACGACGATGCCTACTCGCCGGGTGGTCGAATCGGCATGCGACCGGATCGTGCGACGCTGGCGTACTGTCAGCGAGCCCGTCAAGCGTACAAGGGCGTGCCCGTGATTGCGGGTGGAGTTGAAGCGTCCCTCCGCCGTCTGGCTCATTACGATTACTGGTCCGATAAGGTCAAGCGTTCGATCTTGTTGGATTCGAAGGCCGATCTCGTTGTCTTCGGCATGGGCGAAGACGTGATCTTGGAGATGGCACGGCGTTTGGCGGCGGGCGGGTCCGTGAAAGATCTTCGCGAAATGCGAGGGATCGCCTACGCCATGGGAGCTTCGGAAACTCCGCCCGAAGATGCACTGACACTGCCTAGCCACGAAGAAGTCGTGGCGGATAAGGTCGCTTTCGCCGAGGCGACGAAGATGATGCACAACGAGACGAATCCGTATAACGCCAAGCGGCTCGTTCAGTATCACGACCGGCAAGCGATCGTTTGCAATCCGCCGCGATTCCCGATTTCAGAAGTCGCCATGGACCGCATTTACGGCTTGCCATACACGCGGCAGCCGCACCCGAGCTATAAAGATCCGATCCCCGCGTTCGGCATGATCAAAGATTCCGTCACGATCATGCGAGGTTGCTTTGGTGGTTGTACGTTCTGTTCGATCACGGCCCATCAAGGTCGCATCATTCAATCGCGCAGCCATGATTCGATCGTTGGCGAGATCAATCAGATGGCGGCCGACCCGAAGTTCAAAGGAACGATCAGCGACATCGGCGGACCGACCGCCAACATGTATCAGATGACCTGCTCCAAGCCAGAAGTTGAAGCCGTTTGTCGGCGGCAGTCTTGTGTCCACCCAACGATCTGCAAGTTGCTCGGCACGGATCACGGCCCGCTCGTTAAACTGATGAAAGACGCTCGCGAGACGCCCGGCATTAAGAAGGTGCTCGTCGCAAGCGGCATTCGGATGGATCTGGCTCGGCGATCGCCAGAGTATATGCGAGACCTGACGAAACATCACGTTGGCGGTTTACTCAAAGTAGCCCCTGAGCATACCGACCCCAACGTACTTAATCTGATGCGGAAACCTTCTGGCGACGACTTCGAGAAGTTTACGGACGTCTTTAAGAAGGAATCGAAGAAAGCCGGCAAGAAGCAACACATTGTGCCGTACTTTATTGCGAGTCATCCAGGCAGCGATTTGGACGCCATGATTCATTTGGCGGTGATGCTGAAGCGAACTGGCTACCAACCAGATCAAGTCCAGGACTTCATTCCCGCGCCGATGGACGTTGCCACGACGATGTACTACACGGGAATCGACCCGTTCACCAAGAAGCCCGTTTACATTGCGAAGCATCTTCGCGATCGCAAGCTGCAGCGGGCTCTGATGCAATTCTTCAAGCCAGAGAACTACTTTGAAGTTCGCAAGGCACTTGAACAAGCGAAGCGAACAGACTTGATCGGCAACGGATGCGATAGCCTGATCCCTGCCCAGCCACCGAAAGAGGCGCTCATTAAACGCCGCAAGGACGCCAACAAGCGTTTCCGTGGCGAGTACGTCCACACGATTCCTGGTGGACAGAAGAAGAAAGACAAAAAGAAGCAATCGCGACACAAGCCCGGTCCAGGCTATCGCCCTGATGCAAAAAAGTCGCAATAGCTGGCTGGTCTCGCATCTGATCTTCGCGACGGCGATGGGGTACGGGCCTAGGTGGGGACGAAGCGAAACGATTGGTCTTCCGTTACCATTCGCTAGAGCAGATTGGCGCAACAACCCACGGGGAGTGCGCGAAATACACGTAACTAGGAGGCGTTTCGTGGAGCAAAAAAACGTACCCTCCACGCCAGCCAAGCTGCAAGCTCGCGAGCCAAAATGGCATCCAATCGTCGTGTTTCGCATACGACTTCTCTAGCGCATGTCCAGTTCGGAGGGTCGAGGTTGTAGGCACCACGTCCGTTGGCGGTCAAGATCGCGTCGATGGTCTGCTATTTCCACAAGTAGTGCGAAGAAGCTATCGTAATCCCCACCCCGATGGCGCGGCGACGGCACGGACTTGTTGTTCGAAACATCGTGTTTCAGTCATTGCAACTAGCCGATCTCCGCTGTCGGTAGCTGGCAGGCAGAGTTTGCTTGCAATACAACCGAGCGTGAGGAACTGATCGTGGCAGCATCACCATACGACTTCGATGTCCTCGTCATCGGCACAGGACCAGGCGGCGAAGGGGCGGCGATGCAAGCCGTTAAACAGGGGAAGCGTATTGCCGCCGTCGACCGACTAGAACGCGTCGGCGGAAATTGCACGCACCATGGAACGATCCCCAGCAAAGCGCTGCGACACGCGATCTTCAAGCTAACTGAATCTTGGAGCGACCCACTGCTGCGAGGAACTGACAAGCATTCTCCGACATTTCCACAGTTGCGCAGCACTGCCACCAATGTTATCTCGCGTCAAGTTGAGATGCGTCGAACTTTCTATGACCGCAATGATGTTCCACTTTTTCGCGGCAACGCGCGATTTGTCGACGCGAATACGATCGATGTCGACGGTCGAAAACTGACTGCGCCGAACATCGTCATCGCCACTGGATCGCGCCCGTTTCGCCCGACGGATGTTGACTTCACGCATCCCCGAATCTTTGATAGCGATACGATTCTCGATCTATCTTTCACCCCACGATCGATCACTATCTATGGGGCCGGTGTAATCGGTTCGGAGTACGCCTCGATCTTTCGGAACCTCGGCAACAAAGTCAATCTTGTCAACACGCGAGAGAAGCTACTAGAGTTTCTGGATAACGAGATCATCGATGCGCTCAGTTATCACTTGCGCGATCAGGGCGTGCTAATCCGTCATGGCGAAACCTACGAGCGGATTGAAGGGCAAGATGAAGGCGTCGTGTTGCATTTGAATAGCGGCAAGAAACTGAAGACCGATATCCTGCTCTGGGCCAACGGTCGACAAGGCAACTCGGAACTCGGTCTTGAAGAAGCCGGCCTCGAGTCGAATCGGCGTGGTCAAATCACCGTCAACGAGTCGTTTCAGACTGCGGTTCCCAATATCTATGCGGTCGGTGACGTTGTCGGCTTTCCGTCACTGGCAAGCGCTTCGTACATGCAGGGTCGCACAGCGGCCAGCCATATCACCGGCGAAAACGATCTGGGGATGCAAGCCGCTCTCGTTCCGACGGGAATCTACACCAGCCCGGAGATAAGTTCGATTGGCTTGACGGAGCGGGAGTTGACAGCCGGAAACGTCCCGTACGAAGTCGGGCACGCGCACTTCAAAAGTATCGCACGGGCTCAGATCACGGGCCAAACAGTCGGCATGCTAAAGATCCTGTTCCATCGCGAGACGCTCGCGATTCTCGGCCTGCATTGTTTTGGTGCCAACGCTTCGGAGATCATCCACATCGGACAGGCGATCATGGCACAAAAGGGCGAAGCTAACTCGCTGCACTACTTCATCAATACGACGTTCAACTATCCGACGATGGCCGAGGCTTATCGAGTCGCAGCGTTGAATGGATATAACCGGTTGTTCTGATCCGGCCAAATACTAGCCGATTCCTCTGTTGATGCTAGCGATCCGTCTGCTTTAGAATTGCGTACCAAACCACGGAGTCAATTCTGTTACGCGCAAGGAGGTGATCGTACTATGCCCACCAAAGATCAGCGACGCCAAAAGAAGCTCGCCCGAAAGACAGCAAAGTGAAAAGCCGTACACAAAGGATTGGCACGGCAAAAGCAAGGCGGTATGGCGACCGAGTTTGCTCGCGTTGCAAACGCTCCTGTTCTGGATTGTTTGGTTAGCGAAACAGTTTGGGACGAAGGTATCGGCAACGTCTTGTTGAGCCGCGAGTTACGGAACGGCCAAGTGGCTTGTGCGGTCTCTTTCGTTGACATTTATTGTTTGGGTGTAAAAGACGTTATCGCCGATATTCGCTCGAAGATGTCTTATCGCGAAGAACTACTGCAACGCCTGCTGGATCGCAGCGAGTACGACGAAGTCGCGGCCAGCTACGTTCGTAAGTTGGTCGAATCGGCGGTGGCGTATGCTCACAGTTTTGGACTTCCGCCAACAGCGTTCATCCCAGATGACGCCATCTACATGGAAGACGATGAAGATGACTTTGACGACACCGATGAAAACACGGTCATCGGACACGTCGTTTGATCGGACTTAAGACGGCACTGTTAGCAACTCGTCAACCGGAAGCCGAGCGCTTCGAGCCGGTGTTGCAGATCGACCGAGCCGAAACAGGTTGACATGGGCTACATCGTGGCTCAGATCAAATGCGTCGAGTACCTGTTCACGAAGCCCCGGTGTTTCAATCGCGGCACTGAGCGGGTGCGTAAAGTATTGTTGCGTTGCTGCGGTTAGCCAAAGTCGCTGTAAGATACGGCCTGCTTCGATGCGATCAGCGAGCTTGCTGCGATTGGTTGTAAGCAGGCAGAGTGTTGGCGTCGGCGGGGCTTGTTGGTCAACGCTTGAACACAGCAACTTCGGCAGACCAAACCATTTGCCGGCGAGCAGGACTTTGGGATGAGTCAACACAGTTGCAAGTCTCGATTCCCAACGCTTCAAGGCCATGCAATCCGCATTCAATCCGTCGCGAAACCACCGTATATCTCGTGGCGAATAACGGAGCCATGCGTAGAGTTCCGCAGCTACCGGCGGACAGGCCAATTGCTTGGCATTCGCTTGCACAGTCAATTTCCGTACTTGGTCGATCTGTTGTTGATCGGAAAGCACATGCAACTCGCATCTCGATTGCGCCATTTCCTGCATTTGGTCACGCAAACATTCGTCAATTGGTTGGAGGCGGTAGGGCAAACGTGAAGTCGTCCGAATTGGGATCGCGCGTTCTAGTTGAATCAAATCTCTGTTTGGTTCGCCGTCAAGATTCCGCCAACACAAGGAGACAACAGTCCGCTGCGGCAACCATTCGTCCGCGATCTCGTATTCTCCTTGCAAACCTAGCCGCGAAAGCGTGAGAAGCATATTCTCCAGCACAACTCCTAGTGCGTGTTTTAGGTCAATGTCAGTCGGATCAATCGCTGGAATTCGGCGTGCTTCGCTGAACGATATATCAACGTAAGACTCGCCGAAGCTCAGCAGCCACGGCTGCGTGTTATGCGCGGATGGCGCGCGAGATGCGCTGTCCAACAAGTGAGCTTTAACGGCATCAAGCTCAAGACTAAATGTTCGCTCGGTCACAAAGCACCTCCAAGCGAGCGGTGGTACATTGCTAGGTTGTGTAGCGGTGCTGCTCCCCACCCAGCGACTTGCGCTTCGCTGGCCTTGTTCGCGTCCGCAATCCAAGTGCAGGAAAGTCCTTTGTAGCCGCGTCTTTGCATGTTGCAAATCAACTCTTGGTTTAACCGGCGGCTGATTCCCAACCCTTGATAGGATTTCCGCAGTGCGAAAAGGATTACAGCTGCGTCACGTAACGGTCGGCGGCTCATCAGTCGTAGCATGGCTGGATGCAGCAGGCGACCATCGGTGCTTTGCAATACGAGGTTGTAGTCGGGAACAGCGAACGTCACTCCGACGGGAACGCCCGCGACTTCAGCGATCTGAATTAGACTGGGATCGAGCAACGGAATCAGCGGACCGAGTTGAGCGATCCATTCCGCGCGGTCGATCGGAACGAATCCCCAGTTACCAAGGAACGCACAGTTCACCAGTTCCCGAATCGCTTCCATATCGTGATGCCGTTGTCGCCAGTTCATCGTTCTTACGGACACGCCGTGAGCCGTCAATCCGGCGCGGCGGTGTTCATTCATCAAGGCGGCGGGATCGATGTCCGACACGTCATCGGTTCGCCAGGTCTTCATGCGAAGGCACGGCTTCATTCCACAATCTCGTAGCAGTCGGTCGTACCACGCTGGATTCTGCACCATGTCGATGTTGGGCGAGTTCTCGAATCCACGGACGACGATGCCCATCTCTTGGGCAGCCGTGATGTTGAACGGCCCGGCCATATCAGTACAGCCATTCGATGTGAGATACCTTTCAGCGGCAACGAGCAAGGCTTGCGACACATCGCGATCGTCGATCGTCTCGAACAGGCCGAAGCAACCGACTCGCTGCCCAAGCAACCGTTGTTGCCGGTTCGAGATGTGAGCAAGGATGCGACCAACGGGTTCGCCGTTCGAGAGGGCAACGAAAGCCCGACCGCGTCCGTGTTGATAGAACGGGTTGTTCTTTTGGTCGAGGTGCGCCGACACAATCGTGTTCAGCGGTCGGACCCATGCCGATTCGCTTGGTTGAACCGCTGCGGCAACGTCGACAAACATGCGTTTTGTGGCACGACTTGTGACAGATAAAACTTGCACAGCCATAAGTGAGTTGTACTTAAAGCGTTTTCAAATATTCCAACAGCGCAGCTTTATCGCCCGACGACAAATCGGTTCCGAATTCATGACCTTGATTGCTGCTTCCGTCGTCGGTCGTCGCAAAACGATACTGAGATTCGCTGAATCGCCTGCCGATGCGACGGTCACCGATAAGCCCTTCTTCGTACGCGATCCCGACGCGTTGTAAATCATAAGCCGTATCGCCACCTACAAAATACTCCGTAGGTCGCTCTGACGGATCGCGCAACATATCTTCCAGCGTTGGGACAGATCCGTTGTGGAGATATGGACCGCGACACCAAATTCCCAACAGAGGCGGTGGCACGTAACCTTCAGTCCGTTTGACTTGCATTAATTCGGCTAGTGGACCGTCACGGCGCGCACTCACCAGCGCGTCGGACATCGCGAGTATCCGGTCTGGATCTGTTCCGATCTCGTCGAGTGGGATTACCGACTCGGAATACACGATGTCGCCTTCGTACTCGCCGTGACATTCGGAGCAGTTTGACGAAAAGATCTCGGCACCATGCTGCGCCAAGTTTTGATCGATCTCGTTGGGGTAGGCTGGAGCCTTTATTTCTCGGAGATAGGCATAGATGCTTTCCCACTCCGGCATTCGGTGCAGGATCTCGGCAGGAGTCATGCCTTTGTTGAACTCGACCGCAGCCAATGCGATTGCCCGATCACCTTCAATCGAACCATCGCAAGCGAATGTCTCGCGGAGGCCATACACCCAGATCGTCGGGATCTTTGTATATCCGTACGGTGCACCAACGGTAACGTGAGACCGGGACTTGCCGAATTCAACAGGTGTGTTTCGCCCAGGTCCGCTATCAAGGCCACTGATGCCACCCCACGTTGCTGTCTTGTCAGTATGAGCTTGCTCGCGCAACACTTCGATGGCTTTCCTGATCGCTGCCGGCGTTCCGATTCCCCACGCCAAGCCACGCCGCTGTGCGACCTCCTTCGCTAAGGGCAGAAGATTCTGTGCCGTGAAATCTTCCTTCGAAGCGATATTCATGATGGAACGATTCAAGGCTTCGAGTCGAATGTTTCTATTGCCGAGCCCAGGGACGATCTGGCCATCGACCATGGCCGAATGGCACAACGAACAATTTGACATTAGTAGATCGACGCCCGTTAGCCGATCGTATCGCAGCACGAATCCAACGGGCAGCTTGCTCGAATCATCTGGCCACTGCAACACTCCGAACTTCTCGCAGAACGTCTCTCGATCACCGCCCAACTCTTCCGGATAGCGTTCCAAGGCGGCGAGAGCCAGCGGATAAGGCAGGCCCGTTTGGTAACGAGCGCCCAAGTCTCGATGAAAGAAGAAGTCTTCACCCGCTGCCGCTGAAACTTCCGGCAACGGATCGTGAAAAAAGTAGCGGTACGCGCCAGTCCCGATCAAGGCGATCGCTCCGAAGACGAACAATCCGATTATTTGCCAACGCTTCAATCGCATTACGCTTCGCCCTTAGAAATGTAGCGGTTCTTGATCCGGCCGTCACGCTTTGCGAATGGCCCTTGGCCTCGCGCGTGCAGTTCGACCTCGAATCGCAGAGCGTCCGAATACTCGTCCCAAGCGTTCTTGAAATCCGCATTGAGTTCACACAAACGCTCTTCAATGCGTCTAGCCAAAGCGTCCCGATCAACTTCAGGAACGCTTTCATCGACCCATTCGATTGCCAATCGAGGATGAACGATCCCGCCGTCGCCATCAACAATCTGGATCTGAAACGACGTGTATCCCGTAACAATCTCAGCGTCTTGGTACAGGGCGTGTTCTATGTCTTCGGGATAGATATTCGCTCCCATCACGCTGACTGTGTGATCGCGTCGTCCAAACAACAACAAGTACGGTAGCGGCATGCGGCGGTCTGCGGATACGTCGACGGTGTGGTCATGCTTGCCAATGATCTTCAACAGGTCAATTCGACGGACGACTCTGGCTTCGTCGCCGAGATTGTAGCGCACACGAGGCGAGATCGTTTGACTGTAGTTCAGCGTCGCGACCAAGTCGCCTTCGTCCGTCACTTCGATGTGGCAATTGAGCGGATTGTATTGAAATACCATAGGGATGCGATGATCTCCATCGAGCAGATCCTCACGCAGCGTACGATCATCCAACAGGAGGCCCCGGATAGCGATCGACTCGGGAGTCTCGAACGCGATGCTCATCTCCAAATCCGATGCACCATAACCGCTGTAACACGACTGGAATCCGTTCGTCAGTAGGTAGCGACGAAACTCCTCACTCATTCCCTCGCCGCCGACCATACCATGCAATACATAGTCGTCGATGGTAAAGCCGCGTTGCCGCATGGTATCGAGCAGCAACTTCAAGAACGGCGGGTATCCGCAAAGGATATAACCAGGATCGGAACCAAAGAATTCAATGGTGTGGAGAATTTTCTCAAGGTCGGGACCAGTCGATTTGACAACGCTGTGTTGCTCCAACGCTTCGCCAACATTAATACCCGTCGCCCACGCACCCATGCTGAAGCCGTTGATGGCGATCAGCGGTTGCGGCCCAAGAATCCATTCGATCATGCAGCTCATTTCATTTCGCATCTTCATACGCTCGGCGCTGCCCCGCACCCAATTGTAAGGCGTACCGGTTGATCCCGAAGATTCATCGATAGCAACGCCCCGCTTCAAAAAGCTGCCTCCAACACACCGCTGGTCTGTCGAATAGGCACGAATGTATGAGTCTTTGCTCATCAGCGGAAGTTGTTCAAACGGCACATTTGCAGAAGCTACGCCGTTCGCTGCGAGGAAGTCACGATAGGCAGGTACAGTTTGCCAAGCACGGCGTGCTGCCAGCTCTGCCCGCTTCCGGCCCTGCCGAAGTAACGAGTCTTCCTTCGACATCGCCAAACTCCAGCGAAACAACGCCGGACGTCTGATAACCGCTGCCTCGATCGCCTCACGCAGTTTCAGCATAGATGCTCCAGCAGATCGCATGTCGTCAAACGCTACTCATCCGTTAAGGGTCGCAGGTTTCAGAAATGAGAAGTGAACACCGCTGACACAAACGACCAAACGTAGCGAATCGTTTAAGAGATTAGTGTACGACTCGACGTGGCGTCGGGGAAGATCGATGCCTCGACTTAAGACGGTCGAGCATCCCACCACCTTCGATCACTCAACGCAAATTTTCTTCCGTGTACAGCGACAGCTCGATCATTCGTTCGAGAAGCTGTTCGGGGCTGTAGCCGGGGAAGTTGTGGAAGACTAGCTCCTTCGCAAACAAGCGGCAGACGTAGCGAAGTTTCAATGTCTTCTGTCGTGAAGCGTAAACAAAGTCGCGGTGCCCGTTGTTGACGATGACTAGATTGTTGTCCGTGTCGAGCCGGGATCGCCACAACTCGCCGGGAGCTTTCTCAAACGTGTAGTCTGGCAAACCGCGCTGGTCGCTCGACTTCGGTTTCTCTGGCAACAACGAATCGGTCACGGTGATCAGCGCTTCGGCCGTATACTCGGCTCGGTCTTGGCCAACTGTCAGACGGAGCCTGACAAGTTCAGGATCTTCCGAAGTGGTGAGCGTTACGATCTCCTTGTCTTCGTTCTCAAGTGTCGCTCGGCCCTCGGCGACCTCCCACTGAAAACGCAAGCCGTCTTCAACCAATCGGCCCGCGCGATCACGTGGAATGGCACGAAATGTCTTCTGCTGGCGAACCGGAACGACGCAAGTCGATGGCGAGACGCGAACACTGTTCAACGGCCCGGCGTGTTCAAAGAACGCCTTTTGTTGGAGAGCTTCGTTGGGTCTCTGGTTGGCCGCCGAGTCGGTAAGCGGAGTTCCAGGTCGTTTGGGATGTTTGCCACCGCGATTGGCGACGCCGTAGACTTCGAACCAATCGTACTCTTCCTCGGGCAGCGCAAGCATGGCTTCTTTGAATGCACGCTGAATCGAACGCAGCGTGTCGCGATTCACTTCGTCTTGTTCCGCCTGCTTCTGCTCGGCAATGATTTCGTCCAACGCAGCTTCAAGCGGAGCGAGCGCTTGCAAGAACTCGACATAAGCTTCATCCTGGATCACTCCGAGTCGCGTGCCAGGCGTGAGATGCAGAAACGGCGCGTCAACCACTCCTTGCAAATAACCCGACGACCAAGGCGGCTTCGCCATCCCTTCGATATTCGTTAACCGCTCGATAACTCGTGTGCCAGATCGGTACAGACCCACGTGGTTCTCAGGGCTCGGCTCGCCTAAGTACAGCTCGACGTAGATATCTCCGTGCTGGGTTGTCGGAGTTGGCAAATGAGGAAGTTGCCGACCGGAGAAGGCTTGTGGTTCAACGAGATACTCGGCGCGAGCCTGGCGGTCGATGATTCGGATCTCGACGCCCGAGTTGCGAATGCGATCCCGCAACTCGGAAGCTAAGTACCACTGCAACTTCTCTCCCGTGAAGTGCCGAATTCCTGGCAAGAGCGGCTTGATGGTTAGCTGCGTTCCGCGATCCGAAACCAATGTCCGGCGCGGTGCAACTTGATAGCCGGGATCACCTTTCGACATCCGCATCTCGTACGACTTGCCATCCTTGCCAGTCGAAACCATGCTAAGTTGCTCACCGACCGTCCAAAAGCTCAACAAGCCAATACCAAATTCGCCTTGCAGACCTTTCTCGCCCCGCGCCTTCATCTCGCGTTTGATCGAATCGCAGATGTGGGTTGCGACGTACTTGAAATCGGGAATTCCTTGCTCATCGGTCGGCACACCGTTGCCATCGTCCAGAATGCGAAGATAAGGCTGACCTTTCTCTCGACCGCGTATGATCGTGATCGTTTGGGCCTCGGCATCGATGCTGTTCTCGACGAATTCAGCTACCGCCTTCAGGGGGTTTGACTGCGAGAGGGCAATGATACTGATCGCATTCCAATGGTCACCGATCCTCAGTTTTCCAGAGGATTTGTTCTCAGTGTGACTCGGCCCGTTGTTCTTCGACATAGGCTGATTACCGGCTCGCATGGATCGTTAAATGGTATTATAGGTAAAATAAGGTTGTTTATGTGATTCCGTTTCGTCAATTGTCCAGAACGCCGCAGAGGCAAGCACATTCGCCCATTGTGTTTCAACAATCAAGCATGAGTTGCTGGCGACCTTTGGGACAAATGGCTACGATGCCTCTCGTAAGACCCTGGGCCTCTCGTAGAACCATGGGCCTTTGGTAAAACCATGGACATCAGAGCCTCGAATATGGCTTCAGAAAGACCGAGTTATCCACGCGATTTCTCCCGCCGCCGATTGCTTCAACTCGGGACGGCAGGCGCGATGGGATTGTCGCTGCCGAAGTTGCTAGCCGCTGAGCGTACTCCCGGAGCGCCACCGCCTCGTGCCGATTCGCTAATTATCATTTTCCTGAACGGCGGTCCCAGTCACTTGGACATGTGGGATATGAAGCCCGACGGTCCGAGTGAGAGCCGAGGCGAGTTCAAGCCGATCGATTCGTCGCTACCAGGTGTTCAAGTCTCGGAGCATCTTCCGAAATTGGCTCGGCAGATGCATCGCTGCACGCTGGTCCGCTCGATGCATCACAGCGTCAACAACTCGCATGCCGCAGCCGTCTATGTCTCAATGACAGGCCACGACCGCGGCGAACAAGGTGGCGGCTTTAAGCCAACGGACAATCCGAGTCCGGGTGCGCTCGCCGCGCTGCTTCGGCCAACGCCGCCGGAAGTCGCGCCGCACGTGACGATGCCATACCAAACACTCGAAGGCGCGACCGGCCCGCCGCAGCCGGGTTTCTTCGGCGGCTGGCTTGGTCGCGGTTACGATCCACTTTGGATTTTGAAGGACCCTAATGCCGCTGATTTCTCGGTTCCCGAGTTCACACTACAACAAGACGTCCCGGCAGCACGCATGGCCAACCGCAGCGCGCTGCTGTCGAACCTCAATGTCAATTTACGCGGCGAGTCGGCGGCTCCGCTGCGAGCGATGAACCGATTCCAGCAGCAAGCCGCTGACATACTGACGTCGAAGAGTACGCAAGCGGCGTTCCGGATCGAACAAGAACCCGAAACGATTCGCGACGCTTACGGACGCAATATTTATGGCCAGAGCGTTCTGCTGGCAAGACGAATGATCGAAGCTGGCACACGCGTCGTTACCGTCTCGTGGGCGCCTGACGCGAACGCCACCTGGGACACCCACAGCGGCAACTTTGCCAAGCTTAAAGACACTCTCCTGCCTCAGTTTGACGCAGCGAGTAGTGCGCTACTGAGCGATCTAAGCGAGCGAGGCATGCTCGATCGCACGTTGGTCGCCGTACTCGGCGATTTCGGCCGGACGCCGAAGATTAATGCCAATAACGCCGGTCGCGATCACTGGAACTACTGCTATTCAGTCATGTTGGCTGGTGGTGGCATCCTGCCCGGCCTGGTGTATGGTGCCAGCGACAGCCGGGGGGCGTTCCCCGCTGATCGTCCGACGATTCCCGCCGACATCATCGCAACAATCTATCATCAACTCGGCATCGACCACCGGCGCCAACTTTACGATCGCTTCGATCGCCCACATCGAATCATCCCCACTGGAAGCGTCCTGCGAGATCTGTTTGCCTAGAGTGCCGGGATGAGTTGCGGAGCGGTGGGCGACGCTTCTCGCCGCCTCAATTCCCATTCTAACGCGGGAGAGCGGGGGCTGTGTGCCAAGGCAGAGCCGGCGAGCAGAGTGTCACCGATTCGATGTGCAATCCTGACTAAATGGCGCGAGACAAGAGTAATTTCTACAGCGCTGCGGTTCGCGGCACCAACGTCAGGCTGACAATATAGCGTAGAAGACGTCTAGCGATCGTAGACCGCGCGGTCGCCGGAATCATCTTCTAGTCCCTCGGTTAGACCTCAATTGTTGACTTGTGTTGCCGTGTCGTTCACAATAATAGTCCCGCCCCGTACATTCCCGGATACACCAGCTTACCGCTGAAACCCAGCCCACCTACGAGGCCAGCTTTTATGAGACGCCTTACCTTTCCCCTGTGTGCGATTGTCCTTTCGTTGTTTGCACAACAATTGCTTGCACAGCCAGCGGTATCGTTTACCTCACCAAGTGCCGTTCAACCCGGGCAGACGATTGAGCTGACATTACACGGCACAAAGCTGGATGATCCGTTGCAAGTCTGGACCAGCTTTCCGGCAAAGGTGGAACTTGTCCCAGGTGCTGCGGATGCAAAAGACCAGACGACGCGCGTTTGCAAAGTGACCATTGACGCTGCCGTGCCAGTTGGAATCGGAGGGTTGATCGTCGGCTCGCCCACCGGCGTGTCGGACGTAGCACTCGTGATGGTCGACGACTTGCCTAGCGTCGCGGATAACGGAAAGAACCACGCGATCGATCAAGCACAGGCCGTGACGATTCCCGCTGCGATCGACGGAACGGCGGATGGCACGAATTTTGATTTTTACAAGTTCACGGGTAAGAAGGACCAAAGAGTCTCGCTTGAAGTCGTTGCAGCACGTGTTGGAACTCCAGTGGATTCGGTTGTCCGCCTGCTCCGCCCGGATGGCGGCGAGTTGCTACTTGTGGATGACGATGAAAGTTCTGGTGCCGATGCTCGCTTTTCGTTAACGCTTCCCGCTGACGGCGACTACGTCGTCGAACTACATGACAACCAGTATCGTGGTGGCGGTCGATATCGAATGCGGATTGGCGACTTTCCGCTCGTCTCGGTCCCCTACCCACTCGGTGGTCGACTGGGCTCGACGGCTCAGTTCCACTTCGCCGGGTCGGCCAGCGATGGCGCGACGCCAGTCGTACTCCGAATACCAGACGCGGTTGCCAGCGGGCGAGTTTCTATTGGTGCCAAATTTCCGTCCGGCAACTCGTCCGGTTTAGCCACACTCGTTGCAAGCACGTTGCCTGAGGCGATAGAAGCTGAACCCAACGATTCTTCCAAGGTATCGACCCCCGTCACAATCCCTGCCGCGGTGAACGGACACTTTCATTCTGTACGCGATCGAGATTACTACACGTTCGCTGCAATGAAGGACCAGTCGCTCTCGTTCCGAGCGGTGTCACGAAGCCTCGGCTCACCAAGCTTGCTGTACATGCGGCTGTTCGACGCCGCAGACAAGCAGCTTGCCGAGACTGCAGTCAACGACGCGGCGGAATGGACTTTGAATCTTAAATTCCCAGCCGACGGCATGTACAGCCTGATGGTCGAGGATCTTCTTCGTCGCGGCGGCCCGGACCACGCGTACCGCGTTGAGATTGAGCCGACACCCGGCTTTAGCTTGGCCGTCAAGAACGACAAAGATACAAAGCTTCAGTTCAATGCCCCGGCAAACAATGGAGCACTGGCCTTAGTCGTTCAATGCAATCGCAGTGGATACGATGGTACCGTCAATTTGGCACTCGAGAATAACGCGGGCGGGCTGCAGATGCTCAATCCGACGATCCCAGCGAAAGCAAAGGAACATCGCCTGTTTATCAAGGTCCCCGAGGGAGCAACGGCCGGCAACTTGGCACCGATTCGACTTATTGGAACGGCAACGGTAAATGCTCGTCCGCAAACAGCAATCGCAGAAACAATTGTTACGCTACGAGCGAAACGACCTCAGCTTACATTCCCGCCACAGTGGATGAACGGGTTGCTTTCGGTCGTCATAGGCAGCAATCTCGATCCGTTCTTCGCGGTCAAGCCTGGGACGCCCGCAGCGGCCTTCAACAAGGAGACCGGCCAAGCTCCGCTCGCGTTGACCTTGGAACGCACGAATGCCGAGTTCAAGGCCGCGATCACCGTCATGGTCGAGAACCTTCCTCCTGGATTCTCCTCGGCCGTCAAAGCCGACAAAGACACGTACACCGTAACCCTCACCGGTCCCAAAGACGCTGCAGACGGAACGCACATGATCAAAATCCTCAGCTATGGCGAGTTCAAAGGTCAAGGAATTCTGGCTGTGAACGAGGTTCCCATCGAAATCAAGACTGCGGCGGCAGCACCAGCGGCCGCTGCTGAAGAAAAGAAACCATAAGCATCGGTCGCGAGCAGAACTGCTGGCGACTTGTCACATGCATGTAAACGCATCGTACGACGGATTGAACTCCTCAAGGAGATGAATGATGAAGATGGCTGTGCAGGGAATTCGCACCGGAGCTTTCGTGGTAGTGGCATTTGCCGCAGCCATCGGACTAACACGCGCCGACGACTTCAAGTTGGAGGCCATCCGTGTTGGTGAGCCACAGCGGATCGAAGTGTTTCCGCCTGCTGTCAAGCTGGCCGGTGTCCGTGAACAGATGCAGCTCGTTGTCACGGGATACTACGCTGACGGGAGCTTGCAAGATCTCACTCGCGCAGCCGAGTTTGCTTCGAGTAACGCAGAGATCTTCACGCTCGCCGGCTCGGTCGTGCGGCCAAAAGCTGATGGCTCTGCGGACCTGAAAGTAAGCGTCGGTGGCAAAGAGGCATCGATTGCTGTCCAAGTTGCCAATCAGGGAACACCACAAACCGTGTCGTTCGAGTATGGAACTCTGGCCGCGTTGTCCAAACAAGGCTGCAATGCTGGCGCCTGTCACGGCTCGCCAAGTGGTAAAGGCGGCTTCCGACTTTCGCTCCGCGCCTTCGATCCGGAACTCGACAAGCTCACGTTGATCCACGAAGACTTCGGGCGCCGCACCAATGCGCTCGACCCAGCAGAAAGTTTGTTGTTGCTCAAGCCGTTGATGAAGGTGCCGCACGGCGGTGGACTCAAAGTCCGCGCGAGCGACCCCGCGTATAAAGTCATTCACGATTGGATCGCAGAAGGTTGCAAGCTGGATCCGCCCGAGCAAGCCCGCGTTGTCAAATTGGAGGTCTACCCTCCGTCGGGGCGGCTGCTGAAGCGTCCCGCGCATACGCAACAGTTAAGCATTCTCGCTCACTACACTGACGGATCGGTTCGAGATGTGACCGAGCTTGCCGTCTATACCAGTTCCGATGAAGCCGTAGCTTCCGTCACCGAAGCGGGCCTGGTCGTCGGCAAAGACCGAGGCGAAGCGGCGATCATCGTCCGCTACAAGGAGTTTATCGAATCGTCCTTCGTCACCTTCGTGCGTGATATCGAGGGCTTCGCCTGGACCAACCCGCCGACGAACAACTACATAGACGAAGCCGTTGATGCGAAACTGCAACAGCTGAAATTCCTGCCGTCAAACGTATGCACAGACGACGAGTTTATTCGCCGCGTCTACCTCGACGTGATCGGTATTCTTCCAACGGTCGATGAAGTCCAGAAGTTCTCCACGGACGCCGCTTCCGATAAGAGATCCCAGCTGATCAATCAACTTTTGGAGCGTCCCGAGTTCGCGAAATTCTGGACATTGAAATGGGGTGATTTGCTCCGTTTGACCAGCAAACAAGTCGGTGGCGACGGCGTGTATAAGTATCACCGGTGGGTCGAACGAGCGATTGCCGCAAACTTGCCATACGACAAATTTGCTCGCGAGTTGCTTACGGCTCGTGGCAGCAGTCATCTGAACCCGCCAGCCAACTTTTATCGGACGGCCGCCGATACGAACGATTGCGTGGAAACAATCTCGCAAGTCTTCCTTGGCGCGCGACTTCAATGTGCCAAGTGCCATAACCATCCGTTCGAGCGTTGGACGCAAGACAACTATTACGGCATGGCTGCGTTCTTCAATCGCGTCCAGCGAAAGAAGACGCCAAAGCCTGACGAAACCTTCATTTGGGTTTCGAGTAAAGGCGAAGTGACACAACCACGAACCGGCAAGCAGATGAAGCCTTGGTTACCCGGCGATGGAGACGTGGAGCAAGCAGAAGTCGACGATCGGCGAGAAATATTCGCCGACTGGCTAACACGACCCGACAACCCATTCTTTGCCAAGATCGAAGCGAATCGAATTTGGAGTCACTTGCTTGGTCGCGGAATTGTCGATCCACCGGATGACTTTCGCGATTCCAATCCGCCTTCCAATGCTGCGCTGCTAGAGTCGTTATCGGCAGACTTCGTAAAGAGTGGGTTTGATCGAAAGCACGTCATTCGCACGATTCTGAACAGCCGCACTTACCAGTCGTCTTTCGAGCCAAACGACTTTAACAAGGACGATACAAAGTATTTCTCTCATTATCAGCCGCGACTGCTGAGTGCCGAGCAATTGCTCGACGCCATCTGTCACGTCACCTCCGTTCCAGAAAAATTTGGCTCGCTTCCGCTAACAACCAAGGCCACGCAACTGCCCGCCCCCGACCTCGTGAAACATGAGTTCTTAAAAATCTTTGGCCAGCCTGAGCGGCAAACCGTGTGTCAGTGTGAACGCTCAAGTGAATCGAATCTAGGCATGGCGATCCAATTCTTTAACGGACCGTTGATCTACAACAAATTGCGAGACGGAAACAATCGCTTCCGTCAATTGCTTAATCAGAAGAAGGCCGATCAAGAGATTATCTCCGAGTTGCACTTGGCGGCGGTAAATCGACCCCCTACCGAGAAGGAACTCGCTGCAACGATGAAACACATCTCGTCGAAAGATGTGCAAATCGCCGCGCATAATACCGAGACCGACGTAAAGATTGCGGCGATGAACAAAGCGGTGGCCGACATGCGAAAGACCTTCGAGGTCAAGTTGTTTGATGCCAAGTTGCAAACCATCCCGGACGCCATTCGTGTGGATGCGAAGGCGGCTCTCGCAACGGAAGCCGGCAAACGCAACGAAGTTCAAAAGTACCTTGTCGCGAAACTTGGCCCATCGTTAACGGTGACGGTCGAAGAAGTCACGAACGCGTTGGACGAAGCGGCAAAGAAGATGGTCGCTGATTCCACGACACAGATCGCCGAACTTCAAAAACTGAAGCAAGCTCCCGGTTCACGACGGATCGAAGCCCTTGAAGATGTATGTTGGGCACTGTTGAACACGAACGAGTTTTTATTCCAACACTAGAGATAATTTGATCGTTTAACGGTAAGCCGAAGGCGACCGCGTCTCGCTACAACACCGTCGCCTTCGGCTTACCGTTAAACGAGCTTCCAATGAACGTGAGATTCATCATGCATCGCACAACTTCGCTTCTCTCCCTTGCGCTCGCTTTCTCTTTCGCGCTTACCTCGCTTGCAGAAGAGCCCGTCAGTTTTCGCAAGGACTTGGCTCCGATCTTGCTCGACCAATGTCTTGCCTGTCACGGGCCGAAAAAGGCGGAAGGTGGCTTACGCGTTGACTCGTTCGAAAGAGTGACGAAGGAAGGCGATTCCGGTTCGCCTGGGTTTGTTGGCAACGATCTCGACTTGAGCGAAGCGTTTCGCCGGATGGCGTCCGATGATGCAGACGAGCGGATGCCGGCGGAAGCGGACGCAATACCCGCCGAACAACTCGCACTCTTCAAGCGTTGGATCGAAGAAGGTGCGAAGTTCGATGGCGAAGACCCGACCGCCGACCTGATCACGATCGTCCCCGCTCCAACTCACCCCGAACCGCCAGCGGCGTATCGTTATGCGATGCCCGTTGCCGCCGTCACTTTCAGCCCCGATGGCAATGAGGTCATCGCGGGCGGCTATCACGAATTGACGGTTTGGAATCCCGTTGATGGCAAGTTGATTCGACGCATCAAGAACGTAGGCCAAAGGACGCGTGCGCTGTCGCTTAGCCCTGATGGAAAGCTGCTAGCCGTCGGTTGCGGTGCCCCAGGACGATTGGGCGAGACGCGAGTGTTCGACATGGCAAACGGCGAAGTTGTGAATGTACTTGGCACGACCTCGGACGAGGTGCTAGATGTTGCTTTCAGCCTGCAAGGTGATCGCCTGGCCGTAGGTGCTGCCGACGGAACCATCCGAGTGTTCGAGATGCCTAGCGGTAAGGAGCAGCTGTCCATTACAAGTCATTCAGACTGGGTGATGGCGCTCGCCTGGAATGCCGATGGCACCAAGCTGGCATCGGGCAGTCGAGATAAGACCGCCAAGATTTTCGACGCAAAGACAGGGGAACTGTTGGTGACCTACTCAGGACATGGCAACGCAGTCAAGGGAGTTGCGTTCCATCCCGAGAACAAAGATGTCTTTTCTGCTGGCACGGATAACAAGATTCACCGCTGGCAAATCGCCGACGCAAAGAAGACGGCAGACGTAGGATTCGGTGGCGAAGTGTTCAAGTTGCCGCTCAGCGGCGAATTTCTGTTCGCATCATCTGCTGATAAGACCGTTCGTCAATTTGAGGCCAAGACGCAGAAACAGCTTCGCGCTTTCGCCGGCCATCAGGATTGGGCATTGTCGGTGGCATATCACGCCGGAACGAAGCGTGTCGCATCCGGCGGATTTGACGGGAGTATACACATCTGGAACGCGGAAGACGGTAAAGAAGTCGCATCCTTCTTTGCAGCACCCGGCTATGAGACAGTTGCGAAGTAGCTTCGCTCGCATGGCGACGGTATAATTCTCCCAACGGTCCTGCATGGCGATGTCATTCGACAACGTGGTGTCGGCAGATACCGTCGCACCATCTTGTCGCTTTGCCGTCACGAGTCCATGATGATTCCAGCGCTCGTTGTTGAACTTGATCAGCGATTGTCGTTGCACGAAGTCCGAGAATTGGTCCTGATAGTGGAATCTGCTAAACGACGTGAGGAGGCGTTCCGACCGACGGTCTGAGAGCGAGGTCGAGAGATGAATGTAAAACTGAGAGTCGTGCAAGGTAAATTGAAGGGCAAGAGTGGCGAGAGTGCTGGGTTCGAAGTTGCGATCTCAAAGTCTCGGTTCGTCATCGGAACGGCCAGCGATTGTCACATGCGATGTCCGAGCAGCGTCATTAGCCCCCATCACTGCGAGATAACCGTGCGTAACGGCGACGTCCGATTGCGCGACCTGGAGAGCGAGTCCGGCACATTCTTAAACGACCACCGGATCGATACGGAGCGGCTCGTCCAATCCGGCGACCAATTCCGAGTCGGTCGTCTCGAGTTCGAAGTCGTGATCGAACGTTCCAACGACAACACAAAGTCCGACCCAGTCGATGACTTTGTCAGTGACATGCTCGCCCAAGCGGATGAGGAAGAACGCGCCGTTCGTTTGTCCGATCCCGAGTTGCGTCAGTTTCATCTTGATCCGAACAAGTCAAGCGACGATGAACCCGCCGAGCCCGAGGAAGAAGACAAACTAGCCGCAATGCGCAAGAAACTGCCGCCGAAGAAACCACCCGGAAAGCTGCCACCCCCGCCAACGTTTACAGCGGAAAGCTCCGTCTCTGCCGCCGAGGCGACGCTTCAAAAGATCTTCGAGAAACCCAAGCCGAAGGGCCCGAAGCACTAGCTCGTTCACTTGACTGGCTGGTCAACGCTTGGCCATTTGCTGGCTGTTTGGAGGATTCTCACGGCGGGGCCCTTCAATAATCAACGACCTCGTGGTATCAACGGCTCGATAATGTTGATGGTAATTCAAAGTGATTTTTGCGGGAGGCCACTGTGTACAACAAGCTGGCGCTGATTGATCTAATCAAAGAGTTTGCGCTCAAGTTCGGTGATTTCACACTGGCATCCGGCAAGAAGGCTTCGTTCTATCTCGATTGCCGCAAAGTGACGCTGCATCCACGCGGCGCTAACTTGATTGCCGAAGGGATTCTTGAGTTACTTGGAGATGACTTACCCGATGCTGTCGGTGGAATGGCGATCGGTGCGGATCCTATCACCGCCGCCGTGATCACAGTTGCGGGGCAACAGGGTAAGCCGGTAAACGGTTTCATTGTCCGAAAGGAGTCAAAGGAGCACGGCACGGGGCGCGATGTCGAGGGCCCCGTTAAAACTGGTGATTCCGTCGTGATCGTGGAAGATACAACGACGACAGGTGGTAGTTCGCTCAAGGCGATCGAAAAGGCAGAAGCGGCTGGTTTGAAAGTTACGGGTGTTATCTCCATTGTCGACCGGCTCGCTGGAGCCTCCGAGATCTTCGCCGAACGCGGTTATCCGCTCCGCTCGCTACTGACCATTCGTGACTTTGGGATTGAGCCGGAGTAAATTGTGACTTCCCGAAGCCAAACGGTTCAGTCGCGTCGTTCAACGTTGCATCAGACTTGTTCGAGTTCTACAATTAAACACGCTGGTGGATGAAATTCGGCTCCATGCCGTGTGGATACCTTCGGGTGGTCCCTATATCCGCTGGCTTTTTTATGCGCGCGAAGCGACCGTCAGCGGATTCTTCTGGCTGTAGTAGACCCCGTATTCTGCTTCGCGAGTGTCATCGACATCGTAGATCACTCCTGCCTGTGGCCACACGAGCGACAAGAATCGGTCTTCGTTTCGCTCGTACAACCTTTGAATCGCCCACAAGTAATAGTCGATCACTTGCAGGCAGGTCACGTCTTTTGAGTGTGCTGCTTTGATCTCGATCGGCGCAGCCGACGTGATTCCCCATTTGGAGCGTAGATTTCGCCGCGCTGTCTCTAACGCGTTCTCCAATGCTTCGGTGCGGTCAGAACTGCCACGCTTGGCGAACTGTATTGTATATCCATCGTCCTTATGCAAATGGTCACGAAACAGCCGACTTACACACCGATCGTAAAGCTGATTGGGATGATAGCGGTAGGTTGGCCGTTCTTGCTGTCGGTTCAGGACTTTATCGACGATGACGCGTTTATCGCGTACCACTGCATAGAGTCGAATGTCGTGATTAAGTAACACGCGAAACACTTCACGCCGAACTTCCGGTAAATCGTCTTTTGCGTGGAACGTGATTGCAGTCTTGCGGTTGGAGATATCGAATGACGGGACATCTTTGAAATAGGGATCGGCAAGCAAGTCTTGTCGCAACGAGTCAAGATCTGCGGCGACAGAAATAGGGTCTGCAACATCGGCAAATCCCAGAACGAAGAACTTCGAACATCCATCATTACCGACGATGACTTTGCCTCGACGCTTGAACAATGTCGCGTCGCCTGCTTCATCGACGAAGTACTGCCGAAAGACGGGAGTTGGAGTTTCTAGTTGAGACTTGGTCATGGTTAGATGGAACTGGAAACTCGCAAGGCAAACGTGGCACACCGTTTCTTCACGTTCTTAACAACGTGATTCAGCTACTCGTCGTTTGCAGGGCGAATGCAGTCGTCCGTAATCAGTTCAGATGGATCTGGATATATCTCGGGAATTCCCGGCGGTGTTACTGCTTGTTCGACATCGCTTCGAGCCGCGACATCTAGGTTCAGTTCGAGCAGTTGAGCGAGCAAGTCCTTCTTCGGTGAAAAACCATAAGCGTCAAGTACCGCCTTGTCGAGCGCGGCGTGGGCATCTTTGAGCGGGTTCTTGCCGGGTAACTCCAGCGTGCGATACACCGCTCGCAATCCGCCCTTGATCTTCTCCAAAGCCTCGCCGCGCACCCGCCTCACCTCACGCCCCGCCTCGGCCACCGCGTCGATCTGTTCCACGCTCGGTGATTGAGGCCACGGGAAGGTGTCGTAGACCGATTCAGCACTGTAGCGAAAGTCGGACTTTAGCTTTCCACACTTCGTAACGAACCAAAGCCAATGGACGTGAGACTGAAGAATGCCAAAGCTGTAATCATCCGGGAAGCCGAAGACTTCGATCAGATTACTTGGGCGTATCGATGACGAAATGAACATGAAGATCGGCCGTTTCGTTACATACGCGCATGACAAATAACGAGGCAGTGGTTTGATCACCGACAGCATCTCAGGCCGCCCGAACGATAATTGCCACCATCTTGCTAAAAACTGCTTGTGGTGGGGTCGTACCTTCCCGTCGCGGTCGATTCCTTCTTGCGCCTTGCGTTCCCGATCCGGCAGGACGTTCGATCGAACCCACTCAAACGCTGCTGGAAAGCTCGCTGCCTCGAACTGATCCATTTGCTCGAAGTCGAGTACGTATCGATCAGGACGACCGCGAGTCAATACTTCCAGTCCGTTTAAGTAGGGGAACGTGACCGTCGCCGATGACACGTCCTTCCTGATCAACTCATCCCGCTGCCTTTCCGTCAAAAGAAACCCGTCGTGACCAAGCATCTGTCCGTTGAAGCAACGCTGCGGATCGGTGTTGCAACCAAGCGCCTGAGCGCCCGTGACGTCTGTCGAATCTGAAAGTGCGGGATTGATGAAAGCGCTGTCACGAAACGCCAACTCATACTCCTTCGACGCTGGCCCACTTCCCTTCTTCCGGATCTTCTTCTTCCCCGGCTCTGGATCGACCTTGAACCACATCCGCCGATTGTCAGGAATCAACAACTGCTTCCGCACAACCGCCTGCTCGCGTTGCGTAAGACTCTCGTCAACCGGCTCGTGCTTGACCCAATTCGGAATCGACACATGAACATTGGCTTCGCCGGACCAGGGCTGGTTGTCGACGGCTTCGATGATGGTGCCGCTGGCCGCGATGTGGTCGAGGCCGCCGACGCGGGACTTGTTGTTGCGGATGTTCTGTGTGCCGACGAGACCCGCGCGACCGGCGATCGGATCGGTGGCGGTACACTCGGGCAAATGATCGTGCGACTTGCGGAACCACAGGACGCAGTAATCGGCCATGCCAGGGACTTTGGGATAGGCCGCACGAATCGCATTGACGTAATCGGGACCAAGATCGGGTTTCAGCTTCTTCGCACCGTTGAACGGCGGATTGCCGATGATCACGTCGGCCTTTGGCCACTTGATCGGCACCGGCTTGCCCTCGTCGTCGGGCAGCGGACGCCGCCAGTTGCGTCGGTCCTCGGACAGACCCATCAGTTCGGAGCGAATTAGCGCGTCGCCAGCAATGAAGTTGCTGTTTAGGTTGTCCAGCGGCAGGGCCCGTTCGGGGATCTTCAACTCGTCAATCGCCAGCTTGCGAGCGATCATCATCGTCACCTTCGCCAGTTCGATGCCGAGCGGGTTGATGTCAATGCCGTAGAACTGATTGGCGGTGACGAAGCCGATCATCCGCTGCTCTTCTTTGCGCGTGGAAAGCTCGTTGATCCGCTCGAAGATTCGCGCTTCGAGTCGCTTCATCTCGCGATAGGCGATGTACAGGAAGTTGCCGCTGCCGCAGGCTGGATCGAGTACCGTCAACTCGGTCAGCCGCTTCCGCAATTCCAACAGCCGCTTGATCGAAGTGGCGTTTTCGATCAACTCGCGCCACGGTCGCACGATCGTTGGCCCCACGATCTTCATGATGTCGACTGGGTGGGTAAAGTGTTGTCCATAAGCACTCCGTTCGTCCTGGTCGACTGAGTGTTCGAACAACGTTCCGAAGATTTCGGGACGAACATTCGACCAATTCGCCTCGGCCGCCTTCCGCAACTGAACGATCTCGTCTGGATAGAGCTCGATTCGCGATGGCTCGGCGAACAAGCCGCCATTGAAGTAGTCGACGCCCTTCAACCGCCCACCAACCGTCTTGCCCGGCGTATTCATCTCCGTGAACAGTTGGCCAAGCAAGTCGTAGCTCTTCTGTGGCTCGTCACACTCGTCGAGCAACCGAGTAAACATGTACTTTTCAAGCAGTCCGATATCTTCCGCGAACAGTGCGACCAGTGACTGCAAGATGAAACGCTGCGCCAATCCACGATCGACACCGCGAATGACTAGTTTATTGAAACAGGTGGCAAGCCGATCAGCGGCGTCGCGTGTAACCGCTTCGTGATCGTTCTTGAACACCGGCTTTTCGGGCGTCGGAAAGAGGAACGCGAGTGGTCCTTCTCGGCTCGGCAACTCGTCGATCTTCAACACGTCGACCGGCGAATCCATCTGGGTCTCGAAATCGTAGACCCAAAACTCGTCGAAGTTACACAGCACCACATAGCGGGGGCGGCCAGGAACGAGACGTACCCAGTAGTCAAACGCTTGGCGATAATGCTTCGAAAGATCAACGCCGCGCTTCTTCATCTCGATCAGTACGACTGGCTTCCAGACGAGATCGGCGAAGGCGGTCCCCTTAGCGTCGGTCTTTTTGATGCGCATTTCGAGTGTCGCACCGGCTTCTTTCACGCCGCCATGACCAAACCCCTGAAAGAGTTGATCCAGAAAGATCTGCGACTCGCCCTTTTCATCGCCCGCGATATGTTCGGAAGTCCATTTCACGAACTTCTCAAGACGCTCTCTTCTGAGTCCAGCCATTCGAGTTCCTACTATTTATTCCGTGTAACGCAGGATGTTTGCAGTGGCATCAGAATCCAGCGTACCCGTCCGCCTCCAGAGGTGGGTGCCAACGCTTGGCATTCTAGGTTTTTACGGGCTCCCGCCGCTACTAGAGACATTGCCGAACGCCGTAAAGTGTCGGGAGCGCCGCATTTTTGAGCAACATCCCCAAGTCGGAGGCTTTACGCAACCGATACGAAGAGAAGTATCTTCTCTTTTTGCCAGTTTGGTCGATGGAAAGCTCGCTTCACAAACAGCTCAAACAACTCTACGCCGACAGCGGCGCAGAAGTCGAGCATAAGCTGGGGAGATATCGAATCGATGTCGTTTGTGACGGGGAGCTGATCGAGATCCAACATGGATCTCTAGCGGCGATTCGAGACAAGGTCGCGGATTTGACGACCGATCACCGAGTGCTGGTCGTTAAGCCGATTGTAGTTCGCAAACGATTGGTGAAACTAAAATCACAAGGCGGTTGCGTCGTTGCTCGACGACTCAGCCCGAAGCGAGGCTCGATACTCGATCTTTTTGATGAACTAGTCTATTTCACTCGAGTCTATCCGCATCCCAACCTGACGCTTGAAGTTCCGCTGGTCGACATTGAAGAGTGGCGATATCCAGGGCACGGGAGGCGGCGTTATCGCCGCATGAACGACCATGTGGTCGATGATCAGAAGCTGATCAAGCTTCACGAAATTCATCGCTTTCAGACGCGCCGTGATCTCTTGAAATTGATCCCAACTGACCTGCCTGATCCGTTTCACACCGGACACCTCGCGGAAACCATGAACATCCCGCGCGACAAAGCCCAGCAGATTGCCTATTGCTTACGCAAGACAGCTTCTCTTGAAGATTGTGGCAAATTGGTGAACGCTCGGCTGTATCGCCGTGCTGCATAGTTGTTGTCACAAAAAAGGCGAGCACATGGCTCGCCTTTTTATAGATCTTAACATCGTCTTACGCTTGCGATTCCGCCTTTGTGCGTGCTTCTCGCAGACCGCGGCTGAGGATATCCCGCAGTAATGGCGAGTAATCCTCGTACTTGGCCTGATCAGGAGCTCCGTCCGCGTACTGATAAATGGCATCTCGCGGCTTCTTTCCCAAGGCCAGCAGCGTCGAGCTGACAGTACCGTGTTCGGGGCCTCGAAGGACCATGCTCGGGCGATCTGGCGCCGAGGCAGGCCGCGCGAAGACTTTACTGGCAACAGCCAGAAACTTGACTGGCGAATCGAGCGTTTGAAGCGTTAGCAATCGTTGAGCAAGCTTGACTCGCTCGTCGCGCGGATCGTTTACATCCCGATTCGCGATGATGCTCAATCCCTCTTCCAAGGCAACGGCTTCGTAGTCGTCTCCGCCATGTACCACCCATGCGCTTTCGGCATCAGCGATCACGAAGTTCACACCGCTATATTTAGCAGTTGAAATCTCGTCTAACGCCAAATCAACCGCTCGCCGGGCGGATCCCGAACGCAGAAGCTCACGGCACAAAATGCCTCGCGACGGCGGATTCACTGGCTTATTGAACTTCAAACGGTTACATGCAGCCACAAAAAGTCCGTGCTGGTTGACGCCGAGCCAAGTTCCGCCGGATCGCTGATCGATTCCGCACAAAATACGTGGCTTGCCTGATTGGATCGAGGGCTGAAGGGCCGCCCGATCATAGGCTTCTTCACGGTTGGCAGCCACCAAAACGGGGGTGTCTGTTTCAGGCTGGTATTGAATAGCGAGTATACACATGCTCGTTAAAACTTTCCTTTACTCTGGGAGTAAAACACTGGCGGGATAATTGTCGTGCCCCTGGGGATCTTTGCCCTGAAACGATCCTCCCAATCTACGGAACAGTAGGCGATCTCGACACCCTCTCATTGGGGGCATAATATGCATTTTTGTCAGGAATCTCCTGATACCTGGATCGACGATGACTTGCCGGGCCACCTCGAAACCCTTAATCTGCATGGTCTGGTTGCAGGAACTCTTCTGGCTTCAAGTGGTTAGGTCACCATTCAGGTGGCGGCAAGCCGATTAGCAGTAGTTAGAGTTCCCAGATGGATCGATTGGCTGAGCTGCGGCGGGTTCGTGGCGGACGGTGACGGATCGACGTTCCTTGGGAGCGGACACGAATCGAGACTCGAAACAGGCGATCCAAGAATCATGTCGACAACGATCGAACCAACGCGATCCACCCGAGACAAAACGAGCCGCCACCGCTTTCATACTTTGACCGGCGTTCAGGTGTTGGGCACGGGAGCCTTCGCTCCGGCAAACGTCGTCCGTAACGAAGACCTCTCCGAATTGGGATTCGACGCTGAGTGGATTCTTCAGCGGACTGGAATCCACGAGCGACGCCACGCTTTGCCCGACGAGGTAACAAGCGACTTGGCATTCCACGCCGCCGTTCAATGCCTCGAAGAGGCAGACGTCTCGATCGATGACGTCGATTTGATTTTGGTCGGGACGGTAACACCCGATCGCCCGATGCCAGCTACCGCATGTATTCTACAGCAGAAGCTGGGATCCAGCGCTCCGGCCGTCGATTTGAATGCAGCATGTTCAGGCTTCATTTATGCGTTGGCAACTGGTGCTCAGTTTGTCAAAACGGGCCACAGCGAGCGAGTGTTGGTAATCGGTGCGGATCTTATGTCTCGGATCGTGAACCCCGCGGACAAGAAGACTTACCCATTGTTCGGTGATGGTGCCGGTGCCGTCTTGCTCGGCGCGGGCTCAGACGAGCAAGGGCTGCTGTCGTACATGATGGGAGCCGATGGCGAAGGTGCTGGACTTTTATGCGTTCCAGCCGGTGGAACGGAGGAGCCGCCGAACGCTTGTGCCATTGAAGCCAACCGACAATTCTTGCACATGGATGGGCGTCCTGTATTCAAGTGGGCGATTCGTACCGTCAGCGACGTACTTCGCGAGACATTGAACCACGCCGGCAAGTCGATCGAAGAGGTCGACACCCTCGTTCTACATCAAGCCAACATTCGTATCATCGATGCCGTCATTGACGAACTTGGAATCGACCCCGCTAAAGCCGTTGTCAACGTCGAGCAGTACGGCAATACTTCAGCCGGCAGTATCCCGCTGGCTCTTGCCGAAGCCCACCAGCAAGACCGAATTAACCGAGGTGATCTCGTGTTGATGTGCGGCTTTGGTGCTGGTTTGACGTGGGGTACGACGTTGCTTCGTTGGTAGCGCACGCCTCGGCAGCATACATCTAGTTTGGTCGCGCTCGACTCGAGCCGCGCCTCGTCAGAAAGGAATCGGACATGTCTAAAGTCAAACGTCTTCCCCCTCGCGACACCGTCAAGGTGGACGATACTTGGGATCTATCCAGCTTGTTCACCAGTGATGCCAAATGGGAAGTGGGGTTTAAGAAGTTCGAGAAGCAGATACCGAAGTTCGAGAAGCATCGAGGCAATCTTGGTGACAGCGCAAAATCGTTGGCGTCCTGTTTGAAGTTCGACAGCGATCTCGATCGAATGGCCGAACGGCTTGGAACGTATGCGTTTCTGAAGACGACCGAAGATCAAACGAACAGCAACTATCAACGTATGATGGGCCGCTTCCAGAATGTTGCCGTTCGAGCAGGCGAGGCCGCGAGTTTCATTCGCCCCGAGATTTTAGCTATCCCGAAACGAAAGCTCGACGAGTTCTTGGCGAGCAAAGAGTTGAAGCATTATCGTCTTTCGCTCGAGCGGTTACTTCGATTCAAGAAACACACGCTCAGCAAAAAGGAAGAACAGCTACTCGCGATGCAGGGCGAGATGGCCCAAGCCGCGAGCAAAGCGTTCCGCCAGCTGCTTGATGCGGATCTGAAGTTTGGCAACGTGAAGGACGAGCACGGCGAACAGATCGAGTTGAGCAATTCGACACTCGGTCAACTGATGATTTCGCCGAAGCGAACTGTCCGAAAGGCAGCCTTCCACCAGTACTACGAACAGTTCACCGGGCACGAGAACACACTGGCCGCAACGCTTTCCGGCTCAATACAAAAGGATATCTACTACGCGCGAGCGCGCGGCTATGATGGCGCGTTGGCCTCCGCTCTGTACGAAGACGACGTGCCGCAATCCGTCTACGACAACCTTATCGCCTCGGTGCGAAACCACTTACCGGCAGTTCATCACTACTACGACGTTCGTCGCCGCAAGATGAAGCTGCGCGATATTCATCAATACGACACTTACGTTCCAATTCTCAGCGACCTGAGTGTCAAACACACGTGGAAACAAGCCGTCAAGATCGTCATGAAATCACTCGCACCGCTCGGGAACGAGTATTGTGGTGTGTTAGAAAAGGGACTCAATGGTCGATGGTCAGATCGCTATCCGAATCAAGGCAAACAGAGCGGAGCCTTTAGCTGCGGAACTTATGACGGCGATCCGTACATCCTCATGAATTACAAGCCTGAGGTGCTTGATGACATTTTCACACTGACCCACGAAGCGGGCCATTCGATGCACTCGCATTATTCGGCCAAGCACCAGTCGTTCGAGTACTACAACTACACGATTTTCGTCGCTGAAGTTGCCAGCACGTTCAACGAACAACTACTCAGCCGACGTCTTATGGCGGGGGCTCGCGACGACAAGGAACGTGCGTATTTAATCAACCGTGAAATCGACGGAATTCGCGGAACAATCGTACGCCAAACAATGTTCGCCGAGTTTGAGAAGATCACGCACGAGATGGCAGAAGCCGGGGAGCCGCTGACCGTCCAGTCGTTCAAGGACACTTATCGCAAGCTGCTCGAAGCATATTTTGGTCCTAACTTTGCGATCGATGATGAACTGTCACTCGAATGTATGCGGATCCCGCACTTTTACCGAGCGTTCTACGTCTATAAGTACGCCACTGGCTTGTCCGCGGCGATTGCGCTGAGTAAACGAGTTGTCGAGGGCGGAGACGCAGAATTGAACGACTATATGAGCTTCCTCAAAGGCGGATGCTCCAAGTTCCCGCTCGACTTGCTTCGTGACGCGGGCGTTAACATGGAGAGTCCTGAACCGGTCGACACGGCGCTCTCGCACTTCGGATCGCTCGTGGACGAGCTCGACTCGCTTCTGTAACCGCAACTATGGCTGAGACCGACGTGCTGAACTCAGTCCATTGAGGGGGTTTGTATCGAGCCGGCTTCCTTGTTGACGAGGTGTTAGGCTGGCGGCTAGACTAGTTGCACAGAGAGAGCCACCTAGATGGGTATGACTTGGCGGAGTTGTTCCCTGCGTATTTGCCCACCGTTCCGCCCCCCACCCGTCCAATTCACGAGTCAACAACTCTCATGAATGTGAAGCTCTCGGTTCGTCGTTCGTCACAGCAACCCGAAGAAATCTTCTTTGATCAGTTTCCGTTGGTCATCGGACGCAGCGAGGATGCTGACGTAACGCTGGATGATCGCTGGGCTAGCCGACGGCACTGTTCGATCGAATCTCAAGATGGCACGCTGGTCGTTCAGGATCTTGGCTCCAAGCATGGCACCCTGTTGAACGACGCGATCGTCTCGGAGGCAGTTCTTAAGCCTGGGGACACGTTGAGTATCGGGCTGACCACGCTGACGGCATCCTATGGCGATGCGAGCGTCGAAGAGATCAGCGACGCGGAGATCGTTGGCTTGTAACTATCCGCGTTTGCGACCTACGAACGTATAATACGGCGTGCGGATCAGCGGAATGTAGGGCACCTTGGCGCGATGCTCCTCAAAGTGAATGGGATCAAAGTGCTTGTGTAGATATGGCACATGATCCGTCGACGGAAAGACGTTATCGCTGGCAAACCACACGGGCCAAAAACTTCGCGTGAACCAACGGTGCCGCTTTAGCCCGTCTGCCGGATGCTTACGAGAAACGTAGAAATCAACGACGCCGATCCGACCGCCTGGCTTGAGCATCGCGATGGCATTATCGATCGCGGCAAACCAATCAGGAATCATCGTCAACGAATATGAAAACGTGACAACATCGACAGGAGACTCTGGCGGTTGGAAGGTGGTTGCATCAGCTTCGATCGGCTCGATGTTCTTCCAGCCTCTTTCGTCGACGCGTTTCTGTGCCACATCTAGCAGCGACGGCGACAGGTCCACGACGTAAACCTTTTTCAATCGTTCAATTCGATCGCCGAAGTAATCTAGATTCGCGCCCGTTCCGCCGCCCATGTCGACCCAAACGGCGTCACTGGGCGATTCGATCGTGTCCCACAACTCCTGCCGCCCCTGAAGCAACCGCTTGCGAAAGTTGTCATACGCGTCGGCTTGCCCAGCGTAGAAACTCTCCATTCGCGCGGCGTGATCCTTACCGCGCACTGGCTTGAGTGTGAGGTGGTAGAGGATCTTCAAGTCAGATAGGAAACCCATAGCACTCAGACGGCAAGGTCAGCGATATAGAAGCGACCGTATGTGTGTACACGATCTTTCTCGTGCAATTCGTCCGCAAGTTCTTCGTGATACGTGAGCAGTTCCGGAAGCGGACGCAGTTGGCCATCTTTGGTCACCTGTACGCGCTCGATGAACTCGGTTTTGAGTCCGCCACTACGCCACAAGATACGCGACCCCTCGGCGGCGCGGTCTAAGATCGCCTGCCACTCCAATTCCAACAGCGGGAAGAACTTGTCTGACAGCCAATCCATATGATCCAGCAACACGTAGCGCGAGATCGTGCCATCATGTTGTTCGAGGAAGCCTTGGACAGAATTCGTATGCACCGTGATGCCGTCGACCAAACCACCCCTGAGTCGCTCAAATCCGTCGGTCGTGAGGTACTCAGGGCAACAATCGGGAGCATACTCGCCAGTCAGGTAGACCCGCCAGAAATAGTTGTCCGAAATCGGCAACTTCGCGAAGACGGTCTCGACGCAATCTTGCACGAACTTGACGATGCCGCCTTCGTATTGGGTCTCGACTTGTCGCCGCTGGGCCTTCGGAACGCCGACCATCGACAGAGTGGTATCACGGTTCATGGCGAAACGCATCGGTCGTGACCAGAACCGCTCGTGCAGCTCGTCGTAGTAGATCTCACTTTGCTCTGCGACGCTGCTCGCGTTGAGTAAAGCATTGATCTGTGGACGAACACGTACGACGCGATCAACGTACGCGTTAATCGCTCGCGCGAACGAACCGGAAGTCCCACGAAAGTAAAACGAACGCCGCTTGTTATCGAAGAACTTGATGTAGCGGTCCCAGTAGTTTTGAGACCAAGGTGACAATGACGGACGAAGCTTCTCTTGATAAACGGCCCTGCCCCCAGGCAATCGACCGCGCCCGAACATACCAAAGAAGTCTTCGTAATCGAGATTCTTAATCCCGGCAATCTTCAGTTCGAGCAGCGCGTTCTGTCGCGGGTTCATATCCACTGCATAGACATGATGGGGGCTCGCGAGCGCGTAGTCGAGAGCATTGCAACCGGCGGAAGTGATCACCAAGACGTTATCATCAGGCGTGAGTTTCAAGGCAACTCGATCGAGTCGAGGGTCTTCCCAACACGTGTTATAGACGAGATTGTTGCCGTGAACCAAATTGAACACGCGCGCACTAAACCAATCCATCACCGGCATCTTGGTCTCCCACTCTGCGGCAAGTGCAGGGGCTCACGTGTCCTCAACGGCCATGCACGATATGTCGCCCCGAAAGCTTTCCATGCAGAGCGTTAGGCGTTCAACGATTCTACTGGGACCCAAATGGGTTACAAGGGGCGCGATGGCTCCCCGCCGTGGGTGACTGCTATCTGAGAATACGATCGGAAACCACGCAATCGATATAAGCGTTTCGGATCGATTCTGTTAGTTCAGTGAGGTAACATAGCGATGAGTCAATTACTCGCTAACGAGCACAATATCAATGCGTGGCCATCTCTTTCCGCTCCCAATCCGAATTGCGATAGCGGTCGCCGCAATCTCCCTCTTCGTCACACCGAGGTGTCACAGCGAGGACACAACTTCGACAGCGTTCTTCGAGACCCGCATCCGTCCGATATTGGTCCGCCACTGTTATGAGTGCCATTCCCATGCAGCGGCAGTCCCGAAAGGTGGGTTGCGTCTGGACAGTCGCGACGCGATTCGAAAGGGAGGCGAGTCGGGACCGGCGGTTGTGCCAAGTAAAGTCGCAGACAGCTTGTTGATCAGCGCGATTCGTCACGAGTCGTTCGAGATGCCACCGAAAGAGAAACTTCCTGATTCGGTAATCTCGGACTTTGTGAAATGGATCGAAATCGGTGCGCCCGATCCGCGTGATACGCCGCCTGATCCTGGCACGGTCGCGAATGAATTGTGGGAGGCACAGTTTCAGAAACGCCTGAAGTGGTGGAGTTTGCAACCACTCGTTCGTCACCCGGTTCCCGCTGTCAACGATTCACGCTGGTCCGATCAAACAATCGATCGCTTCATCTTGGAACGACTAGAAGCGAGTAGCCTGCGACCGACGTCAAGGGCCGACAAGCACATCTTGCTGCGACGCCTCTCGTTCACCCTGACGGGACTGCCTCCAACGCGCGAACAGATCATGGCGTTTGTTGCGGACGACTCGCCAAATGCATACGCAGCCTTGGTGGACCGCTTGCTCGATTCGCCTCACTTCGGGGAACACTGGGCACGACACTGGATGGATGTGGTTCGCTATACCGACACCTACGGATACGAATGGGACATTCCTGCCAAAGGCGCTTGGAGATATCGAGACTACTTGATTCGCGCGTTCAACGGAGACGTGCCGTTCGATCAACTTGTGCGTGAGCAGATTGCCGGGGATCTGCTCGCAACGCCCCGAGTGAACACAAGCGACCAAATCAACGAGTCGCTTATCGGCCCAATGTTATTCCAAATGGGCGAGAATCGGCACGGTGACAGCTCGGAGTTCAACGGCATTCATCAGGAGATGGTCGACAACAAAATCGACGCGTTCTCGAAGGCCTTTCAGGCTATGACGATTGCCTGCGCGCGGTGCCATGATCACAAGCTCGATGCCATCTCGCAGCGGGAATACTATGCGCTCGCCGGTTCGTTCATGAGTTCTCGCTGGGTGACTAATACGATCGACTTACCCGAGCGAAACGCCGACGTCATCCAATCGCTGAAAGACATAAAAGGCCAGCTACGAGTCAGCCTGGGCACGAAATGGTCGGAGCAAATAGCAAAACAACTCGACGAATCACTTGCAGATACGCTTAGCAAGCTCGTCGCTGAATCGATGGCGAGCAAGAAGAGCGAATCGTCCCTGCCACTCGAGCATCCGCTGTACGCGTGGAGTCGTATCGCGACCGCGACTGTTCCAAAAGCCGAGATTGCAGACGCGTGGTCCGACGTCGCAAAACTATATGCCAGCGAGCGCGACAAACGAGCCGCCGAGAATAAGACTCACTTCAAATTGATAGTAGACTTTGAAAATGGCTTTCCCGACGGCTGGTCCGTCGATGGCGTCGGTGCGTGGGAGCTAGTTCGAAGCGGAGATTTCGTCATCGCACTCGACAGTGCTGCCATTGTAAGAAATATCTTGCCCGGTGGGCTGTTTACAAATTCGTTATCACCTCGATTGAACGGCGTCGTAAGAACACCGCATTTAAATACGTTCACACATGGGCATATTAGCTTCGAGTGCTGCGGCGGCGACTTCGCTGCACGGCGAACCGTGTACGACAACGCTTTCCTCACCGAGAAGCAAGTTTACCTGAAACACGAGTCGCCAAAGTGGGAGCTCCTTTCGACGGTTCCTTCCAAGCGGGACAGTCGGCTCTTCATCGAGTTTGCCACGAAGACAAGTAACCCAAACTTCCCGCCACGCGTCGGGCTCGGTGGACCGACAACGACGGAACAAGAAGCCGATCCTCGAAGTTGGTTTGGTATCACGCGAGTTGTAACGCATGACGCTCCGTTCACGCCCAAAGACGAGTTGCCAGCGTTCGCTTCTCTATTTGCTGGCGATGCTCCCGACACTTTGAAGCTCGCGGCGAATCGATATGCGTCCTGGTTCGCGAGCACTGTTGAACATTGGAAGAATGATGCACTCTCCACCGAAGACGTTAAGCTTCTCAACTGGCTGATCAAAAGTAAGATTCTTGATAACGAAACGGACGAAGACGACGAGTCGCCGATCGCTCGTCTCGTCGCGGAGTACCGAAACACCGAGCAGCTTCTTGCAACACCTTGCACGGTGAATGGCATGGCGGACGTCGAAGACGGGTACGATTACCGGTTGAATGTTCGCGGCGATTACGATCAGCTTGGAGACGCCGTTCCGCGTGGCTTTGTACAAGCGATAACCGGTTCGCAAAAGGGATTCGTGTCGCCGAGAAGTGGTCGGCGTGAGTTGGCCGAGTTCGTTGCCAGTCCAGAGAATCCATTAACGGCGCGAGTGTTCGTGAATCGCATCTGGCATTGGGTATTTGGCATCGGGATCGTTTCGACGCCCAGTGACTTTGGTCATCTCGGCGAGCAGCCATCGCACCCCAGACTACTGGATCATTTGGCGTCGCAATTCATCGAAGATGGTTGGTCGACGAAGAAGCTGATTCGGGCGATCGTGCTCTCTGAAACGTTTCAACAATCGGGGACTGTCGACGCCGGGGCTCGTCAACTCGACCCCAATAATCGGCTGCTCCATCACTTTCCGCTGAGAAGATTGGAAGCCGAGTCGATGCGTGATGCGATTCTCGCCGTTTCAGGACGACTCGATCCGCAGCTATTCGGATCGCCGATCAACCCCGCGCGGGCAAACGAGGACCCACAGAAACGTCTCTTCTCGGGTCCATTGGATGGAAACGGTCGGCGTTCGATCTATACCAAGATCACGATCATGGAACCTCCTCGATTGCTGGCGCTGTTCAATCAACCAGAGCCAAAGATCCCGACTGGCAAACGCGACGTGACGAATACACCGGCACAATCGCTGGCGTTGCTAAACGATCCATTCGTCGAGCAGCAAGCGGAACATTGGGCCAATCGGCTGATAGAACTTGATCACCAGACCCCGAACGATCGCGTCAAGGTCATGTGTGAACTCGCACTCAGCCGCGCGCCTACGGAAGCCGAAGTCGCTCGTTGGTCGATAATGGTCGACAATCTTGCTACGCTACGTAAGGTAGCTCCCCCAGAGCAGATGAGTAGCGTTGTAGTGTGGAAGGACGTCGCCCACACGATCTTCAACTTGAAGGAATTCCTCTACACGCAGTAAGCTACGCAAATCATGCAATGTCCGAACAGTCACTCACCGGGGACCTCGCTACGACCACGTACGCGCCGCGAGTTCTTGCACTCCGCGTCGAACGGTTTCGGCATGCTTGCTTTTGCTGGACTGGCGGCACGACGGAGCGAAGCAGCTGGCACCGACATGCCGCATTTCGCGGCCAAAGCAAAACATGTGATCTTCTGCTTCATGGACGGAGGCCCAAGTCACGTTGATACGTTTGACTACAAGCCGATGCTCGCGAAGCATGAGGGCGAGAAAATCGGAAACGACGCCGTATCCAAGCGTTCCCAGAGCAATGCTAGTCGGGTGTGGTTAGGCAGTCCCTGGAAGTTCCGTCAGCGCGGACAAAGCGGTTTGTGGGTGAGCGATCTGCTGCCGCACGCTGCCGATCTTGCGGATGACTTATGTGTCGTCCGCTCGTTGGTCGGCGAACAACCGCTGCATGGACAACAAGCCTTGCTACTGCACACGGGTCGCGTGACAGGTCGCGCACCGAGCCTCGGTTCGTGGGCGTCGTACGGCCTAGGAACGGAAAACGATTCCTTGCCGGGATACGTTCTGCTGAATAACGATTGGATTCCCAACGGCGGTTACGAGAATTTTGGCAGTGCGTTTCTTCCAGCAACTCACTCGGCGACGCTACTTCGGGCGAAAGGCACTCCCGTCGACAACATCGTGCCCAGCGATAGCCTCGCGATCCAACGCCGGAAACTCGATCTTCTTCGTGAACAAGATCGACAGTTTGCTGCGCTCTCCGCCGATCAACAGGCGATCGAAGCCGCCATCGGGAACTATGAAACGGCATTTCGCATGCAGAGCGAGATTCCAAATGTCGCGGACATCAGCCATGAAACCGAAGCGACGCGAAAGCTGTACGGAGTAGATTCGGAAAACGAACACAAACGCTACTACAGCTTGCAATGCCTTCGCGCCAGGCGGTTGGTCGAGGCGGGTGTTCGGTTCGTAGAGATCACTTGCCCTTTGACACATCCCAACAACTCGCCGTGGGATCAGCACGGGAACATTAAACAGTATCACGAAGAGAACGCAATGATTACCGATCAAGCAGTCGCCGCCTTGATCAAGGATCTCAAGCAGCGAGGCCTACTCGACGAGACGATTGTCGTCTGGGCGGGCGAGATGGGGCGTACTCCGCACACGCCCACCATCAGCGCCACTTGCGGACGCGACCATCATGTGAACGGTTACTCGATCTTCATGGCAGGTGGCGGCTTTCGGGGCGGCGTGGCGTTTGGCGCGACGGACGACTTTGGCAATTCTGTTGTCGACAACCCGCTCATGATCCACGACATTCACGCAACGATCTTGCATCAACTCGGACTTGACCACGAGACGCTAACGTTCCGTTTCGGTGGTCGCGATGTGAGCTTGACGGATGTACATGGACGGGTGATCCGCGAAGTATTGTCGTGAGCATTGCAATTCTCAAGCCTACTCTTGCATTGCCGAGCGGGTCGTGTGATAAACGGAATCATGAATACGAGTGATCGAAGCGTCCAATCCGGGTATCCTCTCAGCGCGTTGTTCGTGCTGCTGGCGGCCTGCGCAGTCGTCTCCGCATTGCTCTCGCCCGTCGCACATGCGGTCGTCGCAAGAACATTGACACTCGGGCAAGTCGCTGCTGCGAGCATCATTGGTGCGATTCTTGTGGGACTACTTGGCGGCGTCATTGGGCTCTATCACTATCGCCCTTTACGAGGCGTCGGGTGGGGTGTCCTTTGCGGCGGGATCATCGGAACGTTCGTTGGCCCGATTATGCTTGCTCCTGCTGAAGCGATCGGTCCGTTAGTCACGATGTCGATCGGCGGATCCATCGTGTTGCTGATTACGGGAACAGCGTTTGGCTTCGGTATCAAGGCCTGAAAGTGGCTGAACGCATCACGGCAGATGAGTCGGCGTCCGGAGAAGTAATACCGCAAGCCTTCTACGATCGAGACGTAGCTCTCGTCGCGCGCCAACTGCTCGGTAAGCTCCTTGTTCGGCGCTCGCGTGACGGAATATGCATCGGACGCATTGTGGAAACAGAAGCTTATCTCGCCTCGGGCGATTCGGCATCGCACTCTTTTCGCGGTCGCACGAAGAAGAACGCAGCGATGTTCGGACCTCCTGGTCTCGCATATGTTTATCCGATCCACGCGAGATACTGCATGAACGCGGTGACACAACAGCGAGGCTGCGCCTCCGCTGTCTTAATTCGCGCGCTCGAACCGATGGTTGGTATCGAGATCATGCGGAAGCGACGCGGCATTGACAAGTTGCTTGACCTTTGTCGCGGTCCAGCCCGGCTGTGCGAAGCGCTCGCGGTCGACCGAAACCTCGATGGCTGGAACATGACGTGCAGCACAAGGCTTTGGATCGCGCACGACAGCTCGCGTCGAAGACAAAGATTTCACATTACTAATTCGGCGCGAATTGGCGTTAGCTCCGCACAAGAAGCGCAGCTACGCTTCTTCATCGATGGCTCTCCATTTGTTAGCGGACTGAAGAGGCTTCACAGAACAACGCCGCGAACGAAGAGATAGAGCCGTCCTCACGTCCGTGCGACCCGCACTAGCCGTAGTTCAATTTGCCCGGTGTCTCGCGTGCGATCGGCACATCGAACAGCTGAAGCTTCTGTTCGCGCAACGACTCGCCGACACGCTCGCTCAGTTCGTCGGGATCATCCACACGATGTGCTTCGACGCCCAGAGACTTCGCGAGCGACACGTAGTCGATCTCTGGACCACGAATGTCGAGCCCTTCGTAGCGACCTTCGATCGCATGTGGCAGCTGTATTCCTTTGGCTCCGATCTTCAAAATCTGATAGCAAGCGTTGTTGCAAATGACGAAGGTGACCGGGATGTTGTAGCGCGCCGCCGACCAAAGACCTTGGATGCCGTACATCGCCGCCCCTTCGCCTAGCAAACCGAGGACTGGTCGATCGGGCCACGCAAGCTTTGCGCCAAGGGTGCATCCAAGCCCCCAGCCCAATCCCCAACCACGATGCCCGAAGTAGCCCGTCGTATTCTTGAGGACGCCAAGACGCTCGAAGGTCGTATTCGTTGTCGTCACGGCCTCTTCGATCACCGCCACATCGTCCGGTAGCGAGCGCGACAACGCTCCCATCAGGCCCAGCGGAGTTAGCGGGCGAAGCTCACGTTGCGATTCAATCTGCTCTCGCAACGCGTCGCGTGCGGCGTCGTGAATGGCGACATGCTTTGCAGCTCGTTCGCGAACTTCCGCCTCCTGCTCAGTCGTAATCGATTTACTCAGTTCGTCGTTCAGCTCATCCAGCACGACCTTCGTGTGACCAATCACACCGACTTCGACGGGATAGTTCTTTCCGAGCTGCCACGGATCTTCATCGATGTGGACGAGACGAATATGCTCGGGGATCGCTCGCGATGGCTCGTGATGAACGTATTGACGCAACAGGTCCATGCCAACGACCAGCAAGACGTCAAACTCCTTCAATCGCTCCCGCACTTCCGGAGACCAAAGCGGCAATCCTTGTCCGTTCAAAGGATGATCGGCGGGGAACGCCAGTCGGCCATGGGTCGTTCCCGATTCGGTCATCACCGGAGCGCCGAGCGACTCGGCGACTGCAACGAGTTCTCGCATCGCGTTTCGCTCGGTCACCCGACTACCGGCCAAGATGCCTGGGTTGCTGGCAGCGAGTAGGACTTCGGCAGCCCGTCGCAATGCTTCCTTGGGCGGTCGGACATGAGGGTCGGGCAATTGGATTGGGCTCAGATCGAGCGCGTCGCTGATCTCCATTTGCACGTCCATTGGGATCGACAGAAAGACCGGACCAGTTGGCGGTGTTAATGCAGTTTGCGCCGCACGTCGCAATGCGACCGGCAAATCCTCGACGCGATTCACTTCGACCGACCACTTCGTCCACGGACGTGCGACGGAAACCATGTCGCCGCCGAGAATCGGCTCTTCGAATCGCAAACGTCGATCCTGTTGACCGGCGGTAACCAGCAGCGGTGTGCCTTCACGAAACGCGTTGTAGAGCATCCCCATCGCGTTGCCCAAACCACAACTGATGTGAAGGCTCACGACTCCCAACTTCCGCGACGCCATCGAGAACCCGTCGGCCATCGCCATGACCGGAACTTCTTGCAGGCCGAGAATGTACTGAAAACGATCGTCATCGACGAGCGCATCGTTTAACGGCAGCTCACTCGTCCCTGGATTGCCGAAGATGTACCGAACATCGAAGTCCGCCAGGATCTCGAGGAACGCTTGAATTCCAGAAATGGCCATGGGGCGACTCGTGCCTTGTTACTCGTCAGTCCATTCGTCGAGGCGTTCAATCGCCTCTTCATAGGTTAATCGTTGCAGCGGCACGGCGAGTTCGAGTTCGTCGTAATCGTCGCGTTCATGCGGCGGCTGCGAGACACGCTGCACTTCCTCTTCCAACGACGCGAGCCATGGTGGCAGATCGAACCCAACGCCACTCGGTTCGCGAGTCAAGAACTCGGTCTCGTACTGTAACATACGAAACGTCGGGCGCGGACCATCGCGTTTTGCCTCGGCCACCGCAGGCTGAACCAGCGAACACAGTCGATCGATCACCAACGGTCGCATAAATCGCTCGTTGATTCGATCAGCGATCGATGGCATTTGCATCGCATATTGTTTTTGCAGCTTGTCCAGCCGCTCGACGAACTTATCCGCTTCGGTATCGATACGCTCGCGCAATGCACGTCGCCACAATTGCGCCGCCCGCTTACAACCACGCCGAACTAGGATTTCGTGTGCGAGGACGACCGGCTTTAGGTTCCAGCAAACGCGATCGTACTTTGTCTGCAATCGCAAGAAGTCCAACAGCGTATAAAGCAAGTCGCCTCGATCGGACTGTGTCGTCGTACTGTTATAGTCACGATATTCGGCATAATTCTCGATGATCGCTTCTAGCACCAACGTCAAACGATAGACAGTGTCCTGTCGCGTGATCTTATCGTCGAGTTCGTCGACCAAACGACACTCGAACTTGCCGCCACCTTCCTCTTCGATTTGCGTGAGCCAAGTATCAGCACCTTGATGCAAGATCGCTCGAACGTTGCCGAGATTGAGGAAGCGTTGCGTAAACAACTCGTCGCCGTACGTTTCGATGAACTCGACTAACTTGCTCCACGAACGCTTGTCGCTCACTTTCTCAAGGACAGACAAACGTAGCGTCTGGCTGTGAGCCAACCAGCTATGCAACGCAGCTTCTGTGAGCTGTTCTAGACACGCCACCAAAGGGGAATCGGTCAAGTTCGGCGGTTGCTGTTCCGATTCCTCCTCTTCTTCCCACTCTTCGGCGGATACGACCAACGATTGCACCAACGACTTGTAGCCGATTTTAAACAACTCGTCGAATTCCGTCACCGCTCCGGCACCGACTGGATGCATCCTCTCCATCTCGCGGGCCGTTTCAATGAGCCGATAAGTCTCGACATACAGTCCGATTCGCGGCAAACATAGGAGCAGATCTTGAATGCTTCGCTGGCGAATTCTTGCGGCAACGATCTCGCGGGCGTCGCCTCCCTTGGCCAACGGCACGTAGAGCAACGGGAGATCCGCCAATTCGTCAATTAACTCGCCCGCGAGGCGTCTTGCCCCGGTACTGTCTCGTCGCAAAATTGCGGCGACGGCTTGGATTGTTAAACTCTCTTCGCGCGGCGTGTCACTGGCATCAACGGACGCGTCATCGCCTGCTTCGGCAACGATCGCAGATCGGAGGAGTCGCACTGCGTCGGCCGTTTCCGTCGAGCTCGCAATGATCCGATCAAGCAGCCCCTCTTTGTACATTCGACGCCGATCATAGGCGAGCATCGAGTCGTGGTCGCCCTGCGGTGTCGGAATGCGGTAGCTGCGAACTTGTTCGACCAGCTCCATCAACTCGGAGCGATTGCGTTCGAGCTTCTCGATCCAATGTCGCATTGCGTTGCGGCGCTCTTCAAGCATCTCGTCGTCACACGATTCGTGCAAACGACTCAGCCCAGCATTCTTCCAGAGCCTGGCGAGCGTGCTCATAAACGAAAGGCGGTCGGTCACGCGTTGCGATTCGCTAACGAGTTCGTCCTCCGTCGCATCACTCGTGTCGAAGATCTCACCTTCAATCCCATCGTTCGCACTGTCGTGAAACACCACGTTTTCATAAGCCGCACCAAAGATGTCCCCTTCGTCATCGGTCTCGTCGTTGGCAAAGGGATCGTCAAGCTCGGGATCGTCCGCTGCAGCCCCGTTTCCGCTGCTCGCCAATTCGAACATTGGTGTTTCCCAATACACTTCGGCATTCGCTTCGACGTAGTCAAAAAACTTCCGAATCAGCTGCCACGTCTCGCCCGTCACCCCTGGATTGTCATCGACGAGTGATTCGGCATCGCCCGACAACTCGGATCGTCGGACGTCCAGCAACCACCGTTCAGAAAGCCGGTAGAACGAGCTATCGCTTTGCTCCAGCGGAACTCGCTCGGCTTCACCGAGCCAATGGATCAGCAAACCAAGCGCCGCCACATGATCGGATTGATCGAGCAGCGCTTCGATCACCAGTCCATAGGCCTGCGCCGAGTCGAACATCTGAGCGTGTGGTGCCCAGAAACCGATGTCGCCTGCAGCAGCACCGCCCTCGTGCCACAACTTCAACGCGCGCGCAACATGCTCGGCAGCGTTGTAGGCGTCGTATGAATCGATCGCTTCTACGTTGGAAACTTCGTGAGCCGCAAATTGTCGCCACCAATTGGCGAGATTCCGAAAGTCGGCAGCAATTCGTTCGACCAACTCCGCGTCGTCGCCGCCAGCTGTCTCGGCCCACGCGCGCGAGTACAACCCGAAGATCTCTTCCATCAACAGGATCAGTTCGTCGATGCGGTGATCATGGACGCTGTTTTCCGTTGCCGGAAAGAGACTGAACTGTGCATCAAAGCCAAGAATATTCCACGGATCGACCAAGGCACCACACTCGATGCCACGATGCAGGATGTCGACGGCCTCACTCAATAATGTGACGGCTCGCTCAGGGTCCCTTCGCAGAATCGCGGCTTGTGTGGCGGTGATACGACAATCGATGCGACAGAGCATCCGAGCCGAAGGCGTTGGAACAACGTTCGCTTCTTGTTTGGCGGCATCGGGGTAGCCAACCCGCGCGAATATCTTGGCCAGCTGAACGTGTTCGAGCTGCGCTGCCCTGCGCCGCGCGAGCTGAGCGTTCAAGTGTTGTCGGGCCGAGCCGAAAGGCTGACGGCGCTCGGCGGCTTCGCCAACGAGTCGTTCACCGTGAGTGCCAGGGATCCGGCTCAGCAAACGCTCGTAGAACGCGTCGCGATAGCCAGCAATTTGCGGCAAGAGAGTACTCAGCGTCGTTGTCGAATCATGCGTATCCGGTCCAGCTCCACTGATCCCCGCACCCATCAGAACAATCCCGGCGAGCACGGCCGCTGCTTCGACCATCAATTCGTCTGGCGAAGCCTCATCGGAATCGAGTCGCTGCATGAGCGCGTCCAACGTAACTTGTTGGATAACAAAACGAGTGTATCTCCCCTGGCCGTCGATGTGATGCGGATCCCAGTGCCCAAAGTGATAGTTCGGTCGTTTGTTGACTGGATGATCAAAGTCGTAAGCGCGTGGATCGATCGCCAGTTCGTCGAGCGCATCGGGATCGAAATAAGCTGTCCGCAAGATGTCTTCGTCAGTTTGCTTTAATAGATCGATTGCGCGAGAGACGACTTCTTCGTAAGGTCCGACGGCAACTCCAGCATCTCGCACCAAAAGCGGAATCGGTCGCAAGCGTTCACTCGAGTACGGCTCGATCTTCTTCGCTTCGAGGACAGCCACGGGGCGATAGCCGAGATAGTCGTTCAGCTGATTGATCGCGGCGTCCTTGACGCGTTTCGTTTCGGTCCAAGGTTCTCCCTGAGTGAGCACCGCTTCGCAGACGCGACCGACGAAGAACGCGTTGTAAAGTCGATCTGCGGTTTGGTGGAACAGCAGTTCACGGTGATACTCGAAGTAACCGGGCAGCGTCTGGTTCCAGGCCAAGTCGAGCACGGCTGCTGCTTGGGTCGCATCTTGCAATGCCGCCGATTCGCCGGAAAGACGATCGAGTTCGGCTTGCAGCAATTTGCCCACCGCCTGCCAGGGCGGCTCGGTCGAGTCGGTGACGGCCTTGGACTGCCAAAGCTGATTAAGATTCGCATGGAGCCGCGGATCTAGCGAACCTGACGAGAAGTTCAGATGGCCGAGGATCTTCTCCACGGCTTCCGCTTCGTCAGGGCTGAGCCCGCGTTCTCCCATACCAACGCTCCATCGACATCCATATATGCGTTCATCTGTGAAGGATCATGGTAGGCGGAGCGTTTCAGATGGTCCAGGCGGTGTCCACGACTCGCAAACAGTTCGCTGGAAACGAGTTCGAAGAGACGCGATCGTTGAACGTCGTGGCTGTCGTAGCAAGCAAGCAATCCCTAAGTACCGCTTCTCAAGCGAGTTTCGCCCTGCCATTGGATCGGCGCTCGGTGACGCCCGTTTTTTTGTGTATCTTGCCGAATCCGAGACTATCATGGATAAATACGTCTACTTCTCTTTGCCACACGATCTGTCGGGTGACACTATGCTACCGGGTACCACTATGCTTCAGCGCTGCCTGCTGTTGGGATTTTGCTTCGTTCTCGGAACTATCGTATCGCCGGTCACGGCGCAGCGAGGGAGTTCCTTGATTTCGCCAACGGAAGCCAATCGATTTGGATTGGAGCGAATATGGTTTACTCGAGTTCAGTTCGATCGTGCCCGCGGACGCATCGCACACGTCCGGCAACATGTTAGCTCGAAGCACGGATACACGGTACACGAAGTCCTTTCAGCGCGCGGTCGCACGGTCATCACGGATCGAGATCTCGATCGATTCGGCGTACCGCTTGGCAAGGAAGGCGCCGAAAAGCAAGCGAACCGACTCGTCCAACAACTCACTCGATCGGGGATCGATGCCGAAATCAAGACGCAAGTCCTCCCTGAGATAACGATCTATGTCGTGTCTGATTCCGGAGTCGTTCAAGCGATCGATGGCGAGACTGGTCGAACACGCTGGTCGAGGCTCGTTGGCAGCGCGCGCTTCCCAACCGATGCGCCGGGATCGAATGACGACTTCGTAGCGATTGTCAACGGAACGAACCTCTATGTTCTCGATCAAGCAACTGGCAGCATCGCGTGGCGTCGACAGACGCGAGGCGCTCCTGGCGCTGGACCAGCCGTATCCGATGAACTGGTCTTCGTCCCGATGATCGGAGGAACGATCGAAGCCTATTCAACATCCGATGGTCGACAACCGCCGTGGGTTTTCCAATCCCGTGGTCGCGCGGTCGTGCAACCAGCCGTCGCAGGAACCGGTGTCGCTTGGCCAACGGACCAGGGAGACCTTTATGTCGCCGAAGCGAATCTAACGGGGATCCGTTATCGACTCGAAACAAGTCGACCGATTGTCGCTCGTCCGACGCCGTTGCCCCCGAGTCGCATCGCCGTCGTGTCGACCGATGGCTATGTCTACTGCATTCACGAATCAAGCGGCAGTTTGTTATGGCGATTCTCGACTGGCGAGCCAATTAGCAAGCCGGCCGTTGCTGTCGAAGACGCGTTGTTCGTTGTAACCGATGACGACAATCTTTTCCGGCTGTCAACCGAAACGGGATTCGAACAGTGGTGGGCACCCCGTGTACGAGAAGTCGTCACGGCCAGCAAAAATCGGCTGTATTGTCTCGGCGATACAGGTCGTCTGATCATCTTTGATTTGAAAACGGGCGGACGGCTAGGCATGTTGTCGACGGACCAGCTCGACATCCGGATGGTGAACTATCAGACTGATCGAATCTTTCTCGGTTCATCGACGGGCATGATCCAGTGTCTGCGTGAAGTCGGAGCGGAATGGCCCACAATTCGAGCTGGCGGCCTCGAGGAGAGACCCGAAAAAGAGAAAGACACAGCGGCCGAGGACGAACCTGCCCCAGCAGACGAACCAGCTCCCGCAGCAACGCCTGACCCATTTGGCACGGGGGCACCAGCTGCTGGCGGTGCAGAAAGTCCGGTTGATCCGTTCGCCGACCCGTTTGGCTCATCCTAACTGTCCGTAGCCCGAGGCGATGGTCAACAATTCGTTGCCAATCTGCGCGCCTTCGTCCATAATCCTGCAGTCCGACCGAAGTCGCAATCCAGCTTACCTAGCTTCGCCGTACATTGCGACAGGTTGTCGTTGGTAGCATACGTTGGACGGACCGAGTCTGTATCAGAGACAACCGATGAATGAACCACAGAAACCGTCCAAATTATGGAGCGCCGTGGGTATTGGAATTCCCGCACTCACAGCAGTATTTGCTCTTATCGCCGCGCTTACAACGCAACAACGTGCGGTCTACATTTCACTGGCTGCGGCATCGGTCTTCATCACCGTGCTGGCATTACAGCGCGTCTATGCCGTCTTCGGACGGCGGCAACTAACAGATGACTCAACCACGCAATCGGGCAATGATTCCAATGTCAACAACTGATTATCGGCGCACGATTTCGGGCAGGTGTCGTCGTTGACAATCAGCCGTCCAACAATGTGTGGCCGCTGAGTTGCGGCATCCATGCCGCAAACGCCTTCCTTCTTCATTCAACGCGGGCTCTGGTTGTATAATCCTTTGGCTGGCCAGCGTTTCTCGTTTCGATCAGGGGCGGCGTCGGCCACACAACCCGTTAGCGCTCCCACAAACTTCCGTTCAGTCGCTTTCGTGCCATCGCTGCCACGCGAGTCCTGGTCGATCGACGCGGAATTGGACGAGACGTGTGTGTTCGACTTCGGTGACGTAGGCCGTGCGACCGTCTGGGCCGCCGAAGCAGATGTTGCTTGGTCGTGGTCCGAGAACGCCGATCTCTTGAAGAACCTTGCCGTCTGGCGAGAGCTTTACGACCGTACCTTTGCCGTAACGTGTGATGTACAGATTGCCGTCGACATCACAACGCATTCCGTCGAAGCCGTGATCGTCGAACTGCTTTAGCAATCGTTTGCCTTGCAGCTTCTTGTCCGCGGTAATCTTAAACGCCCACACGTTCCGCTGCTTACTTTCATTCACGTACAACGTCTGGCCATCGGGACTGACTTCGATACCGTTCGTCGTGCCCAAGTTACTCGCCAGCTTCGTCACCGATCCATCACGATCGATTCGCCAAAGTTGTCCCGTTCCGTTTTCCCAGTTCGGGTCACTTGCATACAAAGTCCCTTCGGGGCCGATGGCTAAGTCGTTTGGCTGATTCATGTCGTCGTGGTGCGCGAACGTCGTTAGCTCCTTCGTCTTAGGATCAACTCGCAATACGTTGTGATTGACGTAGTCGGCGATATACATCGCACCATGCCGATCGAACCGAATTCCGTTACCGATACTTGTGCCAGGCAGTTGGACAAACACCTCGGCCTTCCCGCCGGGAGTAACTCGCCCGATCGTTCCCTGCTTTGCAAAGTTTACGGCAAGCACGTTGCCATCGCGATCACAAGCCGGTCCTTCGATCCCCGGCGTGAACTCCTTGGGCATAGTGAGCGGCGATGCGACGAAGAGTTTTTCATCCGCTTGCCCAAAGACCAGCAGCCCGGTCAGGGCGGCTTGAAGAATCAGCGTGTTCATGAGTGGCTCCGACTCGAGAAGGTAACCCTAGGTGCGACGTATGGTCGCAGACTATTCTAATATTCTTCTCGCTCGAATGCCTGCTGCTCCCGCAATTCCGCGGCAACTTCAAATTCGCGGCGAGCCTCTGGCGTGTTCAATACGATTAATGACCAAATCCCGAACGGCAACCCAAGGATGCCTGCAACGCCGCAAGGCACCAAGCCGCAAATCGCACCGGCGATCGATATCGCATAGGATCGGCGACTGATCATACTTATCCCGCCAACGAGTCGCCCGATCCCGAAGATCGTCCCGCTGCTAATCATCAAGAGCTCCATCAAGCCTGGAATTCCGAATCTGTCCGCGGGCTGAGTCGAAACATAAACCGCGAGCCCAACGATCACGAGCAAGGCCAAACTATCGATTGCCCCAGCAACGCATAATCCGATCGCGGGGATCTTTAGATTTGAGGCTTCCCAATTCGATTCTTCAAGTGTTTCAACGTCAGGCTTCGGAGGCTTGCCAGGCAACGGTTCAGCGGGTGACGCGTCGTTGGAATCGTCCTCGACCTTCTCTTCATCCCAAGCACCGCACCAAATGCCTCCACCGCCCATCACCAAGCCAAATCCGATCCATACAAAATTCTTTTCATTGATCACCATGCCTGTGATCAGTAACGCCGCGCCGAGAAGAATGAATACGATCGCCATAGCGATCAAGTTGGCCTGCGGGCCAACTATCCGCGGCAGTTGCTCACCCTCCTTCCGCCGCATAAACCCAGCAGCACCCACACTACCGCCTCCAATTGCGATACCGATGCCAGTCCAAAGGTAGCCCTGATTGCCTTTCATAAAACCCAAGACAAACATCGCGATACCAAGGACGATCATCACGAGCCCCATGCCAAACCTTCCTGGATGGAATAATGTGCGCGATGGCGGCTTATCCGCTTGACCAAGGGCAGTCGCTCCGCCGGTGATCCGTTGTCCAACGCCTCGCACGAACGCGTCTGCCGTCTCGATATCGTTCGAAGCGATATCCAACGAGGCGCGCCCGCGGTCGGCACCGGGCACACCCGCAACAACTCGCACCGAGTCAGTCTGAATGACGAGCGTTCCCGAGAACCATCTCGCCTCAAGACGAATGGCAGCGATCTCATCGAGCCCAATCGCGACTTCATGCAGACCCGCCTTAAAGCCGCTGCCGAACGGGTGCGCTGCGACTCGATCCGACATTTCAAACTCTAAGACGATACGATCATGGTCCAATCGCATGACGCCATCTGCGAGTGTCATACCATGTTTACTCAGCGCGAACGGTACTGTTGGCAATCGCTCGCTGCGAAGGCCTACCGGCGACGGCTTGGTGACCGGAGAAACTAAATCGCTCGACGAGATGTGATCGACTTCCGTCTTCACCTCGCTGACATGTTGATAACGCTGCGTCGGTTCACGCTCCAGAGTCTTGAGGACGACGTCGTCAAGCCGCACGTCGAGTTCGCGTTTCTCGGACGGAAGTTTGAAACGCCCAAGCGGCAACTCGCCAGTTAACAACTCGTAAAACACAACACCAAGTGAATAGATATCGGCGCGGTGATCGACTTCGAATGGCCGTTCCAATTGTTCCGGAGCCATATAGTGGAGCGTTCCCATGACTTGGTGTGTCGCGGTCAACGTGACTTCAATGGGCGACAGGCCGAGGAGCTTTGCGAGTCCGAAGTCGGCGATCTTCACGCGACCTCGTTTGTCGAGCAATACATTCTCGGGCTTGATGTCTCGATGAACGACGCCTTCATCGTGTGCGTATTGCAGTGCTTCGCAGATCTGTGAGATCACGGCCAGCGCGGAAGAAGGAGTGAGCGATTCGGTCTGGATCGATTCTCTCAAATCAACGCCATCGACGAACTCCATCAACAGGTAGTACAGTCCGTCGGACTCGCCGAATTCAAACACCGTCACGATGTTGGGGTGCGTCAGCTTCGCCAAGGCTTGTGCCTCGCGTGTGAATCGTACGGCGAATGCCGGATCGCTATTGATCTCCGGTGGCAGGATCTTCAAGGCAACAATTCGATCAAGCAGCCGCTGGCGCGCTTTATAGACGGCGCCCATTCCGCCTTGCCCAAGCAATTCCTGGACATCCAGTTGAGGGAACTTGGCATTCAGGTCTTCGATCGTGGGCGGAACGAAGCGACCTGCTTGAGCCGAAGTCTCCCCTGGTTCGGGCAGAGTTTCCGGCTTAAGCACGGCTTGCTCTAACAAACAGGCCGGACAAAGTCCTAGCGGGGCATCGGCGGCCAGTTCGGCCTGGCACTTCGGGCAACAATTCATCGACATCGGGTGAACTCCAATAACGCTCTGATTTCACCCTTACTTACGAGAAAATCGATCGTGGTTACAGGCAGACAGAGAATTTTCGGTTTCTTTTCATCCGGTGCGTTTCCCGCATGCTACTCAAACTACTCATTGCCTGCCGCGAATCGCTGCCAAGAGCTGTCCCAGCTCGTCGTCAGCATCGTCTTCGTTTGCAACCGTACTAGCCACTTCCTCGCGGATCAGGTCGCGGTATCGCTGCCGAAGTCGGTGGACGGCAACTTTGATCGCACCAACCGTCATCTCAAAGTCGGCCGCAATCTTCTCGTACGATTCTGTATCATCTTCCACCGTCAGAAACGGCTTCAGCCGATCAAACAGTGGGCCTTTGCCTTTCGATTCGTAGTCAGCTTGCAGACACCCTAATACTTGCTCCAATAGCGTGACGGCCCATCTTCGTTCAAACTCATCCTCGGGCGTCCAGTGGTGTGACGGTTCTAAGCTCAAGCGTCGTTCGCCATCATCGACATCGATCGAGACAACGCTGTATCCGCCTCCACGTTTTTGAGCCTGCTCGCGCTGATGCTCGTTCGCGAGGAAGCGTTTGAAGACCGTTAGTAAGAAGGTCCGAAATCGGCCTCGCTCTCGGTCCGCCGAGTTCAAGTAGTCTTTTTCCAGTAGTGTCGCAAAGAACTCTTGCGTCAAATCGCGAGCAGTCTCCGGTTGCTTGCCCCTCCGTCGCACGAAGGCGTACAACGGATACCAATAAGCTTGGCACAGTGATTCAAGAGCTCTCTTGGCGTGAGGCGAGGATTGATGACCGGCGGCCAACACGACACTCCATCGAGTCGTCATGAAGCGGGCGTCGTGCGAATGTGAAGAAGATTCAGTGGTGGACAAGCGGGTAAGCTCCTCAATCACGAAACGCGAGTCGCACAAAGGGGACCGGCTCCATGCCCAACGCAATGCTTAGCGTCCGGAACGAGCCGAACGAGGCTTGGTGCCTGTCCCCTTTCCCGCTCGCCTGCTCAGTTGGAATACTGAACATGGAATCCTTGTGACTTCAATCGGATGCGATAGAGGCTTGTATCAACCGTGACGTAAAGCGTATTCGAGTCTTTACCGATTCCGAACTCGACATTGCTGGGCAAGCCGGTTGCCGTCGCTTGCTCCTGGTCCGCCGCACCGGTTGGAATGAATCCGACCTCTTTTCCCCTGGGGTTCACAATCAGCACGCCGGGACGGCAGGCATCACGAACGGTCAAATAGATGTTGCCTTTCGTATCAACACACATCCCATCGCAGCCTTTCTTCTCGCCGAATTCAACGATCGTGCGGCGATCTCGAACGGTGCCTTTGTCGTCGAGATTGAACGCATAGATCCGCATCGCACCTTGCTTCGGAGCAGGAGCATCGGGATCGATTTTATCAGTTCCGTTGTCGTGTTCGGCGAGGTAGAGCGTTGTCGCATCCGGGCTGATCGCGATCCCGTTTGGTTTGTGAACATTCTCGGTCACAATATCTACGGACCCATCGGTTTCGACTCGGTAGACAGCTCGAGAGGGCAGTTCTCGCGGTTCATCGCCAACATAGCGCGGGTCGGTAAAGTAGATCCGACCAAACTTGTCGAGACAGATGTCGTTGGGCGCGTTGAACTTCATCCCGCGATACCGATCGACGATCGTCGTCCGCTCGCCTGTTTCAACATTCCACCGAGCGATACCGCGTCCACCATCATCGGCACCCTCGCAGGACAGTAGAAATCCCTTTGAGTCGAAGATTAGACCATTCGATTTGTAGCTATCTTTCGTGAACGGTTTTGTCTTCTTCGACCTGGGATCGAATCGCATGATCATCCCTTTGTCGCTACCCATCGGAATGTCAGAGAAATAGATGCTGCCGTCAGGCGCGACAGCCGGCCCTTCTGTTAGGCCACCTTCGATCTTCGCCTTGCGAGAAAAAAGTAGTTCGAGCTTGGAGTTCTTCGCGACGATCATTTTTCCGGTGGGTGCCGGCAACTGCAGTTGCTCCGACTTGCGCTGCTTCTCCTTCTTGTCGCCCGACGCCACGTATGTGGTTAGCATGACGATGACAACAATGAATATGTTGGTACGCATAGGTGCAGTCCTTAGTCCGCTGGAGTTCAAGCAAGCAGTTTCTGTATAACTTCGCCCGCCACATCCGTCAGCCGAAAGTCCCGTCCTTGGAAGCGATACGTCAGTTTCAAATGATCGAGTCCCATCAGGTGCAAAATCGTCGCATGTAAATCGTGAACATGTACGCGATCTTCGACCGGAAAATATCCAAGATCGTCGGTCTTGCCGATCGTAACTCCAGGCTTCACGCCTCCGCCAGCCAACCACATTGAAAACGCCTCGATATGATGATCGCGACCAAGGAAGTCACGCGGCTCGCCTTGCGGCGTCCGCCCAAACTCGCCTCCCCAAACGACGATCGTATCGTCTAGCATACCTAGCCGCTTCAGGTCTTTCACTAAAGCGGCGGCGGGTTGATCAATTTCTGTGCAAACTTTGTCCAGCGTCCCTTTCAATTCCGTATCTGGATTGCCGTGATGATCCCAATCCGTGTGATACAGCTGCACGAACCGAGTACCACGCTGAACCAAACGGCGAGCCAACAAGCAATTATTCGCGAACGAAGGCTTCGCCGGATCAGCGCCATAAAGGTCGATCGTCTCCTGCGTCTCGTCCGTAATATCCATCAACTCGGGAGCACTCGATTGCATCCGATAAGCCATCTCGTAGGCCGCGATTCGTGTCGCAATCTCTGGATCGTTCGTGTCGGCCAGTCGCAGTCGATTGAAATCATTGACGGCTTGTATGAAGTCGCCTTGTCGTGCTGCATCGATCCCCGCTGGATTGTCAAGGTTGAGGATCGGAGCACCTTTGCCACGAAATGGCACGCCCTGATAAGTCGTCGGCAAGAAGCCGCTTCCCCAATTCGGCGAACCGCCTCGCGGGCCGCGAGGTCCTGATTGCAAGACAACGAAGCCTGGCAAGTCGCTCGCCTCACTACCAATTCCGTAGGTGATCCAAGCCCCCATGCTCGGACGTCCGAACCGGTTAAAGCCGGTGTTCATAAAAAACTTGGCAGGGCCATGATTAAACACGTCCGTCGACATCGAGCGAACGATCGCAATGTCATCGGAGATCGATGCGATGTGAGGTAAGCATTCGGAGACCGTTTGTCCGCTCTCGCCGTGCTGGGCGAACTTGCGTCTTGTGCCAAGCAGCTTCGCGTCCTTCTTCAGAAACGCAAATCGCTGGTTCTCGACGTACGACTCAGGGATGACTTGGCCTTCGAGTTGTTGCAGCTTCGGCTTCGGATCAAACAGCTCCAACTGGCTCGGTCCGCCTGCCATGAACAAAAAGATGACGTTCTTCGCTCGCGGCGCAAAGTGAGGCGGCTTTGCTGCAAGCGGGTTCGTCGCATCCGCTGTTGGCTCAGCAGCGAACGCACCGCCACGATCCATCATCGAACCCAGTGCCATCGAACCAAGTGCCATCGCACCCAATCCAACTCGACAGTCGCGAAAGAAGTGGCGACGTGTTGTTTGCAAAAGGTTGCTTTGTTCGAGATTCATTTTGCAGCGTTTCGAGTTATGGGAAAATTCAATTCCTAGCTAAAGTTGCAATACTTCAGACGTTTTGCGAACGGCTGAAGTATTGCGAATCCAGTTATCTGGCATCACTCCCTCGTAATGAACTCGTCGAGGTTCATTAATACTCTGGCGGCGGCAGTCCAAGCGGCGAGTTCGACATCGTGCGTCCCAGGTTTCTCTGCCCCGATCAAAGCGGTGGCCGAGTCGGGAGCGTCTTCGTACGCCTTGCGCTGCGCATCGATCAATGTTTTGAGTCGCGACTGTTCCGAATCATTCGGCTCGCGAGCGAAGCAACGGCGAAACATGAGTTTGGCTTGAGATGCTTCAGCTTGCTCGTGATGGCTGAGTACTTCACGAGCCAGCGCACGAGCACACTCAATGAATTGAATATCATTTGCCAGCGTTAGAGATTGGAGCGGCGTGTTCGATCGAACTCGGCGAGTACAAGTTACATTGGAGTCCGGCGCGTCGAAGGCGATCAGTGATGGATAGGGGCTGGATCGCCAGAAGTAGGTGTACATGCCGCGTCGGTAGCGATCTTCACTCGTATCAGTGTTCCATGGTTTCGGATCTTGAGTGAACAGGTAGATGCCCTCGGGCTGCGGCGGATGGACGCTGGGACCACCGATCTTGTGACTGAGCAATCCGCCGACCGCAAGCGCGTTGTCACGAATGATCTCGGCGTCCAGCCGCACTCGCGATTGACGTGCCAGCAGCTTATTGAAGGAATCGACCTCGGCAAGTTCGCTGCGATGATGCGATGCTTGTCGATAGGTCGCCGACGTCACAATCAATCGATGCATCGCTTTGACATTCCAGCCAGAATCGACGAACTCGACGGCCAGCCAATCAAGCAACTGCGGATGCGTCGGCCGTATTCCTTGGATACCAAAGTCGTTCTCCGTTTCGACAATCCCACGACCGAAGAAACGTTGCCAATAGCGATTCATGATCACGCGAGGTGTGAGTGGATTGTCGGCATCAACTAACCAGCGAGCAAAGTCGAGTCGCGTAGCAGTAGCGGAAGTCTCAAGACCGGATTCCGAACTCTTGCGAGTCCGGCTACGAAGCGGATGCAACACGCTTGGCACCAGTGGCTCGACACGTCCGCCTTGATCGAGAAAATTTCCTCGGCGGTGAATGCGAGTTTCTCGAGGCTCCTGCCGCCTACGCAGAATCATCGACGTCGGAATCGCCGGCTCGATCGCGCGAAGGTCGGCAATCTCTTTAACCAGTGGAAACGCTTCCCGAGCCACATCGGTCGTCTTGAACAATTCGACGATCAACTTCTTCTCGATATCGTCTCGCTGGTCGATCGCTTTGCCGAGAGCTGCTTGAGTTGGGCCAGGCAAGGTTCTGTAAAACTCGGGCTCGATCGTCGGCTCCCATTCGAGTTGCCTCTTCGTGAACTCTTCGGCCTTCGCCGCAAGTGCGTCTTCCTTCCCTTGAATCTGATCGCGGATGCCGTCTCGACGATCGACAACCCCTTGCTCAATCTCCCACGGCGAAGGTGTGTCAACGTTTGGCTCGTCGCAATTGTTCAGAAAAGCAAAGATCTGATAATACTCGCGCTGGCTGATCGGATCGAACTTGTGTTGATGGCAACGCGCACAACCAAGCGTCAAGCCGAGATAAACAACGCCCGTCGTCGCCACTCGATCCGCCACCGCATCGACTCGAAATTGCTCCTGATCCGTGCCACCTTCTTCGTTGATCAGCGTGTTGCGATGAAAGCCTGTCGCGACCAATTGATCAAGCGTCGGCTCGGGCAACATGTCGCCAGCAAATTGCTCAATCGTAAACTGATCGAACGGCATGCCCGAATTCACTGCGGCGATTACCCACTCGCGATATTTCCAAATCTCTCGACCGAAGTCGCGTGTGAAGCCGTTGCTATCCGCGTATCGCGCCAAGTCCAGCCAGTGCCGACCCCAACGCTCTCCGTAAGCAGGCGACGAAAGCAATTGATCAACTACCCGCTCGTAGGCATCGGGCCTTGCGTCGTTGACGAACGCTTCAACTTGAGCCATCGTCGGAGGGATACCGAGCAGATCAAGGCTCATGCGGCGAATCAACGTCGCACGATCGGCCTCGGCGGACGGAGCGATACTGTCGGAATCAAGTCGCGCGCGAACGAAGTGATCGATCGCGTTCTGAGCAGATGTCGAGTGCTTTGTATTAGGCAAAGTGTGACGCGTTGGCTTCTGAAACGCCCAGTGATCCGACTCGACATCCAATCGCATCTCTTCTTGCGGTACTTTCGCTCCACCAGCGACCCAAGCTTCGATCCTCGCAATCTCGTCCGAGCTTAATGGTTCGCCCTCCGGCGGCATCACGCCAACATCATCATCCGCGCCTTTGATGATCGCCAACAGCCGGCTCTTCGCCGCATCGCCAGCAACAACTACCGGTCCGCCATCGCCACCTCGCAACGCTCCGCCGCCGAGATCGAGCCGCAATCCCGACTCTTGCGTCTTCGTGTTATGACACTTGACACAGTGCTGTGCAAAGATCGGTTTAACATCGCCGACGTAATCGATCTCGCTCGCATGGAGCGTCAAGACAGACAGCAAGCACAAGAGACTGAGTACTAGCCCAAGTTTCGGCCATCTCATTGAATTGCTTTCGAGTCGGTATAAGGTTCGGAGGAAGTGGCATCATGGCCAGCTCCCAGGATATCCGAACGAACTGCTCGACTCAAATTACATCCGTTGAGCAGCGGAAAATGTAGCCGCGAACGGCGGTGCCGAAAACCGTGTAACCGGAAGGAGTAATCACTTCAGACACGCGACCGCTACACCGAAACAGAGACATTAGCCTTTTTCTCAATCGCAAGATCGATCACTTGGGCGATCTTGCTGGCGTCAGACGGCTTTGAGAAGAAGTGAGACACGCCAATCTCTTCGACGACTTTCCAAGCATTGTCGGACCCAATGCATCCAGACAGCATCATCCGCAGGACGTCCGGATACGTGGATTTGAGAATCTCTAGCAGCTCCATACCGTTCGTCCCCGGCATCTTGTAGTCGCACAAGACTAGGTCGATATCGTAGCTCTGAAGGTGACCGATGGCTTCTGCGGCGGACACAGCCGTAATGATCTTGCAGATTTTCGATTTTAAACGTCGCTTCAAGCCCAACAGAAGATTCTCGTCATCATCGACCAAGAGAACTGTGTACGTACCAGAATACATAATTTCTTGCCCTCGCACCTTCGACGTAGAAGCCGCTTGTTCCTGCTGCCCAGTAGCAAAAATGCGGTAATCCTGAACTCATCAATAGAATAGCACACGATCGGCGACCGTGACGTCGATACAGCACGTTCGATTGAGTCGGTGATTCACAGCATGTATTGCGGTTGCTAGAATCGGCAGCTCCCTTGATAGAACCACTTCGCTTGGGCTCGGCAGTTGTATCAGTAACTCACCACGAAGCAGGCAGAATATGCGTTTCGATAAGATCTTCCGCAAAGTAACGCCACGTCGCAATCTCGTCTTTTCAGGGTATGAGTTTCCGTGTTCGAATCAACAGAAGTGGCGTGTCGCGGGAAGCAATAAAGAATGTGACCGGTTCGATTGGTGCAACCAGCTCAGACAGCGGGAGATAAGCGGCAACGCGAGATTGGCAACGCCGTTGCGTGGAGCCTATTCCGAGTCGCTAAAAGTCACGTATTCAGAGATGAGTTCGTCTTTGATCGTCCGCTCGGAGCAGCAGTTTCATCGCCTTGATATCCATCGCCTCGCGGTTCGGAAACATTTGTTTGAGATGCTCGAACGAGGGAATCGCGAAGTTAGTTCGTCCGATACCGATTGTTGTTCCCTCGTTGATGGCGACGAGCTAGGGCAGTACGTTGGATTCGTCGATTTACGGAAGCATTTTTCAGTGTCCCCGTTGGCGATGGGATTGCTCGTAGAACCGGGTTACATGCGGGAAGACCCCAACGCTTTTGTCATTACAGGGGATTACGCACCGTTGTTCGGGGCCCATTCATTCCGCAGTACTGTCTATAGCATGCAGGACCGTAGCGATATCGCCGGAGCAAAGTGTGCTCAGGCTTGCATAATCATGGCGTTGGGGATGTTGTCAGATCGAAGAGCGCAACTGAAAGGGTCGTTCACGCTAACTTACCTTGCCGCAAGGGCAACGAAAAGCGCCACGGACCCACATCAATCTGGCGTTCCTCTTCGGACGTTTAAGGTTGACGGATTAAATGCAAGAGAGATGGCCGCTGTCTTGAGAGAATGCAATTCCAGTCCGAGCATTCACCACCTCGACCTCGGCACTCGCCATTCGAAGAGATTGCAGGTTCGAATGATCGAGGCATACGTGAATGCTAGGTTTCCGGTGTTGCTCATCGTAGATCCCCGACATTGGTATGCGGACGAGCGAATTACGGGAGATTCCGCGCACGCGGTAACCATAGTTGGTTATCGCAGGTCATCTACGACAGGCGAAATTGAAGACTTCATCGTTCACGATCCCGGTAGTGAGCCGTTTATGCTACGGTCTGTTGACCATTGTTTTAGCGCGTCGGAGGCGTTTCATCATCTCGCTGATTTTGGGTTAGCAATTGCGGTTGCTGAAAACTCTATTCGAGTTCATCTCAGTCAATGCATTCGCTGGTTTCGCCCAATTGCAGGAACACGATTGGACGCTAATCGCGAAAGCGACCGAAATAGCTTCAATTTGTATTGCCTCGGTGATAAGGATCGTCGGTTGCAAATCCGATTAACTGCGCGGGGCAGTTTGGCACGTTTGTTCAATACCCAAGACTGTGAAGCGTTTCGCCACTGGTTCGATGCAAAAGTTCCCATACATAGCCAATTCTGGTTTGTCGGTGGTTATGCTGGTGACCAGTTGCAAGTGGGGTGGGTCTTCCCGGTGAGCGCAAACACCGAAGCAGAGGCGGTCGCCCCATCGTGGTGTACTCGGATTGCTCTTCATCCGACAACCAACGAAGTGTTACTTTGGTCCGGTGATGGCAGTTCGGATCCAATTTCTATTGGCCCTATCTCATAGTTTCCGTATTCGGAGAATAGATTATGCAGCGACTGCTGCGCCCCGGCGTCATGACCAGTTCCAGCGATCTGCCGGTTGTAGACTTGGTCAAACAGGTTCAACAACTCAGTTGTGAAATCACCGATTTTGATTTATTGTTGTTGCGAGACGCTGACCTACGAGAAGTCTACTCCAACGGCAATTCGGCCTTCACGGCGGCTTCCATCATCGCGGGTGACGATGGTGGCAATGAGATTTATAATTGGCTGTCAGACACCGAGGCGATTGGGCAACTCCAACTCACGGTGCCGGCGCTGGCCACGTACTTTCCCGCGATATCCAGTTACTGCGATGACGACAGAGACACCGCCGTCGACGCTTTGAAGAACTGCGTTACACTCGCATTGCGATTGCATCGAGAATCGCCTCAGCGAATGCCGCTGCCGATCGTCGAGATCGTGGCAGGAACACTCCTCGACCCGTGTATGCCAGGTGACAAAAAACCGCGGCAAGAAGATACGATTCGCGAGTTTCATGTAAACGACAAACTGACGCGATTGTGCGAATCGCTCAAGTTCGTTGTTCAGGAGATCGATCAGTCGTTCGGCTTGGCGTTGGAAATGGAACCTGGTGAAACGTACATCCTGAACGGGATCGATCCCATGCGTAAGCTGATTACGATGATTGATAACATGGATGAATATGAATGCCTCAGGAATCGAGTTGGATTCAATCTCGACATAGCGCACATGAGGATCGCGAATGTTGATGCCACTGACTTGGACGGAAATGGCGAGGAGCCGAATCTCGTCCCAAGAATTCTTCACGCACACATTTCCGATCACCCTGGAATGCATACACACGATCAAGCGGTTGGCACTTGGACCGATATTGAGTCACGAGACTGCGGCTATCAACCGTTTTTAGCGCGACTCGTTCGGCGAGCTATCGAATGGAAAGAAGGCGCGCATAAACATTGGCAAAACTCTGGTATCGGGCTTCCGTTTTCCGGTGTCGTTGCGCTCGAACTAGAAGGCTCTGACCACATCTTTGACGTTCACGACAGCATCCTCCGAATACGACATATCATCGACATTGCCATCGAGCAGCATTCCTCATGACTTCGGGGGTGTCCAGCAAGTGCCGCTACAAGCGGAACGAGCCACCTGCCTTTCGAGCTTCGTTTAGACCAGTCGCTGTTTACGCATTATGTCCAGTCATGAGGAAGAGTTGAATTCCTAGGCGATCGATCGCGGACTTCTCACATTGGATCAGCCAACTCCGCCGCAACAGTGGTTCGTCTGGCATCTCCCACTCAAGTTGCTCGACGAACGCGTCTAAAATGCCTCGCGACTCGACAGCGTCACAATACCATGTGAGCCCTGATGCGTCGTTCAATTGCTTCCATCGTTCTTGGATGGATCGCCCCTTGGAGCGGGGACGCTGCGAACGGACTTGGACATGGTGACAAGCGAAGAATTGCCACCAAAGTACCTGAAAGCTTTGGCGTCTCACGTCATCTTCGGCCGTTGTCACGAGCCCTGCGCTAACGGCATCCAAGCCATTTTGGAACAGGGTCCTTAGACTTGCTTCAGACCACATCGTCACGTCCGTAAGTGCGAGGGCGAGCAACTCATGCTGTAGCTGGGCACGTAGGAGCAACAACCACGTCCACCAGCCAAGGTGCCGGTTGCCGCTGCCGAGCGAGTCGGCGGCCGATTCAAGCAACTTTTCCGCATTCTCGAGAATTCGACGCGCCTTATTGTAGCCGCGTTCGCGTTGAACAATGACATCTGAGTAGAGAATTAGCATTTCAGCTTCGATGATCCGGCATATGGTACGCGCGCTTCGCGTTTGAGCAGTACACTCTTTGCGCTGAGCCAAGGCATAAGCAAGATCAAGGAACCCCCGGGCGAGCCGAAATTCCCGCAGCGCTGCTTCCTGGCCTTCTGCTCTCGTAGCGGGACCAAGGTTGCTGCATCTTCGTATTGCACGCAGACATGCGACGCGGCATCGGAGGCTGTTCAAGAAGCATTTGTAGAGAACGTAAAACGAGTTTTCTGCATTGCTGCCTAGTTCCGATTCTGCGACATAATTGGTGTAGTACTGCAAGAGCCATTGTTCAGCACGCTCGAACGCATGACATGCCTCGCTAATGCTAAGCTGGGCTCCGGCATCGAACTTCCATATGGAGACTTGCTCCAAATGCAATGCCATCTTTCGATGTTCAGCCTGGATCGCGAGCCTTGCGATTGGTTCTCGTCCACCGTGACGATTGGATGAATGATCCCATGCAATACTCGAGCAGACATCCGCTAATTCGCAAAAGAGTCGTTCAGCGATTTTGAACTGTCTCAGGCCACTTTGAGCAAGTGCGAACTCGTAAATGTTCTGAAGTAACGCCGTCGCCTCTCGCGGGCGTTCCTTCAGCAGTTTTGGTAGCCAAGTCGACAACGCTTGTCCCTCAGAGTCGACGGAACGAGTTGGTTCGCTGGTTGCGATCGTCTCAATCCATGACTTTCCCGGCGAGTCGCTCAAGGCAGCGGCCACTCGCAAGAGACGCGTTTGGCGGATGGCAATTGCTGCCCCGAAGTCCATCCGTTTGAGGTAGACTTCCGCTTCGATCTCCTCCAGGCCCGCCGTAATCGCCTCAAGCTGTTCACCCTCGGGTGGCGCGATCGACGCGTCCAACGAATCCGCAATCGCCGGGACATCACTAGTACGCACTTGGCGCAGGATTCTCGCCAGCTTGGCACCATGTCCTTGTGTCAAGGCAAGGTCACGGATTTGACGGAGACACGGCACCAATACTTGCAATCGTTGCATCGTCGTCGCGGAAATCGTATATCGAGCTGACTCGACACGATGATAGACGTACTCAAAGAATATTTTGATATCACTCGACTGCAGAAACGAATAGTCGTAGTAGGCGCTGGCAATGAGATCATGAAGGTTGGCGAGTCCATCGCCTGCGTCTTTGAACAATTTTTCGTTGACCCAGTTCTTGATCGCTTGCGGCATCCGCATGTAGCCACCCTCATGTCGCACGAGGATGCCAGCCGCGACAAGCGCGTCTAGCTGCTCGTCGATCTCCTTCGATTGTTGCCAGCCACTGGGCATTGAAAGGGTGTGTACAAATCGATCGTAGCGACGGTAGGCCGAATGGTCCGAGAGCATCTCTAACACCCCCAGTTCCCCGAGGTGCGCCTCACGAAGCATCGTCCAAAGCCCGGCAACTCGATTGCGAATCAATAAAATGTTTGGAAAACGTCGGAATGCGCCAATCAAGATGAGGATGGCCGTTTGTTTACTATTCAAGTACGGCCACAGAATTGTGAGCAATTTGCCGACCCCTTCGACCGACTGTAAGTCCGGTTCTTCCTGCTCCAAGGCTCGTATGGAGGCCGCACACTTTTCACGTCGTCGCGCGTCGACGAGACAACTGACCTTCTCCAAGAGGATAGAAGAATCAGTTCTTGCTGGTTGGTCCCAGATTTCGGCATGGGCCGTAATCTCCGTTCTCTTTTCAGCTCGACGAGACGTGTCACCGTTGATGATCCCGAGCAGTATCTGCGAATCATTCAGCAATCCGTCGTCATCGTGGACTAGCTTTTGTACAACATCGACAAACTCCATGGCACCGTTTCGTTCGGGCGCAGAAGCGTTGGAGGTGGCTTCGGTTTCGAGAGAGTTGACAACAAATAAATAGTCATCGCGTTTCGTAGCCCGTTTCAACAGTTCGACACAGATGTCCCGATCCGTCGGCCATCGGGTTTTGGCAACACTAACAAGCAAGGCCGGCAACAACTCAGGGTCGTAGCGTCGCAACTGCCAAGCCATATTCTCAAACAGTTCCTCACCAGATGTCACCGCATCGCAATCCATCCAGACACGCTTGCAGGACGGATTGAACGACGCCGCGATGCGCGACAACTCAACGCTTGGGTCATTATCTTGAGAGAGATATGCGACGTTGATCGGCAACGATGCTGTCTTCTTTTGACTAAGCTCAATGACGTCGCCGTCGATTCTTGCCGGCGGATACGGCGGCAACGCCGCATATGTATTGGTAGTTGCGGGGAATGCGGTCGCCGAGCGATAGTAGAGTTCCTGCAAGAATAATTCGCAATCGAAGTAACGTGCAACACAAACCGTTCCGCTCATGCACACGCGTTGGGCCGCTGGCGGCAATGGATTGCTTGTTACCCAGATGACGTTTAGGTCTGACGAAGTCGCTTTCGTGTCGTTGGCCACCGCCGCGATTAGCTGCGTAATGCGCTGGTCGTGCCCTGACTCTCCAACGAGCAGCAGCAACG